>ERZ772962.321-NODE-321-length-26954-cov-11.458121_pt1 | contig 26954 bp, 25 predicted proteins | sample MGYA00580676_ERZ772962 | MGnify/ENA primary metagenome ERZ772962 (study PRJEB29015, sample SAMEA2738049) | human oral metagenome | biome: human oral; feature: human-associated habitat; material: saliva | place: China | collected 2230 ...
CCACCAACCACCTAGATGCTGAGTCGGTGCTGTGGCTTGAGCAGCATCTGCAGTCTTACGAAGGCGCGGTCATTGCGATTACCCACGACCGCTACTTCCTAGACCACGTTGCCGAATGGATCGCTGAGGTTGACCGCGGCAACCTCTACCCCTACGAAGGCAACTACTCCACCTACCTTGAGAAGAAGCGCGCCCGCCTTGAAGTTCAGGGCAAGAAGGACGCGAAACTCGCTAAACGCCTGAACGAAGAACTAGAGTGGGTGCGCTCAAACTCGAAGGGCCGGCAGGCGAAGTCGAAAGCACGTTTGGCACGTTACGAAGAGATGGCGGCCGAGGCTGAGAAGACCCGCAAACTCGACTTTGAAGAGATTCAGATTCCGCCGGGGCCGCGCCTGGGCAACCTGGTGATTGAGGCCGAGAACCTGCAGAAGGGTTTCGACGGGCGCTCGCTCATTAACGGCCTGTCATTCTCGCTGCCGCGGAACGGCATTGTGGGTGTGATTGGCCCGAACGGTGTGGGTAAATCGACCCTGTTCAAGACCATCGTCGGTTTGGAAGAGCTTGATGGCGGCTCCCTCAAGGTCGGCGAAACCGTGAAGATCTCCTACGTTGATCAGAACCGCGCCAACATTGACCCCGAAAAGAGCCTGTGGGAGGTTGTCTCGGACGGTCTGGATTATATTCAGGTCGGCAATGTTGAGATGCCTTCACGTGCCTATGTTTCGGCGTTCGGGTTCAAGGGGCCGGATCAGCAGAAGAAAGCGGGGGTGCTCTCCGGCGGTGAGCGTAACCGCCTGAACCTGGCGCTGACCCTCAAACAGGGCGGTAACCTGCTGCTGCTGGACGAGCCCACCAACGACCTTGATGTGGAAACCCTGGCATCGCTTGAGAACGCTCTGCTGGAATTCCCCGGCTGCGCCGTCGTCGTCTCCCACGACCGCTGGTTCCTCGACCGCGTGGCAACCCACATCCTCGCCTGGGAAGGCACCGAAGAAAACCCGGATCAGTGGTACTGGTTCGAGGGTAACTTCGAGTCCTACGAGAAGAACAAGGTCGAGCGCCTGGGACCGGAAGCTGCGAAACCGCACCGCGTGGTACACCGCAAGCTCACCCGCTAAAACGCACGCGAAAATAATGCCCCGCGCATCCGCTATTTCTGCCGGATACGCGGGGCATTATGATGCAAAAACACGCCGCCAGCCGTGTCTTGGGAATCCGCTAGAATAGTGTGCACATGCGACGCACAGTAAGGAACCCAACATGCGCACGAAACGTCACTGGTTTTCTCTGATAGCAGGTATTTTCTTCCTCGCTTGCTCAATTTTCATGTTCGCTAACCCTTCGGCACCGCTGACTGCGCTGGGTATTTTCTTCTCCATTATTGTGTTTATCGGCGAGGTGCTTGAGACCATCCGCTACTTCTTCACCCCAGCCTCAACCCGTAGCGTCTGGAGCCTCATCAGCGCCATCATTACCGTACTGGTGGGGGTGCTGCTGCTATCTGCCTCAGCCGCCGCGCAGGCAGCATTCATCCCCGTGATTGTGGGGGTGTGGATGATTATTGTGGGCCTCTTTCGTCTCTCTGCTGGCCGCCGCGCCACCTACTTGAGCTCCGGGGCTGGTAAACATATGGTATTTTCCGGTGTTGTACCGCTTATTCTGGGGATTCTGATCTGTCTCTTCCCGGTGGTGTTCGGCTCGGTGGTGGTGTGGCTTATCGCGCTCGCGCTTCTGTTGGTGGGCATGGTGTGTATTGGTGATTTCTTTGTGTCTCGTAAGGCGAATAGGCCCGGCCCGTACGATGACGGCATTATTGATGTTGAGGCGCGGTAGCTAACCCGCATGAACGTAAAGCCCCGGTATCTGAAGCAGAAACCGGGGCTTACGCACGCTAGGTAAAAGCGCTGGCTGGCCGCGCTACCCGCTGATGGCCTCAAAATCGACGACCTCAAAACCGAGAATCCCCTCGGATGCGCTCACCACCGGCTTATCGCGCACCACGTGCCGGTTTGCGAGCCAGTTGCGGAATGATTCTTCATCCTGCCAGTGGGTCATTGCGAAGTACTCAGTGCCGCCGCTGGTGGGGCGCAGCAGCTCAAAGCTAATGAACCCGGGTACTTCGCTGAGCTTTTCGCTATTGTTTTTGAAACGGCGTTCCAGCTCCTCGCCCATCCCTTCCTGGACGCTGAGCTTATTAATCTTCACAACTGCCATAATGATCCCTCCATTGGTTAGGCGGCTGGGTGTTTAGGGGCGCCTGCTATGGCGCTATTTTCAGCATAGGGCACACTGCGCGTTCGGTGACAAGCACCCCGATGTATGACATGGTAATCTGTCACGCTGGCAGCAGCAGATAATAACCAAAACCGTGCACTATATCGGCTGAGGCGCCTCAAATTATTTATACTCCACTATTTATATTCCGGCAGGCGGAACATCATTTCCTGCGCGATTGTGGCCACCAGCTCCCCATCGCGCGTAAAAATTGAGCCGCGGGCGAGCATCCGCCCGCCCTGCGCAGTGGGGGAGTCCAAGACATACAGCAGCCACTCGTCTGCTGGTGCCGCACGGTGAAACCACATGGCGTGATCCAGCGACGCCGACTTCATCCCCGGCTCTAGCCAAAACTTGCCGTGCGCGCGCAGTGCCGGTTCTAGAGGCAGATAGTCCGAGGCGTAGGCGATAGCCGCCTGATGCGCCGCCTCTGAAGCTGGCGCGCCCGTTGCATCAACTAACGTGTCGAAAGTTTTAAACCACACCGTAGCAACCGGCTCCTGCGAACTTGAATCTGGAGCGGTGTACAGGTGCGGGCTCACATACCGAATATCGATGGGACGTTCCCACGCCACAGCCTGCGCTACCGGGTGCGGCACCTCGCCAATATAGTCGCTCACGCTCGGCAGCCCTTCAGGGTCGGGAGCCTGCGGCATCGTAACAGCCGTGTGCTCGGGGCCGCTGCCGGGTGCTTGGAATGATGCGATCGCAGAGAAAATAGGGATATCGTCCTGAAGGGCCTGCACCCGGCGGGTTGCGAAAGAACGCCCGTCATTGAGGCGTTGAGAGGTAAAAATTAGTTCTTTCGTAATGTCTCCGGGCCGCAGAAAATACGCGTGAATTGAGTGCAGAGCCTTATCGGTAACCGTGCTGTTGGCGGCCATAATGGCCTGGGCGAGTACCTGCCCGCCGTAGGTTCGCGGCGACTCACGGGTTAGGGTGACGGCGCTAAACGCCTCGTCGCCGCCCACCGGCTCGGTGGGGGTTAGGTTCAGCATGGTCATGAGGTTCTGGGTGGGGGTGGGCTTCGTCATTCTTTAATTTTCCCACGGGGGAGTAGAGTTGAGGAGTATTACCCGAAAACTTTCACGGATCGAAAGGCACGTATGGCTATTCATGGCGCGGACGGTGCCGGGCGGGCGCACCCCAGAATTGAGCTCAAATATAACCCGCATGAGGGTGTTGAAGAGCCCTACCTTGTGCTCGCTGACGGTGAGAACGGGGTGGCCGCCGCGAAAGATCTGGCCACCTACATTTCGCGCGCCAAATCGGTGGATAAAGGCGCGGCCATCCGCCTGATTGCCCGTGGTACTGTGCTGGGGGTGTTTGCCTGCTCTCTTGCACCTGAGACCCTGCTGGATGCGACCCCCACTATTCTTGGTACGCGCGCCCTGACCCTGGCGGCTCCTTCACAGCTGGATATTGTGGTTGAGGCGCAGGCGCTTCTTGACCGGCTGGCGCGTATCCAGGAGTCGAAGATGGTGCTGTATTTACCGCCGGTGACTGTGAACGCGGTGTGGGCTGGGCAGTCCGCCCCGGTGAGCGGCTGGGGGCGTGTGGGCGCTGTTGCCACCAGCGAGTTTCGGCGGGCCTGCCGCGAGGGGCTGGAGGCGGTGGATCGTTCCCTGCCCGCGAACCCGGGTGCGGCGGTATTGGCGACGGTGCGTTCACGGATTTGGTCATCACCTATGGTGCTGGAGCATCTGCCCGAGTTCGATAATGTTTCCGTGCCAACCGGCGCGGCGTTCGCATTGAAAGTGTTTGGGTTCTTACCGGACGCGTTTGAGGGCGAGCTACCCGTGTTTGTGGCGCGGTCGAAGTCGGGGGAGTGGACGCGTATCGCGGCTCCCGGCGGGCAGGTGCTGGTGCGTGCCGCCGCCCCCAGCCTACAGACCGTATAGTTATTCTTCTGAGTGTATGAAAGGCAGTATGAGTCAGTATTCTGCGAATCAGCCGGGCGAGCAGGTCAGCATTTATGAGCAGGTGGGCGGTGAGGAAACCTTCGATAAGCTCACCCGCAGGTTCTATGCCCTCGTGAAGGCCGACCCCGAGTTTTCCGCCATGTACCCGGATTTTGACCCGTTCCCGCCTGAGCACCTCACAGAGGAACAGGCCGCCGAGATCGAGGCGAACGATACTGACCACTTCGATGCGGCGGCGCGGCGGCTGAAAATGTTCCTGATTCAGTACTTTGGCGGGCCCAGCACCTACCAGGAACAGCGCGGCCACCCGCGTTTGCGCATTCGGCATAACCCGTACCCGATCGGCGCGAAAGAACGCGATACCTGGCTGAAATATATGCGGCAGGCAATGGATACTCTTGAACTTCCGATGATGATTGATGCGACCATGTGGGACTATTTCGAGCGTGCGGCACGCGCCATGCAGAACCGGGCATAGTTCAGACAGCATTGTATTTCAGACGTTGCTTTTATAGGTTGTAACAATGCGGATTATTTCTTACAGCCCTGAGTATCGGGAAGCTCTTCTGGATATTTCACTTCGCGCCTGGGGACCCGTTTTTCTGCGGATGCACAGCGACGTCCCCGAGTTCGTTTATGATGCGTTCTACCCTCAAGGGTGGTCTGCAGCCTGGCAGGGCGCGGGTATGAGAGAGCCCGGTGCTGGGGAGGTAAACCCCGCACCGGGCTTAAGGCACTTATCAGTTATTCTGCTGTGAGTTCTGCGTAGCGGGCGAAGAGGATTTCGAGGCGTTTATTGTTAGATGCGCACAGCTTGGCGGCACCGAACGCCTTGTCGACGTGGCGGTCCAGTTCCTTATGCGCCTTCAATAGCTCAGAGTTCATCGCCAGTGGATTGTACATATCCGCGAGTGAAACACGGCCACCGTGCTTTTCCGCAAGTGTCTCGCGAACTTCCAGAATTTTCTTCCCCGCCGCAATAATTTTAGAGCGCAAATCTTCAGCTACTTCAGGAAGAGGGAGGTTATTCCACACAAGAGTATTTGAGAAACGTAAGTCAGATTTTAACTGGCCTCCAACAGCACGTTGCCAGGTAATAAACATGGACGAGCTAATAATGGCAAAGAAAAACCCATCCGGGTCAAGGGCAGTAAAAAGCTGATCTCCGGCAATAACTTCAGCGGGAAGGTGTGCCACCGTATAAAAAGGGCGGGTTTCCGAAACTACACGGGGAATACCGACATAGTTATCTAACGGACGATTCTTATTCGGACGCATTAAATGTGGGGTGTCCTGATATTTATATGCATCTCCTGTTGGTGTTTGTTTGCTGCGCCATTCTCGGTTAGCTTCAATGCGCTTTTTAAGCACCAGGCTTTTGGAAATATCTGCAGGATTTACGTCTTCAAGCCAGAGACACCATCGATCAAGCCCGCGCACGAGTTCCTTACCCATACGGAAAGGCCGAAGATATTTTGCAGCAACAGGATCAGCAGATACTTCCGCATAATCTTTTTCTTCCACAATGAGGTTTCCACTATCAGCAGGTTTAGTACCAAACTTTACCTCGGGTAAATGTGCCAACGGTTTTGATCGTTTCTTCACCAGAATATTAGGGGCATCCAAAAGATAGGCATTAATACTCTTGACGTCTGCCGCTTCACGAGTCTGCTTCGCGTTCCAGTCATATTCAAATAGGCGCGGTTTATAGTCCTCAGAGCGGGTGAATCCAGTAATCACGCAGTGTACCGCAGCCTGACCGGGTGCTTGAGAATCCCACGGGAACGTGTGATACGCGAATTTAATGCGCCACCCTTCCCGGAAAATCGGGCCAAAAAGCGCCGGAACCGGTTGCCCCTGCGCAATAGAGTTAGTCGATACGAAAGCAAATTCGCCCTCGAAATCCCGGTTAAAGAACTGCACTGCTTTCCAGAACCAAGCGGTCACAAAATCCAGGTAACCGTCATAATCTTTGCCCCACACTATTTTCATGGCGGAAGTCTGTGCTTTAGACATCGTCCACTGTCCCAAAAACGGCGGGTTCCCAAAGATAAAAACCTTGGTGGCTTCTGCCGGAATCATCTCACGCCAATTGGTGGTGAGAGCATCCGCATGCACAATATGAGCTACCGAGGTAATCGGCAAACGTGTGGGAACCTGGCCCAAAGCGCGCGCCAAGGCACGGTCAGCCTGAAACTCCGATAAGAACATGGCGACTTCCGCAATCCTTGAAGGCCACCAGTTAATCTCAATCCCGTGGAACTGCGAAATGGAAAGGCGCGTACTCAAAGACGCATCCAGCGTAAAGCCACCCGACTCCTCAAGACGGTGAATCTCAGTGAGCACACGGGTCTCAAGCTCACGCAGCTGCATATACGCAACCTGCAGGAAGTTCCCAGAGCCGCACGCCGGATCCAACTGGACTCCGAAAATGATAAATGCTGGGTTGCGTTAGCGAGTACCTACCGAGGGGGTCTGCTCACTGAGTTGCGTTAGCGCGTATATGGGTAAGAAAAAGCCCGCACACAAGGCGGGCAAGATTTCTCGAAAACCCTAAAGGCTGACGACGATGTCGCTTCCGGTTTTGAAGGTGAACGCGATGGACTCCTCACTCACGGTGGCGTAGTCGATGACGGCCGTCCACTGGGAAGGGCGGAACGTGCTGATCGGCTGATCGGCGATCTGCTGGCAGGCGGCGGTGATCGAAGCACGGCGGCTTTCACGGATTTCGACGTCGGCTTCGGCTTGGCGCTTGTCGACGATGGCTTGTTGGTAGCGCGCTTCGAGAGCGGTGAACTGCAGCAGGTAGGCGTCTTGGTCTTGAGCGGTGGTCTGGTTCGCGTGGATCATCGCGTCAAGCTCAGCCTCCATCTCCACGATGTCTTGTTCAAGCTGGTCGATGGCTGCGCGTAGTTCGTCGGTTGCGAAGACTTCATCAATGACTTCTTGCAGGTGCCGCTCGGTTTTGACACGGTCAGCGAGCTTGCTTAACGCCTGCAGGAAGGCGTCTTGGATTTGTTGGTCACGCAAGGTCGCAGAGCGGCAAATGTGGTCTCCTTGGTATTTGTGGTTGCACTGCCACACGGTGTACTTCGATGGCGAGGTGGATGCCCAGGTTTTGCGTCCGTACCAGTTGCCGCATTCGGCGCATTTCAGGCGCGTGGCGAACAAGCCCTTCTTCGCGGTTCGGGCATCCGAGTGGCGGGTGGCGAGCTCGACTTGGACTTGATCCCACACCTCAGGAGCGATGATCGGCTCGTGATGGTCAGAGACGTAGTATTGCGGGGCTTCACCTTCGTTGGGTTTGGTCTGCTTGGTCAGAAAATCGGTGACGATGGTCTTTTGGATCAGTACATCGCCTCGGTACTTCTCGTTCGACAAGATCGAACGGATCGTCGAGACCGACCACGTGGTTTTTCCTCGCGGCGTGAGAGCACCACGGCCTTCGGGTTCGTGCTTGATCTCGATGATGGATTTACCTGCAAGGATCAGCTGGTAAATAAGTCTGACTGTGGGTGCTTGGGTTTCGTCAATTACGAGGCTGTCGCCCTCACCGCGCTTGTATCCGAGGAGGTTCTTGTACGGGATGATCGCTTTCCCATCGGCGAAGCGTTTACGGTGCCCCCACGTGACGTTCTCCGAGATCGAGCGGGCTTCTTCTTGCGCCAGTGAGCTCATGATCGTAATCAAGAGCTCGCCTTTAGCATCAAGGGTGCGAATGTTCTCTTTCTCGAAGTACACCTCAACCCCGGCATCTTTGAGCTTGCGCACATGCGTGAGCGTGTCAACGGTATTACGCGCGAACCGAGAGACGGACTTGGTGATGATGAGGTCGATATCGGCCTCCAGCGTGTTCCAATTCTTCATCAGTGAATCTCCTTTTCAGTGGTTGGTGGTTCGGTCAGTGAGGGTCTGGTTTCGGCGCGGTTCGCGATCGCATCGAGCGCCCCACGCATCTGCGCCGGGACAGGCAGACCCAATCGGGTGGCGTTCTCCACCAGCGAGATGCCTTCGTTGGACAGGTAGAAGAAAATGACCGCCGCTCGCAGGACGCCGGGAGCTCCGAGGACGTGGACGTCGATGAGGGGGGCGAGGCCGACGAGGGTGAAGATGAGGATCTTTCGGCTGATACCCCTAAAACCGACGGAACTGGAGAGGCGGCGCTCATACCTGGCGAAGCAGGGTCAAGATCGATCTCGAGCATCTGCTCATACGAAAACGGTGCGTTGTTCGGCAGACGGCATCCACGTCGAGGACCGCACCCAGCCCCGCACGTGCATTTCTTCTTACCCTTGCCGCGATCCCCGCGAACCGCCTGATGCGTGGCAGCTTTCTCTGCGTTCCACAACTCGTCGAGAATCTTCTGTGCCGTGCGGGGCTTAACCTGATCAAGCGGAACACCAGTAGCTGCGGCACGTTGCTGCCGGTCGGTAGCGATCATGAGAGCGAACTCGCCAGGGTCAATGTCGAAAGTGTCAGTGATGGACTCGTTCTTGTTGTTTTCCGCTTCGTGCTTGAAGGTGACCTTCATCGAAGGATCTCCATTTCTCCGGGAATCCCGGTGATTTGGGGACCTGATCTGTTTGGCTCAGATCACTGGTGAGAACTGCTAGGAAGATGACAAAGGCGAGCCACCCCACCAACCCTTCAGCGAAGAAGGGTTGGGTGAGGTGACCCGCCGAGCGCTCCCAGAGCAGGTCTCACTAGTGAATCTTTTGTCCTAACCCCACGGCCTGCACCCGCCGTAGGGCTTGCCCATCCGCCAGATGAGCTCCTGAGCATCACGCTCAGGCTTGGAGAACGTCAGTACCGGTGGCCACCAGCTCTACCGTCTCCTCCCGTCCTAGTGGGAGAAGCACTCACACCAGACAGGAGTAGCTGCGGCTACTTGCCGCGCTTGGATGACTTGGCCTGCGCCAATGCTGATGCGGCAACGGACTTCGAGTCCTTGCCATAACGGCCATCGGTCAGAATCTTCGACGCCTTGGACGCCACCTTCGCAGACGTCTGCTTCACGTTCTTACCCATGTGTTTCACCTCCTTCGCTACGTTCAGAGCACCCGCCACCAGTTGGTGCGTGTTCGTGAGCGTTAGCGCGAGTCGGCGTGCGATAATGAGATGACAGTTGCTCGTCTCGTCGGCTCGTGTTTTGCTCACATATTCATCAAACGCTGTGGTTTTGGGACTTCAGATCGGTGAGAGGAGCAGAAACTGGGACTTCTGGGACTAGTTTTGGGACTCGTAGTAAAGGAGCGTGAAACATATGGGTTTGCCCGATTTTTGTCGCGCTGTTTATAAGCGCAAGAGTCCCATCACCAACCAGGCAAAATTCGTCCAAGCCGTATTCCAACACGCTGGCAGTGCAGAGCGGTTAGACGACGAGTACGCACGCAAGATCTTTACCGGGGCAAAACCGATCTCCGAACCGCAATACGAGTCATTTCCTACACCGGTGAGCAAGAAATCGTTGCATGATTTCCTTCTTAGCCACCTGACGCCCCTCCCAAGCACGAAGCGCACGTTGGATGATCGTTGCCAAGAAGTCGGCAAAGACGCCGGGCTGCCCTCAACCCTCACTATCGAACCAGAAGCGTTCATTTGGGCACTTACGGATTGGTTCGACGCGATCATCCACGATCCAGACCATTGCGATGTCCTCGAACGCTGCTACCGACTTCGCCTTGAAGACCTGGAACCAGAAGAAATAAACCCCGCGCCGCAGCCGCTCTATCAAGGAGATCGCGTCGACGTGACGGAACCGCCTGCACTGCAAAAACACAGGCCAGGATTTTGGGACGAGTTCACTCACACATGGACAATGCGCAACGTTGGCAGCATCGACTGGACCGGTCGGACACTCGTCTGTACGAATCCCACAGACCCGCGACTCCGCCCCGTCGACACGATCACGATTGACATTCCTGACAGCCCACCAGCGACAGGAAAGTTCATAAAGATCTCCTGCACGTTTCGGGCGCAAGGCTACGAAGGAGCCGCCTCAAGCCACTGGGAAATGCACGACAAGAATGGCGAGAACTGCTTCCCTCGTGAAAGCACGACCTTCAATGTCGATGCCACAGTTATTAACCCGGATCTTCACTTGACAAGGTAGGGATGATGAGCGAAGCTGAACTAGAAAACTGGGTCACTATGAAAGAAGCGCAAGCCCACCTTGGTGTGCGCCGGGAGACCATCACGAAATGGATCGCGACGCACAATCTTCCCGCCTACAAGGTCGGTAGGGTGTGGAAGTTCAAGCTCTCAGAAATCGACGAATGGGTTCGTACCGGTCAAGCCGCAGAAGAACCACATCCCGATACCCCTCACGAACCTAAGGAGGAACGCCATTGCCTGAACTGACCTGGGTGGGCAAGGACAAGGTCATCACCCACCACCTGGACGTCCCTTACCGCATCCTCGACCGCCAGTACTCCTTCGACGAGGAGGGTCAGCACGCCGAGGACAATGGTTCGGCGAACATGATCATCCACGGTGACAACCTCGAAGCCCTCAAGGCGCTCTTGCCCCGCTACGAAGGCAAGGTCGACTGCATCTACATCGATCCGCCGTACAACACCGGTAACGAAGGCTGGGTGTACAACGACGCGGTCAACGACCCACGCATCAAGAAATGGCTCGGCGAAGTCGTCGGCAAGGAAGGCGAAGACCTTTCGCGCCACGACAAGTGGCTGTGCATGATGTACCCCCGTCTCCGACTCCTGCACCGGCTGCTGGCACCGACGGGCGCGATCTTCATCTCCATCGACGACAACGAGGCCGCGAACTTACGCCTCATCTGCGACGAGATCTTCGGATCCAGGTGCTTCGTCGCGGACATCTCCTGGCAGCGCAACTACTCAACCCGAAACGACTCCAAGGGTATCCCCGACGAAGTCGAGCACTTGCTGGCCTTCTCCAAGCAGCCGGGCTGGAACCCCAACAAGCTCGAGCGCACCGAGGAGATGGACGCCAAGTACAAGAACCCAGACAACGACGTGAGCGCATGGCGCACTGACAACGCCTTCGCTCCTGGCGCGGCGACCCACCAGGGCATGGTCTACGCGATTCAGCATCCGTTCACTGGAGAGATGCTCTATCCGGCAACGGGTAACTGCTGGCGCTATGAACAGCCGGAGATGTTCCGCATCTTCTCGGGATGGACTGATTACGAGTTGCGTGACTTGGACGATGCTGATGAGCGCGCGCGGGTCTGCGGCGTCGCTGCTGACGAGGTCAAGCCGGGAGTGTTGGGCATTGTGCTTGCTAAGCCGCTGGACCGGGCTCGGGCCGACGCCGAGGCTGTCTATGAGCGTGGCCAATGGCCACGGTTCTTCTTCACCAAGGGCGGCTACGGCGGCGTGGCCCGCAAGACCTATCTCGACAGCGTCGGTGGAGCACTTCCGACGAACTTCTGGTCGTACGAGGTGGCCGGGCACACGGATGAGGCGAAGAAGGAGGTCCGCGCGATCTTCGATGGGCGTGTCGCGTTCGATACTCCGAAGCCGACCCGTCTGGTGGAGCGTGTTCTCCAGGTGGCGGCAGGGCCAGATGCTCTGGTTTTGGACTCCTTCGCAGGGTCGGGAACCACCGGACAGGCGGTGTTGAATCTGAACAAGGCTGACCGCGGGAATCGCCGGTTTGTGCTGGTGGAGTTGGGCGACTACGCCGATTCTGTGACGGCAGAGCGGGTGCGCAGAGCCGTTCGTGGGTACAAGGGGCTCTCGGAAGAACAAGTCACGCTGTTCGAGCAAAAGCTCACGTTGGCGGCGATGAAGAAAGCCGATGGCCTGCTCGCCGAGGCGAACAAGATTTATGAGGAGGCTCAGGGCAAGTACACCAAGGTGTCACGCCCGAAGATCGTCACGAAAGTGACAGGTAAATCGGGTAGCTCCTATCTACAAGTTGTCGCTACGCAGTCACACGACCATGATGTTTCGGGTACGGGAGGTGACTTCTCCTTCTATGAGCTTGGCGCGCCGCTGCTTGTGGAGGGCGATTTGAATCCCGACGTTCCTCTTGAGCGGGTTCGTGAGTATGTGTGGTTCACCGAGACAGGACAGGCGTTCTCGAGTTCGTCTAGTGCTCATCCGTATTTCTTGGGTCGGTATGATGACGCGTCGTTCTTTTTCGTGTTCGAGCCGGATCGTGTGACGAGTTTGGATCGTGACTATCTGGCTTCGATCCCGCCTGAGTGCGCGGCTAGTTCGTATGTCATTTATGCCGACACGTGTTTGTTGTCGGATGAGGAGCTGCGCTCCCTGAATATCACGTTTAAGAAGATCCCTCGGGATATCACCCGTCTCTAAGGAGTGTTGGTTATGGAGTTGAAGAAGTATCAAAACCGGGTGATCGCCGATCTAGAGGATTACCTGACGCATGTCAACGAGCAGCCTACGCTGAGCGAAGCATTCAAGATGTTTTGGGAGTCTCGCCAGATCGAGGTTGGCACCCCGCAGATGCCGGGCTACCAGAATGTGATCGATGGTGTTCCGCACGTGTGTTACAAGGTCCCAACTGGTGGTGGGAAGACGTTTTTGGCGTGTGCGTCGGTGAAGCCGATATTTGAGGCTTTGCCGCCGACGCGGAAACAGGCTGTGGTGTGGCTGGTGCCGTCGGATTCGATTTTGACGCAGACGTTGGCGGCGTTGAAGAATCCCTCGCACCCGTATCGGCAGAAGTTGAATACTGATTTCGGTGGCCGTGTTGAGGTGTATTCGAAGGAAGAGTTGCTTGCGGGGCAGAATTTCAGCCCGTCGACGGTGGCTGAGCAGTTGTCGGTGATGGTGCTTTCGTATGACTCATTTAGGACACGAACGAAGGATGGTCGCAAGGCATACCAGGCCAATGGGAATCTGGCATCGTTTGCGACTGCGTTTGGTGCCCCAAAGCAGCCGATCGAGAATGCGGATGAGACGGCTTTGTTTCAGGTGATTAACCAGTTGAATCCTGTGGTGATCGTGGATGAGTCGCACCATGCGACGAGCACGTTGAGCCAGGAGATGCTCACGAATTTCAACCCTGCATTCATTCTTGATTTGACCGCGACCCCGAAGCGGCAAGCGAATGTGATCTCGTATGTGGATGCGCTCTCGCTCAAGAACGAGAGCATGGTTAAACTTCCAGTCATCGCATATAACCGGGCGTCGCAAAAGGATGTTGTCACTGACGCGATCGACCTACGCCGTTCACTAGAAGTCGCTGCTACACAGCAGTATAAAAGTGGTGGCGCTTATATTCGCCCAATCGTGTTGTTCCAGGCTCAGCCGAAGACGAGCGAGGACGCTACCTCGTTTGAGCGGCTGCGTGACAAGCTCGTCAAGGCGGGTATTCCTGCAGAGCAGATCGCGATCAAGACCGCCGACGTGAACGAGCTCAAGGGCGTGGACCTGCTCAGCGAAGAGTGCCCGATCAGGTTCATCATCACCGTGAACGCGTTGAAGGAAGGTTGGGATTGCCCCTTCGCCTACATTTTGGCGTCGTTGGCGAACAAGACCAGCCAGGTCGATGTTGAGCAGATCCTTGGCCGTGTTCTGCGCCAACCCCTCGCCAAGAAGCAACCGAACACGTTGTTAAACATGAGCTACGTGCTGACCTCCTCGAACGATTTCGGCGCAACGCTCAAACAGATCGTTGCCGGGCTCAACAGCGCAGGATTCTCCAAGCGCGACTTCCGCGCAGCCGATCAAGTCGCTTTCGACTTTACTGGCACGGACCAGTCCAGCCAACCCGCCCCAACGTCCCCAGGCCCAGAGGATAGTGTGGACGTTGAAGAGTTCTTGGAGTTCGATGAGCAGGAAGTTGCAGCTGATCTAGATGCGCGAGAAGAATCCGCAAGTTCACAAGAACCTTCAGCTGATCCGACAGTGGCTTCGATGATCGAGCAGGCTGCCCAGCAGGGTGCGGACTATGAGCAGGAGGCCGAAGAAGCTGCACAGATGGGTGAGGGCTTCGTGCCCTCAGATTTGGAGGATGCTGTGGACACAAGCTTCGTGAACCCCGAATTTGCTGACGAGATCGAAACCCTTCGCCTTCCCCAATTCGTCATCCAAGAACCCGGATCAGCATTGTTCCCGACCGCTCATGAGGGATACAACGAGCTCAAGCACGAGGCACTAGCCGGTGACTTTGACTTGAAGACGAAAGACATCGATATTGACCTGTCGACGGCAGACGAGCAGATGTACAAGATCGACGTGCGAAAAGACTCCGAGGTTCCTAAAGCCTTCCGGATGTCGAGCACCGACCAAAAGTTCATGCGCGAACACTTCTCGAAACTGAGCATCGAAGGACAAAAACGCAACACAGCTGAAGCGATCTACCAACGGATCAAACCGATCAATTCGATCACTGACTCTGACCTGCGCGCATACATTGTGCGGATGGTTGAGGCCTTCGGCACCGAGCAACTGCTGACCTATCAAGAACACCCGCATGCGGTAGCAAGCAAGGTCAAGCAGAAAATTGACGGTCTTTTGGAAGCGCACAAGATCAAGAGGTTCTATGAGGATATCGAGACCCGTCGCGTTGATGTTCAACCGCTCTATGCGTTCCCGAAAGCGATCCAGCCTATTCATGCCAGTTCTCTGATTGGCGGGTCGCTGTATGAGGCCGAAGACAAGATGAACGGCTTTGAGCTCGAACTCGCTGGCCGTTTCTCCGGAATGGACAACGTTCGCTGGTGGCACCGCGTCATTGAACGCAAGGGCTTTTGCCTCAACGGGCCGTTCAACCACTACCCAGATTTCGTCGTAATGACCACCAACGGCACCATCGTGGTCGTCGAGACCAAGGGCGAGCATTTGAAGAACGACGATTCCAACCGCAAGATCAAACTCGGCCAGGCGTGGGCAAACAGGTCTGGCAATGGCTACCGCTACTACATGGTCTTCGAGGACGGAGTCACTCCGCCTGACGGGGCGGTCACTTTGTCGGAGCTCGTGCGTATCCTCGAAAAGCTGTAGGCGGGAAGGACACCTTTTGGGAGAAGACGAGATGGCACAGGCGACAATCACGCCAACGCTGCGCGGTGACACGTTCGAGTCCACGTTCACCGAGGTGCATCATTCGAATACGTTAGGGCTTCGAAACGACGAACAGTTACGCCTGTTCCATCTGTCTGTTCAAAACAACCGCTTCGACCACACAGCCCTTGTCAAATTCCTCAAACGAAACGTTGGACGCTACGTCTTCTCGCGCCGAATACGAAGGCTATAAGCAACGGACGATCTCGAAGAAGTCGCTCTCGACGCGGTAAACCGGATGCGTTCACAACAAGACGGCATGGGGTTAGGTGAAATCTTGCTCTACATCCTGCTCGAACAAATCCTCGAAGCACCCAAAGTGATGAGTAAGATCGAGCTCAACCAGGCCCGAGGCCAGATCCACAGCCGTTGTGACGCCGTCCACCTACTCACACCAGACGGTCAGCGAATCACCAGCAGTATCGTGTTTGGAACCTCCAGCGTTGTGGGCAATATTGGGGATGCCATCACTGCAGCATTCGACCGTGTTGTAGATATCGAGCAGAATCGCTCAGACGAGGTTCAGCTCGCCGAGCAGACCGTGTTTACCAAGACTCTCGACGCAGCGACCCGCAGGCTACGTGAAGGATCTGCTGATCCCGAAGCCGGGTGGGGCACCCGTGTTCGATACTGCCTATTCGATGTTTTTGGGCTACGACATCGGTTTGAATCCGAAGAACTACGACAATCAGCAGTATCGGTCTGCACTCGATCAGAAAATGCAGGGAGATATCGCCGCGCACGCCCAACGCATCGCCGACGAGATCAACACACGAAACTTGGATAACTACTCGTTCTACATTTACGTTCTGCCCCTCAACGGAGTAGACGTTGACGCGGGCGCAATCATGGATGGGTTCGTGGGCGGGCCAGGTGGTAGCCATGTCTGACAAGCAAGTAACCGTCGGCGATCTCGTATTTTCCGACATCGATTCCAACGAATTCCTCAAACAGCTGTACGCAAACCTGCTCTACAACTACGGCTTACATCGGTTGGGGCTGGTGGATCGTCAACCATACGATGTGGATCTTGAAGCAGCGCTGCGGTTTGCGGATCTGCTGTCGAAATCAATCCACCCTAACAATCGTGACCGGCACAGGGTGTGGGCGCAAGAAATCGCGCTCCTGTGCCACATCCTCTACCCACAAGACGCACGAACGAAAGCATACGTTCCTGCAATCTTCACCACGCTAGGTAACTACCCAGGCCTGAAGTAGCTGGGCGTGACTTCCGATGCAGGCATCCTCGACGCCGCATTCAATGCCTACCAAGCCGAATACCAAACCCCTCACTCCCAGGTTTTTCTTCATGGAAGAACGGGGGAGTGAGGGGTTTTGCGTTGGTAACCCGTTATTTCTGTGGCACCTTTTGGGGAAGAACGTTTAGGCGTTTTCAGCCCCAAAATTTCTCTGCGAGGGTGCCGGGTGTGTTGGGGTTAAATATCAGCCGCCTGAACCTTCAGGGCGCGAGCCACGCCGTCGCGTGCCTCCGCAATCTGCCGGCGCAGCGCCGCCGCGTCCTCAGGCAATGACGCCAAATAGGTTTCGGTGCGTTCCAGCAGTTCGGCGGTCGGTTCTGAGGGGTACATGCCGCTAATAATCTGCAAAGAAATCTCGTGCGAACGGGAACGCCACACGCCCTCAACCAGCTCAAAGTATGGCTCAATATACTGCTCGGTCAGTTCTTTCTCGCCAGCCTTAAAACCGGCAATGGCGTACCGCTGGATCATGTTCGACAGTTCACCGGTCACCATGATCTTCTCCCAGTACTCTGCCTTAGCCTCGGTGGTTGGGAACGATGCGTACGCCTGCGCCGCGTACTGCTGGCCGTTTGCGGTGTTATCGCGCTCCAGCTCGGCCGCAATCTGCTCACTGGTGGCCCGCCCGCCGGTTGCCAGGCGGCACAGCAGGTTCCACCGCAGGTCCGTATCAATTTCCAGGCCGTCGAGGGTGATCGACCCGTCGAAGAGGCGCTGCACGTTCTCGTACTGTTCAGCGGTGCGGGTCTGGTTAACGAACGCCTGCACCAGCTGCAGCTGCGCATCCGAATCCGGTTCTGCCGCCAGCACCAGCTGCCACAGCCTGTCGGCTGCGTATTCGCGGGTCTCGTCCCTAAACTGGGGGTTCACGAACGTGCGTAGCGCCGTTGAGAGGCCCAGCAGCTGGGTGCGCATCGCCGTGGAGTTTGTCTCCTGCCCAATATTGTTCAGCACCAGCTCAACGTACTGGCGGGCGGGCATCTGCGCATCGCGCACAGTATCCCACAGGGAGCCCCACACCACGCCGCGCGCCACTGACGAATCAATGTCGCCCAGGTGCTTCACGGCGGTTTCGATGGAACGCTCATCCAGGCGCACCTTCGCGTACGCCAGATCTTCGTCGTTCAGCAGCAGCAAGTCGGGGCGTTTCTTCCCCACAGCTTCAGTAACCTCGGTTAGTTCCCCATCAATATCAAGCTCAATGCGGTCGGTGCGGGTCAGTTTGCCGTCTGTCAGGTTGTAGAAACCAATGACTGCACGGTGCGGGCGCAGGGTCTCAAACCCTTCAGCGTATGACTGGCGCACGCCCAGGGACGTAATGTTCCCATCCGCATCGTCAGCAACTTCAACGGTGAGGGTGTTCACCCCGGCGGTTTCCAGCCACTTGGCGCTCCATGCGCGCACGTCCCGCCCCGAAGTTTTCTCAAGCTCAACCAGCAGGTCGTCCAGTACCGTGTTGCCCCAGGCGTGTTTGGTGAAATACTCTTTGAGGGACGCCATGAAATTCTCCTGACCAACCCACGCCACCATCTGCCGCAGCACCGAGGCGCCCTTCGCGTAGGTGATACCGTCAAAGTTCACCTGCACATCCTGCAGGTCACGGATTTCGGCCACGATCGGGTGGGTTGAGGAGAGCTGGTCCTGCCGGTACGCCCAGGTTTTCTCTGAGGCTGCGAACGTGGCCCAGGCTTCTTTCGCGTACCGGGTGTTTTCGGCTGCCGCCAATGTAGACATGAACTCGGCAAACGACTCGTTCAGCCACAGGTCGTTCCACCACTGCATGGTCACCAAATCACCGAACCACATGTGCGCCAGCTCGTGCAGCACCGTAATGGCGCGGCGCTCACGCAGCGCCTCAGCCACCTTGGACCGGAAGACGTACGCCTCAAGGTAGGTCACGCACCCGGCGTTTTCCATTGCGCCAGCGTTGAACTCGGGAACGAACAGCTGATCGTACTTCTCAAACGGGTACGGGGTTTTGAACTGCTCTTCGTAGAACTCGAACCCTTGGCGGGTCAGCTCGAACACGTCGTCGGCGTCTACGAACGGCATGAGCGACTTACGGGCGTACACGCCCAGGGGGATGACGCGTCCCTCAGAGTTCGTGAGTTCGCTGGTGACTTTCTCGTACGGGCCAGCCACGATCGCCGTAATGTAGGAGGAGATACGCGGGGTCGGCTTGAAATACCAGGTTTGTGCCCGGCCGCACCCACAGTCTTTCGGCACGATCTTCACCTCGGGCTGGTTAGAAACCACCACCCACGGTGTGGGTACGCGCACGATGAACTCGAACTCCGCTTTCAAATCCGGCTGCTCAAACACGGGGAACACACGGCGCGAGTCCGGTACCTCAAACTGCGAGTACAGGTACACCTCCCCGTCCACCGGGTCCACAAACCGGTGCAGGCCCTCACCGGTGTTGGTGTAGAACATGTCGGCGTCAATCACCAGTACGTTCTGCGCGGCAAGGTTCGGCAGGGTAATGCGCTCCCCGTCGGCTAGGCTGGTATCCAACTGTTCACCGTTCAGTTCAATCGAACGCACCGTGCTGGTGATAGCGTCAATGAACGTGGATGCGCCGGGTACCGCGTCAAAACGGATCTCGGTTTTACACGTAAAAACATCTTTGTCGCTGGGCAGGTCAAGCTCAATACGGTAGGTGTGCACACGCTTAATGACTGTGGCACGCTCAATCGCTTCATCGCGGGTTAGGTTCAGGCCGGGCATAGGTTCCCTTTCTAAAAATGTATATGGTTTTGGTACCGTCATCGCAGCTGTCAGCCCCGCAATGTCGCGGGTGTCAGCTGGTTATCTGGGGCGTGGGGGTACAGAGCCACGCAACAGTGCCTCAAACCACAATCTTACCGTATGCCCGGCGGGATAACATCCGAAAAACTGTTGCCCACAGGCCCGCCCATAAAAGCCCGTCTGCGGCATGTTGTCAGTTACAGGAATACCGCTGTATTCGCTACAGTTAATGAGGGCACACCCCGCACCTGCCAGCACCAGCGGCCTGGGGTGAGCATGTCACCCGCAGCCCCGCCGGGCACACAATCATAGGAGAACCTCCCTTGCGCGTACACATCGCCACCGACCACGCCGGTCTGCAGCTGAGCCACTACCTGATTGAGAAGCTCACCGCCGCAGGATACGAGATGATCGACCACGGCCCTACCGAATATGACCCGCTGGATGATTACCCCAGCTTCTGCATTAACGCGGCTCTCGCGGTGAAACGTGACCGTGACGCCGGGCTTGATTCTCTTGGCATTGTGCTTGGCGGCTCCGGTAACGGGGAGCAGATGGCGGCTAATAAGGTTGAGGGTATCCGCGCGGCCCTAGCCTGGAACCGCACTACGGCGGCGCTCGCACGCGATCATAATAATGCGCAAGTGGTTGCTGTGGGTGGGCGCCAGCATTCACCGGATGAGGCGTTGGAAATCATTAAAGTTTTCCTCAGCACCCCTTGGAGCGGAGAGGAACGCCACGCCCGTCGTATTGGGCAGCTTGGCGAGTATGAGCAGACCGGGAAGATCTCTGGCAAACATATTGACGAATAAATAAGTCCCGCCCCACTTGTGCCCCTACCGCTAAGGAGAAGCGCGTGCCTGAAGGCCACTCTATTCACCGTATAGCCCGCCAATTCAACGATGTGTTTACTGGGGAGCGGGTGCGTGTTACTAGCCCGCAGGGCCGCTACGCTGAAGGGGCTGCGCTGGTTGATGGGGCACGTATTGCCCAAGCGTTTGCGCACGGTAAGCATCTTTTTGTTGGGTTCGACAACGAATTGACGTTGAACGTGCACCTGGGGATTTACGGCAACTGGAGTTTTGGCGGGGACGAATCGTTCACAGGTGCCTCAAGTATTGGGGCGCCCCGCAAGATTGGTGAGAAAGAATACGGTGGTGGGGAGCACACCGAGTATTCTGGCCCTCCTCAGCCAAAAGCAACTACTCGCTGCCGTATCGTCTCGGAGCATGGCTGGGCTGATCTTGTGGGCCCCACTGTTTGCCGCACTCTCACCCCGGACGAGGTTGCTGTGGTGCGTGGGAAGCTGGGGCCAGATCCGCTGAACGCTGATGCTGACCCGGGGCAGTTCTACCGTGCCGCCGCTAAAAGCAGCCGCCCGATTGGGGTGATTCTCATGGATCAGGCAGCTATTTCCGGGGTGGGTAATATTTTTCGTGCCGAATCGCTGTACCGCCAGAAAATTGACCCGTTACGCCCCGGGAAGACACTCAGTGATGATGAGCTGCGCCGCCTGTGGGACGATAATAAGCATCTGCTCACCATTGGTGTGCGTGTGGGCAGAATCATTACCACCGAGCAGCAGGATCGTCCCGGTATCCCTGAAACTGAGGCGTGGCCTGATCACGCAAACTATGTGTATATGCGCCACGGGCAGAAGTGCCCGCGATGCAGTGCCACCATCCGCATGGAAGAAATCGCCGGGCGTAAACTTTACTGGTGCCCTGGGTGCCAGAAATAACTTGTATGTTCGGGGTGGTTTTGGGTAGAACTTGACAGCTTCAAACATATGCCGCTAATCTAAGTGAGTTCTTTGGGGATGTAGCTTAATGGTAAAGCCTCAGTCTTCCAAACTGATGACGCGGGTTCGATTCCCGTCATCCCCTCACTCAAAGAGACCCAAAGGTTTTTACCTTTGGGTCTCTTTGTGCTTTGAGAAGTAGATTAAAAATTACCTGCCCCTGGCTTGGGGCAGGTACGAAGCCGCTGATTTTTGCTAACTTGCTGAAATAACCTGTGACGAGGGCTAATACCGTTAACGTCAAAGAAGCGGGCGGGCTAGATCACCAGCCGCACCCCAAAATTTCCGGGTTCCAGCCCGGTGGCACGGGAGATAGCTTCTGTGGCTGCTAAAAGAATACCGCTAAAGTTAGTTGGCTGCCCGGCTGTTTCTAGCTCAGGCACGTCAACAACCCACCCGGTTCCTTCCCGGTGGGCAATAGCGTCATATGTTTTAAGGTTCATGCTTACCTCCGTGTCTTTATATATGCTAGGGCTGAGAGCCTCAAAACACAAGGTCTTAACATGAGATTTAATATAAAAACCGTTGTCAGCGGCCTGTTGGGGCCGCTATAGCCGCTCAGGAACATAAATATGCGGCCCCTGTTAGGCATTTACCCAAATACCCGCTAAACTTGTGTGTTGGGTATGCGAAAAGTACCTTACGGGGCGTGGCGTAGCTTGGCTAACGCGCCTGCTTTGGGAGCAGGAGATCGCAGGTTCGAATCCTGTCGCCCCGACGGAAATAGGCTCACCCAGCGCCTTTTTCAGACACCATGAGCGGTTCAGAGAACGTTCCGCCACCGAACTACTTACGAGGAGATCAACGGACGTGAAGACCGCCGTCGAGAAGCTCAACCCGACCCTGGCAAAAATTGAGGTCGAGGTTCCTTTCGCCGAGTTCAAGCCTTACCTGGACCGCACCTACAAGAACCTTGCCGAGCAGATTAGCGTCCCCGGTTTCCGCAAGGGCAAGCTGCCTAAGCAGCTGATTGAGCAGCGTGCGGGCTTCGACTACATTGTTGAGGCTTCTCTGAATGAGGCTCTGAACGATTTTTACGCCCAGGCTCTTGGTGAGAATGAACTGTCGCCGCTGGCTCAGCCGGAACTGAACGTGCAGTCTCAGCCCACCGTGCAGGAGCGCGAAGCTGATGTTAAGCTCACCATTGAGGTGACTGTGCGACCCGAGATCGAACTTCCCAAGTATGAGGGGATTGAGGTTGAGGTTGACGACGTTGAGGTAACCGCCGACGACGAGAAGGAAGCCCTTGACGGGCTGCGTGAGCGTTTCGGTTCTTTGAAGACTGTTGAGCGTCCCGCAGCAGATAACGACTTCGTAACCATTGACATTGCGGCCGAAATTGACGGTGAGCAGGTGGACGCTGCCAACGACCTGTCATACCAGATCGGTTCGGGCACCATGCTTGAGGGTATTGATGAGGCCCTGCTGGGCCTGTCGGCTGGTGAGGACGCAACGTTCGAGACCAAGCTTTCTGGTGGGGATCACGCCGGTGAGCAGGCTGTTATTAAGGTGAAGCTTTCCGCCGTGAAGGAGCGTGAACTTCCCGAAGCTGACGACGAGTTCGCCCAGCTGGCTTCTGAGTTCGACACCATTGATGAGCTGAAGGAAGACATTAAGAAGCAGGTCTCCGAGGCTAAGGTCGCCGATCAGGGTTCGCAGGCACGCGATAAGGTGCTGGCTAAGCTCGTTGAGATGGTTGAGATTCCGGTTCCTGAGAAGGTTATTGAGGACCAGCTGGAGCAGCACTTCAACAACCCGAACGCTGAGGCTGACCACGACACTGAGGAGCACCGCGCTGAGGTTCGTGAGAACACCAAGACCGCGTTTAAGAACGAGATGGTGCTTGATGCTATCGCCGACGCCGAAGAGGTTGAGGTTAACCAGAACGAGATGATCGAGTACATCATCACGATGAGCTCCCAGTACGGCATGGACCCGAACCAGTTTGCTCAGATGCTGGATGGCTCCGGCCAGGCGGGTATGCTGGTGGGCGAGGTTCGCCGCTCCAAGGCTTTGGCTGAGGTGCTGAAGAAGGCTGTGGTGAAGGACTCCAAGGGTAACGTTGTGGACCTGTCCTCATACCTTGAAGACAACAAGGAAGAAGAGGCCAAGTAGCAGCCTCGTTACTCCCTCTGGCTGAACAGGCCTAACATTGTATTGTGGGCGCATCCAACCGCTAGGTTTGGGTGTGCCCACAATATTTAAAACTGTCTGGTGAAGAGCGGGACTTAGCGGGTGGCGCTGGCGCGGGGTCTGTGGCTTCGGCGGGCGTAACCGTTCGCCCTCTGGCGAACTACGGCAAGAACCCGCGCACCAGCAGGGGAAGAGGGGGTATTGTAGTACTCAAGCAAATGTCGCGTATCCCGTAGAGGGGACAGCGCGAGCCTCCTAGTTAAGAAAAAGAGGGAATATGTCAGGCTACATGCCCCTGCCCACTGGATCCGGTAGTGCCGCCGCACGCATGGCATCCACAGCTGTTGGCAGCCAGGAAGACTATGTCTATAATCACCTGCTCAAAGAGCGTATTATTTGGCTCGGCTCTGAGGTGCGTGATTCGAATGCTAACCTGATCTGCTCGCAGATGCTGTTACTTTCGGCTGAGGACCCGAAGGCTGACATCTACCTGTACATTAACTCGCCGGGCGGTTCGGTGACCGCGGGTATGGCTATTTACGACACCATGCAGCTTATCCCGAACGATGTGGTGACAGTGGTGACTGGTATGGCTGCTTCCATGGGGCAGTTTTTGCTAACCGCTGGCACCATTGGTAAGCGTTACGCTACCCCCAATGCGCGTATTCTTATGCACCAGCCTCTGGGCGGTATTGGTGGTACGGCTTCTGATATTCGTACTCAGGCTGAGCTGATTCTTGATATGAAGAAGCGGTTAGCTGAGATCACTGCTGAGCGTACCGGTAAAACCCTTGAAACCATCCTGAAGGATAATGACCGCGATAACTGGTTTACCGCTCAGGAGGGGCTAGATTACGGGTTCTTCGACCATATTGCGACTACTGCCGGTGGACAGTTCGCTCAGGAAAGCAAGTAGGGGGAGTAGTAGAAGATATGAATTACCTGCCGAACGATATTGCGCCGCAGATGCCGTCGAACCGGTATGTGCTTCCCAGCTTTGAGGAGCGTACCCCCTACGGGTACAAACGCCAGGACCCGTATGCAAAGCTATTTGAGGATCGCATTATTTTCCTGGGCACTCAGGTGGATGATGCCTCAGCTGATGATATTATGGCGCAGCTGCTGGTGCTGGAAGCGCAGGACCCGGATCGGGATATTACCCTGTACATTAACTCGCCTGGTGGCTCGTTCACCGCGATGACCGCTATCTATGACACCATGCAGTATATTCGCCCCGAGATTCAGACCGTGTGCCTGGGGCAGGCGGCATCGGCTGCGGCTGTACTTTTGGCCGCTGGTACTCCGGGTAAGCGTCTTGCGCTGCCGAACGCCCGCGTGCTTATCCATCAACCGGCACTGAGCGGGCAGCAGGGTGGACAGGCATCTGACCTGGAAATCCATGCTAATGAAGTGATGCGTATGCGTGAGTGGACCGCTAAGACTTTGGCGCTGCATGCCGGGAAGACCTATGAGGATGTCGACCGCTCCATTGAACGCGATAACATCCTGACTGCCTCTGCCGCGTTGGAGTACGGCCTGATCGATAAGGTACTAGACTCGCGTAAGCTCAACAAACCTGCGATTAACACCCCTGAGTCTTATACCTAGAAGCTAACCCCCGGTTTTTATGCGGGGAACTGCTGACCGTGTTAAACGTGAGGGCGGCGGCCTACCCAGCTATACCGGGTAGGCCGCCGCCCTCATGTACTATGCGCATAAGAATCACGCCGGTCTTCGAGGCAAGGCCCGTGTAACATCACTGGATACAAACGAGGACTATGCTTCAACTGCACATGCCATGTTTTCGCTCGCAGAAGTTTAAACTCGTCACATTTCGCAATCTTCGTCATACTCGCTGATAATCTACCGTAAGAGGTTCAACGACACCTCGGCGTCTGCGTTCCTGAATAATCTGCGGTAGCCTTGTAAAAGGCCCGCTGCGCACTAGGTTCGCGTGCTGTAATGGGCCCACAACGGAAAGGGATGCCCATGGATACAATCGACACCTCACCAGGGGTACGGTGTTCGTTTTGCGATAAGCCGCGCACACCCGCGCGTAAAGTCGTGATCGGTCCCAACGTAAATATTTGCAACGAGTGTGTGGGGCTGTGCAACGATATTCTCGAAGAAGAGACGAAACGCGAGACAGCCCCCAAGGTTCGGTCGCAGCGGACTCTCGCTACGCCCCGCGAGATTTTTGACCACCTACAGGACTATGTGGTGGGCCAAGAGGACGCCAAACGCACCCTGGCGGTGGCCGTCTATAACCATTACAAACGCATCCAAGAGTCGGATAACCCGCTATTGTCCTCACGCACCCTTACTGCGAGCCTGGGGGAGCAGATTGACCTGGGTAAATCGAATATCCTCATGATTGGGCCCACCGGGTGCGGTAAAACCTACCTGGCCCAGTCGCTCGCTAAAAAGCTAGACGTACCTTGTGCCCTCGTGGACGCAACCACTCTCACCGAAGCGGGGTACGTGGGGGATGATGTTGAAAACATTCTGCTACGCCTGATTAACGCCGCTGACGGGGATGTAAAAAAGGCCGAACGCGGCATTATTTACATTGACGAAATCGACAAGATCGCGCGTAAAGGCGAGAACATGTCAATCACCCGTGACGTCTCGGGTGAGGGCGTGCAGCAGGCGCTTTTGAAAATTATTGAAGGAACCGTTGCGGGGGTGCCGCCCGAGGGAGGGCGTAAACACCCCACACAGACCACCTTAGAGATTGACACGTCACATATTTTGTTCATCGTCGCGGGCGCTTTCGACGGGCTTCAGGAACGCGTAGCCTCACGCACAGCCCCCGCAGGGATCGGGTTCGGCGCGGAACTGGAGACCGGAAAAAATACTAGCTCATACCTGAACGATCTAACCCCCGACGATTTGGCACACTACGGGCTGATCCCAGAGCTGATTGGCCGCCTGCCCGTAGTAACCACGCTGCAGCAACTCACCGAAGAGGAGCTGTACCAGGTACTCACCGAGCCGAAGAACGCGCTCATGAAACAATACAAACACCTGTTCGCCCTAGACGGCGTAGACCTCATGTTTGAGGAAGAAGCAATACGGATAGTCGCCCACCGCGCCGCCGAACGAAACAGCGGCGCACGCGGGCTGCGGGCCATGATGGAAAGCATCCTGCTGCCCATCATGTTCGACATTCCCGATCGTGACGATATTACCGCTGTGGTGATTACGGAGGCAGCAGCCAGGGGAGAAAGCGAACCTGCGTATGTGCTGGAGGCCATTGAGAAGCCCGCGAAACCGCGCACTCGCAAGAGCAGCACCGCCGCAAAGAAAAAGGCCGCCTAAAGGGAGAGATCTGCATAAGTGCCCCAACGATGGGGCGTCAACGAAGCTGATACAGAAGAAAGGAAAATCCTGTGACAACTACCGTCGATTTTTGGTTTGACCCCACCTGCCCGTGGTGCTGGATTACTTCCCGCTGGATTGGGGAAGTGCAGAAAGTCCGTGATATTCAGGTGCGTTGGCACCCATTCTCCCTGTCAGTGCTGAATGAGGGACGTGACCTTGACCCCGGTTACCGTGCCATGATGGATAACGCCTGGGGCCCGGCCCGAGTGGTGGCCGCCGCCGCCCAGCTGCACGGCAATGATGCGCTGAAGCCTCTCTACGACGCGCTGGGCGAGCAGATCCACCACCAGAAGAACACCACACAAGGCGATAAATACCTGCCCGCTATTGAGGCTGCCCTGGCGGAGGCGAAACTTCCCGCAGAACTGGTGAACTATGCGACCACTGACGAATACGATGAGCCGCTGCGTGC
>ERZ772962.322-NODE-322-length-26916-cov-7.733815_pt1 | contig 26916 bp, 19 predicted proteins | sample MGYA00580676_ERZ772962 | MGnify/ENA primary metagenome ERZ772962 (study PRJEB29015, sample SAMEA2738049) | human oral metagenome | biome: human oral; feature: human-associated habitat; material: saliva | place: China | collected 2230 ...
GTTGGCAGTCACGCTTCGTTCGTCAGACACAGCCACAGCACCGTCCTCGTCGTAGATATCAGCATGTGTGAGCCACGGTTCGCTGACATAATCGCATCGATCCCTTAGCTCACCGAAAGCCGCCCGGTCAATGCCGTTGTCGCAGCTCTCGTCTTGGTTCTGCCCACTTGCATTGCATCGTTCCACCATGCGTTAAGGCTATCAGCGACGTTTGACAGCACGCGCCCTAGTCCGCCAAGCGCGGGGATACCACCGCCGTGATTCCGACATGTATCGTCACGCAGCGTAAGAGTCCTCTATGCAGAGGCACTACGTTTCCGAAAAGCTTTTCCTGTCCTGCTTCTGTCGGTCGGTGAGGGGCACATCTCCAATGCCAACCAAGACCTGACTCAGATGAACCAGAAGCCGTAGGCGTGCGAGCGCTTGGAGTTGTTGGGCTTCATCTACCAGGACCACCAGCTCATGCCCTACGTGCGCATCGGCGATCAGCTCGAACTGGTCGCCAAGCTCAGGGACGAGAAGGACAAGGCCACGCGTCAGGCGGAGCTCCGCTCTCTGGGTTATAGGATATTTCGTGTTGCTGGGGTTAGTCCCAGGTGTTGTGGTAGGGGGTGGCGTGGTGGAGTTCGTTGAAGCAGATTGCGTCGCCCCAGCCGGGGATGATGGCGGTGGCTTGGTGGGTTTGGCTGGCGTGGTACCAGGCATTTTCGAGGGTTGCGTCGGTGGGCATGGTCGCCAGGATTGTTGCTGCTGGTTGCGGGTGGGGAGAGTGGGTGTAGCACCACCAAAACACGGCTTTCATGCGTCGGGTCAGGCGCATGCCGCGGTGGTCGCGCAGCATCTGGCGCAGGCGCGCGTTCGTGCTTTCGATCTGGTTGGTCATCGCGGGCATCTGATGTGTCCAGGTGGGGTCCAGGTACGTGAACAGGAGTCCCTGGGAGATGAGCTTGTTGAGGCTGTTACGAGCACGAACGAGACGTTCGTGGGTGTATTCCCACCCTCCGTCAGGTCTGCGTGTTTTCTCCTCCAAGAAGTCCTTCCAGCGCGCGCACCACCCCTGGTAGGCATCGATCCATTCCTGAGCATCTTCTCGGCCCTCCACGTGCAAGAGTTGTTGCCCAAGAGCGTATAAACCTTGTGAGGCCTCCAGTTTGGGGCGCGTTGTGGTGGCTTGGCGAATACGGCAATACGTGTGGAAGGTGCAGCGTTGCACGCGTGTGGTCGGCCAGATTCTCTTGCACGCTTTCGCGAACCCACTGCCCCCGTCAGTGACCACCAGGGCCGGTGGCGCGATCCGGCTCATGAGCGCTTCCCAGGCCCTGGAATTCTCACTCCTGGCCGCGTACCAGCCCAGCACATGATCAGGAGTTTGAGCGATGAGCACCACGGCGCCTCGGTCCAGGTGGATACCATCGACGAAGATGACGTCATGAACCTCATCAACGATCGGGCTGAAAGGCCATAACTGCCACAACTGCTGACAATGCCTGCGAAACGAGCGGCCCCCGCCAGGCAAATCCGCCTGACGGGGGCCGACCCAGCAGCCAGGCCAAGAACTCATCAAGATGCTTGGCCGTGGAATTAATGCGGCTGACCTGGCTGATATTGCACAGGGAGCAGCGCCATCGCTGCGCCCCTGACGCTGAGTGCCCATACCTGGTCATCACTCGCCCGCACGCCGGGCATTTGGGGGTATTCATACTCCCACGATGAAACAACCAACTTCAATGCGGATTTTCCCGCACCAGCAAGCCGAAAAGTCGCCACAAAACCAACACGTTTTGTCCATCCTTCAAGTTGGCTCCCACCAACTTCAATACCGATTTTTCCGCACCAAAAAGCCGAAAAGTCACCACAAAACCAACACGTTTTGTCCTATAACCCCTAAAAGCCCAGCTGACGAGGCGGTGGTGAGGACGACGGCGCCAGCTTGGATGGCCTGGGCAACTCAGGGAAACGGCTGCCCGAGGTAATAAAAAACCCCGCCTCGGCGGGGTTTGGTGGCGGAGACGGCGGGATTTGAACCCGCGAGAGGCTATCAACCTCAACCTTCTTAGCAGGAAGGCGCACTAGGCCACTATGCGACGTCTCCAAACGGTCAACGACCGCGACTAAGCCTAGCTTAAAAATCTCTCTCTAGCAAAGCGATTTTTAAACTGGCCGGCGGAGAGGAGGGGATTCGAACCCCTGGTGCCCTTGCAGACACAACGGTTTTCAAGACCGTCACATTCGGCCGCTCTGTCACCTCTCCAGCTGGACCTCCACAAACGCCACAGATCCTTATGCGTTTCCGGCGGTCAGCACGCGTAACTTTATCACGCACTACTAACGGTCTAACAGGCCATCTCGCAGTGCGCCGGGTAGTACCGGCCACACCGGCACGCGCGGAATCAAAGTGGCCTGCAAGGCGTGGTAAATATCCGGGTAGCCAGCCCAGGTGCGGGTGGAGGGCTGGTTGGCCTGATCTAGCTCATGCACCCAGGCCCCGGCCTGGGCTAATGGCGCATTTTGCGGGTCAATCTCGGCGCGGGTAAAGGGGTCGCCACCACCAATAATGTATTGCTCACAGTAATCCCAAGCGCTGCGGTAGGCGTGCTCCAAATAGGCCATGCTGGTGGCCTTAGCGGCCAACGGCACTGGCTCGTTAACTAGCGCACAGTGCAAGGCAGCTGCGGCACTAATGGCCTCACAAGCCACCCAGTGCATACGCTCGTGCACCACCGGTGTGCCCACAAAATCAACGGTGTAAACAAAGCCAGGGGCGCCGTCGCGATTCCAACCATCAGCGCGCGAACGGGTAAACAGCTCCAAAGCAGCCGGCAGCATCCAAGCCGGCGCCTCCAAACCAACCTCCTGCAAGGCCGCCCGCAACTGCACTGTCAGGCGAGCCCACTCCAGGCCGTGACCGGGGGTGATACCAAAGGGGCGGAAGGGATGGGCTACCTCATCAATGTTGTAGTCAGGATCCGGCACCCAAGTGGTGCTGTAGTGCTCAGGGATACGCCAGCCGTGGGCGCGGGCCTGCTGGTTAATAGCAAAGTCCACAATCCCCAGGGCGCGCTCCAGCCAACGGTCATCACCGGTGGCGTCCGCAATAGCCAGGTAGGCCTCCACCGTGTGCATGGCGGCGTTAATACCCCGGTAATCCTCCGGGTCAGTGAAATCTAGGGCATAAGACTCGGTGGGCATGGACTGGGAGTGGTCAAAGAAGTAACGCTCATGCACCTCCAGAGCTCGCTTAAGCAGGGCCGCCGCCCCTGGACGCCCCGCCGCTAGGGCCGTAGCTGCCCCCAGTAGCACAAAAGCGTGCTGGTAGCATTCTTTACGGGTAAAACCGGGGGCTGGGCGGCCATGGCCGTCCTCATCTAGCTCACCCTCAATGGCGCTAAACCAGCCCCCATTGGTTTCATCCCAAAACGCGTTAGTTAACGCCTGCACCCCATGGTCGGCGTAGCGCCGGCATCCGGGTACACCCAACAGCACGCCCACACTAAACACGTAGGTCATGCGCCCAGTAATCCACAGCTCTACAGGTCGGGAAGAATCAACGACGCCGTCGGGACCGATCCAGCCAAAACCACCGGGCACCCGGCTACGGCGCGCAAAATCCAGCAAAGCCTGAGTGTGCTGACCCAACCAGCGGGTGTGTTCGGGGGAACCAATCCATTGCAGCGCCATCGCGGCCTCCTGGTACAGATAAATATTTGCCTAGCGGCTCTTGCCTTAGCGGGCGTGCGTGGGCTGAAAAGCGCCACCAAGGCAACAAGGCAGCAAGGCAGCAAGCTTGAGCAGCACCCACTATGGCGCCTGCTAGCCACAGCCTACCGTCAAAACCATTGCAGAAAGTAGCTTTATGCACATTTGACAAGCTTTAGTGCCTAAGGCCTTGAATCAGCCTAAATTGAACCAGTAACCTACCGTGGATTTTGGCTACCTTTTGGAAGGAAACCCATGAGCTCGTCTCATTTTGGCCACAACCCGGCCGCAGCCTCATCATCTCCCGGCGCATCCAGCTCCGGTGCGTCTGCCGGTTCTGGCGCCCCCAGCTCCGGTGCGTCTGCCGGTTCCGGTGCACCCGGTTCCGGTGCATCCAGCGCGGCAGCTGCTGACGCGGCAAATTCTGCACAAGATCTAGACGCACTCATTTCCCAGCACTCTAGTGCCATTGACGAAGACTATTCCTTCGAAGCTGTTCCTACAAAAAGCCGACGGTCATTTTGGGCCGTCGGTTTTGTTATGTTGGGCTTTACCTTCTTCTCCGCCTCTATGAGTGTGGGCGCCAAACTCGGCCAGGGCCTAAATTTAAACGGCTACATCCTGGCTGTGCTTATTGGCGGCGCAATTTTGGCGGTTTACACCGGTGCGCTGGGTTATATCGGCGCGAAAACCGGTTTGAGCTTTGACTTGATGTCTCAGCGCACCTTTGGAACTAAAGGTTCATTCCTACCCTCAGCCCTGATCAGCCTGACCCAAATGGGCTGGTTTGGCGTGGGCGTGGCCATGTTTGCTAAACCCACCGCCGAGCTGCTGCACGTAAACGTGTGGGTGATTGTGATTATTGCTGGTGGGTTGATGACCGCCAGCGCCTACTACGGCATTAAAGCAATTGAGATTGTTTCGTTCATTTCTGTGCCCCTGATCGCTATTTTGGGCACCTACTCTATGGTTACTGCTACTGCCGACGGCGGTGGCTTGTCTGCCATCTTCGCTAAAAGCACCGGTATGGGCGTGGTTAGCGCCGTGGGCCTAGTGGTGGGCTCCTTCGTTTCGGGCGGTAGCGCCACCCCTAACTTCACCCGTTTCGCTAAATCCACCTCCTCCGCCGTGATCACCACCGTGGTGGCTTTCTTCCTGGGTAACACCCTGATGTTCTCTTTCGGCGCGGTAGGCGGCGCATTTACCGGCAAAGACGACATTTTCTACGTGATGATCGCCCAGGGCCTGGCCATTCCCGCCATTGTGGTGCTGGGCGCCAACATTTGGACCACAAACAACAACGCCCTGTACACCACCGGTTTGGGTTACGCCAACATCACCAAGATCCCCAAGAAGCCGCTGGTGCTGGTGGCCGGCATCCTGGGCACACTAGCTGCCCTGTGGCTGTACGACAATTTTGTGGGTTGGCTCAACATTTTGAACGCTACTTTGCCGCCCGTGGGCACGGTCCTGATCGTGGATTACTTTGCCCGACGCCGCTCCTACAGCGCCGGGATCGTGGCCTTTAAGTGGGTGCCGGTGCTGTCTATCCTGGCCGGGGCCCTGGTGGGTTGGTTTGTTAAAGACCTAGGTATTCCCGCCATTAACGCCATGGTGACCACGGTGGTGGTGTACCTGGGTGGGATGGCCCTGGAGCACGCCCTGGGCCTGGAATTCACTGTGGGTGAGCCGCAAGACCTGTAACTGTGCTGGCTCGGCTGCGCCAGTGGCCAGGGCTGCAAGTTAGCCGGGGCTACAGACGGCGCCCCGATTTGGGGCGCCGGCTCGGCTTGGGGCGCCGGCTCGGCTTGGGGCGCCGGCTCGGCTTGGGATGCCTGCCCGGCCCGCTCTGGTCGGGGCTAGGCCCAACTAAACGGCGACGTCGTCCCCACAGACCGGGCGGCGTCGTCGGCCCTAAAAACCAACGAAAGGGAAGAAAATGAACTTACTGATTAAAAACGTACGCATCGAAAACGCCCCCCAGCTAACCGACATCCGCATCAAGGACGGCAAGTTTGCGCAGCTTGAGGCGGGCCTAGAAGCGCAGGGCGGGGAGCAGATCGTCGACGGCGGCGGGCGGCTAGTGCTACCGCCCTACATTGAATCCCACGTGCACCTAGACTCGGCGCTAACCAGCGGGCAGCCGCGCTACAACGAGTCCGGCACGCTATTTGAAGGCATCGAAGTGTGGAGCGAACGCAAAAAGTCGCTCACCTACGCCGATGCCCACGAGCGCGCCCTGGCCGCAATCCGCCAGCAAGCCAGCTTCGGCGTGCAGTACGTGCGCACCCACGTGGACGTCACCGACCCCGAACTGACCGCCCTACACGCCCTAATCGACCTGCGTGAAGAAATTGCCGACACCATCACCTTGCAGATCGTGGCATTCCCGCAAGAAGGCATCGAATCCTTCCCCAACGGGCGCCAACTAATGCGTCGCGCCGCCCAAATGGGGGTCAACTGCATTGGTGCCATCCCGCACTTTGAATTCACCCGCGAATACTCGGTGTCATCACTGAACTATGCGGTGGAGCTAGCCCAAGAGTTTGACCTGCTCATGGACGTGCACTGCGATGAAATCGACGACGAAGCCTCACGCGGCCTAGAAACCCTAGCCACCCGCGCCCTAGAGGCCGGTATCGGCGAGCGCGTCACCGCCTCCCACACCACCGCCATGCACTCCTACAACAATGCTTACTTCATCCGCCTGCTGCGGCTGCTAAAACTTAGCGGTCTTAACTTTGTGTCAAACCCGCTGGTCAACACCCACCTGCAAGGCCGCATGGACACCTACCCCAAGCGCCGTGGCGTCACCCGCGTCAAGGAACTAACCGACGCCGGCATCAACGTTTCCTTCGGTCAAGACGACATTGAGGACCCCTGGAACCCTATGGGCACGGGCAACCTGCGTGACGTGGTGTTTAACGGGCTCTACACCACGCAGATGATGTCGCGGAGCGAAATTCTCAACTCCTACAAGTTCATCACCCACAACGCCGCGCGCACCCTACACCTAAGCGACTACGGCATCGCGGTGGGTAACAGCGCCAACTTCATCATGCTTGACGCCCCCGACTGGTTCCACGCGCTCAGCTTTGGTGCGCCGGTGCTGGGCTCGTGGCGCGCCGGCAAGCAGATCTACTCGGCCACGGCCAGCCAGCGTGAGGTGAAGTTCTAACCCTGGCGCTAGAGGGTTTTGAAGGCCTGCTGACGCCAGGACACGTACAGGATGCAGGTCAGCATTAGGGCCGCCATAGTGGTCAGGGAAGCGTTCTGTCCGCTAAAGAAAGCCACTCCCGCTACCAGCCCTGCCGCCGTCGGAATGGCTGCTACCAGGTCAAATAGGTAAGGCAGCCAGCGTGGGAAACCGCGCTCGCGGCGTTTAAACCAACTGCCATTCAAGGCCGCTTCGCTTTTGCCTGGGGCGGCCTTGGTTTTGCCCGGGGCGGCCTTGGTTTTGCCTGGGGCGGCCTTGGTTTTGCCTGGGGCGCTGGTTTTGGCCTGGTCCGCTTTGGCGACGACGTCGTCCCCCACCTTCACTAGGCCGCCCACTTCCTGCAAGGCTCGCGCCAAGCCCGCCATAGTCAGCCCCCACACGATCAGCGCGGCAATGCCGCTATAGAGGCCCAGGTGTGGGTTGGCGCGGAAAATAGCCAGAAAAATGCCGATGCCAATCAGGGCAGTGGGGAGGCAAGTAGCGACGTACTTGATATAGGTGCCGGCACGCATAAAGCTCCTTCGCTAAGTCCTGGTTATAGTCTACAACCAGCTCAAAGCGGGTTTAGCGGGACAGAGCCGCCAAGACGATAGCCGCCCCCTCATGCCACACCGGCTCGGTGACTACGCTGGTGGCGTTTTTGACGCGCGCAGGGGCGCTACCCATAGCCACCGACAGATCAGCCCAACGCAACATCTCTAAGTCATTGGCGCCGTCGCCCATAGCCACCGTGTGCTTAACCCCCAAGCCAGAAACCAAAGCATCCAGCGCACTGGCCTTAGACACCCCGGCGGCGTTGACGTCCAGCCAAGCCGTCCAACCAATGGCATACTCCACCGCGTGCAGCCCGGCGCTACGCACCGCCACCTCAAAATCAGCCAGTGCCATCCCCGGGGCGCGCACAATCACGCGGCTAACCGGCTGGCTCGACAGCTGCTCCAGCGACACCGTGGTGGTGTTCTCAATCAGCTCCCCAGGCGGGAAGTCGGCGCTGGTCAAAAAGCCCCGGCCCGGCATTTCCACCGCGAAAATAGCCTCAGGCAGCACCTGATGCAGACGCCCAATGGCGGTGGTGGGGTCAAAAGTAACCGAATTAGTGATCTCGTAGCCGCCGGGCAAAGACACCGTGCCCTTCAGCTTGGGGTCCAGACGCACCGTCAACGCACCGTTGGCGCACACCATCCAGCCCCGGGTTAGCCCCAGGAAATCCGCCACTGGCAGGGCCGCCTCAATACCGCGCCCAGTGGCTAGGACTATCTGCACACCCGCCTGGGCAGCAGCGACGACGGCGGCGCGAGTACGCGGGGGCACCTCGCCGTTAATATCCAAAATGGTGCCGTCAATATCCAAAGCCAGCAGGGTAGAGCGGTCAAGCGGCGGTAGGTCGGAGCCCCCGGCTGGGGCAAGGCCGGCGGGCGCAGAGCCCGCATTGGCAGGCGACGCCGCGCCACTAGCCGCAGAGCCCGCAGCCGCAGCAGGGCCGGCAGGCGACGTCGTCGCAGCTGCAGCAGTCGAGCCCCCGGCACGCCCAGCCCAAGCCTCCAACTGGGCGCGCATGGCCGCTACAGCAGCGCCAAAAGCGGCGTCGTCAAGCGGATTAGCGCGCGCAGCAGCGGCCGCAGCACTCAACTCACCCTCAGGGGTGATAGGCATGCCGGAAGCAGCGATTTTGCTCATGCGCCGGTGGGAGCCTCAATAACTTCCAGGCCACCCAGGTAAGGACGCAGGCCTTCAGGCACACGCACGGAGCCGTCCGGCAACTGGTGGTTCTCCAAAATCGCAACCATCCAACGAGTGGTGGCCAAGGTGCCGTTCAAGGTGGCCACGGGGCTGGTGCCGTTCTCGCGGCGCTCGCGGATGCCTAGGCGGCGGGCCTGGAAGGTGGTGCAGTTAGAGGTGGAGGTGACCTCCATGTAGCGCTGCTGGGTGGGTAGCCAAGCCTCGCAGTCGAACTTGCGGGCGGCGGAAGAGCCCAGGTCGCCGGCGGCGGTGTCAATCACGCGGTAAGGCAGCTCAACCTTGGCCAGCATCTCTTCTTCCATGGCCAGCAGGCGCTGGTGCTCATCTGCGGCGTCCTCAGGGCGGCAGTAGGAGAACATCTCGGCCTTGTTGAACTGGTGAACGCGGATAATGCCGCGCGTGTCCTTACCGGCTGCGCCAGCTTCGCGGCGGTAGCAGGTGGACCAACCCATGTAGCGCTTGGGGCCGGCGCTTAGATCCAGGATCTCGTCAGTGTGGTAACCGGCCAGGGCCACCTCAGAAGTGCCGGTTAGGTACAGGTCATCGGCGGGCAGGTAGTAGATCTCGTCGCTGTGTGCACCCAGGAAACCGGTGCCGCCCATAACCTGGGGGGTAACCAGGGTGGGGGTGGTTAGCGGGGTGAAGCCGTGCTCGACGGCGGTGTCTAGGGCGGCGGTCATCAGCGCCAGCTCCAGGCGCATACCCCAACCCTTTAAGAAGTAGAAGCGTGAGCCGGAAACCTTAACGCCGCGACGCACGTCGATAATGTCCAGTCCTTCACCTAGAGCCAGGTGGTCAGCGGGCTCAAAGCCCTCAGCAGCAAAGTCACGCACGGCGGGGCCCTCGTGGCGCAGCACCACGTAGTCCTCTTCACCGCCGGCAGGGGCGCCCTCGATCAGGTTCTGGAACTGGTGGGCTAGGGTGTCTAGCTCGACGGCGGCCTCGTTGGAGCGCGCCTCCAGCTCCTTAACCTGGGCGGCTAGCTCCTTGGCGTGGGCCAAGATGGCGGGGCGCTCTTCAGCAGCGGCCTTACCCACAGAGCGGGAGACTTCTTTTTGCTGGGCTCGGGCAGTCTCGAAGGCGCTTAGCGATGAACGACGGCGCTCGTCGGCTTCAAGGATGCGGTCAACTAGGGACACGTCCGCGCCACGGGCAATCTGGCTGGCACGGAAAGGCTCGGGGTTCTCACGTAAGGCGCGCAGATCGATCATGTTGGAAATTCTACCTACCCTAGAACCACTGCTCACATACTGGTCACTGTGTCGCAGGGCACATAGAGAGCCGAGTCACATTAATGTGGGGAGTTTTGGTAGCTTTTGGTGCACCTCGGGCGAATGTGTTGCTTTCGTGTACGGCCGCAGTGAGGTGGGGGGTGGTGCGGATGCAAAAAGGGGCAGGCGACGGCGTCAGGACGCGGAAAAGATACCAAAATTAGCCGTAAGCTAAGCGCAAAATTTACCCAAAAACAGCAGATGAAGGGCAGTTTATCTAAGTAAAATGGTGCTTTCGTGCCAGCTGGGCGCCGGCGAGCCCGGCAAATTTTAGCCCAGAGCAACACCTACCCCCTAAACAGCCGCTCACCTGCGCATATATAATTGAAGTGTAAGCACAGGCGGAGCGTGAAGAAACCCTTATAAATCCTCACTTTCCGCTTATATTTCAAGAAAATTTAGGGGGGATGCAGCGTAAACTTAAACACAACCACGGCCAGGCAAAGTTCGCCTAGCCGAAATTACCAAAGGGGGTTAGTGATGCCATCACTTTCAATGCCCTCATTTTCACAGCTGAGGGCCTTTGTAACGCTCTGCGATCACAAACACTACGGTGACGCAGCAGCGGCACTTGGTGTGAGCCAGCCCAGCTTGTCCCAGTCCATTTCCGCGTTGGAAAAGCGCGTTGATGGCCCCCTTATAGAGCGCACCACGCGACAGGTTCTAATCACCCCTCTGGGCCAGGACCTGCTTCCCTTCGCGCGTGATGCAGTGCTGGCCGCCGAAGGGTTTATTGAGGCCGCCAGCCGCATTAGCCAGGAGCGTTACGGTCAAGTGCGCCTGGGGATCATCCCCACCGCCGCACCCTACCTGGCTGAATCTGTGGCCAGCGGCGTACCTAATGCCGCCAATATTGCTGATTTTGGCAGAATTTCCGAGTTCCGGGAGATGACCACCCCGGACATCCTAGACGCACTCGCTTGCGGAGATATTGACCTAGGCCTGGTGGCCTTGGATGAGAGCATGGAGCGCTTTATCAGTGAGCCCCTATGGGATGAAGACCTGGTAATCGCTGTTCCCGACACCCACCCTTGGGTTGGGCGCACCAACGTCAAACCCGCCGAGCTTAGCCGCCAGCCGCTGATCCTCATGGAGGCCGGCAACTGCCTGCGTGACCAAACCCTGGCGCTATGCAATATCCCCATTAATGAGGTGGCCGCAACCACCATCGACATGGCAACCGCCCTGCGGCTAGTCAAAGTTGGTGGCGGGCTAGCGGTTGTGCCCGAGGGTGCTTTGCGCACAGGCGAGGGCCAGACCGTTAGCGTGGCCCGCTTCGCCGAGCCTGTTCCCACCCGTCGCCTGGCCCTGATTCACCGGCCCTCCACCGTGCATCAGGAATCTTTCGAGGAGATTGCCGAGCGCTTGCGCGACTATGTGGATAAAACCCGCATGGTGGTCACCCCAATCGAGTAGTTACCTCAATCGAGTAGCTGCCCCAATCGGCTAGCTTGGGTGGCCGGGGCAAACCGAGACGGCGCCGTGACGAGCGCAAACCGAGCCGGCGCTGTGACGGGCGCAAACCAAGACGGTTGGGCCGGGGGCTTTTAAAGGCTCCCGGCCCGATTTGTTTTGCGAATCGTCAAGTCGCTCACTAAATGGGCGTTATGCTGGATTTTATGTTCGGCAGGGATCATCGAAGTTCGCGCAGTTTGCAGGTTACGTTCGGTAACTTGCTTAGGGGCGTGGGGCTGCGTTGGTTTAGAGGCGACGACGGCGGGGCGCTCGGCTTGGGGGAGGCGCGAGGCTTGAGGCAGGTGCGCGGCTTAGGGGAGGCGAGCGGCGGCGTCGTGAGGGCCCAAAAGCCAAAAATGCTGACGGCACTCTTTGCGGGACTACTTGCCTGCCTACTGCTAGCCAGTGGGGCTAACGCTGCGACTGTTGAAACTGCCGCAGTGAGTGCCAAAAGCAATATGGGTGCTGTAGCTGGTGTGCAAGGCAGCGTGCCTGGCGCCCAAAGCAGCCTAAAAGCCAGCAATGCAGTTGGCGAACAAGGCGGAGCTATGGCAGCTTTGCAAAATGTAGCGACTGGAGTTACAGGCATTCATAACTGCGGCGCCACGGCAACCACTAGGATTCGGCCACTAATTTTAGTGGTTACCGATGGCTTGACCTGGCCCATCGTAAGAGACACGGCATCGCCGAGAGGCTATGCGCCTAACTATTTACTGACCTATCCGGGCATTCCGATGAATCTGGTGGGCACAGGTAGAAATTCAAAAACCTTAGACTCTAACTTAATGAGCACATTATTTTCAGGTAAAAACATTTATGGTCAAAATGGGCGCTATGGTTATAGTGAACTTATGGCCTCACCTCTAGTTAAAAGCTTGAAGGCGGCTGGATGTAGTGTGTCTGTGGATCCGTCTTTTAGTAAAAGGTATTATTACTCTGAGGGTTTTATTTCAGAGCCACTGGGTAGCTATACATCAGATGTTACTATTGCTTATTTTGATGGTGATCAATCCGGTTCATCAAGTTCTCATGCAAAGACGCTATTTACGGATATAGCTAAAATTCGAAACTACTATAACAACAGTGTTGATGTTATGGTGGTGTCTCTTAGTTGTGCGGTCGATCTGGGGTCTGCGTATGGTGGAGAATTTAAGGATGAGCAACCCTGCTTGGCTTTAATGCCCGAGTCGAAAGATATCGATTCTACAAATGGCTATGTGCGAGTACCCTCTACCCGCACCAATAATCTAATTAAATTAACTGATATAGCCCCCACTATTGCGGCTCGCTATGGTGCAAAAGCCCTGCCGGGAGCTATTGGCGTGGCTCTGCCGCTGACTCCTGAACGGGTTGATAAGGCACTGCTTGCTAAAAATTATGTAGAGTTGCAGAAAGACGATTCAGGTACAGAGAATAACGTAGAAACTATCTCTAGTTATCGGGTAGATCGCGGAAAATTAATCAGCTTCTTGATTGCCCAAAATCAACACATGATAGCTTCGGGTAAGGTGGGTGTCTATAACACTTCACTTATGTTCATATTTTCACTACTTATTGTGCGAATGTGGTATCGGGGATTTGAGCGTGACTTAAAATTTTTCCATCATATAAACCCGCAAGGTTATAGTCAATATTTTACTCGGTTTCGGCGGCTTTGTTTGCTTGCTGGCTGTTTGCCGATTGGTTATTTAGCTGTCAATAGTCTCCCGTGGTATTTATCCTATGCGTATGGAGATGAAAATTTCTATGGCCGAAATGATTATCTGGATTATGATGATCTAACTAAATTGCAGATATTAACTAGTGCTGCACTTGCAATAATCATAGGCTTGTTGTTGGTTTGTTTGATCGAACAGGTTTGCCGTAAATTCTTAAACTATGCTAGTAGTTTCATTTTTGTGGTTGGATTGAATGCCTTGCTTTGGCTCGGCGATGCGTTTAGTGGAGGTTATTTAACTCGCAATACTCCTTTGGGGGTGGATATAGTAGCTTCTGGGCGCTTTTACGGAGTCAATTATGTGTCTTTTAGCTTTGGTGCACTAGGAACTATTATTGTAGTAGTTATCTGTGCTAACTGGTTGAAAGAACAGTATGATTTACGGGTTTCCTTGCTTGTGTTAGGAGCTGTAGGTGCTATTTTAGTTGCGTGTATGGCCAGTCCGGCAATGGGTAATAATGTGACTGATTCGGCAATATTGGCAGTTACACTGTTAGTGCCTTTGTTGGAACTATGTAAACGTAATCTAAAGCTAAATGCTCTAGTCGCTTCAGGATTTGTGTTAGCAAATTTAGTGCTACTGGGTCTTTCGGGGGCTTTGACAGATGAGAAACTTAACTCTCTTAAAAATCCGTTTGTGCTAAACGGTAAGCATGGAATCTGGCTATCTCTGGCAGTGTTACTAGCGATAGTAGCTGTGGCTCGGCTTTGGTTTAAGCTCAGTCCTAACATTCAAGCCGCAAATGTTCCTGCTCGCTATGGCTTACTGATGGATACATTGACAGTACTGGTATTAATGGAACTAGCTCTGGATGATCAGGGTCTTTTAACTGTGTTTAACAGTCTGAGTCTACTGATAGCTTTTGCTTGTGTGTTATATTTCGAATCCGTCATGCCTGTGAGGGTGAAAGCTAAATCTGCAGATTCTGCAGATTTAGAAGGGTCTCAAAACTTAGAAGGGTCTCAAAACAAGGCTCTACAGGTAACTTTTTCAAAGTGAGCTGGTCTTCAGACTGCGCTTCTAGTGCAGTGTAGTGGTTGCAAGGCATAAAAGTGTGGCAGTTTAGGAGTATGAAAATGGGTGCGTGGCTGGAGCATACGCTGGCGAAACTTTTTGTGGGACTACTTGCCTGCCTACTGCTAGCCAGCGGGGCCAACGCTGCGACTGTCGAAACCACCGCAGTGAGCGCCCAAAGCAAAGCAGCAGCTGGATCTGCGGTCACTCGCAACTGCGGGGCCACAGCAACCAGTCGCATTAAACCTCTGGTAATGGTGGTTACTTACGGCCTGACCTGGCGCGATTTAAATGGCGTTTTGGATGGGAAAAACATTGGCGCGAACGGCGACGGCGCAGAAATACGAAAATATGCGCAATATATAGCTGGATATCCAGCTACACCAATGAACCTGCTAATTCCTAAAAGCGCTAATTCCCTAAGTAAAAATGGGCAATTTGCCATGCTGTATTCCGGCAGGGGAGGCAATTACACCACTGCCGACTATGATCTAACCACCTCGCCACTAGGGCAAACTTTACGGGCCTCCGAATGCAGTTTCGCTGAGTACCGAGTGGGCGGTAGCTATGAGACCGAGCGTCCATTTGGTCAAAATCTAAGCGATGTAACGGTTGTGGATGCCGCATCGGTACCACTTACCGAGATTGCCAGTTATTTAAGCCGAATTCGCGTATATTACGGCGATAATGTTGACGTAATGCTACTCTCGCTAGCAAACGGAACCTACTATTCAGACGGTCAAGCTGCCAAATTATATTTAGCTCTAGTGCCCGGCCTAAAAGATGTGAACGCCAAAACTGGGCGAGTGCAGGCGCCTTCTGTGCAGCGCGATAACTTAATTCAGTTAACAGATATTGCACCTACAATTGCGGCTCGCTATGGGGCAAAACTGCCACTGGGTGCTACTGGTAAAGCATTGCCGCAGGCTCCTGGGCGAGTCGACAACTCGTCGGCCATAGAGAAATGCGTGGACTTTTGGGAAGCCCAACAGTACTCAATTAATGAGGGAACTGTACCTGATGCGCGCACAAACCTAATTTATTTCTTAATGAATCAAAGCACTCATAGCCAGGCCTCACAAAAAGTGATGGGTTTCAATATGCTGTGCGTGGTGCTAGCAATGCTGGTTATTGTCTTAGTGTGGCGTAATAAGTTCCCGAAACTAGATTTCTATACAGATAACCCAGATCTAAGCCGGAAATACTTGCTGCTCATGCGCTGGCTGGCAGTGTTCACTGCTTGCTTGCCGGTAGGTTACCTGCTACTTAACGCCACCTCATGGTACCTATTTGGGGTTGAACCAAATGATTACAGATTTATAGTTACCGGCAGTATCCCTGAAGATAATCAGGCTATTGTTGGTTTAACGAAGCTGCACTTAGTGACCTTTATGGGGGCAGTAGCTATAGCTGTGGTACTTACCTGCCTACTGGAACTGGTCACTATTAAATTTGCAAATTATTCTGTCAGTTTCATTATTGCCTGTGCAGTAAATGGTCTACTGTGGCTAGGTGACGGTATTACTGGCGGCAACTTGGCCTTTAACAGCCCTCTAGCGGTAAGTGCTCTGACCACACAGCGCCTATACGGCCTGTCTGACGCTGGTTTTGCCGTTGGTGCGGTGGGTTTTGTGCTGGCTTTGGTGACCTTGACCAGCTGGCTAAAACCCCGCCGAGGTTTGCGTACGTCCCTGATAGTGGCAGGCATTATTGGCACCTTGGGTGTGGTCACCATTGGGCTGCCGAGCCTGGGCGATAACGCTACGGGCGCGCTAGCCCTGGCAATTACGCTGGTAGTGGCTATGCTGAAGCTTGCGAACCATAACCTACGCCTGCGTGACTTGGTTATTTCCAGCTTAATCGGCGCTAGTTTATTATCAGTAATAGCAGTTATTGAATGGTGCTGTTTTGGGGGCAACTCCAGTTATTTAGGGCATTTGGGTCAGAAATTCTTGGACGGCACTTTCATTGATGTTATCGCTGCACGATTTGCCGCTTTAATGACTCCAGTTTTCGCGGCAGATGATGAAGCAAGCACCAAGCTAATCTTTGCGCTGATAACCACGACGCTAGTGATTTTGGCTTGGATTAAGGTCTATCGCGCTACGCGACGCCCAGATGTGCCGGCACGTTATGTGGTTACCTTCAACGCCTTAACTACCCTGACTTTGTTTGAGCTAGCACTAAACGATGCCGGCTTTACGATGGTGCGCTACAGCCTGTGCTTGCTAGTGCCACTGGCGTTGGTGATGAGCGTAGAGCTAAAGCTATTTAGGGTGACCGCCGTCGAAACTAAGCCAGAAACGTTCGCCGCTTCGAGGTAAACCCTCAACTGGCACATTGCGGGCATTATGCTTTGGTTATGTTCCGCAAAGACGATCGAGGTATCCCCGGTTCAACCGCGTTGGAAGCTACCGGCCTGCGCTGGCTAACTGACGCCATGGACGACGGCGGCGCGGCTGTGGTGCCCGTGCGTAGCGGTCGTGGGTGGCTAGAAGAACCTCAGCTTAATGACAGGCGCTGCACCCCTAAAGCCGCTTTCAGTTTCGGTCGCGCGCTAGCCCACACTCACGCCGCTGGAGCCTCACACTGGGGTGCACCGCCGCAGGGCTGGGAAGGTGATGGCTGGATGGGTCGTGCGCGTCTACCTTTGCGGGCTGAGGCTTGGACCGATAGCTGGGGCGAGTTTTTTGCGACAGACCGGATCATGCCCATGCTGGCCCCGGCCCGCGACAACGGATCGATTGACCGCTCGGGCGCCGTCGTGATCGAAAAACTCTGTGAACGCCTACGTGACGGGGACTTTAACCACTCCCAACCCCAGCTGCTAAGCCAAGCCGGAACACCTGTAGCCCGCCTGCACGGGGATTTGTGGAGCGGAAACGTGCTGTGGTGTCCGGTGGGGGATGTGGCGCGCAGCTGCAAGGAGTTTTTGGGTGAGAAAACCGCTGATGAGCCCCAAGATGACGCAGCCATAATGAAAGGTGGCGCTGCCATAATGACCAGCGCCCAGCGGCTGGAAGAATTTGCGGGTGGGCCGGTAGTTGGGGTGATGATCGATCCGGCTGCGCACGGTGGTCATGCGGAGACTGATTTGGCTGATTTGGGCCTGTTTGGGCAGCAGTATCTAGACAGCGTCTATGAGGGCTATCAGAGCGTGTCGTCGCTAGAGTCCTACTGGAGTGAGCGGGTGGGGCTACACCGTGTACACATGCTGATCGTGCACGCGATGCTGTTTGGGGGCGGCTACGGTTACGAAACCGTGCAGGTGGCCAGGCATTATGTATAAAGTTAGGAGGTTTGCGGACATGTTTTGCCGCTTTAAGGCGGATGCCTTTAGGGCAGATGTTGGCGCGGCTTTTGCTGGTGGGGCCGGTGCGGATAAGGCCGACGTCGGCGCAGCAGCTTTGGTGCGAGCGGTTACGAAAATTGTTGCCGGACTAATTGGCTGTTTGCTGCTGCTCTCTAGTGGCGCTAGTGCGACAACTTTCGCCGTGGCGACTACTCCAGGTATAGCTGGTGACAAAAATGCGGCTAGAGCACAAAACTGGGCTGGAGTGGGCGCCGTCGCCAGTGCAAACACAACTGGTAAGTGCGGGGCTGGTACAAAAACGCGAATTAAGCCCTTGATTTTAGTGGTTGCCAGCGGAATAACCTGGCAAAACTTACAAAGCCAAGACTCGTACACAAAAAACTATCTAATGGGCTATCCGGCCACGCCCATGAACTTGGTGATACGCGGCCATAAAGACGGCGCTAACTTCAATGAACAGCTAGCCATGCTATTTTCGGGCCGGCGCGATAAATTCACTCGCAAATACCGTAACGACGACATTATTAACTCTCCGCTAGCTAAAACTCTAAAAGCGGCCGGTTGCACCTTTGCTGTAGATCCCGCGCTACCTGATAGAGAATATTATACTGATGCCAGGCCTGGGCAACTATCAAGAAGTGATTTGGCGGATGTTACTGTCGTAAAAGCAACTTATGATAACGCAGATAAAGTTGTCTCTAAGCTGCGTCAGTTAAAGAGTTGTTATGGCTCTAGTGTTGATATTATGACGATTTCGATTACCACCGAAAACGGTCTTTCTGATGATGATAGGCTCTATTTAGCGCTAATTCCGTCTCTGCGTGACGCTAATACTGCTGGGGAGAAGGTGCGAGTACCCTCTACGCACCAAAACAACCTGGTGCAATTAATCGACATTCCTGTAACCATTGCAGCTCGTTATGGCGCTAAATCACCCGAAGGTGCCTCTGGACAAGCCTTGATACAGAATCCACAAACCATTAATAAGCCTGTGTTCGTTGGTGAGCGTGTAGGCGGTTTAGGGCAGGAGCAAAATTCCTCCGATAATCCCGCTACAACTAAAGTTACTTCTGCGCGTCAGGATTTAATTAACTCATTAATTAACCAAAATAACCACGCTCATGCTTCCCGTGCTGTGATGGTTTACAATACTATAATCATAGTTGTTTTTACTCTGGGTGTAGTGTGGCTATGGTGGCGTAAATGTTAGAACGTAGATTCTGTAGCATAAAAGGCACAGAATTTGGCAGCACGCAACTGCTTTCCTTGGGGCGACTGAGTGTATTTGCTGGCGTGCTACCTGTAGGGTATTTGCTAGTTAATTTAGTTCCCTGGTATTTGGTGATAATTACCAGGTCTTTCACTATCGGTGATAGTACCTATCAGGAGGTAGATACCTTTAAAACTGTTGCGCTACAAGTAGTAACCGCTACTGCTGGTGCGACACTAATAGCTTTAGTGCTAACCGCGCTAATTAATTGGCTAACTCGAAAATCTGCGAGCTGCTCTACTAGCTTTATTGTTGCCGCAGCATTAAACGGTTTAATTTGGTTTGGCGATGGAATTAGCGGCAATCACCTCACCTTCAACAGTCCCTTAACCATGAACGCGCTGGTGGCGGGGCGTTTCTATGGGGTCTCCAATACGGCTTTTGCTTTCGGTGCGGTAGGGGCCATGATTGCCCTGCTGGCCTGGGCCGATTGGCTCAAATCCCGCTATAGCCTACGCGCCAGTTTGCTGGCAGTTTCCGGGGTTGGTTTATTGCTGGTAATTGTCGACGCCGCCCCCTTCTTAGGTGCCGACTTCGGTGGGGCGCTGGCACTAATTCCCACACTAGGCGTGGCCCTAGTGAAACTATCCGGCCACAGCCTGCGCCCACGTATTTTGGCGCTTCTCGGCCTTATTTCTGCTGGTTTACTTTCGGGCGTAGCAATCTTGGAATGGCTGCTGCGTGGGGAAAACTCCACCCACCTGGGCCGTTTTGGCGGGCAGCTATTAGACGGCACTTTCCTGGCTACCATTGGCAAAAAATTTAAGGCCCTAGTGGGCCCATTCATTGATTCCAACGGCCAGATGGGCTTGATGATTGTGAAGATTATTGTGGCCCTAGTGGTGGTGAGCCTTGTGGTGGTGGTGTGGTTGCGGCTTTACCGCGCCACGCGCCGGCAGGGCGTGCCCGGGGTATATCAGTTGCAGCTAGACACCCTAACTGTGCTGCTGTTGCTGGAAGTGGCCCTCAATGATTCAGGCGCTTCGATGGCGGTCTATAGCCTGTTCCTGCTAGTGCCCCTGGCCTGCCTGATGTCCCTGGAACTGCCGGCAAAACCTGATACAGAGACTGCTGTAGCTGGCTGACTGTCGGTGATCTGGGCAGGTGCTTTGTTGTCTGGCACATGCAGCTCTAAGTGTTGGTGCTTGAGTAAAAACTTGTAATTTGCTTCGGGAATCGTCAACTGCCTCGTCAAATGGGCGCTATGCTGGATTTCATGTTTGGCAGCGATCGCTTAGGTTTACGCAGTTCACGTTTTATGCAGGTGAGCGGCTTGTCTGGAGGCGCTGGGTTACGTCGGTTTAAAACCGACGGCGAGACACGTGTCTTTGGTGTAGTTGATGGCAGTGTCATAGCTAGCCGAATAGCAATAACGCTGGCGAAACTCTTTACGGTAATTCTTGTGTGTCTACTGGTGCTAGCCAGTGGAGCCAATGCTGTGACTATTAAAGGGAGTGGGTTGCAATATAAGTCTTCGCAAGTAACAAATACTTGTGGAGCTACAGCCACTACCAGAATTAAACCTCTTATTATGCTGATTACAAGCAAGCTAACTTGGCAAAGTATTAGCGCGATCGCAAATCATAAACCTACGGAAAATGGGAAATATTCAGAAGATGACAGCTTGGTGGCTAAATATATTGAAAGTTATTCGGCTGAGCCGATGAATGTATTTGTTCCGAGCTCTAAAGTCAGTAAAGAAGATCTGTTTGCCTCGCTAATGTCAGGGAAGCAAAACGATTTTATTAACGGCGATTATAGTATCCGTACTTCAACATTGGTGCGCAGTTTAAAATCTGCTGGCTGTAGGGTTAGGCAAATCGATGCAGATTATGATTATTACAGCGGATATTGGCCTTATGGCGCTAAACATAGATGGTTTGAAGACTATCCGGCGGATGTGACGATTGTTGATGCCAGGACTAAAGAGTGGTATCAATGCGCCGGGTACCTTAGTCTGTTTCGAACATATTATGGCGACAATGTTGACGTAATGCTTATCTCGCTTAGTAGCGACCATTATGCCTCAAGTCGTGAGTATAAAAAACTTAATCTCGCGCTAATTCCTAGTCTAGATAGATCTGCGTTCGATAAAATATTTTCAGGGTCTTCGCTTGGTTATAGCGGTAATTTAACTAGGTTAACTGATATAGCCCCTACTGTTGCGGCTCGCTATGGCGCTAGGCTTCCTGAAGGGAGTGTGGGTAAGGCGTTGCCGCAATCTCCTGGTAGAGTTGATAAATCGGCTTTTAAAGACCGGCAAGTAAATCTATGGAATGAAGGTTATCGGGAGATGTACAAGGCTTCTGTACCTAAAGCACGTTTGTCTTTAATTGACTCTCTGATAGAGCAGGGAAAGAAAATTGAAGTCTCACAAGATGCTGCCAACTTTAATGTGCTGGCCATGCTATTTCTCCTACTAGTTCCGGTTGTGGTGTGGTTAAGTGGGGTTGCTAAATTCGAGTTTTCGCCAAAGGGGTTCAAAACGACTGGTATAAGGTTGCTGGTTGAGCGCAACCTACTTGTCTTTGCAGCTTGTGTGCCATTGGGATGTATATTACTTAGCATAACTCGGTGGTATGCATGGAGGATGAATTCAACCCCTGCAAGCGCCAACTATGCCAATGTTGTCAGTAATTACGAAGATCCTGCTAATGGTGCAGATTTGGGGTATATTCCATTTGTGGCGGCTATTATCGGCATAAGTTTAGCGATTACTTGCTTGGTGCAGCTAGTAACCATAAAATTCGCTAATTACGCAAGCGGCTTCGTAATGGTTTGTGTGTTAAATGCTTTCTTTTGGTTGGGTGATGGCCTCAGTGGTAGTCATCTAATCTTGAATAGTCCTTTTGCTATGGCTGCCCTCGATTCGACTAATTTACATGGGCTATCTGGTGCCGGTTTTGCTTTTGGGGGTATGGGGGCTCTGGTAGCCTTGGTTTACCTTGCTAACCGACTTGATCACAGTTTAAGCTTGCGCATTTCTCAGATGGCAATAGGGGGAATCGGGGTATTACTTATATTGGCTACGGCTTTGCCGAGCTTAGGGGATAATTTTGCTGGAGCCGTAGTTTTTGGGGTTGCGTTGACTGCACTAGTCTTGAAACTGTCTAAACCCAGCTTACGCTTGTCTAACATCTATGTTTTAAGCTTAATTCTATTTATTTCGCTATCGATCCTGACGTTTACTAAATGGTGTGGTTCTGGTGAGAGCCCTGATTACCTTTCTGCTTTTGCTGCGGGTATTGATCATAGGTTCATGGCTTTGATGGCGCCATTTTTAGCTGAATCTGACTATGTGGCTGTGAAAATGTTAGTTGCCTTAATAGTGATGGCATTAATTGTTTGGGTTTGGGTAAAGTTCTATGTCGCTATTCATGCGTCGGAAACATCTAGCATTGTTGTTTTGATGTTCGCCCCAGTGACTGCTTTGATGTTGCTGGAAGTGGGCCTAAATGATTCGGGCGCCTCGATGGCGGTCTATAGCCTGTTCTTGCTGGTGCCTCTGGCCTGCCTGATGTCCTTGGAACTGCCGGCAAAACAGCAGAACCAGATCGAAATGCTCGGGTGATGTAGCGGTTAGCTACTAAAACGATGGCGCAGCCACGTAGATTCAAAGTGGCTGCGCCATGAGGTGGGCACGTTACTTCAGTAAGCCCTGTTCAGGCTGCTTTTAAGCCGTGGGGTGCAGCATGTTTTAGGCTGTGGGTCGCAACATGCGGTAAGGCTCAAAGGGAGCTTGTGAAGCCGCAGCCTGGTTGACGTTTGCTTGGCTCGACTTTGCACCTGCTTGGCCCCTGCGCTTACTCAAAAGGCGGCTGACAAGCCTTGGGCGCAGTTTACGCGTAGTTTTACGAACCTGACGGAACTGCTCCAGGCGGTGCAAGCGCCCAGCCAAATTATTGACGCTAACTCGGTGAGTGATCGAGCAAGGCACTTCCAGCACAGTGAAACCAGCTTCAAGTGCCTTCACGCTCAACCAGGTTTCCACGCCCCAGCCCCTAGAGAGCTGATTCTTGCAAGCCTCAAACACAAAACTGTTCATGCAACGCTGCCCCGAAAGCGGAGCCTGCGGCTCCCAGCCGGTAGCCTCACTGATGGCCTTGCGGGCCGTGCCCAGCACAAAACCATGCCCACCAGCACCCTTAAAAGCAGGTGGCACCGCAATGCTCATAGAGCAACGCCCGCTGGCCACAGGCTCAATCAGCACCTCGCAAGCCGAGGCACTAGCGCCCAAGTCGCCGTCGACAAACAACAGCAAATAATCCGCGCCCGGCTGGGCAGACTTACGCAAATAAGCCACGCCCGAGCCCATGGCTGCGCCCTTGCCGCGCTTGTGAGGCTTAGAAATAACCTCCGCACCAGCGCGTTTAGCGATCTTGGCGGTGTCGTCGGTAGAACCGTCATCAACCACCACGACCCGCTCCACCCCGGCAATCCCCAAGGCCGCCTGCACGGTTGCGGTGATGCGCTCAGCCTCGTTATAGGCCGGGATAATCACCGCCACCGGCAGCTTACCGAAATAATCCGCATACTGAACGCGCTGGTCAACCACGTAGGCAACAGCGCGGTCAGGCAGATACTCGCTGGCGGCGCAGCAGTTAGCGCCTGGCTGCTGGGCTTGCGAGTGAGCCTCCAGCTGGGCAAGTTTTTGAGCGACCTCTTGTGCCGGGGTGAGGGTCACGGTGCTTCCTTAAAATCGCTGATTTACAGGTTCACCTGGCGGGAAATGATGCCGGCCTTGGCGCGGCGCTCATCGGCGTTCAGGGCGGCGTCGTCGGCCAAAGCGGCCTGAAGGCGTGCACCCAGCGCCTGCATGGGGGCGGTTAGCTGCTCGGCGGTAGTGCCCGGCTCAAGCTGCCACACCGGGATGGCAATGCCGTAAGCGCGGAAGGCACCCAGGAAGGAACCCAGGGAGGCGCCGTCGTCGCTAAGCTCAGACTCGCGGGCGGCGTGCACCTTGGCCAGGGCGTTAAAGAAAGCGTCCTCATCCTCCTCACGCACCCAGCGCACGTACTCCTTACCGCCCATGCGGCACCAGAAGGCGTGCTCCACGCCTGGGACCTGGCGGGTGGCCACAATCTCATCGCGAGACTGGTTGACCAGGTTGTTTAGCTCCTCATCGCTTAGCTCGCCGGGGGCAGCCCAGAAACCGAAAGAGTCGTGCAGCTGGAAAACCGGCTCAAAGTCGGCGTCTAGCAGGTCCTGTAGGCGCGGGCCGGGCTCAGGTAGGGTGCTTAGCTGCAGGCCAGTGTTGTTTTCTAGCTCCAGGGTGTTGAGCAGGGCGTAGGCGACGTCGCGTGAGGCGTCACCGGAGTGCTTGGTGGTCTGCATGGCAACCAGGTAGCGGTCGTCGGCGCGGCGCATGCCCTGGGTTAGGTCCGGCAGCAGGGTGGCCAGCTCAACCGTGGCGCCACGGTGAGCGGCAGGAATGTGCTCGCTGTCGTTGAGCTTAACGGTCATGGTGGCGGCGGGGATGATCTGCGCCATGGCGACCAGTTCAGCTTCATTCTTAAGGCCGGCGAAGGGGCGGGCTACGAATTCAACCTTCTTGGGCTTGGCGGGGGACTGTACGGCCTGGGCGGCCTTTTTGGCCTGGGCGCGGGCGCGGCGCTGACTCTTTTTCGACATAAGTCAACCCTACAGGGTTGGGGTGGGGTTATGCCGTTAAGGCAGGGTTATGCCGGGCCAGGCTGCGCGCCGACGCTGAAATTAGGGCGCGGTTTAGCTCAGTTAGCTCAGTTAGCTCAGGCGGCTAGCTTGGCGCTACTGCGAGCTTGACGCTGCTGCGAACTTGACGCTGCTGCGAGCTTGGCTCAGGCTGCCAGTTGATACTCAGGCGGCTAGCTTGGCGCTAACCTCGATTAGGCGTGAGAGCAGGGCTTCTAGCTCGTCGGCGCGGCGCTCGTTGGGGGCGAAGGTGTCGGTGCCCTCAAAGTCCATGGGGAAAGTCAGGGCTAGCTGGGCGCGGATGTCGTACATGTCGAACTGTGCGGACAGGGTACGCCACTGCTCAACAGCGCGGATGGCGCCGTCCCAGGAGTAACCCACGAAAGCCACAGCCTTGCCGATTAGCTCGGGGCTGATGGAGTCGACGGCGTTCTTGAAGGCGCCGGGGATGGTGTGGTTGTACTCGCTGGTTACGAAGATGTAGCCGTCCTGCTCGTCTAGAGCCTTGGCCCAGGCGGCGACGGCGTCGTTGTCATACTTGCCACCCAGAACCATGGGAGCAACCGGGCCATCGAACATGGGTAGGTCGTAGTCTTTCAGGTCAATTACGGTGAACTCGGCCTCGGGGTGGGCGGCGCGGGCCTGCTCCAGAATCCAGTTGCCGATCTGGTCACCTACGCGGCCCTCACGGACGGAACCGACTACGATACCGATCTTGGTCATGATGTGCTCCTTTAAGTATTTGGACAGTGTCTAGAGGTTTAAAAGTTTGTCGGCAGGCTGCCTGGCTTAAGGGTTTGGCTTTGAGCTGGACCGCGCTGCGATAACTTGAGTCTAGATTGTTTAATTTTCAACTGTCTAGCGGATTTTGGGACTTTGGGCATAAAAGTGGTCCGGTAGACATTAGTCGACCGGACCGTTAAGTGTTTGCGGGTAGCTGCGACGACGTCGAGAAACCCTGCAACCTCCAAAAGTGCGCTGATCAGGGGCGAACCGCGATGGCCTCAATCTCCACTCGGGCCCCCTTGGGCAGTGCGGCCACGCCGAAAGCAGCGCGCGCGGGCAGTACCGGACCGGTGAAGAACTGGGCGTATACCTCGTTGACTGCTACAAAGTCGTTGATATCCGCCAGCAGCACGGTGGTTTTAACTACGTCGGCAAAGCTCAGGCCGGCAGCCTTTAGGATTTCGCCGATGTTGGTCAGGCTCTGGCGGGCCTGGGCCTGGATGTCCCCCTCGACCAGCTGTCCCGTGGTCGGAACCAGGGGAATCTGGCCGGAAATGAAAACCTGGGCGCCGGCGTCGTCGCCAGTGGAAACGGCCTGAGAGTAGGGGCCGACGGCGGCGGGGGCGTTAGGGGTGGAAATTGCGGTGGGCATGGGACCTCCTAGATTGGCTTGGTGCCTATGGGTCCATCCTAGTTTGGGGTGGTCCTAGTTTGGGGCGTTGGGGCTGGGTATTGCGGCGCGGGATGTGCTGGCGCCGGTGGGGTGCGCCAATGTGTGGCAGTGTGGGTGCGCCAGTATGGGCCGCACAAAAACTGACATTTCGTCCGTCCCCTATAAAACCCCATGGAAAAATCATAGGGAAGGGATGATTTTGCCTGTATTTACATGTATTTGTTTGTGATGGGGGTGATTTTTGTGGGTAAGCTGTGCCACACTACAGACATGCATGAACGAGCTGGCCAACCCGCCTTATCTGAAGATCTCATCAATGTCGAAGAAGTTCGCCAGGCCTACTACGACCTGGTACCGGACCCTGCCGTACCCGCTCAGCGCGTAGTTTTCGGCACCTCCGGTCACCGTGGCTCCTCCCTAGACACTGCTTTCAACGAAGCCCACATTGTGGCAACCACCGCCGCAATCGTTGAGTACCGCGCCTCCCAGGGCACCGACGGTGTGCTCTACCTGGGCCGCGACACTCACGCCCTATCATTACCGGCCTGGCGCTCCGCCGTCGAGGTGCTGGTAGGCGCCGGCGTGAAGGTCGCTATCGACTCTCGCGACTCCTACACCCCCACCCCCGCCGTCTCCCACTCCATCCTGGTAGCTAACGGCGTTGGCACCCCCGAGGGCGTACGCACCTCCGGACCCGGCCTAGCTGACGGTATTGTCGTCACCCCCAGCCACAACCCCCCGCGCGATGGTGGCTTCAAGTACAACCCGCCCACCGGTGGCCCTGCCGGTTCTGACGCCACTGGTTGGATCGCCAACCGCGCCAACGAACTACTAGTGGACGGCGCTTGGCGTAACGTGCCGCGCGTGCCCATCGACGAGGCCCTCAAGAGTGAGCTGGTAATCCGCCACGACTACCGTGAGCTGTACGTAGCTGACCTGGCCAATGTGGTTGACATGGAGGCCATTCGCAAGGCTGGTGTGCGCATCGGTGCAGACCCGCTAGGTGGCGCTTCGGTTGAGTACTGGGCTGAGATTGGCGAGCGATACAACCTCAACCTCACCGTGGTCAACCCCAAGGTAGACCCCGCCTGGTCCTTCATGACCCTGGACTGGGACGGCAAGATCCGCATGGACTGCTCCTCGCCCTACGCGA
>ERZ772962.323-NODE-323-length-26899-cov-4.393496_pt1 | contig 26899 bp, 22 predicted proteins | sample MGYA00580676_ERZ772962 | MGnify/ENA primary metagenome ERZ772962 (study PRJEB29015, sample SAMEA2738049) | human oral metagenome | biome: human oral; feature: human-associated habitat; material: saliva | place: China | collected 2230 ...
AACATATCCGCAGGCAGATAGGCATCTATGTGGGTATGGGCACTGTGTGGTTCAAGACATTTTAAGCCGGCGGCATACAGCGTGCAGCCCCGCTGGCCTCATCGAGCCGAATTGATCATCGTTTCCCTAGCGCTTGCCGGATCTTCTGCGAAACGCCAGAGGGCAAGCGCGATGATGGCCTCCAGGCGCTGCTGCATCCACTAGCTTCTGCACAAGATGCAGGCGCGGCTCCCCTCCCGGTACATGATGCAGGAAGCCGAAACAGGCCACAAGATCTGCAGGCGCGAGCCTTTGCGGCAGCATGTCTCCCTCATTCAGAAGACCGTCCACGATATCGTGTACATAGCAGTGTGCCAAGATGTTCTGGGGAAGCCTTTCTTCATCTATGAGAGGACGGCAAGAGTCGATAGCCTCATATGCAATCCGGACATCTGGCAGTATCTGCGCCAGGAAGCGGCCGAAGCGCAGGTTTCCGGAGGCGATATCCGTGACACGGAGCTCGTGCCTGCCTTCCACAGCCAGAAGCTCTACAATCTTTTTCCAGCCTTCCCAGGAATTCTGGTGGGGCTTGGAAAACGATGCAGCCTCAGCAGCATAGAACTCTCCTGTCACAGCAGCCAGCCTCTTCGCCAAGGTGCGTTCTATAGTGCAATCTCCTCTCCTATCATCTTCTTCACACGATCATAGATCCTCGAGAGATTGCGCCAGATATCCTGTCTTACCTGCGCTTCTGCTGCTGATTTCTGCCCTGAAAAATGTTGTCAGTATATTTCCTACCAAATTGCTCGGAATTAATGCTTGCATTCTCTCTGCACAAGCGCTTTACTATCAAACACCAAGTGTTCGGGTAGGGATTAGAAGCTGGAAGGAGAAGACAGACATGGCAGGGATGCAGAATATGATGCGCTGTGCATGCATGCGCTGTGTCACGAAGGCAAGCCTGTCCGGAACCTGTACGCGATGTCAGGCGTGATATCTGACACTCATGTATGGCAATGCTTCGGGCAGGTCCATCAAGGACCTGCCTTCTTCTTGGAGCGAAAGGATAAATTATGGAATTCGATGCACTCTCGTTTACCGCACTTGCCGTGGCTGCTGGTCTCTTCGCCGTGCTTGCCTATCTGAAGCGAAAGCGCCATTGGGGCTTTGGCGCTCGTGTCCTTCTGGCGACGGCTTTTGGCATTGGCCTCGGTCTTGCCTTCGGCCAATCCTATACGTACTACGCCCTTGTCGGCACCATCTATGCAAACGTGATCTCCGCAATGGTCGTGCCGCTGCTCTTCTTCTCCATCATCGCGTCCATAACGAATTTGGCAGACCTCGTGCACATCAAGGCCATCGGCTGGAAGTCCGTCCTGTTCCTGCTCCTGAACACGCTGACGGCGACGCTTCTGACCCTTCTCATCGCGCTTCCGCTCCACATCGGTCAGGGTTTCTCGCTCGACGCCGTAAGCTATGAGGCAAAGACCGTGCCTTCCGCCACAGACACGATCGTCGGTCTCTTCCCGCAGAACCTCGCCACATCTTGGACGAACAACGCAGTTGTCCCTATCATCGTCTTTGCCCTGATCGTCGCTGCCGCCTATAACCGTCTCGTCCAGAAGCAGAAGGAGGCACTGTCTGAGAAGGCTGTCGATGTGAAACCCTTTAAGGCCTTCGTTGACGCCACGAACTCCATCCTCGGCAACGCCGTGAGCTGGATCGTCTCTTTCACGCCGTATGCCGTGGTCTCTCTCATCGGCCGCGCCGTGGGTCGCGCTGACATCACGCAGCTCCTGCCTCTCCTCGGTGTCCTCGTCGTTGCCTACGTAATCCTTGCCCTCCAGTTCTTCGGCGTCGAGAGCGCCTTTGTCGCCTTCATCGGCAAGCTCAGCCCTGCCCGTTTCTTCCGTGGCATCGCACCTGCTGCGGTGACTGCCTTCACGACCCAGAGCTCTGTCGGCACAATTCCCGTCACCATCTCCTCCCTTACGAAGAATCTCGGCGTGGATGAGGATGTTGCCTCCTTCACAGCAGGCCTTGGCGCGAACCTCGGCATGCCCGGCTGCGCTGGCATGTGGCCGACACTTGTCTCCCTCTTTGCCCTGAATGCCACCGGCACTGCCTTCACGCCCGGCCAGTATGTCCTCTTAGTCCTTCTCACCCTCGTCGTCTCCATCGGCACGGTCGGCGTCCCGGGCACGGCCACGATCACAGCAACAGCCCTTCTCGCAGCGCTCGGCCTCCCCGTCGAGACTATTGCCCTCGTTGCCCCTATCTCCTCCATCGTCGATATGGGCCGTACCGCTACGAACGTCGTGGGTGCTGCAGAGGCATCGCTTCTCGTTGCTCGCACCGAAGGCCTCGTCGACGAAGAGGTCTACAACGGAGGCGAAGCCTACAGCCTTCCTTCAAGCAAGAAGGCAGAAGCTACAGCATAAGGTCCAGCGACTTGGATCTTATCTCCTCTCCAGAAGTCGCACAGAGGCATCTGCCCCTGTGTGACTCTTTCCATTAGAATCTTTTCCATCTGGAAGTCTTCTCAAGGAGATTGCAATAGAGAACATAGTTGCCGCCTGCATTGTCTGCATCATCGTCGGTGCTTTGATCCTGGGCATGGCAGCGTGGCAGATGAAGACCGGGTCAGTACGTCTGCTCCACGGCTACCATACGGTCAATGTGCCTGAAGAGGTATGTCCCGTACTTGCCCGCGAGTCCGGGCACCCGCTTGCTGCCGAAGGCATCCCTGTCATGTTTCTGGGACCTGCTCTCATGCTGCTTGTACCTCTTGCAGATATCTTGGACTTTGCCCTCACCGCGGTCCTGCTTGCATCCGTAGCCCTTGCCTGCCGCTCGATCGTGAAATACAGCGGCTCACTCTTCGGGAGATAGACCATCCGCGTTCAGGATAGAAGCATATCTCCTCCATCTCTTGGCTCCCCTTGCCCCTCTATAAGGGTGCGTGCTTGAACTTCGCCTTGGTGTGGCAGACTCGAGGTCACACTCCCTTATGGCTGCGGCGAGGTGCCTGCTGCTGGAGCAGATCTTGCACTTGGCCGGTGCCCCCTTGTGCGCTGGGTGCTGTGGTACCCGGTACTTCTTTCCTCGACGGCGCCAGCGAGAGAGTCTTCGTGCTTCTCAGGTTCGGGTGTACCGCGCAAGCCTGCAGTAGGTCGACCTCAGAGCGACGAGCAGCTTACATAGAGCTGATAAGCAGATAGAGTCCGGCACTTTCCGCTGTCGCGGCTACCTCAGTGCGACTATCAGCACAGCCGTCCTTAAAATGTCGAGCTCCATCTTTAAGGTGCTTGTTCTTCCTTATAAGATTGAGGGTACACTCCTGCTTAGGTGTGTGGTTGTTTGAGGCATGGGTCGAGTTGGCGATGTCGTTGTTGGCGCCTATCTCTGGGCAGGCTCTTGTTATTGTCGTTAAACTCAGCGATCTGGCGCTTGAACTCTCCTGAGAACTTCCTGGAGTGCTTGAGGTCCGCCATTGCGGCCCCCTTCCCAAGCGCCTCAGTCTCTCATGGGATTGTCCCTTTCACTGTAGCCACTCCATGTCGTTTTCGAGTTCCTTTTTGTTCTTCGGCCCTGGCTTAGGTGAGCTTTCCTGATCTTTTCGTATTTGGTGATCCACTCATCTAAGGTCTTGTCATAGACCTCAAGCTTTTTGGTGCACGCCCTGATGCTTCTCTTTAGGTCTGCCTGCCTGGCCTTGTCGCAGTGTTGGTAGCCTTAAGGTGCTACTCATCTATATACTGCCTGGGAAGCTTCGACTTCGACTTTGCCTTCTTCTGCCTTACTTGCACTCACTGACATCTCATGGCTTAAAGCTACAGGTGGTGTTGGGTGAGCATCTAGGCAAAGGATACTTGTCACCAGTTGCTGGTGTCCTCCTGTCCACCAAAAGCTTACAGCTCAATCCTTGCCACCCGGGACTCGGGTCTCCTGGTTGAGGTAGGTACTCTTCGCGATCGAGAAGCGTTCCACACACCTCAGTGAGCCTCACCGCCGCACTCACCTGCCTCGCTGCCTGGACCTGCCCTGGACTTCTCCGGGCTCGTTAAAAAGCCAGGGTCTGCTGCTTTTAGGGTATCCAGTACCGCCAATGCCCCTACGAGCTTGACTTCGCTCATCTAGGCTCTCTCGGCCAAATCGTCGGGTAGCTTACGGCGAAGGCGCACCATGTGGTGTGCACGGGGTACCTATCGATATCTGATGCGGTCTGCCTGCCGTCTTGGACATGCGCTGTCACGGCGAGTATATCATGTCAGCCGTACCCATAGTTGGGACTGCCCTGTCCGTGGGTACAGTACATGCGCGAGAGCCTGTCGGGTATCTTTGCTGCCGTGTACAGGCCCGCCTTCTCCATGGGCAGCCAACCGCACAGAACGCTTGTGCTGGGCAAGCAGGCGCAGTGTACAACAGACCTCCCCAGTCAACAGGCCACTCTCGTAAAACTCCCGGAGCAATCCCTTCGCGTTCTTCTTTGGCATACATCCCGGACTCCGATTCCAAACCAGCTGGTCCGACTTTTTGTCCGGGGTCCCAAACGCACTAGTTCTGACATCGAGGCTGGTACAGACCTTCTAACTCTGTACCCCTCATCCCTTCGCCGTCTCTGCATCTTCTGCCTTCTCTGCCCCATTCAGCCAGATGAACTGCATCCGAGCGCTACTAGTGCCCTATTGAGTAAGGTATGGCTAACATATAGTCAACGTCAATCCATATTGTCCAAGAGGCAGCTCATGCTCTTCGAGATGCTGGGAAATCCGAAAAGTCCTGTCCTCTTCTTCCATGCTATGGACATCACAGGCAAATGCAGTGAGGCTGTCACACATCATCTGGAAGACGACTACTTCTGCATCCTGCCGACAGCCACAGCCTATTGCCCAGGCCAGCGCTATGAAAGCAATACAGACGAAGTGGAACAGGTCGAGCGCTTTCTTACAGGCAAGGGTATAGCGCATCTCGAACTTGTCGTGGCATCCTCGCTCGGCACAGACCTGGCGGTCACTTCCTGGCACATGGCAAGGCATCCATGAGCCATGTGTTCTTCGATAGCGGACAGTTCACACAGATCGGACGCAACACACGCCACCTCATGTGCTCCTTCCTCTATCTTGCGTTGACGCTCCCCACGGCTAAAGGCCGGGGGGATTCTCGCTTCTTGGCAGATAGCCTCACCTCCGCTTGCGCGGCGATCGGTCTTACGCCTGCTCCACGAGCGTTCGGGGCGTCTGCGCATCCCCGGTTCCCGCAGGCCCTGCGGTACCGTCTCCCCCCTTCAGGAGCCTCGCTCCCTCCCGCGCGATGTTCAGAGCCGCGGCCAGCGCGCGGTCGTGGTGCGCCCCACACACACAGGACAGGCCCAGCTTTCCACACCGAGCACGACTTTCTGGTTCACCTGCCCGCACGCAGAACAGGTCTTGCTTGACGGGTAGAGTCTGCCGACCTTAACGAAGGCCCGCCCGTACCAGGAGCACTTGTACTCAGTTGGCGGATCATTTCCGACATGGAGGCGTCCGCGGCGGACTTGGCCAGCCGGCAGTTTTGCTCCATGCCCTTGACGTCCAGGTCTTCGACGGCGATGGCTTGGCTCTCGCGCAGCGCCTCTGTCGTGGCCTTGTGTAGGGCGTCCTTTCTCTGGTTGGCTATCCTTTCATGTATGCGGGCGACCTTCATGCGCTGCCTGGCGCACCTTCTGGAGTCTTTCTTCTTCCTCGAGAGCCTCCTTTGCTCCCGCGTGAGCCTCTTTTCGGACTTGGTAAGGCTCCTGGGGTTGGCGACGGCCGCCCCGTCCGAGCGGGCCATGAGGTAGTAGGTTCCCGCGTCCACGCCCAGAGCGTTGATGGGCCCTTCGGGAATGTCGGGCCTTGGGCAATCGGTGCAGCAGATGGTGACGAAATACTTATACGTCGGCGTGCACTTGACGGTGGCAGAGAGCACCCTGCCCTCAAGCGGCCTTGAGATGCGGGCTCTCACCATTCCTAGCTTGGGAAGCTTCACATGAGCGTTGTCCGCTATCTCTACATTGTTGGCCCGCTAGCTCTGCCAGGCGCAGGATTTGGCCTTGAACCTGGGGAAGCCGGTCTTTTTGGGATTGTGGAAGAAGTTCTTGTACGCCTTGTCGAGGTCTCAGGGCGCCTGCTGCAATGCCAGGGCGTCGGCTTGTCTGAGCCAGGGGGGGCTTCTGTCCTCTTCCAAAGCGGGATCTGCGTGATAGAGAAGTTGATCAAGTGCATCTTGCTATTCTGGGCGTATTCGTCTTTGCGCAGAGTAAGAACCCTGTTGTAGACCCAGCGGCAGCAGCCGAAAGTCTTTGCAAGCTGGACCTTCTGAGCTTGGCTGGGATATATCCGGTACTCGAACGCCTTTTTCCATTGCTACACGCTCTTCTGGTTCTCGATGTACTGCTTGACGATGGGAAGCGGTGCGCCGTCCACGGTGGAGACGAAGTAGCTATTGGTCCACAGCGCAGGGATGCAGGTTTTGAGCCAGGAGAACTCCTGTCTCAGGTCGTGGCTCGTCCTTCCCTTGATGCGCTTTACGGCCTTGTGTATCCCGAGCTGGGGATCCACCTCCAAAAGCATGTGGGTGTGGTCCGGCATGGCCTTTATCTCGATGATCTCGAAGGAGAGCTCGTCTGCAACTTGGCCGGCTATCTGCCTGAAGCGCACCTCCATTCCGTCCACCAGCACCTCGCGCCTGTACTTGGGGCAGAAGACCACGTGGTACTTGCAGCTGTAGACGACATTATTGTTGCTCTTGTATTCCATGCGGACATTATGCCACCTGCAGGTAGTTAGCGCCTTGCGGCGATGCGCCTTATATCCCCATGGCTAAAGGCAGGGGTTTTACGGCGCTTTTGATAAAGAACCTCTATTGATCACAGGGAGGCCCGCTCAAGCACATCATGCGGTGCGACAATGATGCTATCAGGCCCTACTTCACAGAGACAAGAGAAGCCCTCCCTTACCGAAATATGTGCCGCATGATGGGAGGCTCCCTCGAGGACAAGCCCTTCCCGCAGCTTCCGGAAGAGCTCCATCACCACACGTTCTGAGAATTCAATAGCAAGAAGGGCCACTTCAAGTGCAGAGATGCTATCATGCAGGCCTGGCCGGAAGGGCACTTCCCAGTCTTCGAGGGCTACAACCATATGCAGTATCAGATCGGAGACCCCAAAGGCTTTGCAGCGATGCTTCGTTCCATCATGGGCAACAACGAGATGCCCGAGCTGCCCCAGCTTGTCTGCCCCAACGGAGAACACGGGAGATGGCAGAGGAGCGCCACGCCCCTCTTCGGAGCGCAGCGCATCTGAATGTCTCTGCAGAATCTGCCGGTCTGCTTACTGGTGGTAGTAGCTCAGGAAGCTGGTGATCTTCCCCATAGCCTCGCGCAGCGTCTCGATGCGGGGCAGGTAGACGATACGGAAGTACCCTGGCGTCTCCCAGTTGAAGCCCTTGCCGTGGACGATCAGCACCTTCTTCTGGCGCAGCAGGTCGAGCGCAAACTTCTCGTCGTCCGTGATATGGAACTTCTTCGGATCGAGCTTCGGGAAGATGTAGAAGGCAGCATCCGGTTTCACAGCTTCGACACCGTCGATGTTGTTCAAGGCATCGTAGACGAAGTTCCTCTGCTCATACACACGGCCACCCGGCACGATGTAGTCGTTCACAGACTGATGTCCGCCAAGGGCCGTCTGGACGATGGACTGGGCCGGCACATTGGAGCACAGGCGCATGTTGGAGAGCATGTTGATGCCCTGCATGAAGTCGCGTGCGCAGTCCTTATTGCCTGACATCGTCATCCATCCGATGCGGTAGCCGGCGATCATGTGGGACTTCGAGAGGCCGGAGTACGTAACGCAGAAGAGATCCGGCGCCAGGCTTGCGATGGAGATGTGCTTCTTGCCGTCCATAACGAGACGGTCATAGATCTCATCGGAGAGGATCATGAGCTGGTGCTCACGGGCGACCTCGACGATGTCCTCCAAGACCTCCTTCGGGTAAAGCACGCCGGTCGGGTTGTTAGGGTTGATGATGACGATGGCCTTGGTGCGCGGAGTGATCTTCTTCTTGATATCCTCAAGGTCCGGATACCAGTGTGCCTGCTCATCGCACAGGTAGTGCACCACGTGACCACCGGCGAGCGTTGCACAGGCGGTCCACAGCGGGTAGTCCGGGCTCGGGATCAGAATCTCATCCCCGTCATCGAGCAGTGCCTGCATCGTCAGGTTGATGAGTTCAGAGACGCCGTTGCCGGTGTAGATGTCGTTCATATCGACATTCGGCAGGCCCTTCAGCTGATCATACTGCATGATGGCCTTGCGGGCGCTGAAGAGGCCACGGCTAGCAGAGTAGCCCTCACACTCGGTGAGCTGACGGCGCATATCGTAGACGACCTCATCCGGGGCTCTGAAACCAAACGGAGCCGGGTTGCCGATGTTGAGTTTCAGCACGTGTGTACCCTCATCTTCCATCCGGTTAGCTTCATCGACGACCGGACCGCGGACGTCGTACAGCACGTTGTCGAGCTTGTGGGACTTTCTGAATTCTCGTGTTGACATACTTGTCTGCTCCTGCGTAACAGGTTCTGCAGTGGCTGTATTCATGGTCTTGGATTCCTTTCCGGTGAGCCAATCAGGTGTGACTGAAAGTGTCTGTGCTAAAAAGTTGAGTGTCTCTTTTCTCGGAAATGATTTGCCTGACACGTATTGGCTGAGCTTGCTCTTCCCTAACTTGACGCCTGCGCGCTGTGCAGCCCGGACGACGTCGACCTGTTTAAGCCCGTTGCGCGTCAGTGCATCCTGCAGACGCTGTGCAAAGTGCTCATAGGGGACCGCTTCCTGGGTCTGTACCTCCTGTGCCATGAAATCCCTCCTTGAGAGTTCAATTTCGTATCTGATATAGTTCAATTCTTTTGTCGTGAGTTCAATACTAGGATATTTCACCCTGAATAGGTTCAATTTGAGCAAAAAAGTTCAGACGTATTGTTTCTCCACATTTTATGGATATCCGTTCTATTGGGCAGGATCAGTACAGGCTTTCCCGCCCATAGGCCCCAAAAGAGAACTTTTAGACAATATTGGCAACACCCTGCCTATCGGATGTATCCGATCTGAATAGTTTGTTTAAAATGAGGTTGTGTGCCGAAATACCACTCGGAAGGTAGGGCGTATGGTTCAGCGTATCTACGTAGAGAAGAAGGACGGCTTTAACGGAGAGGCAAAGGCACTCTCCCATGAATTACGACATATGTTGTCCATTAAGGGTCTCACCGGTCTGCGTATCATCAACCGCTACGATGTGGAAGGCATCTCCAAAGAGCTCTTCGATGCCTGTACACCCGTGGTCTTCAGCGAGCCTGAAGTCGACAACGTGACGCTGGAAGAGATGCCCACCTATCCCGATGGCGCAATCGTCTTCGCCGTTGAGTCACTTCCCGGCCAGTTCGATCAGCGCGCAGACTCTGCAAGCCAGTGCATCCAGCTGATCAGCCAGAAGGACCGGCCGCTGGTGCGTTTCGCAAGGGTCTACATCCTCGAGGGCAACCTCTCCGACAAGGACCTCGCTGCAATCAAAAACTACGTAATTAACCCGGTTGAAGCCCGCGAGACTTCCCTCGATAAGAAGAGGACGCTCAAGATCACCTACCCCACTCCGAAGCCGGTGGAGCACCTGGAGGGCTTCCTTGATCGTACGCAGGAGCAGCTGCAGCAGTTTATCGACGATCGCGGCTTAGCGATGGATCTGGCTGATATCACCTTCTGCCAGCAGTACTTCGCAAAAGAGGGCAGAGTCCCGACTATCACTGAGGTCAAGATGATCGATACCTATTGGTCAGACCACTGCCGCCACACAACTTTCAACACCAATCTGGATTCCGTCACGATCGACGACGATATGGTTCAGGAGGCGTACGACAAGTACCTTACAATGCGCAAAGAGCTTAAGCGCGAGAAGAAGCCGGTTAGCCTAATGGATATGGGTACCCTCGGCGCCAAGTATCTGAAGGCAAAAGGCATCCTCACCGCACAGGATGAGTCCGAGGAGATCAACGCCTGCACCGTGAAGTGCACCGTGGATGTCGACGGCCACGACGAGGACTGGCTCTTCCTCTTCAAGAATGAGACGCACAACCACCCAACCGAGATCGAGCCCTTCGGCGGTGCCGCCACCTGTATCGGCGGCGCAATCCGCGACCCGCTTTCCGGCAGAAGCTACGTCTACCAGGCGATGCGCGTCACCGGCGCGGGAGACCCAACCGAGAGCGTCTCGAAGACCCTCCAGGGCAAGCTGCCCCAGCGCAAGATCTGCCGCAGCGCTGCTCAGGGCTACTCCAGCTATGGCAACCAGATCGGCCTGGCAACCGGACAGGTGAGCGAGCTCTACCACCCGGGCTATGTTGCCAAGCGTATGGAGATCGGTGCCGTCGTAGGCGCAACCCCTCGTGACCACGTCAGACGTGAGACGCCTGAACCGGGTGATAAGATCATCCTGCTCGGCGGCAGAACCGGCCGTGACGGTATCGGCGGCGCCACCGGCTCCTCCAAGGCACACAACAAAGAGTCCCTGTCACAGGATGGGGCTGAGGTACAGAAAGGCAACGCTCCGGTCGAACGTAAACTTCAGCGCCTCTTCCGCAGAAAGGATGCCTGCCGCCTCATCAAGCGCTGCAACGACTTCGGCGCCGGCGGCGTCTCGGTGGCAATCGGCGAACTCGCCGACGGACTTTATATCGACCTCGATCGCGTTCCCAAGAAATATGAGGGTCTTGACGGCACCGAGCTTGCGATCTCCGAATCTCAGGAGCGTATGGCCGTCGCCCTCGCACCGGAGGATGTAGACAAATTCCTGAACATCGCACACGAAGAGAACCTGGAGGCCACCGTCGTCGCTCGTGTGACGAAAGAGCCGCGCATGAAGATGGTGTGGCGCGGCGACACAGTCGTCGATATCTCCCGTGAGTTCCTGAACTCCAACGGCGCCCCGAAGTACCAGACGGTCCACGTTGAGAAGCAGAAGCCCTATCACCGCGAGTGGTCTGGCTCCGACCTGCACGAGAAGATGCTCTCACTCGTGAGCGACCTCAACGTCGCCTCTAACAAGGGTCTAGCTGAGCGCTTTGACTCCACGATCGGTGCAAGCAGCGTGCTGATGCCCTTCGGTGGAAAGACCCAGTTGACCCCGGCACAGGCGATGGTGGCAAAGCTCCCGGTCAAGGGTGAGACCGCGACCTGCTCAGGCATGGCCTGGGGATTCAACCCCTATCTGATGGAGCAAGACCAGTTTCGCGGCGCCTACCTCTCCGTAGTGGAATCCATCTCCAAGCTGGTCGCCACCGGCTTTGACCACAAACAGATGTACCTCACCTTCCAGGAGTACTTCGAGCGCCTGCGCGACATGCCCGAGCGCTGGGGCAAGCCCGTCGCTTCGCTTCTTGGCGCGCTCATGGCCCAGATCGATCTGGGTATCGCCTCGATCGGCGGCAAGGACTCCATGTCCGGCTCCTTCGAGAACCTCGACGTGCCACCCACGCTTGTCTCCTTCGCAGTGGGCCTCGGTACAACCGACTCGATCGTGAGCCCTGAGTTCAAGCAGGCCAGCGACCGCGTCTGCGCGGTAGTCCCCTCTTATAACTCCGACGGGATTGTCCCCGATGCCACCGCGCTCAAAGAGGCCTACGACTACGTCCACCGTCTGATCGCCGACAAGGCAATCCGCGCAATCGCCACACCGGGCTACGGCGGGGCCGCTGAGGCGCTCTTCAAGATGTGCGTCGGCAACAAGCTCGGCATCGCTGTCGAAGATGTCTTCACGCAGGAGAGCCTCTTCACTCCGGCCTACGGCTCCTTCATCGTCGAACTCAACGACGACTACGAAGTACCGGAGGCACCCGAAGGCGTCACCGTAGCGCTGCTCGGTACCGTGACCAGTGACTATACGTTCAAGGCTTGCAATGAGACCCTTGATCTCGCTGAGCTGCAGGAAGCCTGGGAGGAGCCGCTCGAGGGCGTCTACCCCTACCGTGGCACCGTCGCAGGCCCCAAACTCGAGACCGTAAGCTATACGACTGATAAGCACGCGACCTATCGCCTGCAGGCTACCGGCAAGGACTTCGGAAAACCTCGTGTCACTATCCCGGTCTTCCCAGGCACCAACTGCGAGTTCGACTCTGAGCGTGCCTGGAGACGTGCGGGTGCCATCCCCTACTCCCTCGTAATCAAAAACCTCAAGCCTGAAGAGGTCACCGAGTCCGTCAATGCCCTCGTAGAAGCGATCAATGCGAGCCAGATTCTGATGATCCCGGGCGGCTTCTCCGGTGGCGACGAGCCTGAGGGCTCTGCAAAGCTTATCTGTGCCTTCTTCAGGAACCCTGCGATCACCGAGGCGGTGCGTGACCTGCTCCAGAAACGTGACGGCCTGATCCTCGGTATCTGCAACGGCTTCCAGGCTCTGATCAAACTGGGTCTCGTCCCCTACGGTGACATCGTGGGCGCCACGAGCGCGAGCCCGACGCTGACCTTCAACCCTATCGGTCGCCACCAGTCCAAGATCGTGACCACCCGCGTCGCCTCAAACAAGTCGGTCTGGTTCAGCAAGTGCAAGGTCGGTGACCTTCACCGCGTCGCAATCAGCCACGGTGAGGGCAGATTCGTAGCCTCCGACGAGGTGCTGAAGCAGCTGAAGGACACCGGTCAGATCGCAACCCAGTACGTCGACGATGAGGGCAGCCCCTCCTACGACCTGAAGTACAACCCGAACGGCTCCTACCTGGCAATCGAAGGCATCACGAGCCCCGACGGCCGTATCCTAGGCAAGATGGGACACACCGAGCGTGTGAGCAAGGGGTGCTACCAGAATATCCCTGGCGACGCCTTCCAGCCGCTCCTTGAAGGCGGCGTCTCCTACTTCCAGCTGTAGGCGCACCTGTAACTGTGAGGCCCCACCCGTTTGAGGCGCTCAGGACCTCTTTTTGTATCCCCAATCGCTTTTTGCTATGCTCTAGCTTTGTTTGCTGCAATACCGCATACGGTAAGGACAACGATGGCAACTCCGCTTCAGATAACTCTGCTTTTGGTCTTTATCCTGGTCCTGCTCGATATATTCATGAGGAACCGGGTCTCACGCAAGCTCTCCCACCTGCTGCAGACGCAGGATTACGAGGGGGTGCTGGAATACACCACCCACTTCGCTGCGCGCTTCTTCACGCATCCCTTCCCGCTAGCCATGGTGAGACTCGACGCCTATGTCGCGCTCGACCGCAACAAGGAGGCGATCGAGCTGATCCGCCAGATCCAGACCAGCAAACACCTCGGTAAACGGCAGCGCGATATCGCAAACCAGCGCGCCTTTGAGCTCTACCTGGACACCGGAGCCTACAAGCGCGCCGGCAAGATGCTCGACGCAATCGAGGCGAGCGACGCGAAGCAGACCGCCCAGCACGACCGTATGATGTACAACATTATCGCTCGCAAGAGCTCTGAGTACCTGGAGCGGATGCTCAAGGAGCTGCCGAAAGCGAAGGGTATGGAGCGCGCGGAGCTTCTGTCCCTCATCTCACTGCAGTACCAAAACCGGGGCAACAAGGCCAAAGCCAAGCACTACACCGAAGAGCTCGAGGAGATGAAGCAGGTGTAGGAACCAGAAAGGTTTCAAGTGTGTATTGAGCAGACACTGCTCACGACTCGTGCCCCTATACTTTACGGCACAGCAGACATCGACAGAAAAGTGAAGCTATGGACATAACCCCCAATGAGGTCAATGAGACGTTGTCAATGGTGGCAGAGCAAAACCTCGATCTGAGGACCATCACGATGGGGATCTCGCTCTTCCCCTGCGCTGACGAGGACATGAAGCGCATGTGCACCAAGGTCTATGACCGCATCACCACCCAGGCAGAACACCTGGTGGAAACCGCGGAGGACCTCGAGCGCGAGTACGGCATCCCCATCGCCAACAAGCGCGTCTCGGTCACTCCGATCGCAATGATCGCCTCCGCCTGCCCGAATAAGGACCTATCCCCGCTCGCCCAGGCGATGGACAAGGCCGCGCAGACCCTAGGCATCGACTTTATGGGCGGCTTCTCCGCCTTGGTGCAGAAAGGCATGGGCGACGCGGACAAGCATCTCATCGCTTCCATCCCCAAGGCCCTCTCCACCACTGAGCGGGTCTGCTCCTCACTCAATATCGCCTCCACTCGTGCCGGCATCAACATGGATGCAGCGCTCCTGGCGGCCAACACGATTATCGAGTGTGCCAGGGCGACCCAAGATAGCGACTGCTACGGCGCCGCGAAGTTCGTCACCTTCTGCAACATGGTCGAGGATTCTCCGTTCATGGCGGGAGCGGTGCACGGCACCGGTGAGGCGGATGCGGTGATCAACGTCGGCGTCTCCGGCCCAGGCGTTATGGCTGCCGCACTTGAGCAGCTGCCCAAGGATGCGGATCTCATGACCGTCGCCGAGACGACCAAGCGCACCGCCTTCAAGATCACCCGCGCCGGCGAGCTGATAAGCCGGAAGGCTTCAAAGCGGCTCGGCGTACAGAAGGGCATTGTGGACCTCTCGCTCGCCCCAACCCCAGCAGCCGGCGACTCAGTAGCCAAGATCTTGGAGATCATCGGCGTCGACACCTGCGGTGGCCCCGGCACCACCTGCGCTCTGGCGCTCTTAAACGACTGCGTCAAAAAGGGCGGGGTCATGGCGTCAAGCTCGGTGGGCGGCCTCTCCGGCGCCTTCATCCCGGTCTCCGAGGACGCAGGCATGATCGAAGCTGCAGAGAAAGGCGCGCTTTCCATCGAAAAGCTCGAGGCGATGACCTCAGTGTGTTCCGTCGGTCTCGATATGATCGCGATCCCGGGTGACACCTCGCCTGAGACCATCTGCGGCATCATCGCCGACGAGATGGCGATCGGCGTGATCAACACCAAGACGACTGCCGTACGCCTCATCCCCGCAATTGGTAAGAAGGAAGGCGATGTGCTTCAGTTCGGCGGGCTCTTCGGCTCCGCTCCGGTTATGCCGGTCAACAAGTATGCGGGCTCAATCTTCGCCCACCGTGGCGGACGCTTCCCCGCTCCCCTCAATTCGCTTAAGAACTAGCCGCCGCGGCTATAGAGACGGCAGGCGCGCCTGTTGTTTAAACAATCATTGTGTGAAAGCAACTGGCTTAGGAGAGCGCAACGCCGCCCATCCAGCCCCAGCGCGGGGTCACGATGTGGCTCATTGCGTTGATCCAGTCGTCGAGATTAACGTGACGGATCGTGTTGTAGTTGTCCATCACGGTGTTGTTACCCACATAGATGCCCACGTGACCGTAGATACGGCCTGCCGCGTCTCCATCGCAGGAAGACACCGCGATGATCATACCAGGCTGTAGGCCACCCCTGTTGGAGCTGCCGCACCAGCGCGCGTACATGTCGTTCGCGTTGCCGCCGTAGCGACCGACGCCTGCGTTGACAAAGACATTGGTCACCCAGGTCGCGCAGTAGCCGACGCCTGCAAACGGGGTAGAGTTGCACGAATTGAGGACGTCTGCCAAAGAGCCTGAGCCGGTCACAACATTAGCTGCGGCGCCTGCCATCGGCGTTCCTCCCTGTGAGCGGGCCTGTGCCTGCGCCTGTGCCTCCGCTTTCAGGCGCGCCTCTTCTGCCTGGTTGTACGCCATCAGATCGGAATCCTGCTGTTTGAGCAGATCCTGTACGCTTGAATTGGCCTGGCCGAGCAACTGAGAGACCTCATCGCGCTTTGCGCTCATCTGGTTCATCTGATCGAGCTGCTGGCTGTTGAGCTCATCGAGCTGAGACTTCTCTTCGATCAGATGGGCCCGCTGCTGATCCAAGGCCTCTTTGGCAGCTTTGGTCTCCGCAATGATTTGGCTGTCCTGAGCCGAGATCTTATCCATGTAGTACACGTTCTGGAACAGGTCTTCAAAGCTCTCAGAATTCAATATGACAGACAGGAAATTATCTTTTCCCGCTTTATAATCGGAAGACATGCGTTTTGACAGAATTCCGCGCTTCTCGTCCAGCTCCGCCTGCTTCTGATCGACCGCTTCCTGCGTCGCATCGATCTGACGCTGTACATCCTCGATCTGATCGAGCGTCTGGGACTGCTGTCGTGCCATGTCCTCATAGTCGGATTGGATCTGGTTCAGCTGATTCTGAATATCGTTGTACTGCGCCTGCGCATCAGCCAACTGCTTCTGCGTATCAGCAAGCTTACCGGCAGCATCATTGGCGGCATTGGTCGCATCCGTCACATCGTCTGCCAAAGCGGGTATCGGGTGGTGCAGGATGGCAGCCAAACCCAACATACCTGTAAACAATTTAAGGGCACTTCGGCGCGTCAGCGAGGATTGATGCTTCCTTTCCTGATTCTCTGATTCCGGCAATGCTCTGTTCACTCCTCACGGATCATTTCTGCGAATAGGACTAGTTCAATCTAATTACTATAAAGCCACATCGGATGTAACAGAAGCATATCCACAGAAACACCCAGACCCTTAAAATCAGACTCAGGTATCAAATTAGCCTAAAAAGCGCACTTCAGGCTCCAAGTGGACCCCAAATTGGCGCTGCACCTCATCCTGCACATGTTCGATGACCGCATGGATATCTTTAGCGGTCGCCCCGCCGAGATTAACTACAAATCCGGCATGTTTCTCGCTGACGCAGGCATTTCCCACGCGGTATCCCTTGAGCCCCGCATCGGTAATCAGCTTGCCGGCGAAATACCCTTTCGGGCGCTTGAAGGTGGAGCCGGCGCTCGGATACTCGAGCGGCTGTTTCTCCCGACGACGCTGAGCCAGGCCATTCATCGTAGCCTGGATCTGCTCCTTGTCCCCCGGCTTCAGGCTGTAGGTCACCTCCAGCACGATCAGGCCTACACGACGTACGAGGCTTTGGCGGTAGCCAAACTCCAGCTCAGCGTTCCTATAGGTGGCGAGCTTACCTTCGGGGTTGAGTGCCCGGATCGAAGAGACCACATCCGCTGTCTCCCCGCCGTAAGCGCCGGCGTTCATAAAGACCGCACCCCCGACAGAGCCCGGGATACCGGAAGCGAACTCCAGCCCGGTGAGGCTATCGTCGCGGGCGAAGGCGGCAACCTTCTTTAAAGTCACCCCTGCCCCACAGATCACCTGGGTACCGTGCAGCTCCAGTTTGTTGAGTCGCACTAAGGAGACGATCACCCCGCGGTATCCCGCATCGCTCACCAAGAGGTCAGAGCCGCGCCCCAACACAAAGTAGGGCTCGTCCAGCTCTTTACAGAGATCCAACACCTGTGCGATTTCCTGCGCGTTCCCCGGTGTCACAAAGACATCGGCAGGGCCACCGATACGGAAGGTCGTGTGCTCGACCATCGGCTCATCAGTCACGACATTGGTATCCCCTACAAGAGTGCGGAGCCGACATACCAACCCACTGTGTTCTGCTGTGCTCATAGGACATCCCCTTCTATATCCGGTGCACCCGGGTCTGCTCGTTGTTTGAGCTCATAGTAGAATACCAGAGCTCTCTTTGGATTTGATCCCTCAAGATCGCACCGCTTGCGCACAGCGCGGCGCCTGTGCTTCAAAAGTATCATCATGTAATCTGATTTATTACAGCTCTGTGAATATGTCTCGCCTTGCTACCGCAGCCTTGGTATTGGACACAGAACATGCTAGAGTGCAGCTGTAGGTTTCAGGGCGAGGTGCAATTCCTCACTGGTGGTAAGAAGACACATCGAGGCCTTTAAGTCCGCGCGCCGCAGAGGGGCGGCTGATTTGGTGAAAATCCAAAACCAACGGTTAGAGTCCGGATGAAAGAAACGGAGGAAGCCACTATGGCTCAACCTACTTCTCAACATGATATCCACTCAACGACCGCGCAGGGAAACTGGAGCACCCGCCGCATCGCAATCACGGCGCTCTTCTGCGCCCTCGCTGCGGTCTGCACCCTCTTTATCGAGGTCCCGCTGCTTCCGGCAGTCCCCTGGCTGCACTATGACCCCTCCGGCATCATCTGCTTGATCGCGGGCTTTGCCTTCGGCCCTGCCACCGGCGTCGCGGTCTCCATCATTTCCTACCTCCCCCATATTGCAACGACATCCGGCTTCTGGGGGATGCTGATGGCGATCATCGCAACGCTGTCACTCGTGTGGCCCGCAAGCCTCATCTATCAGCATGACACCACCCGCCGTGGCTCCAGTATCGGTATGATCGTTGGCTCTATCGTCTCTATCATCTGCTGCATCCTGGCGAACATCGTCGTGACCCCGATCTACGCCGGTATGGATATGAGCGCTGTCGTCAATATGATCGTCCCGTTCCTTTTGCCTTTCAACGCTCTCAAGGTCGCTATCAACTGCGTGGTCACTGCTCTTATCTACAAGCCGGTCTCCAAGGCACTGGTCGACAACGAGTAGCTGGGCATTGAGAAATTCCCTATGGCAGAGCATGCACTGGCAGCGAAACTTGACCATGTGACGCTGACCTTCGATAAGATACGGGCCTTAGATGGCCTGTCGCTCGAAATCCCCGAGGGCCAACGCCTCTGCATTCTCGGGGCTAACGGCTCCGGCAAGTCAACCTTAGCCTCAGTCCTCTGTGGGCTGTTAGCTCCCGACGAGGGAACCGTTGAGCTCATCGGCTACAAGGTACTCGACGATCGAGGTGTTGACTTCGAGGCCTACCGCAAGGCGCGCCGTGACCTCGGGCTTGTCTTTCAGAACCCGGGCGATCAGATCGTCACGACCGTCGTCGCCGACGAAGTCGCCTTCGGACCGGAGAACTTAGGGCTCCCCTCTGAGGAGATCGGAAAACGGGTTAGAGAAGAGCTGCATCGTGTCGCAATGGAACCCTATGCCCAGGCTGACCCGACGAGGCTCTCCGGTGGCCAGCAGCAGCGTGTGGCAATCGCCTCGGCGCTGGCGATACATCCCAAGCTGTTGGTATTCGACGAGCCGGGAGCCTTGTTGGACGTTCGTGGTCGCCACTCCATCATGAAAGTGATGGATCAGTTGCACGATGAGGGCATCACCTTAGTCCACATCACCCACTTTATGGAGGAAGCCCTCGCAGCAGACCGTGTGATCGTCCTCTCCCACGGCTCCATCATCCTCGATGGGACGCCGGAAGAGGTCTTCTCCCACACCGACCAGATCCGCTCCGTAGGGCTTACAGAGCCCTTTGCCGCACGCCTGTCGGCCCAGCTCACTGACTCCGGTATCGCCTGGACCGCCTCTGAATCTGACCTGATCCACGCACTGACGCAGCGAATACAACCGGCTTCTCCGGAGGCCTTCTGCTTCGAAGCGCCTACGACTCCTACGAAAGTCAAAACCTCCGATGCGCCACAGATTACGGTGGATGACGTCTCCTACCGCTACTTCGATACCTCCTCGCGCAGACACCCAGCCCTTCAGGATCTCAACCTCACCTTTGACAAAGGATCGACGACCGCCATCATCGGGCAGACCGGCTCGGGTAAATCAACGCTGGCACGTCTGTTATGTGCACTCGAGGTCCCCGATAGCGGGACCATCACTGTCGAAGGCATCCGCACCGATGAAAAGGGACAGCGTCGGGAACTGCATGGCCACATCGGGTATGTGATGCAGCACCCCGAGCGGCAGCTCTTCGCCCAGACGGTTGCCGAAGACGTCGCTTACGGTCCGCACAACATGGGCCTTTCCGAAGAGGAAGTCAACAAGAGGGTCTCTCAGGCTCTTGAGACCGTCGGAATGCAGGATAGGGCTCAGTACTCACCCTTTGAATTATCCGGGGGTCAGAAGCGCTTGTGTGCCCTTGCAGGAGTACTTGCGATGAATCCACCTATCCTCGTACTCGATGAGCCGACGGCAGGGCTCGACCCTGCAGGCAGAGCGGAGCTTACCTTAGCGCTCAAGCGGGCCTGCGAGGAAGGTGTGACCCTGATTGAGATCACCCACTCGATGGAAGACGCAGCCCGCTTCGAACAGGTCGTCGTACTCAACGAGTCACGCGTGATCGCCCAGGGAAGCCCACGGGAGATCTTCACTCCCAAGCATCAGGCGCTGCTGCACAACTGCGGCCTGGGATTGCCCCATGCCTTGCGCTTTGCGCTTGCCTTAGGCGAAACTCTGAAAAAGCAGGATATCCTCCCGGTGGATACTTCCCTCGATACGTTTCTCGGCGCCCCACTCACGCTCGAGGCGCTTGTGACAGCTTTGCACTAGATCCTCGGAAAGGAGATGAGAGAGATGGCGCTGCGTATTTCGATCGGCCAGTACTATCCGGCTACCTCTCACCTCCACAGGATGGATCCCCGCGCAAAGATCGGCGTCGCCCTCGTCTGGATGATCACCGTCTTTTTTATCCACACCCCGTTGCAGTTGATCTATGGCTTAGCCTGCGCCTTTATGATCGTACGAATCAGCCACATCCCACCGCATAAAGTGATGCAGTCAATCAAACCGCTCGTGGTGATCCTGTGCGCCCTCTCTATCTTCAACCTTTTCTTTGTGCAGGGTGGCACCCCGCTCATCCAGTGGGGCATCCTGCGCATCACGAACCTCGGGGTCTGGGACGCCATCTGCTACCCGCTGCGCTTCTCGATTGCGATCCTGATGGGGGCCCTGCTGCTTCTCACTACCACTCCAACCCAGCTCACCGACGCCTTCGACGCACTGCTCTCCCCACTTTCCTCTATCGGGCTTCCGGGGCACGAGTTGGCGATGGTGTTCTCACTGATGCTGCGGTTTATCCCGACAATCGCCGACGAAGCCTCCGCAATCGTCGACGCGCAGACCGCACGTGGCGGTGGTTGGGACTCCAACTCCCCCACCAAACGCCTTCAGGCGATCGGCCCGGTCACGATCGCGCTGCTCGCAAGCTGTGTGCGTCACGCCCACAACGTGGGGCGCGCCCTCGACGCCCGCTCCTATGAGGGAGGAGCTGGGCGCAGCCACTGGCACCCCCTTAAGATGCACACAGGCGATTGGGGCGCTCTCGCTGCCAGCGCTGCCTACGTCGCAGTCCTCTTACTGCTCGGTTTCTAGCGCTTTTTTGCATCCCGTGCACCTGTTTCACAACGCCAAGCAACCCCGCTACAATAGATAAGTTCATACAACTAAGAGCAGGGATACTCCCCCATCTATACACGCAAAGGAATTCCATGTCATATCTGTCGGATCAGATTTCCCGGCGTCGTACTTTCGCAATCATCTCGCATCCGGATGCCGGAAAGACGACCCTGACCGAAAAACTCTTGCTCTATACCGGCTCAATTCAAACTGCGGGCTCCGTCAAAGGGAAGAGCTCTGCCAAGCATGCCGTGTCAGACTGGATGGATATCGAGAAGGAGCGCGGCATCTCCGTCACCTCCTCGGTCCTGCAGTTCATCTACCAGGGCAAGTGCATCAATATTCTGGACACCCCGGGCCACCAGGACTTCTCCGAGGACACATACAGAACGCTTATGGCGGCGGACTCGGCAGTCATGGTGATCGACGGCGCCCGCGGCGTTGAGGCACAGACCATCAAGCTCTTCAAGGTCTGCACGCTCAGGCACATCCCGATCTTCACCTTCGTCAACAAGCTCGACCACGATATCCGTGACCCCTTCGAGCTGATGGAGGAGATCGAGAACGTATTAGGGATCGCGACATATCCGGTAACGTGGCCGATCGGGAATGGCAAGGGCTTCAAGGGCGTCTACGACCGCAATTCCCACCACGTCCTGCTCTTTGAGAGGACTGAGACCGCCAATGCCACCAAGAAGGTCAGAGAGATAGAGGTTGAGCTCGGTGACCCCAAGCTCAGCGAGATTATCGGCCATGAGGAGCATGAGAAGCTGCAGGAGGATATCGAGCTTCTGGACGGCGCGGGCAACGACTTCGACTTCGAGTCCTTCCGTACCGGCGAGGTCACCCCGGTCTTCTTTGGCTCCGCCCTCACCAACTTCGGCGTCGAACCCTTCCTGCAGGATTTCCTGCGTCTGGCCCCGGAGCCCCTCTCTTACACCGACACCCTCACCAAAAAGCCGGTCGATCCGGTCAGGAACCCCTTCAGTGGCTTCGTCTTCAAGATCCAAGCCAATATGGACCCCCACCACCGGGACCGCATCGCGTTTCTGCGCGTATGCTCCGGCAAGTTTGAGCGCGGTATGAGCGCCTACCACGTGCAGGGCGACAAGCATATGAAGCTCGCCGCTGGCACCTCGATGATGGCAGACGACCGCGCGATCGTAGATGAGGCGTATGCCGGGGATATCGTAGGGCTCTTTGACCCGGGCATCTTCTCGATCGGCGACACGATCTGCGCTGGCAAGACCCCGGTCAAATACCCACCGATTCCGACCTTTGCCCCCGAGCACTTTGCCCGCATCACGCAGGTGGATACCTTAAAGCGCAAGCAGTTCGTCAAGGGTATGTCCGAGCTCTCACAGGAAGGCGCTATCCAGATCTTTCACGAGGAGGGCAGCGGCTTGGAGTCCGTGATCGTCGGTGCTGTCGGCGTCCTGCAGTTCGACGTCCTCGAACACAGGTTACAGAGTGAGTACCATGTCGAAGTGCGCCGCTCACCCCTCCCCTACACCCTGATCCGCTGGATCCAGAACAGCCCCGAGAAGCTCGACACCAAGACCTTGAACCTCACCCGTGACACTGCCCGTGTCCTGGATATGCAGGGCAAGCATCTGCTGCTCTTCACGAGTGAGTGGAGCCTCAACTGGGCGGTCGAGAACAACCCGAAGCTCAAGCTCTCCGAGTTCGGCAACATCACCTCCTGATAGAACAGTAAGTACCACACCGATCAACTAAACCAGGCGTCCCTGAGGCTCTGAGACGCCTGGCTTCATCGTGAACGTATATCGTTGAGTGATATCGTTTTCAGCCCATATCAGCTCTGTTTTGCCCGCATGCCAGGATCCAGGTAGTAGCCTGACTCAGAGAAGCGCTTGCGGTAGGTCAAGAAGCATGCCATCACAATCGCCAGCGTTGTCGCCGCTGACATCATGAGCAGCACCACGATCTGGTACTTAGCCGCAGTCACCGGATCGGCGCCAGCCAGGATCTGCCCGCTCATCATGCCCGGGATCTGTACGATACCCGCCGCGGACATCCCCGCGATCGTCGGCATAATGCCTGCGCCCACAGCGGAGCGAATAGAGGACATCGCGGCCTCCTGCGGAGTCGCCCCCAACGCCACAAGCGCAAAGATCTCGTCGGAGCGTGAGTCCAGGTCCGCGAACAATCTGCTGATCGCAAGGGCGACTGCGGAGAGCGTGTTCCCCATTGCCATCCCCGTAATCGGGATCAGCTGCCGGGCGCTGTACCAGGGTGTCGCGTGGATGATGCCTTCGACAACGATCAAAGCGATAACGACTGAGGAGAGGGTGATGGAGGCATACACGTCGATCCACAACCCATCGAGGTGCAGCTTGATACGGTCACAGGCGATGCGCGCGGCAAAGAGGCTCATGCAGAACATCACCAATAGAACGAGCCACCAACTCTGGTACTGGAAGATGTAGATGAGGATGAAGCCCATCGCGAGCAGCTGCAAAAAGACCCGCACTGTCGCGATCGCAATGCTCTTTTCCTGACCTAGCTTCATCCGCCAGGAGACATAGGCGGCCACGAGCATGAAACCCGCCGCCAAAATAAGCTCCAAATATCCAATATCGATCACGCCTGCTTGCTGCATAGCACAGATCCTCTCACGCATATCCCCTTGTGGTGCCTAAATCGTCACCTTATGCATTCTCCGAATAGGTCAACTTTCCCGCTTCTAAGTGATGGGTGCCTTTGGCCAGCCCATCATTGGGGCGATGGCGGATACGCAGCGCACAGGCCTTGTTTCCTACAAAGCGCACGATCATGTTCCCTACTGCGCGTGCGGACTCATCGTCGAGCGACGCATCCACTTCGTCGAGCAGCAGTACTTGCGGCTTCGTTACAAGGACCCTCAAAAGTGCCACACGGGCAGCCTGCCCGCCGGAGAGCTGCGCGGCATTGCGCGAAAGTCCCACCTCAAGTTTTGCATCCTCGAGGCACTGCTCTAAGTAATCATCCTTCGGACGTGGGGCGCTCTCACGCACTGTAAGCGTCCAAGGTAGCAGCAGATTGTCCCGTACGGTTCCGGGTATGAGCGTCGCCTTCTGCGGCACCAGAGCGACTCTTTGCCGCCACTCCGTCGGCTCAAAGGTACGAAAGTCCTGACCGTCCAGGAGCATCGTGCCGCCCTGCAGGGGCAGCAGGCGGGCACAGGCGCGCAAAAGCGTGGTCTTACCGGAGCCTGAGGGCCCCGTCAAGTCATAGATGCACCCTACGTCGAGCGCCAGTGAGACATCATTCACGGGCGGCACCGAAGACTGTTGGGAAGCTCTGTCTGCCTTCGATACATCCTCACCCCTTGATGTGGGCCCATCTGATTGGGGGCTCAGGAGATCGCTGTAAGATACCGTAACGTCACAAAGCTCAAAGAGTGCCATACCAGCTTCTTCGATAAAACAGACCTGTAGAAACAGCAATAGTGAGACTCTGAATCATGTATTCTCGCCTCACAAATCAGCGCCAAATGGCCCGCTATCAGGCTCATTTGGTGCAGCAGTCAGGCTTGATCAGGCGTAGCGATCAGGTCTCTGTAAACAAGGACTATAGGATCTCTACCCGCTCGCTTAAAGGCTTCTTCTCCTTTTGGGAAACCGGCTTGGCAGGTTTCCCAAAAGGGACGATCGTACGGATCGTCTTGCCTTCGGAAACATGCAGCAACTTCGCGAGCTTCGCGCTCATATCACCTGAGCGAACCATGCCGTCCATCCAGACCCCGGCACAGCCACAGGCGGTGATCGCGAGCATGAGGTTCTCAGTCGCAGCGCCGTAGTCCACCATCTCAAAGTTCATGCTGCCATGATCATTAGGCTCACTGGCTACGACCAGGATAACCGGCGCAGTCTTGGTGGCTGGAGTCGGCAGAAGCTCAGCAATCTGTTGCCTAAGCTTTGCATCCCGGACGGCGATGAACGAGACGGTTTGACCGTTATATCCGGAAGGTGCCCTGACACCTGCATCAAGAATAGCCTTGAGATCCTCATCCGGTACCTCGACAGGAAGAAATTCATCGCGGTAACTCCCACGCTGTTTTACAACATCAAAGAAATCCATATGGCATTGACTCCTTTATCACGCATACAAACAAAGCAATACCCTAAGCAAACCACGCTCGACGCAGAAGGTGATTGGCTTACTTCACACTCCCCAGAATCTTGCGTATTTCCTGCTGCACGGCGTACTCTTTATTGGTTCCGATCACGCGCTCAGCAATCTGTTGCACCGCATAGAGGGCGTTGCCCATCACCAGTGGGTGCCCAACATAGCGAAGCATCGCGTAATCGTTCATAGAGTCTCCGAAGGCTACGACTTCGTCACGCTCGATACCGTAGTACTGCATCAGCTGAGCTAACCCAGTCGCCTTGTTTATGCCGCGGGGCAACGTATCGATCCAGGTATCGCCGGAAGGCATAAAGACAAACTCATCGCCGAGCTCCCGCTCGAGGACGTAGGTCATATCCATGCAATCCTTGGGACGGTCACAGCACACTGCGGCTTTGATGATGCTGACATCCGGGGCAGGTGGATCATCGACTCGCTGGGCGTTCGGCAAATCCTTATCAAGTTCGCGCACATAGTGGGACAGGTCATCCAGGATATAGGTATGCGCATCGTCATATAAAACCATATGCAGGCAATCAAATTGCTCACACGTTTGGTAGAGTTTCTGAATACCTAGGTACGAAAAATCTTCCCGATCCAAAAGCTTTCCATCAGCATAGACTTGACAGCCCAGCGAGGCTACGAAATCCATCTTGTCCGCTACAGGTTTGAAGAACCAACGCAGCGTGTCATAGCGGCGACCACTACTTGCCACAAATATGATGCCCTTCTCTCGAAGCGCTTCTACTAGCTCATATGTCTCAGGCGGTATCTGCGAGTGTTCATCGAGAAGCGTACCGTCCATATCAGTCGCGATAAGTTTGATCATGCCAACGATCCCTTCTGAGATTGTGACAATAGATATCAGCAAATGAATACATATTCATTTGCTGAACGATTCCAATGGCCCAAGAATACATCATTGTACACCTCATAAGGTTCCCACACAGAACCATCCAATGAAATAGTAAAGGATAGCAATCGAAATGTGGAACCGTTAGGTACATCAAACTTTTCTATGTGAATAATGCCTATCTACCAGCCACAGCGCAGAATCTTATACACACATCCTGGCCGACAAATAAAACGCAACAGGAATGGCAATTGAGTCGATCAGCAAGATGATACGGGAACATACAAACCAAGAACCAACAACCGAAGCCCTTGATCCTCAATCAATATCTAACTACAAAAATATCCCTCGTTGGTCAGCGACGACCTACCCTCCCACGGACTACACCGCAGTACTCTCGGCGCTCGGGGGCTTAACTTCTGGGTTCGGAATGGGACCAGGTGTACCTCCCCTGCCATAATCGCTGACCAACGAGGGATATTCTCTTGTGAAGGGAAACGTGTACCTTCAGGGCCGCATAGCACACATATAAGGCAAAAGATATATCGCATACGTGATATCGTAAAAAGAAGAGCTCGGCCGATTAGTGCCGCTCGGCTCAATGCATTGCTGCACGTACACCTGTGGTCTATCAACCTCGTGGTCTACGAGGGGCCTTACCGAAAGGAAAACTCATCTTGGGACGGGCTTCCCGCTTAGATGCTTTCAGCGGTTATCCCAACCGGACTCAGCTACCGGGCCGTGCCATTGGTTGACAACCCGTACACCGGAGGTCCGTCCACCCCGGTCCTCTCGTACTAGGGGCAGCCTCCCTCAATTTTCCTACGCCCACAGAGGATAGGGACCGAACTGTCTCACGACGTTCTGAACCCAGCTCGCGTACC
>ERZ772962.327-NODE-327-length-26659-cov-4.520448_pt1 | contig 26659 bp, 25 predicted proteins | sample MGYA00580676_ERZ772962 | MGnify/ENA primary metagenome ERZ772962 (study PRJEB29015, sample SAMEA2738049) | human oral metagenome | biome: human oral; feature: human-associated habitat; material: saliva | place: China | collected 2230 ...
CTTCAATGATAACCAGCGCTCCATTGCCGAGAATCACGGCGGTATGTATGACCGGTTTAGGGAGCTTCGTGAGTCCAGTGGCACTGCTCCTAATAACCTTTTCAAAGCTATGGGTCTTGACTATGTTTATGTTAATGACGGAAACGATACCGAGGCTCTTATCGCCACATTTAAGCAGGTAAAAGACATAGACCATCCTATAGTGGTGCATATCAACACGCTCAAGGGCAAGGGATACGAGCCTGCACTGAAAGACGAGGAGGCGTGACATTGGCATGGTCCTTTTGACATTGCTACCGGTCAGAGTCTAAGCGACGGCCCTGCTCCTGAGTCATACGCCAATCTTGCCGGGGAGTATCTGCTCAAGCGCGCTGAGACGGACGAGAATCTCCTGGTTGTTGCATCTGCCGTTCCGTTTGCGTTGGGCATGTCGCCTGAGCGCAGGGAGCGCATGGGCAAGCATTATCTTGATGTGGGTATTGCGGAAGAGACAGCCGTAGCGATTGCTTCCGGTGCAGCCCATGCGGGCGCGCACGTGGTATGGGGTTCCTCAACCACCTTTCAACAGCGCGTATACGATCAACTGAGCCAAGATCTTGCGCTTAACGGCAATCCTGCGGTAATCGTAGGCAATTCCGGTTCGGTGTGGGGTATGAGTGACGTGACGCATGCGTCGTTCTGGACGATTCCGATGATTGCCAACATTCCCAACATCACCTACCTTGCGCCAACGAATGCCGAAGAGTACCTTGCGATGCTTCATTGGGGTCTTGACCAAGAGAAGCACCCGGTCTTTATTCAGGTTCCCGGTGGCCCCGTCCGCCACGCCAAAGGCCCCGTGCGCAAGTCCTATGATGATCTGCGCTCTGAGGTAGTGCGTCGTGGCTCTAAGATAGCAATTTTTGGTTTGGGTAGCTTCTTTGACATGGGCGAGAAGACCGCTGATATCCTTCGTGAATCCCTTGGCTTTGAGGTAACCCTAGTGAACCCGCTTTTTGCCTCCGGCCTCGATAGTGAGCTGCTTGATAATCTGGCGGTGAACCATGACATCTTTGTGACGCTTGAAGACGGACAGCTGGAAGGTGGCTGGGGCCAGACTCTCGCTTCCTACTTTGGCAATTCGGACAAACACGTGCTCAATTACGGTATCAAGAAGGACTTCTATGATCGTTTTGAGGCAGATAAGCTTCTGCATGAAAATCGCCTTGAGCCGGGACTTATTGTGGCTGATATTCGAGCGGCACTCCGGCGCTGCGGCAACTAGCGCGTCGCTGGTGTCGCTTTCCGAGCGCGCTTAGACTTTGCTTTATATAATGCCTGGCTGCATGTGTGTAGCCAGGCGTTTTTTCTAACTGCTTAAGCGTATTTAGTTTTATGAGGGACATCCATTTCAAACTTATCCGCAATCCAAACTTTAGTGTACAGAGTCAAAGTCATACCGTTCGTGGAAGCGTCTTTCCTGCTACTTGACAAAATTATGCGGGGGGGGGGTATCTTCAAGGAGATTTGACAGGAAAGGGGATTTGAAATGGGTAGTAATTTTCTTACTCGTCGTTCTGCAGTAAAAGTACTTGGCGGGGCAGGTTTGTCAATCTTGGGGTCTAGTCTCGTAGGTTGTTCTCAGCAAAACGGAAAGGGATTCCCAAAAGTCATTACTCTAAAATCCGTAATTGAAAGCGATCAAAAGACGGTATGGTTGAGTGGCGCTGAAGAAGATGTTAGTGTAAAGAAAGAGGTATATGGGTTTTTTGTTTTGGGTCAGAATACTGCAGCATACTATGACCTTAATAAGGCCCTAACCATGGGAGACGTTGCACGTATGAGCGATGAGGAACTCGTTAAAAAGGCCACTGAAGATTTTTCGCAATCACCAGAATCCGGTTATTACAAGCTTACATTGCTTCAAGATAAAACTGGTAATGACGTAGAAGCAGAAACACTAGGCTTCATGGACTACTACTTTGAAAATGGATCAGAAAAGAGCAGCGGGAACATGTTGGGTATAACTTCTGAAACTAAGAAGTTTGGTACGATATATGATTTCGATTTCGTTGGTTTTACTGAAAAATATGTCTACTGGTCACAAAAAGGACCGCGTGAGGTCGATCATGAAGATTTTGAGGTCGAAATGGACTCAGAGAGTGGTGGAATGTTCACCCGTATTCCTAAAGGGACAAGTTCAAATTATTCTTTCAAGCTAGACTCACTGGATTCTGGAATAGAAGTGAAGTAAAAAAGGTCAACGGATTTATTAGTATCCTAAGAAGTGATTAGTACCTTAGTACCCATCACTTCTTTTTTAGATAGTGCGGTGAGGGAGCTATGCACAAATCTACATAGAGCCGACTACCTCTAAATGTAATACAATATTAGTAGTATATTTACCGGTGAGATGCTTGTATTGGGGTTTGACAGTAATTCGCGCCCAATTGAGATGTTCGTAGCGGCGCAAGAAAATGCTTGGGTTATATATCATGCTATGACACCACCAACAAAGAAATTTCTTTCAGCCATTAAGCGTGCTCCAAGAAAGGAGATTTAATGGGATACAAATTAGCTAACGGAAAGTATTTGTCCGATGATGAAATCGAAAAGATTGCTGATGAATATGAAAATGATCTTTGGGACGGAAAGCTTGATTTCATCGTTCCCGGCCGTCCCCCTCATCCAAATCAGGAATTAAAGCCGGTGACGGTTAAACTCCCTGTGGCGATGCTTCAGGCGATTGCGGCAAAAGGAGTCAACCGCTCAGATTTTATCCGCCGTGCTATTGCCGCAGCGCTATAAACAAGTACACCGGTGCCAACTCAAGCAAACTGGCTGCGATAAAGCTCAGCGTATGTACCGTCGGCGTCAAGAAGCTCGCTGTGCGTGCCCTGCTCGATAATATCTCCGTGGTCCATTACAAGGATGAGGTCGGCATCTACAATCGTGGAGAGACGATGGGCAATAACAAAGCTCGTTCGGTTCTCCATGATGGCCTCCATCGCTCGAACAATCGCCTGTTCGGTGCGGGTATCGACCGATGAAGTTGCCTCGTCAAGAATGAGGATTGCCGGATCGGTGAGCATGGCGCGTGCAATGGTAAGAAGCTGTCTTTGGCCTTGGCTTATGGCCTCTGCATCATTGGAGAGCTGCGTGTCGTAGCCATGGGGAAGCGTGCGTACAAAGAAATCTACGTGGGCAGCACGGGCGGCTGCTTCTATTTCTTCTTGAGTTGCATCGGGTTTTCCGTACGCGATGTTCTCGGCAATGGTGCCGTCAAAGAGCCACGTATCTTGCAGGACCATGCCAAACTGGCGTCGAAGATCGGCACGAGTCAGATTGCGCGTGTCTATCCCGTCAAGCGTGATGCGTCCGCCGTTTATCTCGTAGAAGCGCATCAGCAAATTGATGAGGGTGGTTTTGCCGGCACCCGTTGCGCCAACGATAGCTATCTTCTGCTCCGGATGAGCTACGAGGTTCACATCATGCATCAGGGGATTGTTCTTGTCGTACCCAAAACGGACGTGCTCAAAGGTAATGCGCCCGCGTACGGGATCGGGCAAGGCGGCGGGAAGTTGCGGGTCGGCTACAATTTCAGAAGTATCAAGAAGGTTGAAGACACGTTCGGCCGCGGCAAGAGCGCCCTGCAGCATATTAACCGTGAAAGAAAGCTGCGTAAGAGGCTCGGTTGCTTGGGTGAGGTATTGGAAGATAGCTTGGAACACACCCACGCTCAACTGGCCTGAAATGAGCATGCCGCCGGCAAAGAGTCCGATGACAACCTGCGCAAGGCGGGTCAGGAAGCGAATGGCCGGACTGATTGCGTTGGTAATGAAGTCCGCACGTTCGCTGGCGCGAGCAAGCGTTTCCGCGGCCGATGCGATATCTTCGTAACTTGATCTCTCATGTCCAAACGCTTTGATAACAAATCGTCCCGAATAAGCTTCCTCAACGCGACCGGTAAGCTCGCCGGTGGCCGCTTGCCGCTTGGCGGCTGCATGAAGCGTCCGGTTGCTGACAATCTTGGTGAGAAGAAAGCTCATTGCGGCAAAAATACAGAAAATACCGGCCACAAAGGGACTGTAGAGGGCGAGCATGACGGTTGCGCCGATGAGGGTAGTCGTGGAAATAATAATCTGGAGAAGACCGCGTTGGAGCACTTCGGAGACTTTATCTAGATCATTTGTGGCACGCGAGATGGTATCGCCGGGACGGTGTGCATCAAAGTATGAGAGTGGCAAACGCCCGATCTTCTCGGCAATTTGTTTACGAAGCACAAGATTGAGCCGCTCAGCAAAGCTTGCCATGACAAGCGACTGTGCCGTATAAAATGCCCAAGCCAAAGTCCAGATGCTTAAGAATATGAGGATCTCTCGACCACCGGTTTCAAAGGTAACCTGATATGTTGCGCCTAAATCCCACGCAGTCTGGATATTCTTCCAGAGGATATCCACGAGTTTTGCGGAGTAAGCGGGGGCTGCCAACGTAAAGAAGACGTATGCCAACGCGGAGACGGCGGCGGTTATGAGGCGCCAGCGATTTCCGGCGGCAGCCTTCCAAAGGCGACGAGCTGTTTTAGCGGCGTCGGCGGGGATTTCAAGTTCTTCGTCAGGCGTGTCGGCGGCTGCACCCAACGTATCCGCAGATGTATAAGTAACTTCGGCTTCACTGCGCTTCTCGTCAGACATTCTGTTCACCACCTCTGGTTTGAGAATCGGATATGTCTTTGTAGGTTTGGCAGGTCCGCATAAGCTCATTATGGGTTCCCAAGCCGACGATGCAACCGTCGGAAAGGACAATGATCTGGTCGGCATTGCGGATGGTGCTCACTCGTTGTGCGACGATAAGCACCGCTGCATGAGCAAGCTCATCTTTGAGTGCATGTCGCAGAGCGGCGTCGGTTTTATAGTCCAGCGCGGAAAATGAGTCGTCAAATATATAAAGGTCGGCATGGCGCGTCAAGGCTCGGGCAATAGCCAAGCGTTGGCGCTGACCGCCGGAGAAGTTTGTGCCGCCTTGCGCAACCGGTGTATCAAGGCCGTCTTCAAGTTCATGAACAAAGGCTCCCTGAGCCACGTCAATGGCGTGCCACAGACGGGCATCGTCTGCATGCTCATCACCAAAGCGCAGGTTTTCGGCAATGGTTCCCGAGAAGAGCCACGCTTTTTGCGGCACGTACGCAATGTGAGAGCGGAGTTCCGCTTGTGGAAGATCGCGTATATCGGCATCTCCAAAGGTAAGGTGTCCTCCTGTTACGTCGCTAAAGCGAAGCAGCATCTTTGCGATGGTAGATTTGCCGGAGCCGGTGTTGCCAATGATTGCGGTAGTTTGACCGCGCTTCAGCGAAAAGCATAGGTCTTGCAGGGTATCTTCGTCGGCATCGTCGAATCGGAGGCTTGCGTGATCAAAGCGAGCAACCTCGTCCGTTTGGCCAAAAGATACCGTTTTAGATAATCCGTCCGCAATGGTGGGCTTTTGATCCAGCACCGCGGCCGAGCGCTCAAGGCAGGCGAGGGCGCGTGGAATCTCAAGCATGGCAAACTGAGCCATCATCATAAAGAACATAATCAACATGGCGTATTCAATGAGAGCCGAGATAGAACCAATCTGCATGGCGTGAATACCCACGCGATTTGCACCGGCCCACATAACAAGAGATTCAACGGCGTTCATCAAGAAGAACGTCGTGCAATCCGTTACGGCAAAGATCAAATTTACGCGGATGGCACGGCTTGCGTAGTCCTCAAACGTTTTTGTCATACGGGCTCGCTCGTATGCTTCCTTACCAAAAGCGCGGATTACGCGCACGCCGGTAATTGATTCTCTCAGACGAGCGTTTATCCCGTCGATAAAGTTCTGCATCACAACAAAGATGGGTGCCGATATCTTTACCGCAATGGCGCTTACGATTAAGGACACCGCGATAACGGCGAGAAGGATCCATCCCATCGCGGCATCGGTTGAGAAGGCAAGGACGACAGATACGATACAGGTAACCGGCACCGGAAACATCATGGTAAAAGACATAAGAAAGGTTTGCTGAACCACGTTGGCATCGGAGAGGGTTCGAGTGATCATTGAACCTGTACCAAAGCGGTTGAAATCCGAACCTGAAAATTCAAGAGAGTGCTTGTATACGGCCAAGCGCAGGTCGCGACCAATGCGTGCAGCAAGCCGTGATGCAAGCCAGTAAGAGACGATACAACCGCCGGATCCCAAAAGCGCCGCCATAAACATACGGATACCGTGAGAGGTAAGCGCTACCATATCGTGATTGGTAACCGCCGCGTTTATAAGTGCCGACAACTCAGTAGGGATATAGAGCATTCCCACAATATCGCAGAGAAGGGTCAGCAAGGTAAGAATGGCTAAGCCCTTATATGGAGCAATCAGGGCGCCAAGAAGTTTCCAAGGAGATGTTCCGGTGACAGCACTCGTCTTTGCGGTAGTGTTGAAATGAGTAGATTTGGTAGACATCAGAAGCAACTCCTATAAAATTATCAGGTTTGCACAGGTTAGACTGAATTTGTATAAAAGTCAAAACATATGGCCGCTTCTCAAATGCTATGCTCAAAATAACAGAAATACGTAGCATAAGGCTATCCGCTACAATAACAACAGCCACCCAAATCCTACGGAGGAGACCATATGTTGAGTGCAGTGCAAATTAAGCCTGATGTGTATGCCGTTGGTGCCATTGATTGGAACGCCCGAGAGTTCCATGGATATACCACTGAGCAGGGCATTACCTATAATGCGTATCTTATTTTGGACGAGAAGATCACGCTTATTGATACGGTCAAGTACACCATGACAGATGAGCTTATCGAGCGCATCCAAAGCATTGTTGATCCGGCGAAGATTGACGTTGTGGTATGCAACCATATTGAGATGGATCACTCCAGCTCGCTGCCGGCCGTTCTCAAGGTGGCGCCAAATGCTGCCGTGTATGCCTCGACTCCGCAGGGCGTTAAAGAACTTAAAGCGTTTTATGGAGAAGATCTTGAGGTCAACGGTGTAAAAACGGGAGACACCCTGAACATTGGTAAGCGTACGCTTCACTTTGTGCAAACGCCGATGGTGCACTGGCCCGACAACATGGTTACCTACTCCGACGTCGATAAGATTCTCTTCTCCAATGATGCGTTTGGACAGCACTATGCTTCCTCCACACGCTTTGACGATGAAAGCGATTACTGCGAGGTTATGAAACAGGCGCGCAAGTACTATGCCAACATTGTACTGCCGTACAGCCGTCAGGCAGACTCGGCGGTAACGGCGGTCAAAAAGCTTGGTTTGGAGAACATAGATATTATCGCCCCCGCTCATGGCGTTGCGTGGCGCTCACACGTGAAAGATATTATCGATGCGTATGAGGGGTGGACATCCGGTGCACTGAAGGAAAAGGCACTGGTTGTCTATGATTCCATGTGGGGCTCAACCGACAAGATGGCCCATGCGCTGGTGGATGGCTTTTTGGCACAGGGCATTCCCGTACAGCTTTGCGACCTTAAAGAGACGCACGTCTCCAATGTGATGTACCACTTCCTTGATTCCAAGTATATTTGCGTTGGGTCCCCTACGCTCAACTCCAAGTTCTTGCCCACGGTGAGTGCATTTTTGACATATATGACAGGCCTTTCTCCTAAAAACGAGCATCGTATTGGCTTTGCATTCGGCTCATACGGCTGGGCGCCGCTTGGCCCCAAGATGGTTGAAGAAGAGCTTGAGAAGGCCGAGTTTACTCTTCCATATGGCAAGGCATATACCATCGGTTGGCTGCCGTCTGAGGAAGATTTGAAGGACGTTCGCGCTCAGGTGGAAAAGCTCGTACAGTAAAAGCTTGGAGCAAAAGTTTGTACAGTAAAAGCCTGGAGTAAAAACCTGAAGCAAACGGCAAAGTGGAAAAGTCCGTGAATTAGTTACGCTTTTATAAAGAATTGATCAGGAAATAGCCACGTAGAGTACAATACCTACGTGGCTTTTTAACTTCGATTAGGCAGGTGCCCATACCACATATGGACGTAGCGTTAAGTATTTTAGTGACACTGCTTCTGACCTTGGCAAACGGCTACTTCTCGGCTTCCGAGATGGCTGTGGTCAGTGCAAGGAGGACGTCGCTTGAGCCGGAGGCCGAGGAGGGCGATGAGCGCGCTCGCGCGGTTCTCGACCTCACCAATGACTCCGGGCCGTTTTTGGCAACGATTCAGGTGGCCATTACGCTGGTGGGTTTTGCGTCGTCTGCTTTTGCCGCAACAAGCCTTTCCACTCCGCTGGGCAGCTGGCTTACGAGCATGGGCGTACCTTCGGATTTTTCGCACCCTACCGCCGTGGTGGTTATTACGCTGATACTCTCGTATGTTTCAACAGTTATCGGAGAGTTGGTGCCAAAACAAATAGCCCTTGCCAATGCGGAAAATGTTTCCAAGGCAGTTGTTGGCCCCATCCGTTTCTTCATGACGCTGGCAAAACCCATTGTTATTTTGAACTCGGCTTCCGCAAACGGCATCGCAAAGCTCTTGGGTATTGACGTGCATGAAGATCACCAAGATTTTTCTGAGGAGGAGCTCCGCTATATTGTTAAAGATTCCGACGAGCTCTCCGAAGAAGAAAAGTCGATGATCCACGAGGTTATCGACATGGGCGATACGGTTGCGCGTGAGGTTATGGTGCCGCGTGTTGACCTTACTACCATGGAAGACACCTCCACGTTGTCTGAGGTCCTTACGGTTATGCGTAAGACCGGCTATTCCCGCATTCCCATCTACCACGACAACGTTGACCGTATTGTGGGCATTGCACACATCAAAGATATTATCGAGCCCATTCTTGAAGAACATGCGGGCGAGAAGCACATCGCACAGTATGTCCGCGCGGCAAATTACATTCCCGATACGAAAGACATCATTCCGCTTCTCTCCGAGATGCAATCTTCTCGCGATCAAATGGTGATTGTCGTTGACGAATACGGCGGCACCGCGGGTGCCATTACGGTTGAAGACATTGTCGAGGAGATTGTCGGTGAAATTGCCGATGAATTTGATCCCGACAACAAGTATCTTACGCAGTTAAGCGATAGAGAATGGCTGGTTGACGGCCGCTTCTCGCTTGATGATGCCGTAGAGCTTGGATGGCCGGTTGAGGACTCGGAAGAGTATGAGACCATTGCGGGGTTCGTGCTTGAGCTTGCCGACAGGCTTCCGCGGCCGGGCGACACGTTTGAGAAGGATGGTTGGCAGTTCCGCGTGCAGATGATGCGCAGGCGCAGGCTTTCGCTCTTGCGGGTGATTGCGCCGGAGCCGCAGCAAACTTTGGAGGAAAAGACCGGCACACATGAAGACACTGCGGAAAAAACGACCGCTAACGGATGAGCTATATATAAATTGCAGTTTTTGACTAAAATATGATGAGTAATTCTCTCATTTGAGCAGGAAGAGGACGAGACATGGCAGAGCTGATTCACATTAAAAAGGTTGTCGTAGGACCAAGAAACCTTGACGCTACGATTCAGCTTTCAGATGATGCACCACGTATGACCTCTGATGATGCTATTGGCACGCGGCGCGTTGTGGACCTTCTTCCGGGGGTCGAGAAGCACGTGTGTCTTGGTGATACGGCACCTCAGTTTGGCGATGTCGTTTCCGACACGGAAGTGGCACACCTCCTTGAGCATGTGGCGGTGGAGCTTCTCGCCCTTACGAATAGGGCAGGAGATATTACGTCCGGTCGTACGACAACGCTTGACGAGAAACTCGGTCTGTTTGAGGTAAGCCTTGCATGCCCCGATGACGTGCTGGTGGCTGGAGCCCTTTCCAGTGCGGCGTGGATTTTGAACTGGGCCTATGCAGACGGGGAAGATCCCAAACCAAACATTGAGGCAATTACACAAGGCCTTGTAGCGCTTGTTAAAAGCGTTGACGGTGAGGATGAGGATGCGTTTGAGGAAGACCTTTCGGAAGAAAGCCAATCTTCCGGTATTTTGACCGGCGAAGAAGACGGATCTTTTGAGGGTTCTGAGAGAGACGAAGTTGCCGAGGAGTTTGCCGAGGGCGAACTTGTAGATGAAGCGGCTTACGAGGCGTCCGGTGAGCATGATTATGACGTGGAAGACGTTGAGGATGCTTCCTACAACGAAGCGAATCCCAATGAGTCAACGCGTGCAACATTTTACGATGATCAATATAGAGAGGTGCCGTCTGATGCGGAAGACGGTGCTGTTGACGATGATTGGTACGATGATGAGCAGCCGGATTCCCCTGCGGAAGGTGCCGATGATCAGAGTTTCGATGAAACGTACGATCATCCATACGTGGAGGAAGATGAAGATGCGGGAACTGCGGACGCCACCGATGCCGCCGCTTCCGATGCTGAGGATGATTCTGCGTCTGCAGAGCATGTGGATGACGCAGATTCGCATAAAGGTACGTCGTTTGACGATGACCTGCCCGATGACTGGAGTATGATTAACGTACCGAGGCCACGGCCTGTGAGATAGGCGCGTGAGCGGTACGTTTCGGAAGAGCAGTACACACTGCTCTGATAGGAGGTTCCCATGAGCAAGAAGTCTGCCGGATTTTTAGCCGGGGCTATTTTTGGTGCAGCAGCCGGTGCAGCTGCAGGTTTGTTTTTGGCACCGCGACCAGGTGAGGAAACCCGCGCAATGGCGGCTGACGCAGTAAATGACGCATGGGATTCCGCACTTGATTCCTATGAGCGCACTTCTCGCGTGGTAAGCGATAAGATCGACGAGGTGCGTCCAACGGTTGATGCCAAGACCGATGAGCTTCGTGCAAAGGTTGATCTGGCACGTGAGCGCATGGATCAGCTCCGCGAATCGCTTTCCGATGCGGTCGCTTCCGCTTCCGAGCAGGTGCAGAACGGTGCTGAAGCTGTAGCGGATTCCGTTTCGGCTCAGGTTGCTCCAAGCCCCTCCGAAGCCGAAGGGGTAACCATCGAAAACGTTGCCGGCGAAGAGCACGAAGCCGAGCATACTGAGTTTTAGGGTTTAACCGGCTCAAGAAGCATGTACTGGAACGGGACGTCCATGGGCGCCCCGTTTTTGTCGAAAGGGTTTGCGTGAAAACAAACGAGCTTATAGGTATTAAGGTATACCTTCCCAAAAAGCAGAATAAAAAGGACAAGGAAGCCGGACAGCAGCGCTCGTCAAAACTTGGACGCATCCATGTGATTGTGTTTGACTCTGACCTTCCGCAGGTGGTTGGCGTAATGGTCAAGCGCCCTGATATAGCAGGTATGGTAAAGCGTAACGACGTGTTTGTTGCTTTTGATGCACTCACCACATTTGACAAGGGATTTCTGGTTGCCCGTCCTGAAGGATCGCTGGATAAAAAGGCGATAGCGCGTCTTGGGCTTGACTGGGATCGCTGTATCATGTGGCACGGTATGAAAGCCGTGACCGAATCAGGCAAAACGCTCGGTTTTGTCAGCGGTGCAGACTTCAATCCGGCTACCGGACACGTCAATAACTTCCTGGTGGATAGCGGATCTTCTGCTGCGGCCCTTATCGGCTCGTTTGAAATTAAGCCCGAATGGGTATTGGGTTATCGTGACGATGCCATGATTCTTACGGCTGACGCGGAGAGCGCGGCGCTCTCGGGAGGTCTTGCCGGTAAGGCGGGTGAAGGGTATGCCGCAGCCGTTGCCAAAGGTTCCGAGCTTGCCGGAAAAGCAGGTAAGGCAATGTCTGAGGCAAGCGTCAAGGGCGGGCACTCGCTTGGACGTATGATTGGCAAGGCAAAGCGAGCTCTTGAAGACGCCACCGAGCCCGAGGATGCTACCGAGCCGCGACCGGATCCGGTACCCGCTGAGGCTGTTGCGCTTGAAGAACCGAGTGCCGAGAAGAGCCTTGGCGGCACGGTGTCTCAGGAACCCGTTAAGACGTATGCGCCGACATCGCAGAAGAGCTCATCGACAAAGAAGAAAGCCTCTTCTCAAGTGACATCCGATGACGCAGCAAAGAGCTTTGGTAAGCAGCTGGGGCGCATGGGCAAGATGTTCTCGTCCTTTAAGGATGAGTTTGATGAGGCAAGTAAGTAGCTGCAATGTTTTTTGACAACGAAGTCATAGAGCTCATTCTTTTCTTCATAGTCTTTGCTGCATTCAGTCTCTGTGCCATGGCTTTTGTGTTGCAGATCTCTTCCGTGCGGAAGAGATACAAGGAGCTCAGGGGGCAGGATTGCATTAAGAAAGCCGTTGAGGAAGTCTTTTCTCAGAGGTCAATGCTTCCGCGCCTGATTAAAAATATCGCAGCCTGCTTTTTTATAGCAGCACAACTCTTTGTTTTTAAAATGATCCTCAGGCGAATGCCACTTGTATGGGTTATGGGTTTGGCTTCGGTATATTTTGTTGTGTTTTTTACCTACGTAGTAATTTCCTCTAACGATAAACGTCGTAAGTGTTTTGTTCGGCGCATTAGGTGTCTCTTTAAGCCGGTGCAAAAAGAGAGGCAGTCAGCAAAAGAGAGACAGGCTCAAAAGAAATCCATCCGGAAGAAATCCTCTAAAGGAAGCCTATCTGCGAAAAAGTAATCCCTAGAGTCCCATGGCCTGCAGGACAAACATGACAACGGTCAAAATGATAACGGTGACGATAGTGAACCACGTGAGTAAGTTCCACGCACGTCCGTTGGCAAACGTTCCCATGATGTGTCTATCGGCTGCAATAACTACCATAAAGATGAGTAGGACGGGTAGCAGGATGCCGTTTATGACCTGGGCAACAAGCATGATCCCAAAGAGGCTTACACCCGGTATCAAAATGACTATAGCCGAGATAACCAAGACTAATGTGATAATGCCATGATAGAGTGGGGCTTCGGACCAGGTCCGATCTGCACCGCGTTCCCAACCAAATGCTTCGCAGATGGCGCTTGCCGTAATACCGGGCAAAACGCATGCAGCAAGAAACGATGCACCTACCATGCCCAAGGCAAAGAGTGTAGAGGCATATTGACCTGCAAGTGGCACTAAAGCAGACGCAGCTTCGGCGGCGGAATCTACGCGAATTCCTGCGGGAAAGAGAACCGTTCCCGTTGTGAGCATGATAAACCAGGTGATAATCTCCGCCAGGACAGCTCCGGCAACATTGTCGGCACGTTGCGCGGGAATGTCGCTGGTATCGAGATTCTTCTCGACAACGTTTGATGCAACAAGAAACATCATGTATGGGCTGATGGTCGTACCGATATTCGCAACCAAAAGCGAGATATACGAAGGGTCGGTGGACATCTGCGGGATGGCGGTGACGCGGAGTGCTTCAAGCCAGTCGGGCTTTGCAAGGATGCCTGCCACTACATACGTAACAAAAATGCAGCTGATGGCTAGAAGGATCTTTTCGATACGGCGATACGATCCTCCTACGGTAAGAATCCAGACGAGAAGAGCGCTGATGGGTACCGAAACATAGGTTGGGATACCAAAAAGATCCATACTTGAAGCGATACCTGCGAACTCCGAGAATGTTACTGCAATATTTGATATCAAAAGTGCAAACATTGCGAGGGTTGAGAGACGGATGCCAAAGCGCTCGCGTATGAGGGAAGCGAGGCCTTTGCCGGTGACGCAGCCCATGCGCGCCGAGGTTTCCTGTACGACGATGAGCAAAAAGCACATGATAGGCACGGTCCAGAGCTGCGTATAACCAAACGACGCACCGGCGCTGGAATACGTTGCAATACCGCCGGCGTCGTTGCCCGCAAATGCCGCGAGCAGTCCCGGTCCCATGGCCATGAGGATATACTTCCAGCTGTTCTTGTTGACCTTTTTGGCTTCGGTTGAGGTGGGAGAGAGGTCTTGACTCAACGTTTTATGTTCGGCGGAGGCAGACGGATTGGTGCTCCTCTTGTTGTTCTCGCCATACATTAGAAGACCAGCCCGACAGAGGTTTGCAGAACAAAAAGACCGCCGGTGGCTGCCAGGTAAGTTACCACGGCGATGGCCATTGAGATAAGGGAGAGGGCGAAACCTGAGGTTTCCTGGTTCTTCTCGTCACGATGCCGAAGAATGGCAAGGTAGGCTGGGGTAAGGATGAATGAAATCAAGGCCGAGAGAGCGGCGGCACCGAATGCCGAGACCACGATGTGATGGATGATTGATCCCGCAGGTACCTCTATCAGCCAATTCATAATAACCGCGTCGAGACCGGCTCCAAGTGCGGCAGTCACGCCCGACACCAGAAGGCCCAAGAGCAGTGAGCGGAAGCCAAAGCCCAGAATGGAAGGGGAGTCATCGCTTCCGGGATCATCCTCGAGGAAGAAGTTGGTGACGTAGCTGATGGTGTCGTCGGCGAGGATAAGTGCAACCGGCATGGCAAGGCAGGCGAGAAACACCAGCGTTGGAGCAATGTTTGTATTGAAGACGAGAGAGCTTGCAGCCGATGTGGCGCCCGTTGCGATAATCCAGAAGAAGATCCAGATGTTGCGATGGAAAAACCAAATGACGTCGCGACTCCGCTCTCCGCCGTCGCCATCAGAGCTGCCGCCGGCAATTTGCAGGTCTTCGGCGTGCTCTTCTTCAAGGACGTCCAGTGCATCATCGACCGTGACGATGCCAAGCAGGCGCTGGTCATCCGAGACAACCGGCATGGCAAGCAGGTTGTATTTGGCGATGTTGCGCGCAACGTCTTCCTGGTCGTCTTCGGGCGATGCGGTAACGAGGTTCTTGTTGGCGATCTCTTCGAGTTTCTGGGTTTGGTCGGAGACGATAAGCTGGTTTAAGGTAACGATGCCTGAAAGACGGCCGTCGGAGTCCGTGAGGTAAAGATAGCGAACCGTCTCAAAGTCCTCGTCAAGAGCGCGTAGTCGCTCAAACGCATACGCAACCGTTTGGTCTTCCGGCAGCGAGAGTGCCTCCGAGGTCATGATACGGCCGGCGGTGTCCTCACGATATCCCAGCAACTGACGGATGGCGCGCTGTTCTTTAACGCCCATCAAGCGCAGGAGCTTCTCGGCACGGTCATAACTCAACTCGGAAACCAGCTCGGCTGCGTCATCCGGATCCATTTCAGACAGAATGCGCGACGCCTCTTTTTCGTTCATGCCACCGATGAGTTCAACGGCCATGGCGTCGTCGTTGAATTCCGCCATTGCTCCGGCGCGCTGTTCGTCATCGAGTTGGGCAAAGACTTGGCTCCGCAGACGGGAGTCCAGGCGCTCGATGATGTCTGCGACATCGGCGGGGTGCAGCTCATCGAGGGTTTTGTGTGAGACGGACAGCTTGACGTTGGAAAGATCGCGTTCCACCAAGTCCATGTAGCTCCACGCGATGATGCGCTCCGGTATGGGACGACCCATGGCGCGGGCAGCGCGGGTTACGATGGTTTCGAGTTTCGGTGATAAGCTGCGCAAAAGCCCTCGCACACCCACTTCGGCGCCCAACAGGCGAAGCTGCGTTGAGCTGGTGTCGGAGAGTTTGAGGTCATTGACGCGGACAACACGGATGCCGCGTGTATCAACGATTTGCTTATTGAGGATGTCGCGGGCGAGAAGGACCTCATTAGGTTGCAGGTACGAGAAGCGAATCTCAGTAGAGGGTACCTTCAGCGTAATGGTGTCTTCATCGTAGGATTCCACGTATTTGCGCCAGGATATCATGAGGGGCGTGCGACCGGGCCCCATAAAGGCAAGAGACGTGATGCGAGGGAAAACCTCGCCGGTGGCAATGCCAAGATCGGAAACAACGCCGATCTTCTCGCCCTGTGAATCCATTACGGGATTTCCAAGAAGTTGGGATAGGTAAATCATGTGTGCTCCTTTGTGCAGCTTGCACGCACGCAAGCAGCGAGTTTGCAATTACACCCCTGACGGTGTAATTGAGCACACCGTGAGGGGTCAGCGACTGTGAGGTCGGGGTTTCATGCTGACCTTTCTCCTTGTCTCTTTGGGTAGCGAAAGCCACTCATACCAAGAGCATTGTAGCAGCTAGAGGTTTCGTGAGAGGCGAGAAACTTTTGCGGCTCTGAATTTTTGGCAGATTTTTTATTGGCTTTCCACCGGTAGCCTTGGATAAATAAAACTGCACCCGGTCAGTAACCGGGTGCAGCAGGCGGACAGATGTAACAAAACAAAGCGTTTAGAACTGCACCTTTGGAGCCTGACGAACTGCATCGTTTTCAACGGTGAAGCCCTGGCGAGGCTTAAAGCGTGAACCGGCGATGAGGGAGTTGGGGAAGACAGAGATGACATTGTTGTAATCCATGACCACATCGTTGTAGCTCATGCGTGCATAGCTAATGCGATTCTCAGTATCGGTGAGCTCGGACTGAAGCTGCTGGAAATTCTCGTTTGCCTTAAGTTCAGGATAGCTTTCGGCAACCGCAAAAAGCGATGTCAGCGCATTGGAAAGCGTACCCGAAGCCTCCATCTTTTCCTGAGGCGTGCGAGCGGATGCGACGGCTCCGCGAGCTGCGATTACCGCCTCAAGTGTGCCGGACTCGTGCTTTGCATAGCCTTTGACGGTCTCAACAAGGTTTGGAATGAGGTCATTTCGACGCTGGAGCTGTGTGTCGATGGTCTGCCATGCGTTATCGACCTTATTGTTGGCTCGAATAATTTTGTTGTAGACCGAGATACCCCAGAGTACCAGCAAGACCACAAGAACGACGACAACAATTATTGCGATTTCCATATCCAGTCCTTTCACGTGCGGCGATGTACTAGGTCAATCGCAGTGCCAATTGATGTAAGTGTACCCAAAACGTATGGATGATACAAATATGAGCTAAAATTGAGACGGAAATGGCGGAGAGGGAGGGATTCGAACCCTCGGAACGGTGTTCCCGCTCAACGGTTTTCAAGACCGCCGCATTCAACCACTCTGCCACCTCTCCAAAGCGGTATTATCCTACCTCATAACGCAACTTTTTACGAGGAGACTGATGGATTATTTTACAAATACAGAGAGTTCTCAAGATTTTGGTGCCGATAGCGAGAAGAATAGCGAGAAAGACGACGAGAAGTACATGCGGCTTGCGCTTTCAGAGGCGGCCGCTGCTGCAGCCGAGGGGGAAGTACCCATTGGAGCTATTGTGGTGTGCGATGGAGAGGTGATTGCAAGCGCTCACAATCGACGTGAGGTTGACAATAGCCCATCGGCGCACGCGGAATTTCTCGCCATGGAAGAAGCGTCTCGCGTGTTGAAACGCTGGCGGCTCACAGGCTGCACGGTGTATGTGACGCTTGAGCCGTGTCTCATGTGTGCAGGTCTGATGGTTAATTCACGTATAGAGAGATGTGTATTTGGAGCCTGCGACCCTAAGGGAGGAGCTCTTGGCACGCTGTATGACGTAAGCTGCGATCCAAGATTGAATCACGAGTTCCAAGTAACGTCTGGCGTGCTTGCTGATGAGGCAGCAGCCCAGCTCAAAGCTTTTTTCCGGGAACGTCGCCAGCGGTCAAGTAGTATTGGGCACAACTGAGAGTTGTCGACTGTCAAATAAGTTACAGCATTAAAGCGTAGATAAGGCAGATAAGCACCAGTAATGGAAACGCCCCCTGCTTGGCGGCCGCACTACGTTTGTCGGGTGAGGTAATGAAAAGGAGAAGTGCTGCAGCGAACATAGAACCGGTGCCAAAAAGTATCAATGCGATTCCAGTTGTGTTACCTATGAGCTGGAGTATGCAGCCGAAAAGAACTTCGATTGCCAAAAACAGATTGTAAAATCCCTGGTTAAACGCCATTTCGCGAGTATTTTCTGCTTGATCTTGTGTGAGACCAAAGACAGAGCGGCTCTTCTCTCCTGTCCATGCAAAGGATTCCATATAGAAGATAAAGATATGTAAAAGCGCTGACAAAATACTAAAAATCAAACCTGCAACAAACATGGAACTCCTTATATCTTGACTATGTTACGTGTGTGCCGTATGCGATACGATACCGGCAAGCTAAAAGTGCCTTCCGTAGCGACCGCCAAAGCCGCGGCCGCGTGCCTTCGAGCCTGAAAACATGGGGCGTACAGGTTTTGTAGCAGGTCGGTTTTGTGGCAGTATGATACGACCTTCCTTATATCCAAAATTGGAGAGATCCCACGTCGCAATAAGCGATTTCGTAAAGTACTCAATCTCGCGGAGCGGAGCAATTTCATCTGGAGCCATAAACGTGAACGCTTGACCTGCGCTTCCTGCGCGGCCGGTGCGCCCGATACGATGGACGTAATCCTCAGGATCCAGCGGTACGTCAAAATTAACCACGGCATCTATGCCCTGTACGTCAATGCCTCGGCTCATGACATCGGTTGCAACCAGAACTTGAATGGTGCCGTTACGAAACTTGGTTAGCGCGCGGGTACGAGCGCCTTGAGGTCGGTCGGCATGCATGACGTCAACCTTGAAACCGGCGTTGTTGAGCGCCGCATAAACACTGTCCACGCGGAGCTTCGTGCGACAAAAGACCAGGATTCGCTCGGGTGCAGGACATAAAGAACGTATCAAAGATTCAAGTAATTCTACCTTTTGCCCCTGTACAACGGGGCATAGGCGTTCCTCGACGGTGTCGGCGGTTTGGCCGGTACGTGCAATTTCAATCATCGTGGGGTTGTGGAGCATGTTATCGATGGTTGAGGTGATTGACGGCGGCAGTGTTGCCGAGAAGAGCAGCGTTTGGTGCTCAGACGGCAGCGTATTCATGATGCGGCGAACGCTGGGCCAAAATCCCATATCAAGCATGCGGTCTGCTTCGTCAAGAATAAAAACCTTGATGTTTCTCAGACTGACCTGATGATGTTCAATCAGATCCAAAAGGCGTCCGGGAGTAGCAACTAAAAGATCACAACCTGCCTGTACGGCAGAAATTTGTCGTTTAAGCTTTGCGCCGCCGGTAATAATAACCGCGCGTTGACCGGTGCTTTTGCATATTGTGGTGGCAACCCGTTCAATTTGCGTGGCAAGTTCTCGAGTCGGCGTGACGATAAGCGCCTGTGGATCGCGAGTTTTGTTGTACTTACGCCCGCTTTTGCGTCGGTTCTGACGTCGGCGTTGGCCCTCCTGCTGCTGGTCATACTGTGGCTGACATTGGCTCTCGGGGACATCGGTCTTCTCGCCCTCAGGGTCCGTATCGATAACCTGTAGCGCAGGCAGAACGAAGGCAGCGGTCTTGCCCGTACCGGTTTGTGCGGAGGCGACCACGTCTTTTCCCGCTAAAACGGCGGGGATTGCTGCGGCCTGTACGGGGGTCGGCGTGTCAAAACCAAGCGTCTCTATGCCCGTGCAAATGCGCTCGTTTAGCCCGAGCTCGGCAAAAGTAGTATCCATGCATATAAGTATACTGTCTATACGTATACTGTCTGTTAAATTTTTGTAGCGCGAGGCGCACAATCAACCGGCTGGTCTATGATTATGCGGAATCATTATGGATTTGACTGTTAAACTGCTCGAGGCAGATGTTTTTAGGCAAGAAGTCTTGCAGCTGATCTTGCCGCTGAGGAAGAAAGTAGGGTAGGCGTGCCGATTAATATTCCGGATGGTTTGCCGGCTAAACACACACTTCATCAGGAGCGGATTTTTGCGCTGGAAGAAGAGGTTGCTGAACATCAGCAAATTCGCCCGCTTAAGATTGCCATTCTCAACCTTATGCCTACAAAGATTCAGACGGAAACGCAGATTTTGCGGCTCATCTCGAAATCTCCCATACAGGTGAGCTGCGATTTTATGCGCATCTCAAGTCATGTTTCTAAACACACGCCCGAAGATCATCTGGTAACGTTCTACGATACGTTTGAGTCGTTTGAGCATAAAAACTACGACGGGCTGATTGTCACGGGAGCACCTCTCGAAGACATGCGCTACGAGGACGTTGACTATTGGGACGAGTTTTGTCGGATTATCGATTGGTCGCAGGAGCACTGTTTTTCAACGATGTATCTTTGCTGGGGCGCGCTTGCGGGTCTGTATTATCTTTACAGCATCCCTAAGAAACAGCTGGGTTCTAAGCTCTTTGGCATTTTTCCGCAGCGTCTCTGCGATGAATACTCGTTCTTAACCAACGGCTTCGACGAAGTGCACAACATGCCTCATTCCCGGCACGCTGCCATTGATACGGGAGAGCTCTCCAAGCACCCTGAGCTTGCCGTGCTTTCCGAGGGATTTGACTCCGGCCCGGCTCTTCTCGCCACGCGAGACTTCCATGAGATTTACGTTACCGGGCACTTTGAGTACGGTCGCGACACTCTTGCGGAGGAATACTGGCGGGACTTTCACAAGGGGCTGCCCATTCGGATTCCCGAGAACTATTTTCCCGAGGATGATCCTGAGCGCCAGCCGCTCTTTACGTGGCGCGCGCATGCCAATTTGCTGTATCGCAACTGGATTAACTGGGTGTATCAGATGACACCGTATGAGGTGGAAAAAATCCCAGAAGCCATTTCTGAACTGCGTAAGCGCATTGCCGCGGCGGATCCTGAGTCGAGAATGACCGGTCGGTTCTAAGGCGTTTTGTCGTATACGCTACTGTTTGTCCAGGTAGTCGGTATTCCATGAGGGGCTGTCTGAACTTACGGCAATATGCTTGCCTCCGTTTGAAGAGGTAATGGTAAACGGCTCGCTGGCAGAACTGACCTGACCGCCAAATGAAATTTGGGCGCTATTCTCATCACCCGTCCAGTTTCCGTTTGTAACCTTTGTTCCACCTTCGCGGTACACGACGCTGCCGTCACTGCCGAGTACAATTTCCAGCGAAAGCCCATCGGTACCCATTCCGGAATACGTACCAACCCACTTATCCTGCGCTTTCTTGCTTGGCGACCCGTTCTTCTCGGCATTATGAACAGAGGCTTGATTCTTTTTCTGCAGTTCCTTGGAGAACCTATTCCCGCGAGCAATCTGCTCAGTAATGCGATTAACATAGCTGGAGTAACTAGAACCTCTGCCGGTGTTGCCTCCCCAGATGACTCGCTCATTTTCAATGTCTGCCTGAAGGTTTTTGAGCGCACTGATTCTGGAGTCGATGGTTGCCTGATCAAGCGTATCGACGGAATCGGCTTCGTCAAAACTGTTGGCAGCAAGCCGCGTTTTATAGTCCGAAGAAAACCAGTCAACAATCTTTTTCTGCTTGTCAGAAATCGAACTTGTTACAGCTGCAAGATTGGGATCGTCACTATTATCGGAGAGTTTGAATTTTCCAGCCGCTTGGTCGTCGTCAATTTTGCTTTGAATATCAGCAAGATCTTGATATGCGGAGAGAAGATCCGTACGGCTACTGTCCTCAGTTGGCGACACTTCAATGCCGTCTACTTGAGACTGGTAGGACTCTTCGAGTTTCTGCACCTCAGATTTTGTTGCACTGCTTTGCTGTGAGATAACTAACGACCAAATTCCGCTTGCGAGTGCAATGCAAAGCGTAGCAGCCAATACTGCAATACCGATAATCTTAATTGTCTTGCTTGACAGAGGTATTTTAAAAGCTATGGGAGCGTTTGTATTTTCTGTCCCCGTACTGCCTGTTACTACGTTGAACTGTGAGTAGTCGATGTCTGACGTAAGACCTGGCCGGAAAATAGAACTGCCAAAGTCTTCTTCGATAAACGGTGACATGGTAGGTGGCGAGAAAACCGGTGGGTCATCAGACTCAGCCGTTGAGGAGTCGGCTTGTTCGTTGAGGTTGTCGCCATCGTCGGGCTCAGCTTCACTGCCGGAGGCATTATCTTCGTCGTCGTGCTTCACCTCACTGTCAGGGCTGTCATTGTCCGGGAGCTCCGCTTCGTCATCGGAGCCTTCGGCATCAGTGGAGTCTACCGCGTCAGTAAGATCTCCCGCATCAGCGGACTCTGCTGCATCGGCAGAGTCTGCCACGTCAGCAGGCTCTGCCACGTCAGCAGGCTCTGCCACGTCAGCAGGCTCTGCCACGTCAGCAAGGTCTTCCGTGTTGGCAGAATCCGTTTCGTGAGCGAAATCAGCGTCGTCCGCACCATCTGTATTGTCAGTGCTCTCAACGCTACCAGCGTCGTCCGCATCACCCGTACTATCGATGCCGTCAGCGCTTTCTGTACTATCAGCACTGTCTGTACTGTCAGACAGAGACTCGCTACAGTTTGAGCATATCGTTGATGTGTCAGGGTTTTCTGTTCCGCAGTGAGGACAGAGCATAAGGACTTCTCCTTAAATTCATGCGTAGGACTATTCGTTCGAGGGAGCTCCCGGAATCGGTGGTTGAGGACTGACGTGTGAGTCAGGACTTGGAGTCGGCGTTGGAGCCCCTGTTTGCGGTTGTGTGGGAGCCGAGACCGGCATTGGAGTTCCCGTTTGCGCCGTTTGCGGTTGTGCAGTGGTTATGGTTGGAACCGTAGGGACTACGGGTGTTGCCGGCGTTGTCACGGGAGCCGTGGTCTGCACCGGTGCCCCCGGAACAGCCACAGGAACGCTTCCGACAACCTTTCCGGTTGTTGGATCAACAAGAACCTGCACTGCTACGGGCTTCTCGCGCTTTATAAAGAGGACAATGCTTACCACGACGGAAGCGAGGCACAAAAGAACGTAGAGATATCCGTACGGAGCCACACTAAGCACATACGAGTAGCCACTGCGTTGGTATGAATTCATCGTGTAAAATCCGTTCATCTGGGCGTTGAAGGCCGAGATATTTGAGTCAATCTGGTGATAGAACACGGAAAAACATACTAAGCATATAAGGGCTACTACTCCCGTAAGCCAAGAAACTTTTATAGTGCGGGGGAGTAAAGAAAGAAGAATACCCACAAGCGGCAGAATAAGGAAGAAGATAAGCATATAGAGTTCTTTAGCCGCATTCGCAAAAAGAATAAGTGACTGACCATTTAGTGACTGGGTGGCGCTGTAGGACTTCATAAAATCCTCTATAAGCTGTGCAAAGCCAAAGAATTGTCCGATTGAGAAGTGGATCAGATATTCGCCATTGGGCTGTACGATATCAAGCTTCATAACAGGAAGGATGAAAAGAATCGCTAAAAGACAGCATAAACCTACGTTAATGTAGCGAAGAATGGTGTTTGTTTTTGTGTTCATACTGTCTCCTAACGTGATACTACGTACTGTTGAAACAATGTGTGCAGACGGTGCGTGTTGCGGTGACGTCGCGGATAGAGGCACAGCGAGTTAAAGAATTCCGTGCTTATCGCTTGGTCAGATAGTCGGTTTGCCATGTACCACTGTCAGAGCTGACTGCGATGGTGCGGCCACCGTCTTTTGAGGTAATGGTAAACGGTTCGCTTCGTGTGCTTATCTTGCCACCGAAGCTGATCTTGATGGTATTCTCGTCACCGCTCCACGTTCCTTCGGTTACCTTGGTGTCGCCTTCCCGATACGTAACGCTGCCGTCGCTCTTCAGAACGATTTCAAGTTTTTTGTTATCGGTACCCATGCCGGAATATGTGCCGACCCATTTTTGCGTAGCAGCTTCGCTTGATCTTTTTTCTTTCTCGGCATCTTGCTTGTCTTTATCGGCCTTCTTTTTCAGATCCTTTTTAAGCGAGTTACCCTTTGTGAGCTGCTCTTTAACCTTGTTTACGTACGAGTCATAATCCGAGTCTTTGCTGGGATTATTCGTCCAGATAATCTTTTCGTCATCAAGATCGCTTTTGAGTTTGTTGAGCGCGTCAAGCTGATTGTTGAGGGTTGTTTCGTCGATGGAATCCGCGGAAGCACTCTCGTCAAAGCTGTTTGCTTTCAGGCGTGTTTTGTAATCGTTGTTGAACCAATCAAAAATCTTCTTCTGCTTGTCGGAAATCGAGCTGGTTACGGCTTCAAGACCGCTGTCATCGGAGCCGTCAGCAAGCTTGAACTTTCCGCTCTCTTGGTCTTTGGTGATCTTGTCTTGAAGATCGGCAAGTTGTTTGTATGAGTCGAGAAGAGCGGAGCGATCGCTTTCGCTGGTGGGATTGACTTCGATGGCGTCAACCTGTGATTTGTAGGAATCTTCAAGTTTGACGACTTCGTCTTTGCGAGCGTTGTTCTTTTGGTTGGAGTTCCATGCCCACGCACCTATTCCGATACCCGCTCCAAGGACGATTGTGAGAAGGATAATTGCCACAATCTTGAACGCCTTGTGTGAAGAGCGTTTTTATGCGGTGTAGGGGAGGCTGCACCTTCTGATACTACCTGGAATTGTGTAGGATCGGCGTAAGTTTGTTGTGATTGTGGAGCCGTATCATCAATGGGAGTGGTGGTGGTACTTGTTGGGGCAGGTATAACGGGCGGCATATACATGGTAGGCTCGGCAGCCTGCTGAGGTTCTGATTCAGGAGCGGGCTGGCTTATGGTTTGCTCAGGTGTTGCAGCGTGCTTAAGATGTGAAGTTTGTTCGGATGTATCGAGAGCTGTATTCAGAGAGTCAGCGTTTCCCCCTTCAGATATCTCAGAAAGTTTTGTCCCGCAGCTTGTGCAGAATTTAGAACCATCGGGGTTTTCTGCGCCACAGTTTGGACAATGCATAAGAGTCTCCCTAATTTAATACGTTTCATACAAGGCCAGAACTTTTATTGTTAGACATTTTAGCATTTATTTGTGTCGTATTAGCTTTTTACTGTTGATAGGAGACTGATCAATATAAACCTTTAAGTAGAAAAGTATATGACATTTAAATATTGTATATAAATAAATCGAGGCCAAAATATCTATTCTGGCCTCGATTGTGTAGTATGTGTACTTTCTAGTGTAAGAAAGCTGACGCAGTACCTGCAATCGCTCCAATGATAGAAATTAAAACAATTATGTCGATGAAAGAGATTATCGTGCCAGCAATGGCTAGGCTGCGTGGTTCTTTAAAGCAGCCAATAATAGAAAAAATAGCGCCTAAAAACCAAACAACCCAGTTTACTCCAGGTGCCCAGCAAAAGAGGAAGGAGATGAGAGCAAAAACAAATCCTGCAGTACCAATGCCATTAGATTTAGTTTGTTGGATGTTGTTGATAACCGACACTTGCGGGTTATTGGGATATTGAAGCTGAGGTTGATTCTGCTGAATTTGCGTCTCTTGTGGGCTTACCGTTGTAGGCCGTGTTTCTGCTTCGGGGATAAACTCACCAGTGTTCTGATCGTACATACGTACTTCCTTTCTTTTCTGCGAGCGCACTCGCATTTTGCTCAATGAGCTTCTTTCTGGTTTCTTTTCCAGCTACTTATAAGGACGAAAGATCGTTGCGAAGTGTTGCAATGTTTTGGAAGTTTTTTCAAATTCTTGAAAATAAAAAATCTCCCGACCGTTTTCAGTCGGGAGATTTCGATAGGCTAGAAGTAGCTATGTAATTTAGTTGATACTCGCTCCGCAATTACCACAGAACTTGGTTCCAGGTTCAATCTGATTACCACAGTTTGGGCAGAACTGAGGTTGTGATTTGGCCTGAGATTGATTTTCTGCTGCCTGTGGCTGGCTTGATGTGGGTGCGGCAGATGTGGGGTTTACGGTTGGATACTGTGGAGTGTTTGTTGACTGCATGGGAACCTGATATGCAGTCATAGGCATAGCCATGCCTGCAGCAGCCTTCTTTGCTTCATTGTTACGATACAGAATAAGGGCACCGATGAGAATTGCGGCAATCTGTCCAATAACGTAGATATAGCCAAAGAAGTTGATAGAAACGAAGATACTACTGCTTCCAAAAATAGCAGAAGAGCTGGAATTGGGGTTGCTGGGCGAGAAGGCATTATAGGTCATAAGGAAAATAATGCAGTTTATCAGTGCAGGAATGCATGCAAATCCAGCGTATTTCTTAGCCTGTTTGATCAGAGGAAGCAGAGTTATAGCAAGTGAGAGGATCAGAGAAAATGAAATATATCCAACGAGAGCTCCGGCACCTGCATTTGAGCTAGAACTATATTGATATATTGCCCTAGCGAGCGATCCGAATGCTGCAAGAGCAGAAAGAGATAAGCCTATTGGCTTTTGCATAACATTTAAGTCAAAGAGAGGGACTATATAAAAGATACATGAGATGATACCAATCACAACGAGAATCGTAGCAAGAAGGGTGTTGTTGTACTTATCAAGCTTTGAAAGTGCTCCTTTAACGTCAAAGTTCTGTTCTGGTTGCATCTGACCTTGGGAATGTGTTTGCACTTGTGGCTGCGTTTGATTTTGGGTTTCCATATCGATCCTTTCTAATCAATAACCTGGGACATATACGTTGTAGCCTCAGGGGATTACCTGTTATGTAAAATCTAGTTAGTTTTTATCAACCTGATAAGTAACAGCGATTGGCTTTACCTCATAGGTATGGCCGTCCTGGTTAGAACCAAAAATTGAGCTTCCCTTAATATCTGCACTTGCGTCAGGTTTTACAAAACTTACCGAACTTGAATCTGATGACCTGAGTACATAATATCCATCCATTTCAGTGTGATAGTAAACCGTTGCAGATGACCATTTGTCTTGAGTGGTGTTAGTGACGGTTCCCGTGACGGTAGAACTAAATTGTTCAAAGGTACAAGAGAGGCTCACCTTTGCATCATCTGGAGTAAGAGCTTTTTTATTAGTGAACGATTTAAAAGGACATTCTTTGAGCTCTACGGAATCAACAGTTATATCGCCCTTGGCCAAAGAAAGGTTATTAGGCGTGCTATTAGATTGTTTTGTGGTAACGATATTAAATGTTGCGTCTGCCTCTTCTTTATGAGAGTTCTCATTATAGGAAGAACCATAAATATAGTAGGTAAACTCTTTTTTCTCATGAGGGGCGAGAAATATTGTCTCATTTT
>ERZ772962.334-NODE-334-length-26355-cov-6.328517_pt1 | contig 26355 bp, 25 predicted proteins | sample MGYA00580676_ERZ772962 | MGnify/ENA primary metagenome ERZ772962 (study PRJEB29015, sample SAMEA2738049) | human oral metagenome | biome: human oral; feature: human-associated habitat; material: saliva | place: China | collected 2230 ...
TTCTGCGATAATATCAAATGTTTTTGCTAACATTAACTTTCTCCTTATTGTTTAAATTTATATTATTATATTATTTTTACCTTAAATTAAGCTAATTTTCCACCTTCTAAAAGTGCTAAGAAAGAATCAACTTTTAGAGATGCTCCACCTACTAATGCTCCATCTACGTCTGGGCATGCTAAGTATTCTTTTACATTTTCAGGTTTTACTGATCCACCGTATTGAACACGAACTTTATCAGCTACTTCTTTTCCATAAAGTCCTTCTACGATATCACGAACTGCTTTACACATTTTTTGTGCATCTTCTTTAGTTGCAGATTTACCTGTTCCAATAGCCCAAATTGGCTCGTAAGCTACTACTAATTTTTCAGCTTGTTCTTTAGTTAATCCTGCTAAATCAGCTTGTAATTGAGCAGTAATAACATCTACAGCTTGACCTGCTTCGTATTGTTCTAATGTTTCACCACAACATACGATAGGCACTAAACCATTAGCAAATGCTGCTTTTGTTTTTTTGTTAATTAGTTCATCAGTTTCACCAAAGTATTCACGGCGTTCTGAGTGTCCTAGTATTACATATTTTACTCCTAAAGCGTTTAATACATATGGAGAAGTTTCCCCTGTGTATGCTCCACTTTGTTCGAAGTGACAGTTTTCAGCACCGATGCTTAATTCACTATCTTTAGTTAATTCTACTAAAGCTTCTAAGTGAGTAGCTGGTGCACAGATTGCTGATTCTACACTTGAAGCTGCTGGTACTTTCCCTGCAACTTCTTTAGCGAATTCACGAGCTTCTGCAACTGTTAAATTCATTTTCCAGTTTCCTGCTATAAATGGTATTCTTGTCATATATTTCACTCTCCTTGAGTTTTCTTTTATTATTATTTATCTGATAATGAATCGATACCTGGTAATACTTTTCCTTCAAGATATTCTAATGATGCTCCTCCACCTGTTGAAATGTGAGAGAATTTTTCAGCATATCCTAAAGAAATCGCTGCTGTAGCACTATCTCCACCACCGATAATAGTAGTAGCACCTTCTAAGTGTGCGATAGCTTCACATACTCCAATAGTACCTTTGGCAAAGTTTGGCATTTCGAATACACCCATTGGTCCATTCCAAATTACAGTTTTTGCACCTTGTAAAGTATTTTTGAATAATTCAACAGATTTTGGTCCGATATCTAATCCTTCTTCATCTGGTTGAATATCATTTTCTGCTACACGGCTTGGTGCATCATTTGAGAATTCTTTAGCAACTACTGTGTCTACAGGTAAAATTAGTTTATCTCCTGCTTTTTCCATAAGTTCACGTGCGTAATCAACTTTATCATTTTCACAAAGTGACTTACCAATTTCCTTACCTTGGGCTTTCATAAATGTATAAGCCATACCACCACCGATAATTACTTTATCAGCTTTTCCTAGTAAGTTTTCAATAACTGCAATTTTATCAGATACTTTTGCTCCACCTAAGATTGCAACTAGTGGACGTTCTGGATTATCTACTGCGCCACCGATAAACTTGATTTCTTTATCTACTAAGAATCCTGATGCAGAGTTTCCTTCACCAATATTAGAAGCAATACCTACATTTGATGCGTGAGCACGGTGAGCCGTACCGAATGCATCATTAACATATACATCTCCTAATGAAGCCCAGTATTTAGCAAGTTCAGGATCATTTTTAGATTCTTTCTTACCATCTACATCTTCAAAACGAGTGTTTTCGAACATTAAGATTTCTCCATCTTTTAATCCTTTAACTGCTTCTTCTAATTCAGCTCCACGAGTTTCAGCTACGAATTTTACTTCTTTACCTAATAATTCTGATAATCTAACAGCTACTGGAGCTAAGCTTTTAGATGCTTTATCAGCTTCTTCTTTAACACGTCCTAAGTGTGAGAAAGCAACTACTTTAGCACCTTGGTTTAAAGCATACTCGATTGTTGGTAATGCTGCAGTAATACGATTATCGTTTGTAATTTCACCATCTTTTAAAGGCACGTTGAAATCAACACGCATTAAGACAGTTTTCCCTTGTAAGTTACCTAAGTCTTTAATAGATTTCTTCATGGAAAGCTCCTTTTAAATATTTTTGGAATATATGAGACAAGATATAAGTCAAAATCAACTTATATCTTATCTACTCTTATTTATTACCTAATTAGATTATTTGATTAATCCTGCAAAGTATTTTAATGTTCTTACTAATTGAGCAGTGTAAGACATTTCGTTGTCGTACCAAGATACAACTTTAACTAATTGTTTGTCACCAACAGTGATAACTTTTGTTTGAGTTGCATCGAATAATGATCCGTAAGAAATTCCTACGATATCAGAAGATACGATTGGGTCTACGTTGTAACCGAATGATTCATTAGAAGCAGCTTCCATAGCAGCGTTAACTTCTTCAGCTGTAACAGTTTTTTCTACTACTGCTACTAATTCAGTTAATGATCCTGTTGGTACAGGTACACGTTGAGCAGCTCCATCTAATTTACCGCTTAATTCTGGGATTACTAATCCGATTGCTTTAGCAGCACCAGTTGTGTTAGGTACGATGTTTTCAGCTGCTGCACGAGCACGACGTAAGTCTCCACCACGGTGAGGAGCGTCAAGAGTATTTTGGTCTCCAGTGTATCCGTGGATTGTAGTCATTAATCCTTCAACTACTGTGAAGTTATCGTGTAAAGCTTTAGCCATTGGAGCTAAACAGTTAGTTGTACAAGAAGCACCTGAGATAACTGTTTCTGTTCCATCTAAAGTTTCGTGGTTTACATTGTATACGATAGTTTTAACATCGTTTCCACCTGGAGCTGAAATAACAACTTTTTTAGCTCCTGCTTGAATATGAGCTTCTGCTTTTTCTTTAGAAGTGAAGAAACCAGTACATTCTAATACTACATCGATTCCTAATTCTCCCCATGGTAATTCAGCTGGGTTTGCATTAGCAAATCCTTTGATTTCTTTTCCATTTACTACTAAGCTTCCGTTTTTCTCTACAACTTCACCTTTAAAGCGTCCTTGAGTTGTATCGTATTTTAATAAGTGTACTAATTGATTAACTGGTGTTAAGTCGTTAATCGCTACTACTTCAATTCCTTCTACGTTTTGAATTCTTCTTAATGCTAATCTTCCGATACGTCCAAATCCGTTAATTGCTACTTTTACTGTCATTTTTAGTTCCTCCTAAAATTTATACTAACTTTTTTATAATTTTTTTGCAAATAGCCTCATCAATAATTAGTGTCGCATTGGCGGGTTTTGTACATAGATAACTATATACTGCATCCGCTTTTTTTTCTCCACCTACTATTGTAAAGACATTATTAATGCCATCAACATCTTTAAAACTCATACCTATGGTTGACGTTTTAAATACTTCTTTTCCGTCCTTATCAAAGTAACTACCAAATGATTCAGAAACGGCCTTTTTATCTTCCAACACTTTCAAAACCTCCATAGAAGACTTTCTTCTATGAGCCATTTCAAAAGCATTCCCTATACTGTGGATTATTATAGATGTCCTATCTATAACATCAAGAGCATTTTTTACAACAGGCTCTTTTACGAGTTCTTCTAATGCTTTTTTCCCTATGTTATCCGGAGCATGCAATAGTTGATAATCATGTCCGGAGTTATTAGCCATTTTTGCCGCAATATCATTTGCCTGATATTCAGTATTAACAACAGATAACCCTCCTCTTATAGGTGTTATAATAACATTTTTTTTATAACCAAATGTTTCATTAGCTTTTCCGGCCACATAATACATTGTACTACCACCACTAACTCCAATAACACATTCTTTGGTTATTTGTTTATTGACCTTATCTAAAAGTAATTCTGTCATCTCTGCTCGAGTAACTTCACTACTGACAAAATCTCCTGCTACAACATGAACTTGTCTTATTGAGAAATGTTTTTTTATTAGATTTCTTTCTTTAACAAACGTGTCATTTACTAAAGATGATTTTACTTCCGAAAGAAATTCTTCTCCTTTTTCTGTAATACTCATCCCTGTTGTGTGTTTAGTAATTAAACCCAAATCAGATAATATATCACATTCTGTTCGTAATTGCCTTTCTGTCATATTTATAAAATTTAATAGCGTCTTTCTTCCGACTGGTTGATTAATTTTTATTGTAATCAACAATTCATAACGACTATTGAATTTCATAACCATTTCGGGTACAAGTCTACTTTGTATATGTAACAAATGTAAAATATCCATACTTCTTATTCCCCTATTTATTGAAAATTTATTCTTTTGGACATCTCGCGTCCTACTCGGTCGTTTTTTGACCATCTAACATCAAAAAAAATAAACTTTCTGATTAGATTATAACAAACCCTTTTGAAAAAATCAAGGATTTTTATTATAATATCATCAAAAAATTTATTTTTTATTTTAAAATTGATAATAATTCTACCAAGATTATAAAGTAAAACACAAAAATCATCTCATATTCCTTATAATCAACCGGTAAATTAGAAATATACTGACTAGGATAATTTAGTTCAATATCTTTTTTTAATTTTTCTACATCTAAATTACAAAAATTATATCTATTAAGAACTAAATTAAGTTCCTCTGCGTTATAATAAAATATTTTTTGAACTTTTGAAAAAAACAATCCGTCTAATAATATAATATTTTCTATTGATGCCAGAATCGATAATAGTTCTTCTTCTGAGAACGATTGATCTTTTGAAATCACACTATATAAGTTTTCCAATAGTAATCTTGGTATTTTATAGCTAAGTTCTAATTTGTCAAAATCAATTTTAGAAACCTTTTTCTCTTTCCCTATAGGCGCTATTTTTTGGGTATTTGATTTTTTAGTCACTTTATTAGTTTTCTCTTTTTGTAGAAAAGCTACATATTTATCTTCTATTTCAATAACTTCATCTTGCTTAAATTCTACTCTGTTAGCTAAGTTTTCTAACGTTTTTTCTTCATCTAATTTTTTGTAAGGTCTCTTAAACTTGCTACCATCTAATAAATAAAAACCTTTATATGATTTATGATATTTAAATTTCAAAATTACACCTCTTTCCCTATAAAATTCCTTATTATACTAACACATTTCCTAAAATTATTCAACCCTACTTTAAAAGCAAAAATACTAAAACAATTCTTTTAGTTTACATTTATCTATATTCGCTTCTAATAAAACCAAAAGTTTTATACGAGCTTTTTGGCCACTTAATCCTGTTGTAAAAATAACACCATCTTGACAAAATCTTTTTCCGCCACCAACATAGTCATAAACATCTTGTGTTACTCCATTAAACGCTCTAGAAACGAAAACCACAGGAATATTATCATCAAGGAGTTGTTTTATTGCAGGTACAGTTTTAGGCGGAAGATTCCCCGCACCAAGTGCTTCTATAACTAAACCATCTGCTCCTAAGTTTCGGATAGCGTCAATTAATTCCCCACCCATTCCTGCATATGCTTTTAAAAGATAGACTTTTTTTGAAACACTATTTACTTCATAATGTTCTTCCTTTAGTAATTTTTGGAAATAAATAACTTCATTTTTTGATACTAACCCTATAGGCCCAAAAGTTGGAGTTTGGAATGTAGCTACATTAGTAGTGTGAGTTTTAGTTACATAAGTTGCTGTATGAGCTTCATCATTCATTACGACAAGTACTCCTTTATCACTACTTTCATCGCTAACCGCAACAACTAAAGAACTTCTAAGATTCGCCAAGCCATCTGCACCTATTTCATTGCTAGAACGCATCGCACCCGTTATAACTACAGGAATCTCAACATCTAAAGTTAATTCTAAATAATACGCTGTCTCTTCTAAAGTGTCTGTACCATGAGTTATTACCACACCTTCATACCCTTCATCAATAGCTTTTATAATACGTTGTTTTATGCCAAACATTTCATATTCCGTAATGTGAGGAGATGGAAGATTATACAAATTCTCCATATATATGTGAGCCATATGAGAAAAAATATCTCCTCCTATACCTATAGGATTATTTTCTGTTGGAGAAACTTTCCCAGTTGTATGATCCTCACTCATAGAAATCGTTCCACCGGTATTCAATATTAATATTTTTTTCAAACTAACCCTCTCCTTAACTAATCTTTCATGTTATTATAACCATTCACAACTACATCTACTTTACCATCATCAGGGTTAATTACTAAACCATGTACTGGTATACCTTTTGGCATTAATGGATGATTTGTTATCATATTAACATCATGAGTAACACTTTCTAAAACATCATCAAAACCATGTAACCATTTTCTTAAATCTATCCCTGAGTATTGAAGTACATCTAAAGTTTCCTCTGATATCCCTCGTTCTTTCATCTTATCCAAAACCAAATTAGGATCAATACTTTGCATACCACAGTCATGATGCCCCATAACAATAATTTCATCAGCTTTTAGCATATAAACAGCCATAATCAAACTACGCATAACTGACCCAAACGGGTGTGTAAGTATTGCCCCTGCATTTTTTACCACTTTTACATCTCCTTGAGCCAAATTCAGAGATTTTGTTGCCAAATCAACAAGACGAGTATCCATACAGGTGAACATCACCACCCTTTTAGCAGGATATTTATCTTCTGTTTTATATTTTTGATATTCCTCAAACTTCACAAAATATTTATTGTACTCTAACATAGAATCTAATAACTTCATCGCTATCCCCTTAACTATTCTTTATTAAATCAATCTTATCCACATTTTATTATACTATACTTATAGTTTTGCGTAAACTTCAAAATGAAGCATTTTATTTTCTAAAAAAGATGCATTACTTTTATGTAACACATCTTTCCTTTTTATTTTATCCAATTAACAAATTCATCTGCTTCTTTTGGCCCCATTGAACCTTGTTTGTAAGTATATAATGGCGCTCCTTGTTTATAGTACTTCGCTAATAAATCATTAACAAAAGTCCATGATACAACTATTTGATCCCATTGAGAGAATAATGCACGATCTCCTTTAAAGCAAGCATCTAATAACCTCTCATACGCTTCAGGTGTATTTATTCTATTTTCCAGAATACAACTCTGACAAAAATCTAGAGAAATCTGTTGAAGTTCTTGTTCCGTTCCTGGTTTTTTCGCATTAAATTGGAAATAAACACCTTCATCTGGTTGAATCTTAATTATCAACACATTACCAGGGATATCCCCTACAGCTTTAAATTGAACAACAACCTGAGTTTCACGGCCTCCCATTTTCTTACCTGTTCTAATAAAGAACGGCACCCCTTGCCAACGCTCATTGTCAATAAATAATTTTAATGCTGCATAAGTCTCAGTCTTAGAATCTTTAGAAATATTTTCTTCATCCAAATAACCTTCATATTGCGCCATCACTAGACTATCATTCACATTAGTAATAGGCACTAATTTAGAAAGAAGATTGTATTGACTATCGTGAATTCCACGACTTCCTTCTTCCTTCGGTTCTTCCATGGCTACTATCGATAAAACTTGTAACAGATGATTTTGCACCATATCTTTAACAGCGCCACTCTTATCATAATAACTAGCACGAGTCCCCACACCAACTGCCTCTGCTGCTGTAATTTGTACATTTTCTATGAAATCTTTATTCCAAACACCTTTGAAAATAATGTTTTTGAAACGTAAAGATAAAATGTTTTGAATCATTTCTTTTCCTAGATAATGATCTATATGATAAATTTCCTCTTGACTGAAGAATTCTGCCAACTTATCATTAAGTTCTCCTGCTTTCTCTAGATCTTCTCCAAATGGTTTTTCTATTATAACCTTAGCATTATTTTCTGAACAATATTTCTTCAATCCATTAGTAATAGTTATAAAGAACGATGGAGCAACAGCATAATAATAAATATGTTCTGTAATTCCTTGCTCTATATAAAACTCTTGTAGTAGTTTATAATCTTCTACATTGGTCATCTCCATCTTAAAGTAGATAATTCTTGAAGAATAGTTTTGGAAATCATTATCGTGAAACTTAGTTCGAGCATACTCTTTTACCCAACCGCGAACTATATTAATATAATCTTCTTGACTATATGAACGACGACCAATTACAATAATTTTGAATTCTTTATCTAATTTTCCTAGAACATCTAAATTATATAAGGCTGGCAATAACTTTCTATAAGTTAAATCTCCTGTCCCACCAAATAGTGTAATTGCACTTTTATTTTTCATTGTTCCCAACCCAGTCATAATGATAATTTCCTTCTTTATCTGTTCTTTCAAAAGTGTGCGCTCCGAAGTAATCTCGTTGTGCTTGAATTAAATTAGCTCCACTTTCAGCAGTAGTATAAATATCTAAGTAAGAAATAGCTGAAGTCATAGCACTTAATGGTAATCTATTCGTAATAGCTAATGCTGCTACTTCACGTAAATTGTCTTGTCTTGTTTCAATAACATTTTTGAAAAATGGATCAAATATTAAGTTAGCTAACTCTGGATTATTTTGGTATGCTTCGATAATATTTTGAAGAATTTTTGCTTGAATAATACATCCACCGCGGAAAATTTTTGCAATTTGTGAATAATCAAAAGTCCAGTTGTATTCTTTTTCTGCAGCTTGAAGAAGTTTGAATCCTTGTGCATAAGAAACAATTTTCGAAATAAATAACGCATCACGAACAATCTCTTTAAGATGTTCTTTATCTTCAACAATTGCATAAGGTTTACGAGCGAATTCTTTTTCTGCACGAACGCGCTCTTCTTTAAGATTAGACATATAACGACCATTTAGGGCAGCTGTAATTACAGAAACATCAATTCCTAAATCGATAGCTTGCTCGTTAGTCCATTTCCCTGTACCTTTTTGTTGAGATTTGTCTAAAATTTTATCTACTAAATAACTTCCATCTTCTTCTTTAACTTTGAAAATATTGGCTGTAATTTCTATTAAGTATGATTCTAATTCACCTTTATTCCACTCTTCAAAAGTTTGTTGTAGCTCTTCATTAGTAAAGCCTCCTAAGTGTTTTAAGACTTTGTAAGCTTCTGAGATAAGTTGCATATCTCCATACTCAATACCATTATGAACCATTTTTACATAATGTCCAGCTCCTCCTGTTGAAGTATAACTACAACATGGAATTCCATTAACTTTCGCCGCAATTGCTTCTAAAATTGGTCGAATCTCTTCATATGCTTTTTCATCGCCACCAGGCATTAAAGCAGGACCAAATCTAGCCCCTTCTTCTCCACCAGAAACTCCAACACCAAAATAATTAATTCCTTTTTCTAATAGCAAGTCATATCTTCTTTGTGTATCTTTGAAGAAAGAGTTACCTCCGTCAATAATAATATCCCCTTTGTCTAGGATCGGAGTAAGTTGATCAATAAGACTATCAACAGCAAAACCTGCTTTTACCATTAAGACAACTTTTCTTGGTTTTTCTAATCCATCTACTAATTCTTGTAAAGAATATCTTCCTACAACATTTTTATGTGGATGTTCCTCTAACATTTTATCAACAACAGATGTTGTTCTATTGAACACCGCTACTTTAAATCCATTATCAGCAATATTTAACGCTAAATTACTTCCCATTACCGATAATCCGATAACTCCGATATTTTGTTTCATTACTAAACCTCCTAGTTTTTCTTACTTTTAAATTATACCACTAAATACAATATTTGTGGTAACAATTTTACTTAAAAAATTTTTTACTATAATTCATCAGAAATATTTGAAAAAATATACAATCATACAATAATAAATAATTATAGAATAAAGCAATAAAATAATAATACATGTTTTTTTTACTTACAGTTATATATTAAATTTTTTACTAAAACCGCTATTATTTTACTTTAAATAACCAAATATCTAATAAAAAGCAAACAAAATATTTGTCTTTAGAATTTTTTTGCGATATAATTTTTATAAAAGTAATGATAACGTTTACTTTTAAAATCACATCTTAAAGGAGAACTACTATGACTGAAGTTAAAATTTTAAAAATGTTCATAAACGGGGAGTTTGAAGAACATGTGAATCACGAACATCTTAAAGTGTTAAATCCAGCTACGGAGGAAGTAATCGCTAAAATTCCATCTGGAAATTTCAAAGATGTTGACCGCGCTATTAATGCTGCTGATGCTGCACAAAAATCATGGGAGAAACTTCCAGCCGTAGAGCGTGGAGAATATTTACGTAAAATCGCTAAAAAAATTCGTGAACGTGAGCCGGAAATTACACAAACTATCGTTAACGAAGGTGGAAAAACTTTTGAACTAGCAAAAGTAGAGGTACTTTTCACTGCCGACTATATGGATTACATGGCAGAATGGGCTCGTAGATACGAGGGGGAAATTATTCAAAGTGATAGAAAAGATGAGCATATTCTTTTATTCAAACGTCCTTATGGTGTTACTACAGGGATTCTACCATGGAACTTCCCATTCTTCTTAATCGCAAGAAAAGCTGCACCAGCTTTACTTACTGGTAATACTATAGTTCTTAAACCTAGTCAACTTACACCAATTAACGCTCATATCTTCGCTGAAATTTGTCAAGAAGTTGGTTTACCAAAAGGAGTATTAAACATTATACATGGTCGTGGATCAGTAGTAGGAAATAGATTAGCATCTCATCCTAAAGTTGGCTTAGTAAGTTTAACAGGTAGCCTTGCTGCAGGACAAGAAGTTATGAAAGCAGCTGCTGAGAACATCACTAATGTTTCACTAGAACTTGGAGGAAAAGCTCCAGCTATAGTTTTTGAAGATGCAGATTTAGAACTTGCTGCAAAAGCAATCGTTGCTTCTCGTGTTATCAATTCAGGTCAAGTATGTAACTGTGCAGAAAGAGTATATGTTCATGAAAGTATAAAAGAACAATTCGAAAAAGCTTTATTCAACGAACTTGACAAAGTTAAATTCGGAGATCCAAATAAAGAACGTGGTTTAGATTATGGTCCACTTATCGAAAAACGCGCTTTGAAACAAGTAATTGAAAAAGTTGATTATGCTGTTAAGCAAGGTGCTACTCTTGCTTACGGTGGTCAAGTAGACAAAGAACAAGTTGGATACTTCTATGGACCTACTGTTCTAACTGATGTAACAAATGATATGACTATTATGAAAGAAGAAGTATTTGGTCCAGTACTTCCTATTGCAACATTCAAAACTTTAGACGAAGTAATCGAATACGCTAATGATTCTGAATACGGTCTAACTTCTTCAGTTTATACTAAAAATCTTAACACTGCATTCAAAGCTATTAACGGCTTAAAATTTGGAGAAACTTATGTTAACCGTGAAAACTTTGAAGCAATGCAAGGATTCCATGCAGGACGTCGCAAATCAGGAATTGGTGGTGCTGATGGTAAACATGGTTTAGAAGAATACTTAACTACTCAAGTAGTTTATCTTCAATTAGATAATGAATAATATATAATTATAAAGGAGATCCTAAAAGATCTCCTTTATTTTTTTACAACTAATTTCACAAAAAAAGTTGACAAATTGTCAGAAAAATGATAATATTTTAACAATAATTAATTAAGGAGCTACTCAAAATGAAAATTTTAGACTTAACTAAAAAAGAATACTTTTTCGTGCCATTTTAGAAGCACTTATGTCTATGTTAATTGTAGATGTAAGTGCACCGACACCGTCATCTACAATGGCTAGTTAAGTTTTGTTTGCAGCCATTGGTATAAACTGAATGGCTTTTGAGTAATATTATATATTTTTATTAAGGCTATTTAGTTTTTACTGAATAGCTTTTTGTATTAATAATGTATTATGTTAGGAGGAAAATTTTATGTCAGAAAAATCTCAATGGGGGTCTAAAATAGGATTCATACTTGCTTCTGCAGGTTCAGCAATAGGTCTTGGGGCAGTTTGGAAATTCCCATACATGACTGCTGCCAATGGTGGAGGAAGTTTTTTATTAGTTTTCCTTATTTTCACACTTTTACTAGGTCTTCCACTTTTACTAGCAGAGTTCGTCCTTGGACGTGGTGCAGCAGTTTCAGCAGTTAAAACTTTTGGGAAACTAGGGAAAAATAAAAAATATAATATCTTCGGAATTATTGGTGCATTCGCATTATTTGTACTATTATCTTTCTATAGCGTAATTGGTGGCTGGATACTAGTTTATCTTGGTATTTCAATAGCAGACGCTTTGGGTATTTATTCTACTAGCGATTATGTTGCACTTTTTAGTACTATCATCTCTAATCCATGGATTGCTTTAGGAGCTCAAGCGATGTTTATTCTATTAAATGTCTTAATCGTATCTCGTGGTGTCCAAAAAGGAATTGAACGCGCATCAAAAATTATGATGCCAATGTTATTCATCATCTTCCTAATTATTATAACAAGATCATTAACATTACCAAATTCTATGGCCGGAGTAACTTACTTCCTAAAACCAGACTTTTCTAAAATTACTACCTCAGGAATATTATTCGCATTAGGGCAATCGTTCTTTGCACTTTCTATCGGAGTTACAGCTATGCTAACTTATGCATCGTACTTAAATAAACAAGTTAACATGGTTCAATCTGGAGTTTCAGTAGTTATAATGAATATTGCTGTTTCTATTATGGCGGGGCTTGCTATTTTCCCAGCTATGAGCTCATTCGGTATGGAATCTGAAGGTGGTCCAAGTTTATTATTTATCGTTCTACCACAATTATTCAACAATATGGCTTTCGGTAAAATTTTCTATATTTTATTCTTAATCTTATTCTTATTTGCAACTATTACTTCATCAGTTGTTATGTTAGAAATCAATGTAGGAAATCTTACAGATCAAAAAAATACCAATCGTACTAGATGGAGCGTTATTGTTGGTATACTTACATTTGTTTTCGGTATTCCATCTGCACTTTCATATGGAACACTTGCCAACACACTATTCTTTGGTAAAACATTCTTCGATTCTATGGACTTTTTAGTATCAAATATCCTAATGCCACTTGGTTGTCTATTCTTATCAATTTTTACAGGTTATGTATTAGACAAAAAAGTAGCGATGCGTGAACTTCATGTTAAAGAAGATAACAAAGTAAGCTTAGGTTTCTTCAAAGTATGGTTATTCTTACTTCGTTACATCTTACCAATTATTATCGCGATTGTTTGTTTAGCACAATTTTTCTAAACTAAAACAATAAGCCTAGAATAAAGATTCTTTCTTTACTCTAGGTTTATTTTAAAATAAAGATAGCAGTTTTTATTAACTCCTATCTTTACATTTTATTTATTATTTAGAATAGTTTGGACTTTCTTTTGTGATTTGAACATCATGTGGATGAGATTCGATAAGTCCAGCACCTGTCATACGTACAAATTGTGCATCTTCACGAAGTGCGTGTAGATTTCTTGAACCAGTATAACCCATACCAGCACGAAGACCACCGATAATTTGGTAAATAGTTTCTGCTACAGCACCTTTATATGGAGTACGTCCTTCGATTCCTTCTGGAACTAATTTCTTACCATCTTCTTGGAAGTATCTATCTTTAGAACCTTTTTCCATCGCTGAGATTGATCCCATGCCACGATATGCTTTAAATGTTCTTCCTTGGAAGATTTCTAACTCACCTGGAGATTCTTCACATCCTGCAAGCATAGAACCTAACATTACTGCATGTCCTCCAGCTGCAATTGCTTTTACTACATCACCTGTATATTTAATACCACCATCAGCAATAATAGTTTTTCCAAGTTCTCGAGCTACAGTTGCACAATCATAAATTGCTGTGATTTGTGGTACACCTACACCTGCAACAACACGTGTTGTACAGATAGATCCTGGTCCAATACCAACCTTAACTACATCTGCTCCAGCGTTAAATAAATCACGAGCAGCTTCTCCAGTCGCAACATTACCTGCGATAATATCTAATTCTGGATAATTTGTTCTTAAAGCCTTAACTGCATCTAACACTCCTTTAGAATGTCCGTGAGCAGTATCAACGACGATAGCATCAACTCCAGCTTCTACTAAAGCTTCAACACGATCTACTGTGTCGTTGGTAATTCCTACTGATGCAGCTACCAATAATCTACCTTTTTCGTCTTTTGCCGAATTAGGATATTTTGCTAATTTTTCAATATCTTTAATAGTAATTAGCCCAGTAAGTTTTCCTGCTTCATCAGTTAAAATTAATTTTTCAATTTTATGGCCACGTAAAATTACACTTGCTTCTTCCAAAGTAGTATTAGCTGGCGCTGTAACCAAATGTTCTTTCGTCATAACTTCACTAATTTTAATATCAAAATCAGTTAAAAATCTCATATCACGATTAGTTATAATACCTACAACTTTCATATCGTCTGTATTATTTACAATCGGTACTCCTGAGATTTTATATTGTTGCATCAAGCTTTCAGCTTCGTCTACTAAGCTATCTGGAGTTAGGAAGAAAGGATCTGTGATAACCCCACTTTCTGAACGTTTAACTTTTCTTACTTGCTCTGCTTGCTCTTCGATAGACATATTTTTATGGATTACACCTATTCCACCTTCACGAGCCATAGCAATCGCCATTTTGTATTCAGTAACTGTATCCATAGCTGCCGAAATTACCGGAATAGATAATTTAATCTTGTCTGTTAAGTTAACTTTTAAATCAACTTTTTTAGGCAATATATCACTTTTAGCTGGTACTAATAGTACATCATCAAATGTTAAACCTTCTTTTTGAAATTTATTTTCCCACATTATCTTCTTATCCTTTCTTTATTTCATCATCTGCTATATTAAACTTCACTTCATTATTTTCAAGAGAGGCAATTCTACATAAAGAACAAATATTCACATTTTTTTGTTCTAATAATTTACGACCATTTTGGAAACTTTTTTCAACTAAGATACCAACACCAACAGTATTCGCACCTGCTTTTTCAACTATTTCCATAAGACCAAGAGTCGCTTGACCATTCGCCAAGAAATCATCAATTATAAGAACATTATCCTCTTTATTTATAAATTTTTCTGAAACTACTATCGTATTAGTTACATTTTTTGTATAACTATGCACTTCAGCTGTGTAAATATCATTGTTTTTCAAAGTTGAAGGTTTACTTTTTTTCGCAAAAACCATTGGCACTTTAAAGAAATGGGCAACTAGAATTGCAGGGGCTATACCACTTGCTTCTATTGTAAGAATCTTCGTTACCTTCTCTTTTTTAAAGTATTCGTAAAAAGATTCTGCCATTTTCATCATTAGACTAGCATCTATTTGATGGTTTAAAAACGAATCAACCTTTAATACATTATTGTCATAAACTTTACCATCAGTGACAATCATTTCTCTTAGCAGTTCCATAATATCTCCTTGATATAATTTAAGTAATTTTACTTATGATACCAAACTTTTTATAAAAATTCAAGAGTTAGATAAAATGTCATTTATCTAACTCTTTTATTCATAATTTTACTTTAAGTTTTCTAATAACTCTGTTATTTCTTCTTTTGTAAAATGATATTTTTCCTTACAAAATGCACAGACTAATTCAGTAGACTCTTCTTGAGAAAGACTCTCTAACTCTTCACGACCTAACGTAACCAAAGCGTCTGCATAACGTTCTTTTGAACATGTGCATTTAAAGACAACATCATTTTTACATAAAATACGATAATTCTCTTCCCCTTCAAACAAAATATCCGCAATTTCTTCTGGAGTCTTTCCTTCATGAATAAGTGTAGATATAGGTTTTATATTAGAGATTACTTTTTCTAACTTCGTTATTGTTGCATCGGTTGCTTGAGGTAATACTTGAAGAATAAAACCTCCCGCAGCTATAACTGAATTATCAGTATCAACAAGAACTCCTAATGATACTGCTGATGGAACTTGCTCACTTGCTGCAAAATAATATGTAAAGTCTTCAGCAATTTCTCCTGAAACTATCGGAGAAGTTGTCGTATATTTTTCATTTAAGCCTAAGTCACGTACTACGGTAATATTCCCACCACCTACTACACCTTTTACATCTAGTTTCCCTTGGGAATTACTTGGAATATGAACTTGCATATTTTTAGCATATGCCGTTGTTTCTCCAAGCTCATCTGATGAAGCGTATATTGTTCCTATTGGCCCATCTCCACGAACTGCTACATCTATTCTATCACCGCTTTTCAGCATCGCACCCATCATTGTAGTGACAGTTGCAACACGCCCCGTAGCTGCGATTGCTGTTGGATAAGCATCATGACGTTTTCTAATTTCTTCTACTAAATCTGTTGTCTTTGTTACAAAAAATCTAATCTCATCATTAAAGGCTAGACCTCTAATTAAATAATCTCTCATCAAAACAAAAATCCTTTCTAAATAATTTTCTAATTATTAGTCACTTACGATTTTTTATTATACAGGGAATAAATTAAATTGTCTATTAAGAAGAAACGTTTGTGAAAAAATCCACTTTCTTATTTAACTAAATCTCTTCAATATGTAATAGATGCCTTATTAATATTAATCTAATAGCTTTGCATTTAAAATTTTCTACGTTTAATAATTTCAAAAAGGTATGACCTAATGACATACCTTTCTAAGTTATTTTAACCTACTTTTCTTTATTCATCTTGTAAAGTTCTATTATTCCTTTTAGGGTTAACTCTTCATCTACAATATCAACCGATGAGCTATATTTCGCAATAAACTTCGACAAACCACCTGTTAAGACAACTTTATAATCTCCACCTAAATCTTTTTTTAGATGAGTTATAATATTTTCAAATTGCCCTAAAAAACCATAAAAGAATCCTGCCTGCATTTGACTCGTTGTGTCCATTCCTAACGATGTAGACACTGCCTCTAATTCTATACGAGGTAGCTTTGCAGCTCGAGAGTACAGAGCTTCTGCACTTATGTTCATCCCAGGACATATTATTCCTCCACGATAATTCATCTCTTCATCAACACAATCGAAAGTTGTCGCTGTCCCTAAATCAACAATAATAGCTGGTAAATACCCGCTAACCTTTGCTCCAACTATATCAACAACCCTATCTGCTCCTAGCTTACTGCTGTAAGGTGCTGGAACTTTTATTCCTGTTTTAATACCAGCAGAAACTATAATTGGTTCTTTTTTGAAATATTTTTTACTTAACAACTCTAAAGCAAACATCATTTTTGGAACAACACTTGAAATAACTACTCCATCAAAGTCTTCAAACTTAATATTTTTATCTACGAAAAAATTTCTAATAATAACATATAGTTCATCCTCTGTCTTTGTATTATCCGTTGCGATACGCCATGAACAAAGCTGTTTATAATCACTTCCAAAAACTCCAAGGACAATATTTGTATTCCCTACATCTAATGCAAAAATCATCGTTTATCTCCTAAAATTTAAAAGTTACTTTATTATATCATATTTCCTAAGAAATATTTAGTGTAAATAAAATATTTTCTCGTTCTTTGATTCGTATGAAATTTAGAACAAGTACTTGCTATAAATTCTATTAATATAAATTCTTATAAAAAAATAAAGCTGAGAAAATCTTCAGCTTTATTTTTTATTTTCTATTTTCTAGCTTTAGAAAGTGATTCTCTATATTTAAGTGGTGTCACTTTAGTTAATGTTTTAAAAATTCTTATAAAGTAACTTGTATCGAAGTAACCAATATAATCTGCAACTTCTGAAATAGAAAAATCAGTATTAGCAAGTAAATAACATGCATTAGAAATACGCTTATCATGAATATAATCTACAATACTAATTCCCATATCTTTGTTGAAAATTGAAGAAAGATAGCTTTTATTTACTCCTAAATAATCACTAACATTGTCCAAACTGATTTTTTCCGAAATACGGTCATTTATATAAGCTATACAATTACGAACAACAGCTTGTTTATCTTTGTATTTATTTCTATCTACTAAAAGGCAATAGCTTCTAATTACATCTTCCGATAAATCATAGTTATCAAGTTTGTTTTTAATTTTAACCCAAAGTTCTTCTACACCTAAATAATCTTCACTATGTTGTTCAAGCGCATATCTTAATAAATCATTCATATTATAAGATTTTCTACGTTGAACATTAACTCCTTGCTCTACGTTATCTTCTTCTACACCATGGTTTCTTTGGCGAAGGTCAAACAACATATTTACACGAGAGATATTCCCATCAACAACCGCTTCAAGAATTTCGCGTTTAAATTTAACTTCGCTCTCTAAAATGCTATTTAGATAATTATTTTTTCTTGATGATGTTCTACGAACATTTTTCACACTTGAATCTTCTACTAAAACAATAGCGTCTAAAAAGTCTACATTTTCATCTTCCACCAATAATTCCACCAAATAGTTAAATTTCTTTCTTGGAGTAATCGGTAGTGAAAAATATACATCACAAATTAATTCACTAATACTTGCTCCATATTTAGTAAGCGATTCTTGGAATAATTTAGTTGGGATAAGATACTCTAAAAATGGTGTGATTAAGTAAAACTCTTCATCATTATCACTTGGAATAAATAAGCATGAAATACCAAGACCACTTTGACATTTGACCAACTTTCCTTTATGCAAACCTTCTTTTATCTTTGGTAAATTTCTTTTTAAAAATCTGCTGAAAATACTACTTAATTGTTCTTCTCCTAGGTTTAGACGAATATCTTCATCACTATATTTGTATGTTAAAACACTACCATTTAAGTCTAATATATCTTTAATACGCTCAATTTTTTTTAGCGAACTTTTCATCTCGCCTACCTCCTCTTACAAATGGATAAATTTTTAATCTATAGTAATATCTCGTCTTGCGTTAATAATATATGAAATCACGAAAAATACTGCGCTATAAGCTACTAACATAATGATTAATGCATTAGCATTATCAAATTTGAAAATTTCCCTAACTACTTTACGACTTGCTTCACTCTCATAATAATAGCTAAACAGTGGAACGTCAAACATATGGTATTTTGCCCAAGACCACTTCGTTACAGCCCACGCAGTAATAGCTTGAATAATACTCATTCCTAATAGACTCACCATAACTAATACAAGTGAAAGAATTTGTGTTTTAAATACTACACAAAGTAACACTACCATAGCAATAAAAAATATCATAGTCGCAAGTTCTGTTAAGCTTGTAATTATAAGCTGTTTCGCTACTGTTCTTCCAAAATACCCTTCTTCTAGAGTTTTATTTAATTGGTTTAGTCCTATTTTTTTGTTGAAAAATACATAGTATTTTATAGCAAAATCAAAAGCTGTTCCTAAAACAAAGAAAATAATATAGTTGATAAAACCTAAGGCTATTTTCGCTGTTAATATAGCTGAACGTGATTTTGGTCTTGTATATAAAAACTTAACAGTTCCCTTAGAATATTCTTGAGATAAATTATTAGCAAGCATTATAAGTGTAAATACGCCACCTATCGCTGCTGCTATCTTAGTTACTCCAATTAATGTTGTTGCTGGATTAAAAGAATCTCCAGCATTTGATTTTTGAAAATACCCAAATGCAGCTATTATGGCAAACATAATAAGCATATATATCCAAGTTGTTATCTTTTTATAATCTTTTATAAATTCATTAAATAATAGTTTCATTACTTATTCTCCCCTCCTGTAATTTGTAGGAAACGATCCTCTAGCGATGTAGTTAATTCACGAATAGAATCTAATTCCACATTGTTGGTTACTAAATATGTAATTACTCTTGCCTTGTCTTCTCTAGAAATATTTTCAAAAATAAATCCTTCTTTTGTTAATTCATAACGAATACCTAATTCTCGAACTAAGACCTCTGCTTTTTCAACATCATAAGTTGAGATTAAAGTTTTAATTGTTTCGTCTGCTACAAGATTATCTAATTTATCATCAGCGATAATTCTACCTTTTTCAATAACAATAACTCTATCACTTACTTTTTCAATTTCATCTAATAGATGTGATGAAATTAAAATTGATACTCCTGTTGCAGCTATTTCTTTTAGCTTATTACGGAAGTCTTGAACACCTTGTGGGTCCAAACCATTTACCGGCTCATCTAGTATAAGTATTTTCGGATCATTTAATAAAGCTTGAGCTAGACCTAAACGTTGACGCATACCTAATGAATAAGTTTTTACTTTTTTTCTAATAACTTGGCTTAATCCAACAAATTCCACTAGTTCCTTCATACGAGCACGACTTACTTTTTTACCACATACGCGCGCCATTTGTTTTAGATTTGACCATCCTGACATATAGTTATAAAATTCAGGAGTTTCTATCATAGCACCTACTTCTTTAAGCATTTTTACTTTTCCTAATCCAAGTGGTTTTTCAAAACAATAAACTTCTCCTTTAGTTGTTTTTGTTAATCCAACTAACATTCGCATTATTGTTGTTTTCCCACTTCCATTAGGTCCAAGAAGTCCTATAATTTCACCTTCATGCATATCGAAGCTAACATCTTCAACAATTGTCTTTAATCCTATACGTTTTTTTAATCCTAATACTTCTAAAACAGGTTTCCTATTATTTTCATTTTTTTCTGGAAGAATTTCTTTTTCAACCTCTTGTTTTATTAAAGCTTGTTTTAATTCATTACGATCTAAAACCACTGTTTCTTCATAATCATTTTCTTGAGGTTTTTCTGACTCTTCGTTTATCTCTACAGAATCCGTATTCGATTCTTCATGATACTTTCTTGTAAGAGTAGATTCACCTTCTATATCTACTTGTTTTCTTATTTTACTTAATAATGCTGCATAATCTTCTGACTTTGCACCCTTATTTATTACTTCTTCATCTCTTAATAGTTCTTTGTTTTCATCTGAATTTGTCATTATTTGTAGAAGATTCCTTTCTTATAAATTTTCTTTTATATTATATCATACTTATACTATTATTTCCATTAAATAATATATAATTATTTTTTATTTTATCAAATAAATTCCTCCCTATATTTCTGTCTCTATTTCAAAATTTCTTTTATTTTCGTTTACTTAACTTAAACTAGTTAAATAAAAAACTTTTCTAGCTATTTACTTTGTATTTAAGCTACATTTAATGTATCTTAAAATTTACATTATACTTGTACATACTAGAAAATAAAATTTCTAAACATTACTCAATATTTTTTCATATTATAATATAATTAAATTTTCAAAGAAAACCTATATTTGTTCCTACAATATTTTGTTATAATTTAAGAATTTAATTTCTTTTTCAGAAATTATACTATTAACTCTTATATAAAAAATGATGATTATACTTTATCGATATAATCATCATTTCTTCTATGATCTTATTTTTTTTTAAATTCTTATAGAAAAACGGCAAATCTTCCAAAGAATATAAGGAACTAATGTTAAACTTATCGCTAACGATAATATGCCGTTCATTCTAAATGTTTCGGAAAGAATTAGTAAAGAAAATGCTATTGCTCCTATTAATAAAATTAGATATCCTAAAATTTCTACCTTAGCGACAGAGAAAAACATCCCTTCTCTTTCAACATTATGTCTTTTGTATACTTTACTCATAATTATTGCAAATACCGTCAACACCCCTAACCATAAGTATATATAGCCAGGTTGCTCATATTTGAAATAGTAGAATATCGGCATATGTCTTGGATTAAATGCAGCAGGATTCTCCAACCATCTCTCTTTTCCTAACGCTCTCATTAGCAACTCCATAAAACCTAGCAAATAGCCATACGATGTTAGAACTGGAATATATAGAGCTCCCATACTTACTACACTGCCACAAAAACTAGCAAAGATTGCACCTAATAAAATCACTCCTATCCCTAAATAAAATGTTTTTGAATATGCACTAAAAGCATTACTGATATTGTAAATATCCCCTACTACACTTGCTTTTACAATAAATATACTTGCTATTCCTACTAATAGAGAGGCCACTAACAATATTAGTAAACTCAGAATAAGTTTTGCGAAATATACTCTCTCCTTTTTAAATGGCAAACTCGAAACAAATTTCCCAAAGCTTGTATGATACTCCGCCCCAAATATTAATAGTACAATCAAGGTTATTAGTATATAGTACCCTATATTTGTATCTATTGTATAAAGAGTTTCTTTAATTTCTAATTTATCTTTCCCTAAATTCTCTTTTGCAAAGTCAAAAATTTTAATTTGACTATAGCTCATAACTGGTGGATAAATTTTATTTAACTCTAATTTAAGCTTCACATACTTTTCACTTTCTGGCTGTTCTGCCAAGAGTTCTCGATATTTCTCCGTATATTCCAGCTCTTCTTTTGTTAGATACTTTTTATATCCTTCATGATAGTCACTATAAGCAAAGTTTAACTTAGTTTGAGGAGTATAAAAAGGTTCTCTTCTAAATATAGGATATTCTGTTAAATATGCACCTACAGCATATCTATGCAAAAGATAATCATAGCTTTCTTTTGAAATCTTTCCATTATAACTTTCTATATAGCTATGTTTCTCTATATCTATCTTTTGATATTGTTGATCTTTTTCCTCTTTATTGTTCAGTTTACTAACTTTTTCGCGAGCCGCAACTCCGATATTTTTTTCAAATTCGTAACTAGCAATCTCACGTTTAAGTCCATTCAACTGCTTAGATGCCGTCAATGTTGTTAAAAGTGTAAACCCTAATAATAAAATAATTATAGCAATAGAATATTTCTTCAAATAAATTCGTATGATTTTCAAAATATCTCTAATCATTTTCTGCTCCTCCTTTATTATTTATAATAAATATATCTTCTAAAAGAACCGGCAGTTCATCACATTGTAACGGTGCACTTTCTTGTATTAAATCTCTAGTTTCTTCAAAGCTACCGCGCACTAACACTACATAGACTCTACCTATATTACTTACTATTCTCACATTATCTAAATTAGCAAACTCGTCTGGAATCTTATCTTCATACACTAGTTGATATTTGCTATATGCCATCTTATCAACCTCTTTCCCATATTTACCTGTTGTATCTATGTATATAATCTTATCGCTAATATTTTCTAAATAATCTAACTGATGGCTACTTACCAGTATCCCTACACCACTATCTTGAGCTTCTATAATATAATTAATAATCAGCTTTATATTTATTATATCTATTCCATCTAATGGTTCGTCTAATAGTAGAAAGTTTGTTCTACAGGCTAAACCTAAAATCACTCCAAAAATTACCGTCTGACCTTTTGACAGTTCTGTTACTTTTTTATTTAAAGAAATTTTATTTTTTTCTAACTCTTTTTTAAAAAATTTTTTATCAAAATTGTCATAAGCTAGTGCGTAGTATTTTATAATATTTTTTATCTTTGTATATTTAAAATAATCGAACTTATCAGGAATATAAATTATATTACTTTTCAAATTATTTTGTTCTATGTTAACACCATCTATAGTAATTTCTCCCGTATCCAACTGATAAATTCCAGTTATTAATTTTAGAAGTGTTGTTTTACCGCTACCATTTCTTCCTACTAAAGAAACAACTTCCCCACTTTCAACTTCTAAATTAATATTATTCAAAACTTCTTTCTTTTCAAATTTTTTACTCAGATTTTTGATTTCTAACTTCATAGCTTTCAACCTCCTTATACCTTGATATAACTTTTTCTTCCAATTTTTCTTTTGACAATCCTATAAAACGCCATTCTAATAATATTTTTTCCAAAATCGTTTCTAATTTTTTCTCACTAACTTTTTCCATATTTATTTCTCCATAAATACTTCATCTATTTTTTTTATCAAATCTTCTTTTGTAATTCCACAAATTTTCGCCTCTCTCACCAATTCTTCTAATAAAGTATCTATTAGCTCATAATTAGGTTTTATGGCATCCAAATTTTCTGTTATAAACGTACCACGTCCAACAATTGTTACTATTATTTTTTCTTTTTCTAACTCTTGATACGCCTTCTGAACTGTACTAATATTAACATTTAAAATTTTAGCAAATTCTCGAATCGATGGCATTTTATCATTTTCTTTTAACATTCCTTTTGTTATTAATTTTTTTGTTTCATCTACAACCTGTTTGTATAAAGGCTTCTGCGAACTACTATCTAATTTAAACATAATTTACCTCCTTCCTGTTATAAAAATTCTAAGTGTATCGTTTTCCGCCATACACTTCTTACACTTTAAGTGTACCACATAGAACCATACATTTCAAGTTATTTATAAATATCTTTATTCATGGTATAATTACCACGAGGTGATTGCTATGAAACATACTCTTAGAAAGAAGTTTCTACATATTAGAAATAATCTTGATACAACATACCAAATTCAAGCAACAGAAAAAATATTCAAAACATTAGAAGAAAGTGATATTTTTAAAAATTCGCAAAAAATATTTATTTATGTCGGCTTTGGAACTGAAATCCAAACAGAATATCTTATTAAAAAATATATAGATAGTAAAGAAATTTTTGTACCTAAAATAGTAAACGGCGTTATGAAACTGGTAAAAATTAAAAATTGGGCTGGCCTCTCTGTAGGTCATTTCAATGTTCTCGAACCTATACAAAATGACTTCTATGCCGAGGGGATAGATCTTGTTATTACACCATCAATTGTTTTTGATAAAAACGGCTATCGTCTAGGATACGGTAGGGGATATTACGATAAATATTTCAATGAAAATAAATATAAAACTAGCATTGGTTTATCTTTTGAGAAACTACTTCAAGAAGAAATTCCCACTGAAAAACACGATAAAAATGTCGATTTAATTATTACAGAAGAAAGGATTATAGTTATTAATGAAAAGCATAGTAGTAACTACTAGTGTAAAAACAAATAATGAACTTAATGAAAAAGCTCATAATATTGCAAAATTTCTTAATTTTAATTACATCCCTCGTAACAAAAGGACAATTAAGCAAATGTTAATACAAGCAGATGGTGTCGTAGTCGTTTATAAAACTAAACTTAGTTATTTTGAAGGTGATAAAGAACTTTTCTTCCATTTAGATACTAGTGCTTTGAAGATAAAAAATAATGATAACGAACCTTTGATAGAAATAATAGGTAGTGAAAAGCAAAACATTTTGGATTGTACGATGGGGCTTGCTGGCGATAGTATTATTCTTAGTTACTATGAGCATAAAGTTACGGCTCTTGAAAAGAATAAAATTATTTATTTAATCGTAAGCAATGGTCTGAAAAATTACATTTCTCATGATGAAAAAATAAACTCCTCTATGAGAAGAATAATCACGCATAATATTGATAGTGTTAAATTTTTAAAAAACTGTCCTGATAATTCTTTCGATATAGTTTATTTTGATCCCATGTTCTCTCATAATATAGAAGAATCAAAAAACTTAGCTGGTATTGAAACACTGGCAAATCAAGATTTTCCTACTGCTGATTTTTTGACTGAAGCCAAACGTGTCGCAAAAAAGAAAGTTATAGTGAAAGCCCACTTTAGAGATGATATTTTTGAGAAATTTGGCTTTACTCGCTTAACACGTAAAAATACCAAATTTCACTATGGATATATTGACACTAATATAGAAAAAACCAAGAACTAAGTACTACAACTTAATTCTTGGTTTTTCACCTTTCATTTCTTTTGTGGTTAAATACCCATCATATCCTGTGATTTCTTTAAAATCACGATATAAGGAATTTTCTTCTGACTTTGCACGAACAATAGATTTAAAGTCTTTATAAACCTTTTTATACTCTTCTAACTCTACCCCTCTTAGATAACACTCTTCTATTGTATCTAAAAACTTAATAATAATCGTTATCTCCTCTGTTGTATATAACGAGTAATCTATAGGATAATTAAATTCCATATATGTACCTACTCGAATGTATACCCAACACCACGTACTGTTCTTAGATTTTTATCATAACCAATTTTTCTAAGTTCTTTACGCAATCCTGAAATATAAACTTCAATGGCATTGATTGTTGTTTCAGAATCAACACCCCAAACACGATCAAATATTTCCTCTTTTTCCAAAATAATATTATTATTAATCACAAAGAACGATAGTAACTCTAAATACTTTCCTTTAATTGTATCTAGTGTGCCTGTTGCCGCACTAACAAGTTCATTTTTCAAATCTAACACAAGATCTTTATATGTCACTTCGTTTTCAGCTTTAAGATTACTTTCTCTTTGCAACAAATTAGACATTGTAGTTGTTAAAAGAGAAGCATCCGCTACACGTGGAAGATACTCTGTTACTCTATGTTTCATGACTCTTGCTTTTTCTTCTGTAGTCTCTGCAATCGTAAGTACAATAACCGGTATTTTAAGCTCTTTATCTTCGCGAATATAATCTAATAAATCTAGTCCACCTTTACCAGGTAAAATACTATCAGCAATCACGAAATCATAAATATTATTGTCTATAAGTTTTTGTCCGGCAAGTCCGTTATAAGAAA
>ERZ772962.338-NODE-338-length-26116-cov-4.595181_pt1 | contig 26116 bp, 24 predicted proteins | sample MGYA00580676_ERZ772962 | MGnify/ENA primary metagenome ERZ772962 (study PRJEB29015, sample SAMEA2738049) | human oral metagenome | biome: human oral; feature: human-associated habitat; material: saliva | place: China | collected 2230 ...
GATGGCTTTATTGGTGGCCGTCCGCTTAAACCACGCAAACGCCGCGCGGTTATCTTCCAGCGAGTCAAGCTTTTGGTAGGCCGTCAGATATACCTGTTGTACCACGTCTTCAACGTCGCGACCGTCTACACCCTGGTCACAGATTGCCTTAGTTACGATACCCTTGGTTTGCTCAAAGAGCGAAGAAAACGTGTTCTGGTCGTGGTTTTCTTTAAAAGCCGCAATCGTCTTGGCAAGAGTGTCGATGTTTTTCTCGTAAGCCGCCTTGATGTCAGCCTCACGTGAAGGCGTTGTCTTAAGCAGAGCAAGCTTGCACCCGCAGTACTTACAAAAGCGAGCTGACTGAGGTACTTCATTTCCGCAGTTAGGGCAAAACATCAAGACTCCTTACGTGTGTCGTCCAAAGACGTAGAGGCAAGAAGAACTTCTCGCCACTTTGTATGTACGTCCTAAAGGACGAGCGGTTCTCGTCAAGTGTTGCAATATTTGTGGAACTTTTTTATTGCAACGTTTGAGCGAGAAGAACGCACTATTTTGAGTTGGCCAGATCCTCAAGAGGCTTAAGGTCGTCTGTGTTGTGCCACTCAATTTTTTCGGCACCCGAAATCTGAGCCATAACATCGTCCTCGCTGGCGGAGGTGGTAAGGCTCATCTTTGTGGGATTTTTGTCGTTGTGAGCGACTTTGCCGTTCTTTGCGGTAATTGCGTAAAACTCAAGCGTTGAGCTGTTTTTCTGCGGTTGTGCGCGGAGAAGACCGCTGCCATTTTTATTCTTGAAGAAGTAGTGCGAGGTTGGAGAGTTCCAAACCAGCGGTTGTGTAAACGGAGCCGCATAGGAGCCCTTGCCTGCCGAATACGCAACGTATGTATAGTAGTCGGTTCCTGTCTTGATTTTGCCCCTCTCGGTACCAAACTGGGTTTGGATTTTGAGGATAAGGTCATCGGATCCATCGCCGTTTGCATCAAAGAGTGCGTATTGGATGGTGCCAAAGGTTGGCTGGAATACGGTGTAGGAGGGGTCGTAAGAATAGATGAGACTTGCTGCGTCAAAGTTTTTGAGCCGGTCCGTATAGAGCATCGAGAGCTTTTGACCTTGTGAAGCACCTTTAAGACCCTTTGTGAGCTCGGCGTTATAGCCCTTGAAGTCGGCAAAGGTGTCTACGGCCTTGGTGTCATTTACCTGGTGCCATTCTAGGCCGCCAGGCATGGTAAAGTCGTTTGGCTTGTTGCTGACAAAAGACATTGCTTTACCATCGGCGTCGCATGTGTAAGCGTACGCGTAGTCGCCGCTATTGGTGGGAACGCTGACAATGAGATCGGTGATGCCGTCTCCGTTGACATCTCCCAGTGCGTATTGGGCTGTTCCCTTTGACTTTATGCCGTCAGTGGTGCTGGCAAGCAGCCAATCCGCATTGAAGTTGCCAAGGTAGTTCTTGTAGAACTGGCCGATTTTAAGGTTTGCGGGTTGATCCGGGATGGTTGGCTCGGAGTTTTTATCATCTTTTTCAGCAGACTCTTGAGTGTCTTTGGATTCTTCAGCGCCCTCAGCGGGTGTTTCTTCCGGCTGTTCAGCTGGAGCTTCCTCGTGTTTTTCCCATGGGAGTTGGATGTAGCCTTGAGCTATGGCAAAGGCTGTACCGCCGATAAGAAGGCCGGCGAGAATGGCAACAATAGCGAGAATCGCAATTTTTGTTCCCGTCCTCATGGGCTTTTTAGTACGGGGATGCTTTTGGTGCTGAGGTTGTATTTGGGTTTGAGGTTGGGTTTCGTCTGCGACCGTAGATGACGGCATCGCAGGTTGCAGAGGCGTTGTAGCCTCTGGTGTTGGTATGGGCTGCTGTGTTGACGCCGCTTGCTGTGCTGGCTCGGAGGCGGGTTGCTGTTCGGGTGCTGGCTTGGAAGCAGGTTGCTGTGCCGGTTCGAAATCAGGTTGCTGCTCTGGTGTTGGCTTGGGGGCGACCTGCTGTTCTGATGTCGTGGATTGGTTGGTGAGCTGCGGCTTTTTTAAAGGAGTGCCGCAATACTTACAAAATAAGTCTGTGTCTTTATTTTCTTTTCCACAGTTGGTACAGAACATGACACTCCCCAGTAGCCAATAGTCAGTAATTCTCGCCCATCTGTACCATGATAAATATTAATAAATGTTTGCAACAAAACTTATGGTAAATACACCGTTTCTGCACATTTGATGTAGCGAAGGACAAAAATATAACAAATTGAAGTAATAGGGTTGGACAGTTGCCATACGGTGAAGTAATGAGGCCGGACAGTTTTCGCACGGTCTAAAATTGTCATACGGTCTAAAATTGTCGCACGGCTAAAATAATAGAGACTCAAATAAAAACAAACGGAGACTCATTTCGCAAGATGTGTGCCAGATAAGTGCTCTTCGAGAGAGGTTGCATATGAAACTTGTTATTGCTTCTGATATACACGGTGCTGCCGGTTGGGCGCGCAAACTTATGGACCGCATTGAGGCAGAACAGCCCGATCGCGTGCTTCTTCTCGGCGACCTTCTCTATCACGGGCCGCGCAACAATCTCCCTGAGGACTATGCTCCAAAACAGGTTATCGAGATGCTCAATAGCATTGCCGATCAGGTGATTGCGGTGCGCGGCAACTGCGAGGCCGAGGTGGATCAAATGGTCCTTGATTTCCCGTGTATGGCTGACTACAACATTTTGGTTGACCCTTCCTGCCCGTCTGGCGAGAAGACCCTCTTTTTAACCCATGGACATATATATGGCCCGGGGTTGCATAACAGCGTTGACAGATGGCCAAAGCTTCCCGAAAACTCAGCTTTCCTTTATGGCCATACGCACAAGAAAGTTAATGAGGTACTTGCTGGTCATCCTGGCGTAGTCGTATTTAATCCGGGATCTGTCGGGATTCCAAAGGATAATACCCACAGCTTCGGTATGTACGAGAACGGTGAGTTTAGGCACGTGCTTCTCTAATGCGGTCGCAGGACTGACGGTCTCAACAGGTCCAACAGCCCAGACAGCTCAAACAATCGAAACGGGGCCTGTTCTGCCGATATGCACAAAATTCTGCCGAAAAATGTGCTTAGAGTGTACAAAATTCGGCCGAAAAATGGACAATATTCTCCGAGCGGTTTGAGGATCTGCTTCGCACGTATTATTTTGTAGGAGGTATGTCTGAGGCCGTTTCTCTTTTTTCGCAAAATTCCGATTTTGTGCAAGTTCGCCGAGTCCAAGAGGATATTCTGTCTGCGTATCGGAGAGATTTTGCTAAACATGCAGGCAACGTGGTAGGAGAGCGCTGTAGGATGGTGTTTGAATCTCTACCGCGCCATCTTGCCAAAGAGAATAAAAAGTTTGTATACGGAGTGGTAAAGAAGGGCTTCCGAGGGCGTGAGCTTGACGACGCGCTGCAATTTCTGCAAGACGCTGGGCTGGTAATAAAAGTGCCACGCATAAGCGCCCCAGGTATTCCTCTTTCTGCTTATGCGGATGAGGGGTCGTTTAAACTATTCTGTTTGGATGTAGGGCTTTTGGGGGCGTTGGCAGGCGTAGAGAGTCAAACCATCCTTGAAGGAAACAGCCTGTTTACCCATTTTAAAGGTGCCATGGCCGAGCAATATGTCTGTCAGCAATTGGTAAGCGATTGTGGCTTTACTCCATACTACTGGTCTGCCGAGAAGAGCTCGGGTGAGATTGATTTTGTGGCACAGATCAACGGCGCTGTGGTTCCTATAGAAGTTAAAGCTGAGGAAAACCTAAAGGCAAAGAGCCTCGCAAGCTTCTGCAAGACATACGGTCTTACAAATGCCGTGCGCTTCTCGCTTTCAGGATATCGCGAGGAGTCGTGGATGACAAACGTACCCCTTGTACGCAGTTCATTGCCTTGCTGCTTTGCGTCCATAGGTTCTACTTGGAAGGAACACTACGGGCAACCCCTCACCTGTGATGCACTTTTCCGCACCTGTGATGTACTTTAATGTGTCGAAAAGAGCGGTTTTCTCGCCAAATGTGCATCACAGCCTAGGATTTTGGAGCAGAAATGTACATCACAGCTTTCAGAATGTACATCACAGCTTTCAGAATCTGCATCACAGGTTTACCGCTTGGATGGGAGCCTTCTCGTACACACGCGGTTACACGTGCGGCTCTCACTGTTCATGTAGGAATCAAAATGGAACTATATCGTTGCATTGATGCAGGTAATTCAATATCTGATATTGCTACAATACGCTTTGGCGAGAAGATCGATACGATTGATAGATTTACGATGAGTCCTTGGTCCTGAGAGGCATTGCTATACTGAGCTGGGGAATTATCCCTTACGCTCAGCTGGCATGAAAGTGTGCGTGCTATCATAGACAACATATCATTCCGCACCATTTGGAGGAATCTCATGCAAGAAAGCGTAAAGAGAAACGTTCTGCTCAATCCCGGTCCATCTACGACGACTGATTCGGTCAAGTATGCACAGGTTGTTCCTGATATTTGTCCGCGTGAGAAAGAATTTGCGTCCATTATGGCACCGATGCGCGATGATCTGGTGCGGATTGTGCACGGAGATCCCAAAGAATATACGGCAGTGCTGTTCTGCGGTTCAGGAACCATTTGTATTGATGTTGTTTTGAACTCGCTGCTTGCAGAGGGCAAAAAGGCGCTTGTTGTGAATAACGGTTCTTATAGCCAGCGTGCCTGCGATGTACTCACGGCGTACCACATGCCGTTCGTTGAGGTGAAGCAGCCGGTTGATACTACGCCTGACCTCGACGTTATTGAAGCAGCGCTTAAAGATAATCCTGATGTGGGATATGTGTATATGACCTTCCACGAGACGGGCTCGGGTCTTTTGAATCCTGTCCGCGAGGTAGGCGCGCTTGCGCACAAGTACGGTGCGTTCTTTATTACGGATTCTACCTCGGCGTATGCGATGATTCCCATTAACGTATACGAGGACAACATCGACTTTTGCATGGCATCGGCGCAAAAGGGAATCCAGGCCATGACGGGCTTGTCGTATGTTATTGGCCGTCGTGACATCGTTGAAGCTTCTAAAGACTTCCCCGTACGGTCGTATTATTGCAATTTGTATTTGCAGTACGAGTACTTTGAGACTACCGGTGAGATGCACTTTACACCTCCCGTTCAGACCATTTATGCGGCACGTCAGGGCATCAAAGAGTACTTTGAGGAAGGTGAGGCCGCAAAGTGGGCTCGTCATCAGCGTGTGATGGCTGCCATCAGACAAGGTATTGACCGTTTGGGCTTGAAAGAGGCTTTGAAGCGAGAAGTGCAGTCAGGTTTGGTGGCTGCGGTGCGTTACCCCGATGATCCTGCCTGGGACTTTGAGAAGGTTCACGATTATTGCTATGAGCGAGGGTTTACCATCTATCCCGGTAAGATGCAAGGAGCCGGCACGTTTAGACTCTGTGCTCTTGGCGCTCTCGACGAAGAAGACATCGTTGCGTTTTGGGAAGTCTTTGAGCAGGCGCTTGCCGCAATCGGCGTTTCTACACCGGTAACCTATACAGAATAGAGCACGTCAGAATAGAGCACGTTCTAAAGGAGTTGTTATGCCAGTTGTCTATACCGCCCTTGGTACCGACGTTATTCATGAGGGGCATCTGAACATTCTCAGGCACGCGCAGGAATACGGCACTGTGGTTGTAGGAGCCCTGAGTGATAAAGCTCTCATTCGATACAGTCGGTTTCCGACGGTTTCCCAAGAAGAGCGCGTTAAGCTCTACGAGTCTCTTGAAGGTGTGAGTCGCGTCGTTATCCAGGATGACTATCTTTACGATGACGTGATTGCAACACTCAAGCCCGATTACGTAGTACATGGCGACAACTGGCAAAACGGTCCCGAACGCGCCATCCGTAACAACATCGAGGGGCTTCTCGCCACATACGGCGGAACGCTCATAGAGGTGCCATATACCAGAAGCGAGCAGGCGCGCAAAGTTGACCAGCAGCTCCGCGAGAAACTGGCCATGCCGGAATACCGCCGCCGTCGCTTGAGGCAGCTGCTTGCCATTTCACCGACGGTTAAGGTCATTGAGGCTCATGACGGGCTTACCGGCCTTATTGCCGAGAAGACCGTTGTGGATCATAACGGTCGCCTTGATCAGTTTGATGGTATGTGGGTCAGCTCGCTTTGCGACAGCACTGAGCGCGGCAAGCCCGATATTGAGCTTGTGGACATGTCCGCCCGCCTGCGCACCGTTGATGACATTATGGAAGTCACCACCAAACCCATCATTCTTGACGGGGATACCGGCGGCTTGACGGAGCACTTTGTCTACAACGTGCGTACGCTGGAGCGCATGGGCGTTTCCGCTGTCATTATTGAGGATAAGACCGGCCTTAAGAAGAATTCCTTGTTCGGCACTGAGGTCAAACAAACGCAAGCACCCATTGAGGATTTTTGCGCAAAGATTTCCGCAGGTAAAAAGGTTCAACTGACCGATGACTTCATGATTATCGCGCGCATTGAGAGCCTCATTCTTGAGCGTGGTATGGAGGACGCCCTCACCAGAGCATTTGCCTTTAGAGATGCCGGTGCCGACGGCATTATGATTCACAGTCGCAAAAAAGATCCTGCCGAGATCTATGAGTTCTGCGACCGTTTCCGCGAGAAGGACACCACAACGCCGATTGTTGTTGTGCCCACGTCGTTTAACGGCGCAACGGAGGAAGAGCTTGCGTCTCATGGCATCAACATCGTTATCTACGCCAACCAGCTGATTCGCGCAGCGTTCCCCGCCATGCAAGAGACGGCTCGCGGTATCCTGAGGGCACACCGCGCACTTGAGGTTGACGAGCAGCTCCTTCCGTTTAAGGAGATTATCCGCCTCATTGACGAGCTGTAGGTGACGGGAATGGCTTGTGCAAAAAGTTCAAATGCCGAGAAGACCAATGCGATTGTAATGGCGGCGGGATTGGGGACGCGCATGGCGCCTCTCACCAAAACCACACCTAAGCCGTTGATTTCGGTCAACGGAACGCCGATGATTGAAACGGTCATTCATGCGCTGGTTACGGCCGGCGTTGAGAGAATCTCTGTGGTTGTCGGGTATCTCAAAGAGCAGTTTTGCTATCTTGAGGAGCGCTATCCGACCGTAGTGCTTGTTGAGAACACGGAGTATTTGGAGAAGAATAACATCTCATCAATATATGCCGCCGTTGACGTTCTTGAGCAGGGAGCTACGTTTATCTGCGAGGCTGACCTAGTTATTTCAGATGAGCATATTTTCCAACCATGGCCTTCTCGGTCATGCTATTTTGGCCGTAAGTTTTCCGGTTATACGGACGACTGGGTGTTTGATCTTGACGATTCGGGAAAGATTGTCCGGGTTGGCAAAGGCGGCAGCGATACGTATGCCATGGTGGGGCTGTCGTACTTCTCGGCACCGGATGCAAAGCGTTTGGCACGGTTTATGCATGATGCCTACAAAGAGACCGGCCATGAGCAGCTCTTTTGGGATGACGTGGTAAACAACCATATTGCCGAATTAGATCTTTCAATTTGCCCCGTTGAGGCGTGGCAAATTGCGGAACTTGATAGCGTTGCGGAATTGGCGGCGTTTGACCACGGCTACGAATATCTTTTGAGGAGTTAGATCTAGAGAGTTAGATTCAGAGAGTTAGATTTAGAGGAGTTAAATTTATGCAGGTAAAAACATTTGTCGACATACTTGGTGCCGATTTTTATACCGGTGTACCGGACTCCCAGCTTAAGGCGCTGTGCAATTACCTTATGAGTGTGTATGGCATTGATTCCGCGCACCACATCATTGCCGCCAATGAGGGAAACTGTACGGCTCTTGCCGCCGGATATCATCTGGCAACCGGTAAGGTCCCGGTGGTTTACCTGCAGAACAGTGGAGAGGGCAATATTATCAATCCCGTGGCTTCTCTTCTGAACGAGAAGGTCTATGCCATTCCGATGATATTTGTTGTTGGCTGGCGTGGAGAGCCGGGCGTTCATGACGAACCCCAGCATATCTATCAGGGAGAAGTAACGCTGCGCTTGCTTGAGGACATGGGGATTCGCTCCTTTGTGGTGGGCCCGGATACAACGGCAGACGACCTGACGGCTGCTATGGGGGAGTTCCGCGAGCTGCTTAAGCAGGGGCATGACGTAGCGTTTGTCATCAGAAAGGGCGCGCTGACCTTTGACGGTACGGTTGCGTATAAAAACAACAACGCAATGGTGCGAGAGGATATCGTGAGCCATATTGCGTGTGCTGCCGGAGATGATCCCATCGTGTCAACGACCGGCAAGGCAAGTCGAGAGCTCTTTGAGATCCGTGAAGCTGCCGGTCAGAATCATGAGCGTGATTTTTTGACCGTGGGATCCATGGGGCACGCGTCCTCCATTGCTCTGGGAGTGGCACTGAACAAGCCGAGGCAAAAAGTGTGGTGCATCGACGGTGACGGTGCTGCTCTCATGCACATGGGAGCCATGGCAGTCATTGGCGCACAAAAGCCTGCCAACCTCGTGCACATTGTCATCAATAATGCCGCTCACGAGACGGTTGGCGGTATGCCAACGGTTGCCGGTACGGCTGATTTGGTAGGTGTTGCAAAGGCCTGCGGATATCCCCATGCGGTACGGGTGAATACCTTTGAAGACTTAGATGCTGAGCTTACAAAGGCACGTGGGCGAGAAGAGCTGACGTTCATTGAAGTGCCTTGCTCTATTGGATCTCGCGATGATCTGGGGCGTCCCACAACGACCGCTCTTGAAAACAAGCAGAATTTTATGAGGTATCTGAAGACGTTATAAGTCATCGACAATCTGTGAAAGGAACGATTTTTATGAAATTAAGTCGTCGTGAATTTACATACATTTCAGGTCTAAGCTTATGTTCCTTTCTTTTGGATGGATGTAAAGCGTCTGAGCCTGAGGAAAAACCAAGTGAAAATAAAGACGAAAAAGTAGAAGAGCAATCAGAAAAGAAGACGCAAGAACGGGATTTTCCTTACAAAGCGACAGTTAATGGAGCTGAAGTAATTACAGATGATTTTGGCAGGAAACTCTTGTCAGTGAGCATTTCTTTTACAAATAATTCAGATGAAGCAAGTAGTTTTATGAGTACTTATAAGCTCGAAGCATTTCAAGATAGTAAGGAAATTCTCGAATCAACACCCTACTTTAGAAACCAGACTGATTCGACCATGACAGATCGCGTTAAACCTGGTCGTACGATTGAGGTTAAAGTGTATTTTGAGTTGAAGTCAACGTCTGATGTAGAAGTTGAGCTTCATTACGCAGATTCAGATAAATACGGTAATAAGGCACTTTTTGAGGCAACATATCCAGTAGCTTAGCTGCTACATGATTATTAAATCTATGATGCCAGATAAACAGATCAAATCGGAGTTGGTGCAATTATGCAAACAGATACATTAATTTTGATCGTAGCTGCCGGAGCTGCTCTTGTCGCTGCTATTTTTGCAGGTATGTCGTGGAGCCGCGCAAAAGACACTTCAGGTTCAGAGGCGGCTATCAATCAAAAAATCGACTCTGAGATGAGGCACACAAGAGAGCAATCGCAGGTGGCGATTGACGGGCTTGATCGACGTCTTGTTACCATGACCAACAAGGTGGATAGTCTGGAGCGCGCAATGGCCGACTTTCAGGCGAAGACATCAAAGGAGCTTGGAGACGTTCGCGTGGCTCAAGAAAAGGGTCATGCCGATATGCAGGCCGGCATTAGCACTACGCTGAAGGGTGTTCAGGACAGCGTTTCTCAGCAACTTATCGCCATTCGACAAGATAACGGCAAGAGTCTTGAGCAGATTCGTGCCACGGTTGACGATAAGCTCCAAAAGACCTTAAACGACCGTATCAGCCAGTCGTTTAAGGTGGTGAACGATCAGCTCGAAGCCGTTTCCAAAGGCCTGGGAGAGATGCGCGGGATGGCGGAAAGTGTTGGCGACCTGCGTAAAGTTCTTTCCAACGTTAAGACCAGAGGTATTGTGGGTGAAGTCCAGCTTGGAGCAATTCTTGAGGAAGTACTTTCTCCCGAGCAGTATGACACCAACGTTGCCACCGTTCCTGACAGCTCAAACAGGGTTGAGTTTGCCGTCAAGATCCCCGGTAAAGACGATGAGTTCGTGTATCTGCCCATTGATGCAAAGTTTCCCGGTGAAACCTATGGGCGCTTGGAAGATGCAAAGGACACGGGAGATGCCGCGTCCGTTGAGTCTGCTTGGAAAGAGCTTGAGACCCGCCTAAAGAGTGAGGCAAAAGATATTCACGAGAAGTACGTTGCTCCGCCGGCCACTACCTCGTTTGCCATCCTGTTCCTTCCGTTTGAGGGTCTGTATGCCGAGGTGGTCAATCGCACGGGGCTGGTTGAGCAGATCCAGCGCGAATGGCACGTTAACGTCGCAGGGCCATCTACCATGGCAGCGCTGCTCAACGCCGTGCAAATGGGCTTTCAGACCGTGGCAATCCAAAAGCGGGCAGACGAGATACAGAAGGTACTTTCCGCAGTTAAAGCAGAACTTCCTAAGTACCGCAGGGAGCTTGAGAAGGCACAAAAGCAGCTCAGTACGGCTTCAAAGACCATCGACGGACTTGTTGGCACGCGTACGCGAGCAATGGAGCGCACTCTCAAGGGTGTGACGGCAATAGGCTCATTGAGTGAAGCCGACGAACTTCTCGGCATTGACGATGATGGCGATGAAGTTGAGGTTAAAGACGAATAAAACAAAGCCGTCGGGCCTGTGACCGGCGGCTTTTCTCGTCATATGGTGCCCCCAGCGAGAATCGAACTCGCATTGCCGCCTTGAAAGGGCGATGTCCTAACCTTTAGACGATGGGGACGCAAAGAAAGAGTATAGCAAACGTAAGCCTCAATCGGGAGCAATTTTATTTATTCATCCAAATCAAATCCATTTGCCGCGGCGTATGCATCGGATGCGGCGGCAAATTCCGGGATGTTACCTGCCCATTCAACAAAATCCGGAACGTCAACAATGACAGGCTCCGCTTCATGAATGGCGAGAAGCGCTTCGTTAAAACTGCCGGTTTTTACTTCCGGCCTATCGGGGATGTATATGTCAACAAAAGTGGGGTGAAGGAGGGCAAACGCTCCGCCCTCGGTGTTCATCTGGTAGCTCTTGAGCGCTCTTCTCGCGGAACTGATACGTGAGAGCTTAAAGAGCAGGATGGCGCGGGCAAGCTCAATCCACGCATTGCTGTGGTGATTGAATCTGTCGTCAAGCCTGTTGAGTGCCGCCTCATCTTCAAGTCGCGCATATGTGAGAGCCAGCGTAAAGCGAGCTCCGACTGCATCAGAGGGAGATTCTTTCAAAAGCTGCTCGCAGGTTGTGGCGGTAAGCTTAAACCGAGTAGTGTCCGCATACGCACGGCCAATTGCTGCCTGTAGTCGTAATCGAGGCCGCGAAAAGACATCGGTCCACATGTCGTGGGGGACTGTTTCGAGGGTCTTTGAGTCTTCAAGATTGGTAGTACGTTTTGCCTCTTTTTCCGCCTGGTTTTGGATTGCGAGCAGTGCCTGGAGCAGGCTTTCGGGGCCTGATGCATGAACGAGTGCATTCATACGTAAAAGATCGGTGTTTTCACCGTACTTTTCGCGAATGTTTTCGAGTGCATGCAAAAACGTCTGGAGCCGCGTGATGCGAGCCTGCACGAACTCCTCATCGGTATAGGAATCGTCATTGAGCTGGGAGTCTTGGTATCGCTTAACCGCTTGCGCAAGGTGATACATGGGAAGCTCATCGGTTTCGGAAGCATAGGACTTGAGGTCGGATTGAACCGCCAAAAGAAGCTCTTCATAGGCAGCGTCGGACATTGAGCCGATAGCAGTGCGTCGTTTAAGAGCGCATCTCTGAACCAGTTCCTCGGTGAGATTCATGAAAGATCCCCTCCGCCCTTTTCGAAGGTAAGACCGTCTCCAAAATCAAAACCGTCTCCAAAATCGAGGCCTTCTCCGAAGTCCGTTATGTCGCGCAAATCGTCTATGGTATGCAAAAAGTCTGCTTGAAAGTCTTTAATGCGTGCGGGATAGCGTCGTTCAATCTCGCCGCCAAGCCAGCGTCCAAAAATGCCGCGACCTGTGAAATCATTGCCTTCCTGCAAGAGAACGGCTGTCTCAGAGACCGCAAGGATCAACTCATCCTCCGAATAGGGCTCGACATTCAGTCGGGCGTACTCACCCTCCGGGAGATCCCGTTGCATAAAGAGCGTAAGTGCACCGGTTTTGTAGCGTGCAAGCAGTTTGTCTAGCAGGTCATTTGCACACTCACGGTTGTTTGTTTTAAACGCAAGCGCTAGCCGCGCCAGCATCATCCACGCATCATCTGGAGGTCGGGGAGGAAAAACGGTTGCATACTGTTTTTCCAACTTTGCCAAACCATCGGCATCCTCAAGTTTTGCATACGCAAGTGCAAGCGTAAAACGAATGTCGCCAAAGTCGGTTGGATCAAGCGAGAAGAGCTTCTGACCATAGGAAATGGCGGCCTTATTGCGACCTGAAATAAGCGCCCTGGTTGCAAGAGCTGCAAGCCAGCGATAATAGGGGCGCATTGCGAGCTCAACGACAGCCTCCGCGAACTCTTCGGAGACACCCTTTGCGGCGGCAGCGCCATTTTCGATACAGATCTGATGGACTTCCTCCTCTTGTTCAACGAGGTATTGGAAGTGATCCTCAAGTGCAGTACAAGCCATTGCTTGATGCATGCGGAGCGCGTCAAAGCAATGGGGGTCGAGCTCACAGGCACGCTCAAGGAGCTTTTGGCCGTCGAGTACAAGGGGCTTGCCCTCCGATTCATTTACAGTTGGCAGAAGATAGTCGATCTTCTCGACAGCTTGTGCCATAAGGTGAAACGCCCGGTTTTCATCCGAGGCTATCAGTGTGTCAGGATTATCTGAGAAGTGCGCAACATAGGAGTTGAACTGCTGAGGATTGGGCGGTTCGGTAGCACCTGTCTCTATCAAATGATGGATAAACAGGCGATCAAAGTCTTCCTTTTTTGGATCGAACGCCAAAGGCTCTCCTGTCGGTTGCAACTGTTTCGGATCAAGCGTCAGGCCATTTCTATTTAAGATCGTGTTGGCAAGACCATACCGGCGGCATTGTTTGCATACCGTTGGCGTATTAACGTTATCAGTTTTTGCATATTTGTGATAGATTACGGAATGGTGTCTTGTATACATAAACGAGAAATTGTGTACAAAAAACGAGGAACTGAGTCCTCGTTTGTCCGCTATATATGGGATATGGTGGAAAAATAGAGAGAGGAAATGATATGGGACGTTTTACGAACCCGCGCGACCTGTACTTCGGTGAGGGCGCACGCCACGAGGTCAAGAACCTTGCAGGCAAGAGGGCAATTATCGTCTCCGGTGGCAGCTCGATGCGTCGTGGCGGCTTCCTGGATGACGTCGAGAACGACCTGAAGTCCGCAGGCTTTGAGGTTGCTCACATTGAGGGCGTCGAGTCTGACCCGTCCGTTGAGACGGTTATGAAGGGCGCTGCTCAGATGTCTGAGTTCCAGCCTGACTGGATTATTGCCATCGGCGGTGGCTCGCCAATCGACGCCGCGAAGGCAATGTGGATCAAGTATGAGTATCCTGAGACAACCTTTGAGGATATGTGCAAGGTCTTTGGCCTTCCCGAGCTCCGCACCAAGGCTCACTTCTGCGCAATTTCCTCTACTTCCGGCACCGCAACCGAGGTCACGGCCTTCTCGATTATTACCGATTACCAGAAGGGCGTTAAGTACCCAATTGCTGACTTCCAGATTACTCCTGACGTTGCCATCGTTGACCCTGAGCTCACCTATGGCATGCCTGTGAAGCTCGTTGCTCATACCGGTATGGACGCACTGACCCATGCTATTGAGGCCTACGTCTCCACTGCAGCTTCCATGTTTACCGATGCAGACGCTCTGCACGCAATTCGCGAGATTGTCGAGTGGCTTCCAAAGTCTTACAAGGGCGACAAAGAGGCACGTCAGCACATGCATGAAGCACAGTGCATCGCCGGTATTGCATTCTCCTCAGGCCTTTTGGGCATCGTTCACTCCATGGCTCACAAGACCGGCGCCGCATTCTCCGGCGGACATATCATCCATGGTTGCGCCAATGCCATGTATCTTGGCAAGGTTATCCAGTTCAACGCTCGTGATGCCCGCGCTAAGACTCGTTATGCTTACATTGCCAAGGAGATTTTGCATCTTGAGGGCGAGACCGAGGACGAGCTCGTAGCTGCATTGGTCCAGAAGATTCGCGACATCAACGATTCTTTGGACGTTCCACAGGGCATCAAGAATTACGGTGAGGGCGGCACCAAGTCCGAGACCTCTATCATTGATGAGAAGGAGTTCTTCGAGAAGGCTCCCGAGGTTGCACGCCTTGCTATCGAGGATGCTTGCACCCTTTCCAACCCGCGTAAGCCTACGCAGGAAGAGATGGAGCAGCTGCTCAAGTGCGTCTACTATGACCTACCTGTTGAGTTCTAAGATTCATTCATTTGAATGATGTAGATGCCGGCCCGGGTCGCGTTGTGCGGCCCGGGCTTTTATCGGAATTCATATAAAAATCCATTCACCGATTTCTTTTGGGTTTTTATTTTCCTAATACTATTCATTATGTATAAATGATCTCTGATTGAAGTAAAAGGATAAATCGGAAATATAGCTACAATGAGGAGGAAGAATGGCTGAAAATGCAGACAAGTCTCAAAAAAGAGGGAGAAAATGGAAAATCATCCTTGGAGTAATTGCGATTTTGATTGTGGCTAGTTTTTTTGCAAAGCCTAAAGGAACGGCGAGTATATCTTCGAATAACTCGAAGAAAGATGAAGTAGTAGCTACTCAGAAAAAAGATGAAGCTAGTTCTACTGAAGATAAAGCTGAAAAAAAGCAAGAAGAAAGTAAGACAGAGACTAAAGCAGAGGAAAAGAAAACAACGGAAGATATTCCGAAAGAATATAAAAATGCTTTACGGAAAGCGGAGGCATATAGTAAACAGATGTATATGTCTAAATCCGCAATTTATGAGCAGTTAACTTCAGAATATGGAGAGAAATTCTCTAATGAAGCAGCTCAATATGCAATTGATAATTTAAAGGCTGATTATAATGCGAATGCACTGGCAAAAGCTAAAATGTATGAGGAGAAAATGGCAATGTCTCCTGATGCAATTTATGATCAACTAACTTCTGAATACGGTGAAAGATTTACTGCTGAAGAAGCTCAGTATGCTATCGATCACCTAAATAATTAATAAACTATTATGTAGAAAATGATTTTAGTTATAAAACAGTCGTACGTACAGGAGGAAACATGGAGCTCAATGGTCTTATCGATCACACAAATCTCAAGCAAAATGCAACGGCTAAGGACATCAAGAAACTTTGCGCAGAGGCCCGCGAGTACCACTTCAAGACGGTAGCAATAAATAGCTGCTGGACAACGCTTGCCCACAAGGAACTTGAAGGATCCGGCGTCGGCATCACAACGTGCATCGGCTTTCCTTTGGGAGCCTGCTCAACGGCGGCAAAGGTGGCGGAAGCCAAGCAGGCCGTTGCAGACAAGACAACCGAGATTGACATGGTCATTAACGGTGGTCACCTTGTTGCCGGCGATGACAACTACGTTATAGCTGATATAAAAGCCGTTGTTGAAGCTGCGGGTACCATTCCCGTTAAGGTCATTCTTGAGTGCTGCCTTTTGAATGACGAGCAGATCGTGCGTGCCTGTAAGGATTGCCTTGCAGCCGGCGCTGCATTCGTAAAGACAAGTACGGGATTTAGCACAGGCGGTGCAACCGTCCACGACGTTCAACTTATGCGCGAGACCGTAGGCAACGCGTGTCAGGTGAAGGCTGCCGGCGGTATTCATACCAAAGACGAGGCGCTTGCAATGGTTGAGGCCGGAGCCGATCGCCTTGGTGTTTCAAGTGGTATTGCAATCGTTTCTGAGTAGCTTCTGAGTAGGATTTCGCCAAAAATCACTGTTTCACCTCAGGTTTAAGACAAGATAAAAACACCGTCACCCACAAGGGTGACGGTGTTTTGTCCTATACGTGGATATTTTTCAGGACGCTATGCAGAACTTTGTACAGAACTATATTCCAGACCTTCTCGCTATGTAGATCTCCGTCTGCACAGATTCTGCATTGATCCTTGCCGTTATTACGCCTGCTTAAGCTTACAAAGCTCAGCTGCGGTCTTTGCACCAAGGGCAACATTGTTGAAGACGAGCTGGATGTTTGCTTCAAGTGAATCGTTGCCGGTGATCTCGGCAACTTTTGCCAAGAGGAACGGGGTTGTTTCTTTGCCGTGGATGCCCTGTGCGGCTGCGTCCGTAAGTGCTTGCTCTATAGCGGCATCAATGACGGCCTTGTCCATCGAATATTCTTCGGGAATGGGATTTCCTACCAGCATTCCGCCGGTAAGCCCCAGCTCACGCTTGACGTGGAAAATTTCAGCCAGCTCACGCGGCGAGTCAACCCTGCGATCAACGCCAAAGCCACTCTTTCGCGTATAGAATGCAGGAAGTTCATTGGTCTGGTATCCAAGAACGGGGACGCCCTTGGTCTCAAGATATTCAAGCGTTAATCCAAGGTCAAGAATGGATTTTGCACCAGCGCAGATAACCATAACGGGAGTCTGTGCAAGCTCTTCCAGGTCTGCGGAGATGTCCATCGTTGTTTCCGCTCCACGGTGAACGCCTCCGACGCCGCCGGTGGCAAAAACATCGATGCCGGCCATATGGGCAATAATCATGGTAGTGGTAACGGTAGTTGCTCCGTCGCCCTTCTCGGCGACAATAACCGGCAAGTCGCGACGGCTTACCTTGGCAACCTCGCGACCCTTCTTGCCCAGATAATCAATCTCATCCGCAGAAAGTCCGGCGCGCAGACGCCCATTGATGATTGCGATTGTTGCGGGCACGGCGCCGTTGTCGCGAATGATCTGCTCAACCTTGAGTGCGGTTTCCACGTTTTGCGGGTACGGCATTCCGTGAGAAATAATGGTTGACTCAAGCGCAACGACCGGCTTATGGGCGGCAAGCGCCTCGGCTACCTCAGGAGAAATCTCGAGAAATTCATTCATGGTTTCATTCATTTTTGGCATATCCATCCCATCGGCTTAATTCTTGATGCGGTGCAGTACGGCAGAACCGGTGAGTGCCGAATTGATGGTAGAGGCGCTCTCCGTTGCGATTTCAGCTGCGGCCAGGCCAATGCAACCCGTGCGCTTAAGCGAGGCTTTTTTGGTGAATGCCCATGCAATTCCGGCAACCATGGCATCTCCGGCTCCGGTCATGTTAACGACCTTCGTCTCATGAAGCGGAAGCTTGAAGGCTTCGTTTGCGTCGGCGCAATAAAGTCCCTCGGAGCCGAGAGAAATAAAGACGCGCTTAAGGCCTGTATCAAGGAGTTCCTTGGCTGCGCGCTCAAGAGATGCGTCATCGTGAATGGTAACTCCGGAAAGCAATTCAGCCTCAAGACGGTTGGGCTTCAGCGTATGGAAACGACCAATAAGGTGACGGATTTTCTTGGCTTTTGTGGTAGAGACAGGATCGCAAATGATGGGAGCACTGACGTGATCAGCGAGATAACGGAGCGTTTCCTGAGGCAGGTTTGTATCGATTACAACCGCGGCGGCATGGTCGATAAGATCCATGCGCTCCTCCATGCGCTCAGGTGTGAGGTACCTGTAGATGTCCATATCTGCGATGGCAAGCTGCATCTCACCATGCTCATTCATGATAAAGAGGTACGTAGACGTGGGCTCGCCGGGAATAGTCATCGAAGGATCAATGTCAACATGAACAGCACAGCAGCCGTCTTTGAGTTCCTGAGCGTTTGCGTCTTGTCCGAATGCGGTAAGAAGACGTACCTTACTGCCGAGAAGGGCAAGGTTATGGGCAATGTTTCTACCAACGCCACCGGCGGACATTCGCACCGTGCCGGGGTTTGAGTCAGAAGCGATGAGTTTTCCATCAGGACTTCCGGCAATATCCATATTGGCAGCACCGATTACCATGACATAAGGGCTATCACACAAGATATAACGACGTCCAAGGACGGCTCCCTTACTGGTGAGATTGCTGATGTGCACGGATACCGATGAACGAGAAATGCCTGCTCGTTCAGCAATTTCTTTCTGGGTAATGGAAGGCTGCTCTTTAATCCAGTTGAAGATCTGCTGTTCTCTTTCTGTAAGCATACTATGATATCGCTTTCTTCTAGTCTGAACAAAATCTACATGATTTAGTGTACTGCAAGAATGTCGGTTTTTATATAGAAAAATTAAGACAAATAGCGATTTCTTCTTCTCTCATCTTGAAAATCTTCGATGCGTGCGTGTTGTTGATTTCTATTTCGGTAGTAAGCAATTGCTTACTACCGTTTGCAGAATTAATTAAACGGTGACCGGTAAACCAAGCATGTCTGAGCCCAAGAGAAAAAAGAGTGTAATAAAATATAGTCTTGTACATTTGTGTGGTTGCTTTTGGATTTGTCCAAGGAAGCATCTGCAGAACAGGAGGTATCTATGGCAAAACGTGTGTTTGTCGTTGTACTTGATAGTTTTGGTATTGGAGAAGAGCCTGACGCCCCCGCATATGGAGATGAAGGCAGCAATACGCTGTGCGCCTGTGGCACAAGTCCTTGCTTGCATATTCCTCATATGACAGAGCTTGGTCTTCTGAATATTGATGGCGCGCTTGATTCGGTGTATAAAACAAATTTGGCCCCTATCGAGCACCCCACCGGTGCGTTTGCGCGTATGCAAGAGCGCTCGGCAGGCAAAGACACAACGGTAGGACATTGGGAGATGGCAGGTGTTATATCACCCGAGCGTTTTCCAACGTACCCCGAGGGCTTTCCAAAAGAAATCATCGAGGAGTTTGAGCGGCAGACCGGACGCAAGGTTCTTTGCAATAAGCCCTATTCGGGAACTGAAGTCATAAAAGACTTTGGTAAAGAGATGGTCGATACCGGAGCTCTTATCGTTTATACCTCGGCCGATTCCGTGTTCCAAATTGCTGCTCACGAGGACGTTGTTCCCGTTGAGACGCTCTATGAGTATTGTCGCATTGCGCGCAAGATTCTTCAGGGCAAGCATGGCGTTGCTCGCGTAATCGCCCGTCCGTTTGAGGGTGAGTGGCCCTATGCACGCACGTCTCGCCGCCATGACTTCTCGCTTGAACCAACAGGCACCACCATGTTGGATCAGCTGAAGGACCACGGTTTTGACGTGCTTTCCATCGGTAAGATTTACGACATCTTTGCGCATCGTGGAACCACCGATCACGTATTTACCTCAGGTAACCCTGAGGGTATTGAAAAAACCATTGAGGCAACGCATAAAGATTTCCACGGCCTGTGTTTCACAAATCTGGTGGATACGGACATGATTTATGGTCACCGCAATGATGTGGACGGATACGCAAAGGCGCTTTCGTATTTTGACGAGAAGCTCCCTGAGATTATGGCAGGTCTTGGCGAGGATGATTTGCTTATGATTACCGCCGACCACGGCTGTGATCCCGTAACGCCTTCGACCGATCATTCGCGTGAGTATGTGCCATGGCTGATATGTGGTCCACGGGTGAAAGCTGGTGCAAACCTGCATACGCTCCCTACATTTGCCGATCTTGCGGAGACAGTTCTCGCGTATCTTGGCGCTCCTCAGCTGGGTGTGGGCACGTCTCATGTTTCTGAAATCTTGAAGGAGGATTAAATGTCTGCAACTCCCACCCCGCATAACGCGGCCGTTGAAGGCCAAATTGCAAAGACCGTGCTTATGCCGGGAGACCCACTTCGCGCAAAGCTGCTTGCCGAGAAGTACCTCGAGAATGTTGAGCAGTTCAATACCGTGCGCAATATGTTTGGATATACCGGTACGTATCAGGGTCATCCTATTTCCGTTATGGGCTCGGGTATGGGCATGCCTTCCATCGGTATCTACTCATACGAGCTCTTCAATTTCTATGATGTTGACAACATCATTCGCATTGGTTCTGCCGGCGGCTTAGCCGAGGGCGTTAAGCTGCGTGATATCGTGGTGGGCATGGGTGCCTGCACCGATTCAAACTACGCGGCTCAGTTTAACCTGCCGGGAACGTATGCGCCAATCGCTGATTACGATTTGCTTCGCCGGGCGGTGAGCGGTGCGGAGAAACTCGGATATCCGGTGCGCGTGGGCAATGTGCTTTCCAGTGATACGTTCTACGGTGCGGATGAAACGGCTCTTTCCCGCTGGGCATCCATGGGTGTGCTTGCGGTTGAGATGGAATCCGCAGCGCTCTATCTCAATGCCGTGCATGCAAAAAAGCATGCGCTGTGCCTTTTGACCATATCAGACCTTCCTCTGGCAGGGGAATCCCTTTCGGCTGAAGAGCGTCAGACAAGCTTTACACAGATGATGGAAGTAGCGCTTTCGCTTGCCCTTCCTGAATCGCAGTAAGTTTTCAACGAGAAGCACCGTATGTCCCAAGGTATTTGGGCAAAAAGGTGCTTCTCGCCGTGTAGTTTAAACCATGTGAAGGATGCTTTTAAAGCAACTTCTCAGGTGATAGTAAGGGGAAATGGTCCCCTTTAAGAGATCCCGGCACATGCGGGGATGGACAAAGGTAAGGAGAGTCCGATGAGCAATTCTGTTTCACGTCGTGGCTTTGTCGCTGGTGCTGCCGGTGCCGGTGCAATGGCTGTTCTTGCAGGTCTTACGGCTTGCGGCGGCTCAAAGAAAGACGACACCAAGAAGGATGCAGGCGACGACAGCAAGGCTACGACCAAGGCAAAGCTTGAGATGGTTACCGATACCGGCGGTGTCAATGACCAGTCATTCAACCAGCTTGCATGGGAAGGTATGCAGCAGCTTCAGAAAGAAGAGGGTTGGGACGTCAGCTATCTTGAGTCAAAGCAGGAGTCTGACTACGCTACCAACCTTGACAAGGCTGTTGACGATAAGTCCCAGCTTGTTTGGGGTGTAGGCTTTGCCATGGCAGACGCTATTGTCGAGGCTGCAAAGAAGAACTCCGACGTTCAGTTTGCCATTATCGACAACGGTAACGACGACAGCTCAATTTCCAACCTTACGGGTGTTACCTTCCGCGCTCAGGAGCCTTCGTTCCTCGTTGGCTACATTGCAGCTCGCACCACTAAGACGGGTAAGGTCGGTTTCGTCGGCGGTATCTCCTCTGCCATCATCGACCAGTTTGAGTATGGCTACAGGGCCGGTGTTCTCTTTGCAAACAAAGAGCAGAGCCTGAACGTTGAGATTCAGTCCCAGTATGCCGACTCCTTCACCGATGCGGCAAAGGGTAAGTCCATCGCCGCAAAGATGTTCTCTGACGGCTGCGATGTTGTCTTCCACGCTGCCGGCGGTGTTGGTACTGGTGTTATCGAGGCTGCTAAGGATGCAGGTAAGTTTGCCATTGGCGTTGACAAGGATCAGGCGTATCTGGCACCCGAGAACGTTCTTACCTCTGCACTTAAGAAGGTTAACGTGGCCGTTGTTGACGTCTCCAAGAAGATTCTGAAAGACGGAGACAAGGGCGGCAAGACCGTTGAGCTGGGCTTTACTGATGACGCTGTCGGTATTCCTGAGGATCACAAGCTCATGGGCGATGAGGTCTACAAGGGTGCCATGGAAGCAGCCGACAAGATTAAGGCCGGCTCAATTGTACCTCCTGCCAATAAGGACGATCTTGCTAAGTACGAGAAGAGCCTCGCATAAGGCGAGTAAGTATGTGGTGAGAGGCACCTAAGGCTTACGGCTTCTCACTTCGTGTAGTGAATGGTTTTACAGCCAAGGGGCCCTTTTGGGTCCCTTGGTGGTAAAGCGTGAGGGAAAAGGAGGTGGCTCGTGGAAGCTAACTCGGAATATGCCGTCCAAATGCATGGCATTACGAAAGTGTTTGGCACGTTCAAGGCGCTTGATGGCGTTGACCTGGATGTACGCAAACAATCCGTCCATGCCATCCTAGGTGAAAACGGTGCAGGTAAGAGTACCTTGATGAACGTGCTCTACGGCCTCTATTCTGCGGACGAGGGAGAAGTCTTCCTCAATGGCAAGCATGTAGACATCTCAAATCCAAATGATGCCATTGCACAGGGTATTGGCATGGTTCATCAGCACTTTATGCTGGTTGATAACTTTACGGTAACCGAGAATATCGTACTCGGCGATGAGGTCACGTCATTTGCGGGAGTTCTCGATCCAAAGAAGGCACGTGAGAAGGTCCTCGAGATCGTTAACGAGTACGGTTTTGACGTTGATCCGGATGCAAAGATTGAAGACATCACGGTTGGTATGCAGCAGCGTGTTGAGATTCTAAAAGCGCTCTACCGTGGTGCCGATACGCTGATTCTTGATGAGCCAACCGCGGTGCTGACTCCGCAAGAGATTGAGAAGCTCATTCAGATCATGCGAGATTTGGTGAGCAAAGGCAAAACCATCATTATTATTACGCACAAGCTGAAAGAGATTATGTCTTCGGCGGACGAGTGCACCATTATTCGTCGCGGTAAATACATGGGCACCGTTGACGTTTCAAAGACCAATGAAACGGAACTGGCGAATAAGATGGTCGGCCGCAATGTTAATTTGCACGTTGACAAGAAGCCCGCAAAGCCGGGGGAGGTACTGCTTTCCATCCGGGATCTTCACGTAAAGGATGAACGTGGTATCGAGCAGGTCAACGGCCTTAATTTGGAAGTTCGCGCCGGTGAGATTGTAGGTCTTGCTGGTATTGACGGCAACGGTCAGCGTGAGCTTGCCGATGCCATAAACGCTCTGGTAAAACCCGAGTCGGGTACCATTGCCATCCGTGGTGAAGAAATACAGGCCACAACGCCGCGCAATGTTATCAACCATTCGGTAGCAACAATCCCTTCGGATCGTCAGCGCTGGGGTTTGGTGCTGCCCTTCTCGGTAGCTGAAAATATGGTGCTTGAACGTCATGGCGAAGAGCGGTTTGGCAAAGGAATTTCTTTGGATTACGCCAAGGTGAATGAGTTTGCCAAAGAGCTTGTTGAAGAGTTTGACATTAGGCCGGCAGGTTGTTTTGATCACGCTGCAGGAGGTCTTTCCGGAGGCAATCAGCAGAAAGTTATTATTGCGCGTGAGGTGTCCGGTGAACCTGATGTACTCATTGCCATTCAGCCAACACGAGGCCTTGACGTGGGCGCCATTGAGTTTGTTCACAAAGCGCTTATTCGCGAGCGTGACCGCGGTGCAGCCATTTTGCTCATCTCGCTTGAACTTGATGAGGTTATGGACGTGTCGGATCGCATCGCCGTTATTTATGCGGGTCAGATTGTCGGGGAGTTTGAACAAGGTGCTATCACTGAGGAGCAGGCAGGCCTCCTCATGGCGGGAGGTGGTGCAGAGTGACTACTCTCACCAAAATAATGAGGAAGCCTATTACCTCAGCAATTGTGGCTATTTTATTTGGCTTCTTTGTGGCGACCATTGTTCTTGCGTCTGCAGGCTATGATCCGGTTGAAGCTTTTGGTGCGCTTATCGACGGAATGATTGGTAAGCCAAAGTACATCGCAAACGTTATCATCAAGGCAACTCCGCTGCTCTTTACCGGTGTGGCTGTCGCCTTTGCATTTCGCGTGGGTCTGTTTAACATCGGTGCCGAGGGCCAATATGTTTTTGGTACCGTTTTTGCCACAATCGTAGGCGTTCTTCTCGACCTTCCACCGGTATTACAGATTCCTGTAGTACTTTTGGTTGGTATGCTTGCAGGAGCTGCCGCAGGTGCACTTGTGGGCTGGTTGAAAGCTAAATTTGGTATTCATGAGGTCATTACCAGCATCATGCTTAACTGGATCAGCCTTTACTTCAACAACTTTGTGGTGAACTCAGAGGCATTCCATAAGGCCAATTCCACCAAATCACTTCCCATTAACCCATCCGGTTACACGATGCTCTTTACGGACATGAAATCGAGCTCGGACGGTCTTGCGGCGCTTAAAGACATTCCGGTAGTGGGAGATGCCATTGCGCGAACCGACGCCAACGTTGGCATTATCGTCGCCATAATCGCAGCTATTTTTATCGGATGGCTGCTTATGCGCACAAAAGTCGGTTATGAGATGCGCGCCGTTGGCTTTAACCGCGATGCCGCCCAGTTTACCGGTATCAACGTTAAGCGCAATTTGGTGCTTTGTATGGCCATCTCCGGAGCGCTGTGCGGTGTTGCGGGTGCTCTGAATATCACGGGCCTGAACCCGCATAGCATTTCAGTGCTTGCGGCATTTGAAAATTACGGCTTTAACGGCTTGTCCGTTGCGTTTATTGCAGGTTGCTCGCCGGTTGGCTGCATCCCTGCATCCCTGCTCTTTGCAGGTCTTTTGTACGGAGGACAGTCGGTACAGCAGGTTGTGGGTGCTCCGTCCGAAATCATCAGTATTATCATCGGCACCATCGTCTTCTTTATGGCGCTTGGCGGTGTCATTCCGATGCTTGCCGAATATCTCGACCGTCGCCGTGCTAAACAGGCAAAGCTTGCCGAAGGAACCGTTGGAGCTGACGCAACAACCAATGATTCGGCTCAGGGGAAGGAGGCGAAGTAGAGATGGATATGACTGCTTTAATTAAGATCCTCGTGCTGCTGGTTGGCGGTACGCTTATGTACTCTACTCCGCTGGTATTCGGTGCGTTAGGTGGAGTTCTTTCCGAGCGTTCGGGTGTCGTGAACATTGGTATCGAAGGCATGATGAACGTTGGTGCCTTTGCCGGTGTTGCCGGCAGCTACCTTACGGGAAGTCCATGGGTAGGCCTCCTCTGCGCGGGTATTGCCGGTGGCTTGGTTGCTCTTTTGCATGCGATTGCTTCCATTACCTTTAATGCGGACCAGACGGTTTCCGGCGTTGCCATCAACCTGTTGGCTCCCGGTATTGCGCTGTTTGCCTGCGGCCATCTGTTTGAGGGCGCAAAGCAAACGCCGGCCGTAAATACGCTTCCCAAGTTGTTTGGCAACGGTGCCTTTAATGACACGCTCTTCTCGGCTTTGAATGTGGACATTACGGTACTTCTCGCGCTTATTACCTCGGCTGTCGTATGGTTTGTGCTGTACCGCACCAAATGGGGCCTGCGCATTCGTTCCGTTGGCGAGCATCCTCATGCGTCCGAGACGCTTGGCATTGGTGTTCGTCGCACACGCTACGTCTGCGTAATCATCTCCGGTATTCTTGCCGGTTTTGGTGGCGCATCCGTAACGCTGGCAATTATTTCCCAGTACACGCAGACGGCCATTTCCGGCCAGGGCTTTATCGCGCTTGCCGCAGTTATCTTTGGTAAGTGGAAGCCGCAGGGAGCTTACGGCGCATGCCTGCTCTTTGGCTTTACGCAGGAGCTGGCTATTCTTCTGGGAGGAGGAGCTACGCCCATTCCGTCCGAGATCATCTCGATGCTTCCATACATCATTACGATCATTACGCTCATACTCTTTGTGGGCAGGTCGGTAGCTCCAAAGGCTGACGGCGTTCCGTATGTTAAGGGAAGCCGATAAGATGGCTGCTGATTTTACGTTTAATGAGATGCCGGAGGCTCAGGTTCTCGTAGAGCTTGCAGTGAAAGCTCGCGAGAAGGCCTATGTGCCGTATTCTCATTTTGCAGTGGGAGCCGCTCTGCTCTGTGCCGACGGCTCCGTCTACGGTGGTGCAAACCTTGAAAATGCTGCATACACACCGACAAACTGTGCCGAAAGAACCGCGTTTTTCCGAGCCGTTTTTGAGGGCCAGAGGAATTTCTCTGCGATTGCCGTGGTTGGTGGACCTGAAGGACGTCCGGTGAGTGAGTGGTGCACACCGTGCGGCGTGTGCCGTCAGGTAATTCGTGAGTGGTGTGACCCCGATACGTTCCGGGTGATTTTGGGTCGGGTTGGCTCAAAGCCACGCGAGTTTTTGCTCCGTGAGATTTTGCCCATGGGATTTGGTCCTGAAGATTTAGGAGAAAGCGGTCCTTCGGGTAAGGCGGGTGGCGACTTCGTTGAGCGTGGAGACGCTCCAAGCGGTAAGTGTAACCATTAGCGAATGTAGGTACGAGTGAACGCACCCACTGGTGGACGCAACCACCGGTGGGTGTCGTTAGTAGGAAAGGACACATCTTATGCGCATGTACGACGTA
>ERZ772962.339-NODE-339-length-26104-cov-14.521517_pt1 | contig 26104 bp, 15 predicted proteins | sample MGYA00580676_ERZ772962 | MGnify/ENA primary metagenome ERZ772962 (study PRJEB29015, sample SAMEA2738049) | human oral metagenome | biome: human oral; feature: human-associated habitat; material: saliva | place: China | collected 2230 ...
ACAACAGCACATACCCATAAAACAACACATTCTCACCCACCGGAAGAGAACGCGAGGTCTGCAGAATAAACCCCAGCAAAGGCCACCCGATCAAAAACTGAGAAATCCCAATAAAAATCCCAGAACTCCACCAATCAATCGCAGCCAACCACTCTTTCCGAACACCCAAAAACATCTCATCCTTCCCCACCATGTTTTCACCATCTTTCTGCGGATAAGACCCCAACTACACCAACAGCAAACCTTACAAGCAAGTCACCCAAGCATACATTTTCCCCAGAACCGCATAATCACACCAATTGCTAAAAGCAAGAAACATTAATCTACTGAAACTCAATACACGCTAAAATAAATGAAAAATTAACAAACACAAAGATAAATCAATCAATACCAGAATTACTTTTACCAAAATAATTAGTAATAGATCGCATGCTCACTGAATTATTGCAGTTAACTCATTATAGATTAATAAATTAATTCTTTAGGACTAAAACCACTCTCAAAAATAAAAATAGAAATTAGTAAAAATAAATAATCACCGTCTAAGAATATTTAGCTTTTATTACCCTTCGTAATGCAAACTCAATAGCATCAACTAGAACATCACCAAGCCAATACGCAACCCACCATGGAGCAACAACAAGTACAGTCGGATAACCCCATCCTCGCAATACACCTACCACACTTACTACTAACAAAACGGTATATATCCGCCATGAGCCATTCCATTTCACTATACGTTTTACCACAACAGATGCCCATAAACCCATCGTCGCCACTATAACTGTTGGTAAAAGCATCGGAGACGGATCGTAACTTCGTTGAATCATCGCAGGAATAGCCAACGAAAAGAATCCCGTCATAAAAACAGCAGTAATACAAAAAATTGCCGCATAAACACTTCCTACCGTATCACTATTTTCTTCGTATTTTGCGTTTTTTTGCTCAACTTTAATTCTATAAGCTTTTACCTCCTCGGGAGACATCTTCGCCACACGATACAACTCATAATAATTATTCAATAAAATACCCGGATACAACCCGCAAACTACAGAGCCAAACATATACATCCCCAACGCACGTATGGGCATAGGGAAAAGAATAAACAAAAAAGCTGACAGAAAACTACACAGCCAAAAAAGACCTACAGCTATATCTGCACGAAAAAAACGAAACAAACAAAAATTAACCGCAATACCTATAAAAGGCAAAGAAAACAACACAACATAAAACGGCAAATTAGGACCCGTCATAGGATGCGACGGCGCAACCCGCACCACTAATTCCACAATAGGCCACCAGATCAATATCTGTACCACCAAAGCCCAAAACGGGCCCCAACCCCAATACACACAATCCCGAATACGCACCCGCACGCCTACTCACCACCCACAAACTCAACATCAGAACCCTCTACAGGGTCAACATCCTCATCCCAAGAAACTCCATCAGCCAGAGAATTTTTCCTCACCCGAAACAATACCCTCAGAATCTCGCACGCCAACAGGATCTTGAATACCCTCAGACTCTTGCACGTTCTCTGGCTCACGGCTATCTTCAGGGGCCTGAACATCACCTAATTCCTGAATATACCCGGGAACCTGAAACTATAAACTGCTAAAATCCTACCGATTACGCAGCCTCTGTGCACGAGCCATACCACGACGCATAACATCCTCAACCTCAGACACCCACGGTGCACCCACAACATAACCAGCCCACCACGGAGCCACCAACAACACCACCGGATAACCCCACACCAACAACACACCCACCACACTCACCACCAGCAACACAGCATACACCCACCCCGAAACCTTCCACCCCAACACACGCTTCACCAACACCGACACCGCCACCCCGGTTATCGTCACCACCACCGCAGGAAAAATCATCGGAGACGGATCATACCCCTTCCAATGCATCGCCGGAATACCCACCGCAAAAAACCCAACCATGAATAGCATCACCATAAAGGCAAAGGACATAAACGTACTCTCAGTTCTCAGCTCACGTTTTTGCATCTCTTTCTCTCGCACTTCAAGCTTAAGCTGATACTCCTCCACTTCCTCAGGGGACATCTTCGCCACACGATACAACTCATAATAATTATTCAACAAAATACCCGGATACAACCCACACACCACAGAACCAAAACCAAGCATCGACAGACCCCGAAACGGCATCGGAAAAAGACCAAACAAAAACATAAACCCAAACGCAACAGGCACCATCCACCCTAACGCCCGCCGCGGATGCAAAAACCGGAACAAACAAAAATTAACCGCAATACCTATAAACGGCAAAGAAAACAACACCACATAAAACGGCAAATGAGGACCCATCATAGGATGCGACGGCGCAACCCGCACCACCAACCCCACAATAGGCCACCAAATCAACACCTGCACCACCAAAGCCCAAAACGGACCCCAACCCCAATACACACAATCCCGAACACGCACCCGCACGCCTACTCACCACCCACAAAATCAACATCAGAACCCTCTACAGGGTCAACATCCTCATCCCAAGAAACTCCATCGGCACCAGAGAATTTTTCCTCACCCGAAACAATACCCTCAGAATCTTGCACACCAACAGGATCCTGAATACCCTCAGGCCCTTGCACATTCTCAGACCCACGAATATCTTCAGGAGCCTGAACATCGCCCGGCTCTCGTATATCTTCCGGCTCCAGAACTTGAACCTCGCCACCGGACATACCAGAACCATCAGAATCAACACTCAAAGGAGCCGGAGAAGGACCAGGAGACGGCACAGGATACGCAGGAGCACCCTCAAAATTCAAAAGCCTATCCACCACATACTTCTTCGCCGCATCAGACAACGCAACCAAACCAGCATTCGTCGTAGAATTCAACGCCAACGGACCAAAATCACGATGCTGACGAGGTAGCGGCATCGGATGTCCCAACCCCATCTGCCGGTAAGACCCCAAATAATTGGGAGCTTTCAATGGCTGCCCTAAAGGGCCGACCTTCACATTCTCCAACTTACGATTCTTCAAGCCGATGTTCCCTACCTGGCTCAAACCAGCACCAGAGGAAAAGTTATACACCTTATCCCCACCCGATGTAGGATTACCTGACAGACCAGCCCACAACTCACCATTAGCCATACTCATACCGCCTGCAAGACCGGCCTCCAAACTATTCTGCCTAAAACCGCCAGGCCTGAAACCCAAATAATTCCCGATAGAACCAGCAGCAGGCTTCGCTGAACCACCCAGTATATTACCCGTAGCCCCAGTCCCCATCTGATTAAACAATTCGCCAGTGTTAAATGGCTCGGGAGTAAGCCCCATCAAAGATTGTCCCGTATACGACACTCCGTTCACGGCGGCACCAGTGATACCATTTACTGCAGCATTGGCACCTACAGCCTTTAACCGTTGACCTACAGTAGGTTTCGCCGTTCCTGATGAAGACTTACCCGCCGACGCAGCACTAGGCGTATTAACTTTACCTACCTGGGCAGGGCCAACAGGCCTCAAGCTTGAAGCGCTCTTCGACCCGGTGGCCACGAGAGGAACAGCTTTCCCTTGGCTGGCGGACACCGTTACCGTCCGCGTAGGGATCCCTGAACTTACACTGGTAGTAACACCCTTAGAACCAGCGGCGACTACCGGTACATTTTCCCATGCCACTACCGTTGGGGACGCCGAAGTAAGTTTCGACTCCACGGCTGCAGCGCGAGTAGCAGTATTTGAAGAATTGATGAGTTTAGAGCCCTGCGGAATGAACTTGGTCTCCGCAGCAACTATGCGCTCACTCGGCTGAACCACAGATGCCGTAGAGGGCGCAAAAGTACTGCGAACTTTAGAAGCTCCCTGCACGACCTTAGGCACCACCCACGTCTCAACACCATAGGCGACACCATAAGAAGCAGCGGCTGTAAAGCCTCCAGAAACGCCTCCAACAACGGCTGATAAGGCCACATCACCAGTGTCAACGTATCCGTCGCTCTTCAACGAAGCATCAGAGTTCAACGTTATTCCGGCGCTTATAGTACCACCGGATACGACGCCCGCTACAATTGCTGCACTTAAGCCGGGAATAGGTATGGAAATAACAGCAGCAACTATGCCAACCGCGATAAGCGCATGTGATACCTCTTGACGGTTCCTGCTCAGCCATCCGTTAAAACTCGTGTCTTTTGCGAGTTCAACAGAAACCTCAGTCGTCCCCCACGGATCCACCATGTTCATTGGGTTAGACCCCACGAAAGAGTATGCGTCTGCGAACCACGGCGAACCGGCTACTGGCGCTAGCGGATCAGTCGAAAGGAAACGCTTGGAGGCTCCATCAAAAGTGCGAGCGCCCATCACGTCTAACCCAGCGACCCGCACGCTGCCTGCGCCCGTGAAAGAAACCCCGGCAGGCAGCACCTGGTTAAGCGGATCAGAACTTCCGAAGCCAGGCATGTGAGCCATACCTGAGAGGTCGGGCACGCCCCATGGATTAAACCCCTGTGGAACGCCTACTTGGGAGAACCCACCGTCATTTTCCGGGGCAGTGACAGCTCCCACGCCCAAGACCTGTGGGGTATCAGAGAGCGAATCCCACAGCACTGGTACCGAAGCCCTGTCAGCACCGGTTATCTGCGCCAGTTCACCCGCAGCATCAGTCACCAGACGTACCCGGGACGCCACACCGCGCACACCCAATACCTCTGTGTGGAAGGCATCAGAATTTGACGTAGTTGTCACCGAGGAGAGACCGCCCCATACTCCCCACTCATACTCGCGGGAAGTGCGAATACCCTGATTTGAGGCAGTATGCTCACGTACGCGGTATCCGGCGGTATCATACTCATAGGTTGTTGTGAGGCGATTAATAACTTCACGGTGCAGCCCCACAAACTCCGGGGCGATAGCGGCTGCGTACTCCAGGGTCTCGGTCTGAACCAGCTGGTTGAGAACGTTATATTCAAAGGAGCGTTCGCTCAGGAGCGTGCGTGCTTGCGGCTCTGCATCTTCAAGATCGTCCAGGCGGTAAAGCTTCTCGGTCATCATCAGACCGTTGTCGAAAGCCCACTCATATTCATGGTTACCCTCGCGGGCACCTACCAGTTGACCTGCGGCGTCATAGGAGTACATCACGAGGGATTCGCCGGTCTGAACCCCCACAACACGACCCTCAGCATCACGGGTGATCTGGGTCCGCTCAGTAGATACAGTGAGTCCCTGATTCTTAGTACTGCTCACAGCGTTAGAGACGTTTTCGGCCGCCAAGCTCTTGCCGTATTCTGAAACCCGCCCTGAAGCGTCAAACTGCCAGGTAGAGACAATATCCCCTACCTGCGCACGAACAAGCTGCCCCATCACGTCATAGGAATAGGTGGAAACAATGGGCTCGCTCTCACCTATGCTGCGGGTTTCGCGGCTCACCACATGACCAGCGCCGTCGTAGACCACCTGCGAGGTACCGTAAGGGGTCACGGTACTCGTGCGGTTACCATCGGCATCGTAAGCATATGTGAGCGTGTAGGCACCCGTTGAGACAAAGGCGTTGAGCGCCTGTACCTGGCTCTCAACATCCGTAAGTTCAGATATCTTAGGCTCTTCATTCGGTACCTGCGGGTCAATGACTGCGCTTCGGGAACGCTTGATGAGCTGCCCGGCGGAGTCGTACTCGTAGCGGTGCTCAACATAAGCTTCTGCTGGCGCGCTGGTATCAAGAGCCTGAGCTGTCGCGTAGTCACGCACCCACACGATGCGCCCCCGGTTCTCACTACCATACTGGGCAATACGCACACCATCGCAGAAAGCATACCGAAGCTCGCCACCACGTTTGTAGTCGTACTCATAGGTGCGCTCATGCACGCCATCAAAAGCACGGATCAGGCGGCCAGCCGCATCATACCCATATTCATACGCAGTACCCGCCGCGTTAATGGTGCGGGTCAGACGGTTCAAAGCATCATACTCGTAGCGAGTGACCTGCCCTGTGGAATCCATAACCTGCGAAATATTGCCCGCAGCGTCATACTTCATATGGGTGCGGTTGCCCAGCCCATCAACGGTCTGAATCAGTTGACCAGCAGCATCATAGGTAAAACGGCGATAACCGTACGTGTTATCACGCAGACCCACCAGACGACCGCCCAGATCATACTCATACCTAGCGCTGCGGGCACCTTTCGTCACTTTGATAACCCGACCTGCGGCATCGTAATCAATATGTTCCGTAGAGCCATCTGGCAGAATGCGTTTCACCACCTGGGATGCGGCATCATACACTAGGCGCGTGACAGCCCACTGTGTGGGTTCAAATTCTTGCTGCAATTCAGCAGACGATACCGTTGGTTCGTCAAGGCCCATCGCATACTGCACCAGTCGGCCAGCAGCATCATATTCATAGGTTTGCACGCGCCCGGCAGGTGAAACCACTCGCACTGGGCGGCCCGCAAGATCACGGATAATGCGGGTTAGGCCGCCCCTCGCATCCACAATTTCAACGGGGTTACCGGCGTGATCGTAAGTGATGAATTCTTCAGCGTCGGGCTTCTCAGAAGACCCTACTGTAACCCCCGTTTTCTGAGCGACGACGCGCCCAAAAACATCAACCTGTTTAAACGAGGTACCGTAGGCGCTTGTGGTCCTTTCCAAACCATGCTTACGGTCTATGTCCTGCTTGATCTTAACCCCCGTGGGATCAGTTTCAGAAGTGCGGTTCCCTACAGGGTTGTAGGTGTACTGAGTCACACCACCTAAAGGATCAATAGCGGCAATAAGTTGGCGGATTCCGTCATATTCATAAGTCCATGTTGCCCCTGATGCCTCAATAACCTGGGCCAAGTTGCCTGACTGATTATAAATATTCTGAGTAGTGCGACCTAACGGGTCGGTAACAGAGGTAATTTCCCGAGCCCGGTTATAGGTCAGAGTAGTAACATTTCCGTAGGGATCCGTCACCGTATGAGGCAGATTTCCTCGTTCCTGATCGCCGGTGATATCCGCGTTTTCTAGAGCGGCAAAACGTTGAGCAGCACGCAAAAGTGCAGGTATTTGTGATGTCTCTGGTGCTTCTTGGTATGCGAAACTCCACCGGGCACCGGTAGCTTCTTCGAAGCTGGAAATCATGCCCGCGGCGTTATATCGGATACGGAGAGACCGACCCAACGGATCGATGACCTGTGTTACGCGCCCAGCACCGTCACGTACCAGAGTAGTTGTGTTTCCCACACCATCCGTCACGGTCTTCAAATCACCATGAAGATCATAGGTCATGACAGTGCGCACACCGGTAGGGTCTATGGTCTCCATAAGACGACCGTGTTCGTCCCAGATCAACTGGGTTTTTGCCCCGTTACCCGCAATCACGGCTGAGGGATTGGGGTTCACCGAATCTGCATACTCATACAAAGTATTGATGGGGGTGCCTAGGTTCAGGGTGTCCCGAGCATCACAGACCGAAACCCCAGTGATGCGGTTATACTCGTCCCAACTATAGGTGTAGTCGGTTCCTTCTGGGGTACGCTCGCGGACGAGGCGGTCACACCGGTCAAAAGAGCGGTTGGTAATAGAACCGTCACGGTCAGTAATACTGATTCGATTATCGCCAGTCCCGTACCGAATACTGTAACGTTTTCCGTTCCCATCCATGACACCTATGAGTCGCCCCTTAGGGTCGCTGTAAAAAATATTCACCTTCAGGCCGGTCTCAGCCTGGGCAACAGTTGTCACACCCTCAGATGTGTAGTTATACGAGATATCATCATCATATTCCGTATGCTGACGGATCACACGTCCATTGCCGTCGTAGGTATTCGCAACCTCAACATGCCCGTTAACATCAGTCACCTCGTGGATCAGATGCTCCGGGGTGTGGGTATATGTACGGGTACCATTCATCTTCTCTACAGCGCAGAGGTGACCCGCAGCGTTCTCCCCTTCAGGGGCATAACGATACCCAACGGCAGCTTGGGGAGCACCCGCGCTCTCACCCGCAGTATTGTACGCATAAGCCTGAGTAGGGCGTAACCCACCAGCAGAATCCAGCTCATAATCCAGATGAATAGCCCGATGTGCCACAGGATGCACGAGGTCTGTAATAACACGCTGAGATCCACCCTCAGGCTCAATAATCACGGTAGCGTACACCGGAACCATCGCATCGCTCAGGTGCCCGTCCGCAGTACCAACCCATGCACCTGCCGAGTTATACACGTGACGCGCGTGTTTATTGTCTTCAATGATCCAGTAATGTGGCGTGGAGGCCAATTCTTCACGTACTTGTGAGAAACCTGTTTCCTCATAGGTATTTTGGGCAAGTTCCGCCTTGCAGTCATGCACCTGTTCAACTGCCTGCAGCCGCATCTGCGTGATCCACTCATACAGTTCGTCGTTAGGCAGTACTTTGGTGAGCCACCAAGGCTCCTGCGGGGTTCGGTCATATCCGTCACCCGAACGGCTAAAGTGTAGAATACGACCGTCTTTGGTGTACCACTGAGCACTTTCTGAGGTGAAGTTAAGGCGGGTATCAAGTGTCGAACACCACCCAGGCCCAAAAATTCCTGAAGGAAGTATCTTTGGGTGTGCCACCGTAAAGCTGTTATACATGCGCTCCAAGGATAAAGCAGTAGCGGCAGTATTATCGAACGCTAAATCAAGCTCGTATTCAATAAAGTTACCCGTCGCAATATTAACCGGATCGTTACGAAACCCTGAGCTAGGGTAAGCGCCCAAAACACCCGCCGAAGGCACATAAGGGAGCATATGTTTTGTCGGAAGCTTTTTAAGATCTTTATCGTTTACAAATACGCTACTCTCAACAGAATGTAAAACACGCGGATCTGAAAGCTTGGGATTTGTTTTGCTAAGCTCACCCTGACTTCCAGCCTTCCAGAGTTCTTCCCCAATTTTTCCGGCGCGAAAAGCCTCTACAAGATTATCTTGAGACCAGACATAAACAGCAGCGATGAGATCTGTTGCGTCAAGTTTCCCCCAATCAGTACTGCTTTTAAAAGTTTCGTAAGAGGACTTCATCGCATTATAGTCTTGCTCTACACGAGGGCTCATGCCCTTAATCACGTTGTAATATTTAATAAGGTGCTCAGGAATACCCGAAACCTTACCATGAGCCAAATCGCTCATATTTATATCGTCTGCATTTGCCTTATATGTAACAAATGACTCGGCTTCTGGTCCTTTGTCGCCCTTAAGATTAGTCCGTATTTGAGAAACTTTTTCGTTATACTTCCCCAAAGAAGTTGAATTATATACTTCATAATGAGGACGAGGCTGCGGCTCAGGCCGAGGAGGCATAGTATCTGTGACTTTTAAATGGCGATGCTCCGGCTTTACAGGTTTATTATCACCCGACCTGTAGTTGTACCTGATAATCTCAAAGGAATGTTGCATAGAATCCCAATCAGCCGCCGCGTCACGAATACGAACTTCCTCATGGGCAGCAGCAATATATTTTTTCATATTATCTTCGGCATTCCGAAGGGACTCAATGAGCTCTGATCCCATCTCAATGAGGCTGTCAGCATTACGAGAAAACAATGAACCATAAGGGCCCTCAAGTTGCTCTTTTGCATATTCTGTAACTTTATTACGCTCCCGCATTTGGTTTTCAAGCGTTGTTTTACAAACCCGGAAGGCGGCTTCAAGTTTCTCGGCTTCTGCAAAATTAAACTTAACAGGGTCGGTATTCGCGTGCATAAGCTACCTTTCTCTTATCACCAGCTAATAAGGACTGGACACATGGCATATTCCGCAGCGTCCCAGCGGGTGACCAGGTAGACATCTCAGAACATCTTAAGAATGTTCATAGTGGTTGGTTGTCATCAAGCCTACACCATACATCATTCAGCACCACTATTATACGAAGGTACCAGCCAAGAACCTAGAACATTGATCAACATATTTTAATGACCCACAATTACTTTCTTGGTAATGTTTTGAGTCTTCAAGTATAGTCACACTTCTGAAACGTATGGGCGGGGTTAATACAGTTTCGCCCATACACCTTATAAATACCGCCCAGGACTAACGCCTTCCCGCTAGTTTCCGCCGTTAAAGCTAAAGCCCCGAATACGAGTGCAGGCCCGAGAAGAAAATATTCACCACCGTGAAATTAAAAATAATGCACAAATAGCCGATAATAGACAGCCACGCCGAACGCGGGCCAGCCCAGCCGCGGGTTGCACGCGCATGCAGATACGCCGCGTACACCACCCAGATCACGAAGGTCCATACCTCTTTAGTGTCCCAGCCCCAGTAGCGGCCCCACGCCTGACTCGCCCAAATCGCGCCAGCGGCAAGCGTGAACGTCCACATTACAAACGCCAAAGCGTTCAGGCGGAACGCAAAATTCTCAAGAGCCTGGGCGCTCGGAACCAGGCGCATAAACGCCCACCCGCCCGATTTACCGTTCAGGATGCGCTGTTCGCGGCGGGTCTGCACCAGCTGCAGCACCGCCATCGCGAACGTAATCGTAAACACCCCGGAGGCAAGCACCGCAATCGACACGTGAATCACCAGCCAGTAGCTCTGCAACGCCGGTTTCAGGTGCCCCACGGGGGTGGCGAAACTAATGGTGGCGGCGCACATCATAATCAGCGCCAGCCCAGACACGAGCGTGCCCACGAACCGCAGGTCACGGAAAATCAGTGCCACCAGGTACACGGCCACCACCACCAGCGCGCCCGTGGTGCAGAACTCATACATGTTCCCCCAGGGCACACGCTGCGCAGCCACGCCGCGCATAATAACCGCCGCCGCGTGCACCAGTGCCCCCATCAGCATAACGATCACGGCGATGCGCGCCGCCGGGCGGCTCTGGCCCGTGTACAGCATTGATGAGTCCGCCACGTGGCCCTCAAGCGTGCGTGCCGCCGCACCCCGGTACCCGGCGCCCCGCTCGCCCGTGCCGGTCTCAGCGCCGCCGGTGCGCTCAACACGGGTGGCTTTCGCGCTCATCTTAACCGACGACTTAGCGGCGGTTTTCCCACCGGTTTTCTCCGCACCCGCAACGGAGGTGGCCGCGCCCGCGGTAACAGGCTCAGCCGCCTGTTCCTCCTCTAACTCCGCCTCACGAGGCGCCGCGGCACCCTCCAGACGGCGGGTTACCCGCGAATTCTTCACCACATCCCAGGTGAACGCCACGAACACCACGGTGTAAATCAGCGCGGCAATATACATGAATAGCTCACTGTAGCGCGCTAATGTCTCGTTCAGCATGGGCTACTTCCCCTCGGTTTTCTCAGTCGGCTCCTCGGATGAGGGCTCCTCAGCAAATTCCAGCCCCCACCGGGTGGCGAAAGCATCCGTAATACGCTCAGCCTCGGCGGCAAGACGCGGGTCCTCCCCGCGCGCAAGCAGACCGTACTCTACGGTGAGCACCCCCTCATTGGTGCTGGCACGCACCCACACGCGGCGGCGCGCCACAAACAGGGACACAATCAGCCCCACGAAAGCCACCACAAACGAGTACAGCACAATATTCTGCCCCGGGTCGTGGCGAACCTCCATCCCCACGTACCGCTTATACCCCATGAACTCAATAGTGCCGTTGCCTTCCGGCAGGGTGGCGGTTCGGTGCTGCGCATCCAGCACAATACCGTTCTGGTTCGCCATGCTGTTCAACGCGGTCAGCTTAGAGGTGTCCAGCACATACACGTTCTGCGGCTGGCCCGAGTTCAAACCCAAATCCCCCGAATAGGACTGCAACACCAGCATAGGGTTCGCCGGGGCCGAGTCCACAGAATGCGGGATGCCCGCCCCACGCTCATAGCTGCCGGTGGGCAGAAACATGCCCACAAAACCCAGCTGGGCCGGGCGGGCATCAGGCACCTTCAGCACCACCGACGAGGTGTACTTCCCGTCAGTTGGCAGGGCCACCACGGGCCCCTCGTACGCCACTTTCCCCTCACCATCGGTCACCTTCACAATGGGGGCGTACCCGTTGCCGGAGAGGAACACGCTGGTGCCGCCCACATCAACCGGCTCGTTCACTTTGAGGGTTTTCTGTTCGGGGCTGCTGCCGGGGTTCTGCACGGTCAGCTGGGCGTTATAGTCCAGATCCTGCCCGTAGGTGTGGCTGTCGCGCTGCCTGTCGTAGCGCACCTGAAAGTTATTGAGCGTCACAGCGTACGGGCTCAGCCAGTCGGGGTTATAGTTCGTGCCTGGTGTAAATGAGTCGTAGCCGATCAGGGAATTCACGAACGTCTCCCCCTCTACCAGGATTTTCTGGCCACGGTACCCGAAAAGCGAGCCGACCGCCACCCCAACCAGGATGCCGATCATCGCCACATGGAACAGGATGTTACCCACCTCCCGCAGGTAGCCGCGTTCGGCCCCCACCGAGTACTGTCCGTCTCCTTCCTCCCGGATCTGCACCCGGTAGCGGCGTTTACGGAGGATCGCCGCGGCGTCCTCTATCGCGGCCTGGGGGGTGAGTGCATCCGCGTCAATATCGATCGTGCGGTGCACGGGCATGCGGGAAAGGTTCTTGGGGGTGCGCGCGGGCGGTTTACGCCAGTCTTTGGCATGTTTAATAGCGCGCGGGGTAACGCACCCGATCAGGGAAATAAACAGCAGCAGGTAGATGGCTGAGAACCACCCGGAGGAGAAAACATCAAACAGCTGTATCTTATCGGCGAACTCGCCCCAGCCGGGGTGGGTTTTAATGTAATCCGTCACCTTCGCGGGGTCTTGAATGCGCTGCGGAAACATAGACCCGGGAACCGCCGCAACCGCCAGCAGCAGAAGCAGCAGCAAGGCGGTGTTCATTTTCGTCAGTTGCGTCCAGCCCCAGCGGAGCATCCCGGTGATTCCCAGCGCCGGGGCGTCAGTGTGTGTGCGTGCCATATGTACCCCGTCAGATTGGTAGTTCGTAAACCGGTAGCGCCGCCTGAACCCAGGCCATGAGGTGGTTCCAGGCGCCCGTCAAAATAAGGATGCCGATCAGGATGAGCATCGCCCCGCCCGCACGCTGAATCCCGCGTTTATGCGTGCTCGCCCACCCGGTGGTGTTCACCCCGCGCGCTGCGAAATAGGCGACCAGCAGGAACGGCACACCCAAACCCAGGCAGTAGGCGAAGGTGAGCACCACGGCCTTGAAGGTTGCGGCCCCGCCAGTGAACACGAGGGTTTGCACCGCAGCGAAGGTGGGTCCAATGCACGGCGCCCACCCCAGCCCGAAAGTGACCCCCAGCACCGGCGCACCCCATAGGCCCGTGCCGGGGCGGGTGTGGAACCGTTTATCGACCTGCAGGATGCTCAGCCGCCCCATGAATACAACGCCCATGAGGATCACGAGTGCACCCAGCAGAATATTCACCCACGCCTGCCCTTTCAGCCAGGGGGCGGCACCCACCTGGGCCAGCAGCACCGATAGGGTGACGAAAACTGCGGAGAACCCGAGCACGAACAGGGCCACCCCGGCGAGCATCCGGCGGGTGTGACGGCGGATCTGCTGCGTGTGAAGGCGCCCCTTACCGGGCTGCGAACCTGGGGTTTTCGGGTCGGTGGGGGCGGCCGCCACAGCCACCCCCGATGTTGCCTCGGGCGGGTGTTTGGTGTTTTCTGCGGCTTCTTGGGGTGCGGGGTTATGTGCCGCCGCCAGTTTCTTCCCCTGGAACAATGCGGCCGCGGAGCCCTCGGGTGCCTGCGGCTGCGAACCTGCAAGACCCGCCACATACCCCAGGTAGCCGGGCACCAGCGGCAGCACACACGGTGAAGCGAACGACACCAGCCCCGCCAGCGCCGCCAACGGGATGGAGAGCCACAGGGAACCATCCAGCACGGTTGAGCTGATACTCGCCAACGGCGCAGCGCCCGCCGTGGCAGCCGCAGCGGTGGGGGTGAGCATCATACCGGTTCCAGCAGGCACGCTAGGCACCCTTCACAGCGGTCTCAATCAGGGTTTTCAGCACCGACGGGTTCGCCTGACCCAGGATGCGTGCCGCCACCCTACCGTGCGAATCCAGGATTACGGTGGTCGGCACCGCCTGAGCAGGCACATACTTACTCAACGACAGCAGCACCTTACCCGAGGCGTCCTTAAACGAGGGGTAGGTGATCTCAAAACTGCGCTCAAACGCCTCGGCGGTGCTTTTCTCATCCCGCACGTTCACACCGTAGAACCCCAGCTTGTCCTTATAGTCGGTGTAGAGCTTCTGCAGGTCTTTAGCCTCGGCACGGCAGGGAGAGCACCCGGCGTACCAGAAGTTCAAGAGCGTAGGTTTGCCGCGCAACGACTCAGCGTTCACGCTGGTGCCGTCGAATAGTTCACCGGTGAACGCAACGGGCTCGCCGCGCTCAGCCTCCTGGTACTCGGTCACCGACCCGTCCCCGGCAATGTAGCCTTTATTATCACCCGAATTCGCCTGTTTTGACAGGGAGGTGTCTTCAGAGCACGCAGCGAGCAGGCCCGCCCCGGCCGCTGAGGCGCACAGCGCAATACCCGCACGCAGGGCGGTGCGGCGGGTGTGGTTATGGGTGGGAGTCATGCGTTCCTTCCGGTGGTGTGTGCGAAGGGGGTGCTGAACGGCAGACACCTGCGTCTTAGCTGCCGGGCAGCTGAATCACTCCCGAATACAGGGGCGATGCGGGTTCCGTGTAGCCGCTCACCTGCGGCGGGTTCCCCGATAACAGGTTATCGAAAGTGAGCGAAGTAATCGACGCCAGGTTGCATTCGCGCGCACGCGGGTCGTGCTGCAATAGCTTACCTTCAAGCGCCAGGCGAGTCACCCAGATGGGCAGCTGGTGCGAAACAATGATGGCCTCAGCCCCGTCCCCGCCCTGCCGGTACGCGGTGCGGGCGGCGTCCTTAATGGCCTGAGCCATGCGGCGCACCTGCACAATGTACGGCTCGCCCCAGGATGGGCGCAGCGGGTTGTACAGTTTCGTCCAGTGGCGCGGGTTGTTCAGAAGCTCCTGCCGGTTCACGTGCAGACCCTCAAAATAGTTATCGGCCTCAACCACGCGCGCATCGGGGTGCGCTTGAAGCCCCAGAAGCTCAGTGATCGGCTCGGCCGATTCGCGGGTGCGGGTCAGCGGGGAGCATACCAGGTGCACAATGTTCGCGCCTTCGCCCCGACGCCGGGCAAACTCCTGGGCGCTCATGCGCACCATCTGCTGCCCCTTCTCCGAAAGGTGGTAGTTGGGTAGCCGCCCGTAGACGATGCGGTCGGGGTTATGCACCTCGCCGTGGCGCATCAGGTGAACCGTGACCTTAGCCGATGTAGTCATTCTCTCAGTCTCTCAAATTTTCTACGCTACCCCAAAACGAGGGGCGCCGCATATAGCCCCTAATTCGCCAGAAGCGGGGGCGGCTGGCACTAAGGCATGCGTGCGGCAATGAGCTTACGCATCCGTTTAGGGTTAATACGCCAAAAATCCTTCGGCTGCCCGTCAATGCGCAGCACCGGGATTTCGGTGGCGTGCCGCTGCAGCAGCTGCGGGTACAGCTCAATGTTCAGCTCGGTGTAGGGCACCCCAAATTCGGTGCATACTTGCGCCACCGTGTGCCGTGCAGCATCGCACAGGTGGCAGCCGGGGCGGGTCAAAAGCTCAATAACGGGTGGTTCAGGTGTAGCTGGGGGCATGGCTCCCAGTCTACTAGCGTTCAACAGCCGCCGCTAATAGCCCACGTCAGCCCTCATTAACGCACAATGCCCCGCAACCCTTACCGGGCACGGGGCACAGAAGCTACTGTTTACTTCTTATTGCGGCGCTGGTGGCGAGTCTTACGAAGCAGTTTACGGTGCTTCTTCTTGGACATGCGCTTGCGGCGCTTCTTAATAACGGAACCCATAGGATTTCCTCACTTTGCTAGACCCGGCCGCACCCATTCGGTGCGGTAGCTACCCGGGGTGTTTATACCGGTATAAACGCTCTAAAAGGCATTTTAGGCACAGCAGTGCCCCAGCGTTTTGAGAACGCTACCTTCCTAGAGTACTAGGAAACACCGCATTGCACCATTCCGACGCACCCAAAGATGAGGAGCCGTCCCCCAAAGACCCCGCAGAGGCGGTAACACCCCCCTGCGCACACGCAAGAAGATTTTCCTGCACGCCCACACGCCCGCACGTCCCCCAGAATATGCCGGTATGCCCGGGCATTAACGCGCTGCGCGGGCGCACCCAGTTTGAGGGTACGCCCGCGTGTTTGCGTTATTGTCTGCGCCAGCTACTGCTAGCTGTGCTGACTCATATCAGCAGGTTTACCAGCATCTGAGGTGCCGCCTTCAGAGTTATCTGCCGCAGCCCCCTGCGGGGAGGCAGACACCTGCTGACTGTGGTTCGCAGTGTTCTGCTGATGCGCCGAATCCTGCGGGTTATTCTGCTGCTGAAGAGCCTGCTCCTGCTCGCGCGAGCTCAACCCCAAATAGCGGGTCATGCGGCTAAGCCAGCCCTGCTTACGTTCAGCGCTGGCGTGCTCCTCGGGCGCACGCTCATCCGTGGATCGCTCATCCTTGACCACCATAGGGGTTCCGCTCGTATTCGCGGGAACGATACGAATCGGAGTGGTCGCCAGCACCTCAACTGGCGGCAGCGGCCGCTCCGCCAGAGCCTCCGGAGCGTGCTCAACGCCAAGAGCATCAGCTGGCGTGCTGTTCACGGCGCCGTTCGGGGCCTCAGCATTACCGGTGTCGGCAACATCTGGGGCCGCGGGGCCAGGCTGGGGTTGAGGCTGCGGCTGCGGTTGTGACGATACCGCGCTCGGGTACTGCAGCCCGGTGGCCGGGCGGCTAAAGGGAGAAGCCACAGCAGCACGCACCGGCGTGATGATCTGGCCGTGACGGCGGCCCACCCCGGAGGGCGAATGGGCACGAATCACCTTCACCCGCTCCTCAGCGGCGCGCGCCAAGTTTTCCTCAGCCACTCGGCGCTGCTCAGCATCCTTACGTTCCACAGGGTTTTCGGGAAGCTTGGGTTTCAGACCGGTACGCCCCTGAATGGGGATACCAGCCGAAGCAGGCCCGCTTACCCCAAACTGCCCGGTGTGAGGCCCACTATGGGGCTGCTGGGCGGGTGTGGAACCGGTGCGCGGGGCAGCACTATCCCAGTGATTCTGTGGGTTGTGCGCGTCCGGTGCGGTCTCCTGGCCCTGTGCCTCCTGAACAGGGGCATGGTTCTGCACCTGCTGCGGCACATCCGGCTGAGCCTGCCCGTTACCGTTATCCGGTGCGGCGGGTATAGCCTGCGGATTCTCCAGCGACGAAATGGGGCGCGCCTGCTGCCCATCAAGCGACTGCACAGCTCCCAGCACCTCCTGCTGAGGCTGCTCCTGCGCTGTGCCCTGACCCGCTACAGGGCGCGGCCCGGTCTGCTCGTTCGCAGCGGGCCCTTGGGAATTAGCCGCTCCTGCGGAACCAGCGTGACCGCTCGGACCTTCAGCAGGCGAGGATGCAGGCTGGGCACTACCCGAAGCAGACTCCTGCGGCTTCCCATCAGAATTCCCGGCCTGAGCAGGCTGAGCGGACTGCGGCCCTTGGGCCTGACCGCCCTGTTGGGCGGAGCCCTGCGGTGAAGAGCTGCCCTGCGCAGTATTAGCCTGAGCGGCATCAGTTTGTGCAGCACCAGTCTTTTCGGCACTGCCCTGATCATCGCGCGGGCCGGGGTTGTGCTTCACACCGTTCTGGGCGGCAGTATCCGCACGGTTGTCACCCGCACCATTATCAGTTTTTGATGCGGCACTATTAGGTTCCTGTCCGGCAGGCTTCTGGGGTGCAGATTTAGCGTCCTGCTCATTCTGCACCGAATCTTTCTGCGCTGGCTCTTTCTGCTGTGCCGGGTTCTCCTGTGCTGAGCTTTCCTGCACTGAAGTTCCCCGGGCCTTCTCGCCTGCCTTCTCGGCCTTCTGCTCGCCGCTCTTGAGGGAAGCAGCATCCTTACCGGCGGAGCCGTTCACCCCTGAAGCATCCGGCTGCGGTGATTTCTGCGCGGCACCAGGCCCTTTGGAGTTCTGCTGCGCAGCAGACGAACCGCCTGAATTGTCGGCTGCCTGCTGACCGTTCTGCCCGCCCTTACCCTTAGAGGGGACGAAACCGCCCTGCTTCTGAGCGTCCTGGGCCTTCTGCTGATCGTCCTGAGCACCCTGCTTGGGGGACTTCGCTTCGGCCTCTTGAGTCTCAGACGTCTGAGCATCAGGTTTCTGGGCATCGGGCTGAGCGGATTTTTGGGCCGCCGAAGCCTTTGCGTCCTTGGGCGCGTCACCACCCTTGAGCGGCGCGGAACTATCAGCCTGCTGCGCACCATCAGACTGGTTCTTCTGGCCCTGCGGCGAGGATTCGGCAGACTGTTTCCCCTGCCCCTTCTGCTCACCCTGTGCAGGCTGCGACTGGCCAGCCTCAGCCGAGCTCTTCTGCTCGTCCTTAGCGGCATCGGCCTTCTGCCCGGAACCCGAAGGTGAGCCGCCCGGCTTGCCGCCAGCCTGCTTACCCTGGGGCTGCTTAGCCTGGTCTTGCTCCTGAGACTGTTGATCTTGGGCCTGCTGGTCCTTACCGCGCTGCCCCTCGGTGTGTTTATCCTCACCGGGGGTAGGCTGAGCCGGAGTATCACCGGCTGCGGGCTGCGCCCCACCCTGAGCCTTTGGAGCTTGAGCATCTTCGGCGTCTTTCTTGCCCGCATCCTTCGTCGCAGAACCCTGCTTCTGGGAATCCTCAGATACCTTATCGGCCTGTTCACCTTCAGCCTTTGCGGGTGTCTCGCCGGGCTTAGCAGCCCCCTTCGAGGCGTCCTCACCCGACGCCGCGGGCTGAGGCTTCTTCTCGGGCAGACCCTGAGCAGGAATCACCCGCATATCCAGCGGAATAGCGGCCGTGGCCTGAATCAGCGGCTCATCATCGGTCAAACGCAGCGGCTGAGACGCATCAGGATCGACCGGCAACGGCTGAATCGGAAGCGGAAGCGCGGAGGTGGCCTGAATCAGCACCTCCTGGGCGGGTGTAGGCTGAGCTGCGCCCTGCTCCTCACCACCCGGCACAGGGCCGTGCTGCATTGACTGGTCAGGCGCCTGCGCAGAGGCAGCATTATCAACCTCATACGGTTGCCCAGATGCGTTCTCGGGGTGCTGCGAAGCGCCATTATTACCGCCCTGAGCAGCGGGGGCACCACCCTCAGACGGGCGGGTAAACGCCGCCGCCGCACGGCCAGAGGCCGTACCAAAACTCAACGGCAGATTAGACTGCTGCTCTTGTTGCCCCTGCTGCCCGTCATAGCGCTGCCCAGGCTGCTGAGAGGTATCACGGCGAGCCTGCTGAGAGCCGGACGAAGGCACCGGCGCGCCGCCGGGGGCGTTGCCGAACCGCTCCGCACCGAAGCCCCACCCGAAACTGGGGCCTTCCTCCGGGAACGGGTCGAAATCGTCCTCAATATCAACCGGCTCAAACATGCGCAGATCCGAGGTTCCGGGCATACCCGTAAGCGCCACCGCCGACTCGTCCAAATCCACCCCGGCCTCATCGAACAGGCCGCGCATCTGGTTCATCATCAGGTTGCGGGCGGTCGCGGAATCGGCGTCCTTCACGGCCTCAAGAACCGCGCGGTTCTCAGCATTCAGGCGCTCCATGGTGCTGCTCCACAGCGGCACACGCCCCGCCAGCGACAACAAAGCATCGAAGGTCGGCTGACGGATAGCGATCAGCAGCCCAGCAATCAGCTCGTTATTGGCAAGGCGGCTCAGCTCCAGGTGAAAGTCCAGGTACAGGTCAAGGAACTCCCGGATAGGGTGCCCGCCCTCCTGCATCTCCTCCAGCAGCTCATCCACTTCACCGAAATCAGCGACGCCGGGGTCAATATTGGCAACACTCCAGCCTTCAAGAAGCATATGGGTCTGCACCAGGTCACGTTTCGGGTAGCGCGAAACAGCCATGTGCAGGCGCAGAGGCTCGGCTGCCGCCATCGCCGGCTCCTCATTCAGGTGAGCGATGATCTCTTTGCCCTTACCGGAGTATAGGCGCACCAGATCCATGTCTTCGAGGGTCTTCAAGCCCTCGCGGGTACGGCTTCTTCCCAAGCCAATCGCGCGGGCAATACGCTGATCGTCGGGCAAGTCCTGGCCAAGCTGCAGGTTGCCCTCAGTGAGCTCGTTCTCGAGCCAGCGGAGGATTTTACGGTGAATAGCCAACGTAGATTCCGTCTTTCGGGAAATTAGGGTTTATCAGGGTAGGTGTATGAGTTGATGATCAAGCGAACACGGGCGCACGCCCCGCCCCATTCGCTATCTCTCCGCGTGCCGCCGGTGCGGCACGCTATCGTCGGCGACCAAAGACACGCGCCAGAAGGCCACGAGGTTCCTCCTTAACGGTCACCTGCTCATACGGTGCAGGCTGAGGGATCGGCCGGAACACCGGCTCCTCAGTGGGTTCGGGAGCCTCCTTGGGCTCTACGGTCTGGGCCGTTTCGGGTTCAGCACCCGCATTGGCTGTATCGGTTACTGAGGCGCCGTCGGTGTCGGCTGCCTCGGTCTCCTCAGACGCTTCGGGGTCGGTGCCCTTCCCCTCCGCGTAAGTCTTCTTGGGTTCAGCATCATCCGCGTGAGCTGCAACATCCTCATCAGCGTCCGGGCCGTCAGCGGGGTCAGCCATCAGGGCTGCTTCATCGCTCTTCACGGTCTTAGACACGGCGGCGGCTTCCACGGATGAGGCATCCCGGTCTGTTTCCGCTGTTGAGGCCTCGGTACGCGGGCTATCGGCAGCATCCTGCCCGGTCTTTGCCTCGGATAGTCCGGCGGTCTTCTGCTCACTCCGAGACTCGGTGGCGCTGGCAGCCGTGTCCTCACCCGCGTGGTGGTGCGTCTTCTTCGTGGGCGCATCCTCGGTGGTGGAGGTCATGTCAGCTGCCGCCGATACGGCATCCTGAGACTCAACGTTTACAGGCTCACTCTTGGCAGGCTGCTCATTGGCGGGGTCGGCGTCAATAGCCTCATGCTTACCGCGGGCAGGCTCATTCGATACAGCAGGCTTGGCTGAGGCGTCACCTGCCGAACTCCAGGGGCTCACGCCAGCAGAAGCCTCAGTTGCCTCATCGTCTTCACCCTGCCCCACAGGAGCCACCGACTGGGTCTCTTTCGCGGAATCCTTCGCAGCAGTTTCGACAGGTGTTTTATCCTCATCAGATTGCGGCACCTCGTCAGAGGCAAAGGCGGAGGGGGTGAAGGGGCGCATCGGCACCACGCCTTCGCTCACTTCACCAGTACCAGCAAATGTGGCACTGGCGTTCTGTTCGCTCCCGGCCAACTCCTCATCCAGGCCCTCAGATTCTGCCGTTTCGGCAGGCTCTTCGGGGGCTTTCGCGCTGAGCACAACACCCACAGCCGGATCGGGGTGCGAGTCAGCACCTTCTTCCACAGCGGGCTCGTCCTCAGCCGGGATATTGGGGTTATTCGAGCTCAACGACACAACGCGGCGCTGAAGCTCTTCACTTCCGCCTGCGGCAGTATCGTCGCTATCTTCCGCACTGGGTTCCTCATCATTGTCTTCCTCAGCGTCGGATGGGATGTGCAGTTCGGCTGGAATGTCGAGTTTCTCGCTGGATTCAACCACCTCATGCTGGTGCGCACCGGTAAATCCGCCCACCACCACGGAACTGCCCGGGAACGCGGGGGAAAAGCTCTCCCCACCGGGAAGCGCAACAGGGGCGTGAGCTGCCGCTGAGGCGCGGGCAGCCTCCAAAATCTCACCCACCCAGTCTGTAATCTCAGTGAAAACCTCGGGGTTCAGCGAATACAGTCGGCGCTGCCCCTCAACCACAGCCGACACCACACCGGCCTCACGCAGCACTTTCAGGTGCTTAGAAATAGTTGGCTGACTCATGCCCAGTTTTTCGACAACCGCACCAACAGTGTGGGTCTGTTCGGCGAGCAGCCGCACGATGCGGCGGCGGGTCGAATCCGCAATCACTGAAAAAACATCTGCATGCATATATCGATTATGTCATATATACGCTAGTTTGCCAGTTCCCAATAGCCCCCAAACCACACACTTAACTGGACATTATCAACCCCGGCCCATTAAATTCTTGAAATAGAATATGTGTTTTACTGCATGTTGAAGGTTGCGGGCGAAAAAACCGCCCCACACCACCACCGAATACCACCATCGGGGATACACTAGAGGAAGCCGCACCACCACGTTCAGGGGCCTGCACCAACCACACAACCTACACAGCCCAAACCCCGCACCTAACACCGGCACCCACCCACACCATGAAGGGAGGAACCCATGGGACGCCTCGCCCGGCGCATCCGCGCACACTGGCGCAAACGCCACCGTAAACGCGAGGCCCTGCGCACCTCCCGTGAGTTCTTCAAACGCCAACACACCCTACGCAGGTGGTGCCTGCCCAAGCAGAACAGCAGCGACATCACCCCGTTCACCGGCGCACCCAGTTCCCACACCACCCCCGCGCCCCCAAAACACGGCCTGCTCGATAGTCTGCTGCCGAGCCGAAAAACCACAGATGCGCGCAGCACCCACACCGGCACCGCCCGGCGCGGGGCACTCACCGTTGAGGCGTCCGCACCGGGGGCAAGCACGCACCAGCCGCGACTGCTTGATGCCCGCACCTACGAGAACCTGCGTGACTTTATCGACGCGAAAGTGCTCTCCTCCCCCGCACGAACCGCCATCAGCACCTTCCTGCTGGTTATCGTGTTCTTCACGCTCATGCTCTTACTGCCGATCGCCTCAAATGACGGGCAAATGGCGCCGCTGCATCACGCATTTTTTACCGCCACCAGCGCCGTGACCGTCACCGGCCTCACCACCGTCTCAACCGCCGAACAGTGGTCGATGTTTGGGCAGGTCATTATCCTGTGCGCCTGCCAGATCGGTGGCTTGGGAACCCTTACCCTCACCTCGCTGCTGGCCCTGGCAACCGGGCGGAAAATGGGGCTGCGATCCAAGCTCATCGCCCAAGAAGAACTCAATATTGGGCGGCTAGGTGAGGTCGGTAGCGTGGTACGCACCGTCGCCTACACCTCCGCCAGTATTGAGGCGTTCATAGCGTTACTGCTGACCCCGCGTTTTCTGATGCTGGGCGAAGACCCGCTCACCAGCCTGTGGCACGGTATTTTCTACGCGATCTCGGCGTTTAATAACGCCGGGTTCACGCCGCATTCCGACGGGATAGTGCCGTACGGCCACGACTTTTTTGTGATCATCCCCGTGTGTATCGCCGTGTTTCTGGGGGCTATGGGGTTCCCGGTGCTCATGGCGTTACAGCAGCACCCGCTTAAACCCAGCCGGTGGACGCTCACCGCAAAGCTCACACTCGTCACCACCAGCGTGCTTTTCGTACTGGGCGCTGCCGCGTGGGGGGCAGCCGAATGGAATAACCCGAGCACTATCGGCGGGAACAACCCGGGGGATAAAATACTCAGCGCGCTCTTTGCCTCCGTCATGACCCGTTCAGGCGGTTTCAACCTGGTCGATATGAACGATATCCGCCCCGTGACCAGCCTCATTACCGACGTGCTCATGTTTATTGGCGGCGGCTCAGCCTCAACAGCTGGCGGCATTAAAGTCACCACCATTGCCGTGATTATGCTGGCGATTATGGCGGAGGCACACGGCGACCAGTTTGTGGTGGCATTCAACCGCACTATCCCCGACACGGTGCTGCGCATCGCCATCTCAGTGACCATGATGAGCGCCGGTATCGTGATTGCCGGGTCCGGTGTTATTCTGATGCTCACCGACCAGCCCCTGAGCAGGGTGCTGTTTGAGGTGATCTCAGCCTACGCCACGTGCGGGCTCTCAAACGGCCTCTCAGCCGAGTTGTCGCCCGCTGGTATTTACACGCTCAGCGCTCTCATGTTCATTGGGCGTATTGGCACCATCACCGCCGCCACCGCCTTGGCGTTGCGCTCCCGCCGCCGCCTTTACAAGTTCCCCGAAGAAAGGCCCATCATTGGCTAATACACACAATGCGCCCGTGCTCGTGATCGGTTTGGGCCGGTTTGGCGCCTCAACTGCCGCGCAGCTGCACGCCCAGAACCAGGAGGTGCTCGCCGTTGAAAAAGACCCTGAGCTGGTGCAAAAATGGTCGGGCCTGCTCACCCACGTGGTAGCCGCCGATGCCGCCGACATTGATACGCTCAGGCAGCTGGGTGCAAACGACTTCGGGTCCGCGGTTGTGGGTGTCGGTACCTCGATTGAGGCGTCCGTGCTTATCACCGCGAACCTCGTTGACCTGGGGGTTGAACGTATTTGGGCGAAAGCAATCACCCCCTCACACGGCAAGATTCTAGAGCGTATTGGCGCGCATCATGTAGTCTATCCGGAGGCGGACGCGGGCCGCCGCGCCGCGCACCTGGTGTCGGGACGCATGCTGGACTATATCGAATTCGACGACGATTTCGCTATCGCTAAGATGCGCCCGCCGAAGGAAACTCACGGGTTCACCCTAGCGGAGTCGGATATCCGCGCCAAATATGGGGTGTCTGTGGTGGGCATTAAATCCCCCGGGGAGGAATTCACCTACGCAGACCCCTCCACGCGCATTCACTCTCGGGATATTCTTATCGTCTCGGGGCAGGTGGAGCTAATCGAGCGTTTTGCTGCCCGCCCGTAGGTTCTGCGGCTTCCCTCGCGTCTGTCGCTCCTTGCCGTTTTTACCCTACCGCTTCTCTCCCCCTCTTCTCCGTCATAAAAAGGCTCTTTATTTGAATAAAGCGTTAAAAACCCCGCTTTATTCAAATAAAGAGCCTTTTTATGCAGGGAGGGGCCTGTGGATAACTATGCAGAGTGTCCTGGTACGCTATTTTATCCACAGAAAGTAACATAGGCAGTCTGGCGGGGGCCTCGTTCATGATGTACTGCCATTATGTCTCTCATGAAGCCTCTGGAGCGGGTATATCCGCTCATTAAAAGTTTTGCCGAACTTACCGATATAGGAATCAGTGCCAGAAAAGTTAAGCAAATGTATGCGTCTGGTGTACTCATTCCCTTGGCTCAAAACCAGTACATATATGCCCAAGATTGGAATGCCCTTAATCCGGCAGAACAGCATGCAGCACGTATCACCGCCTTCTCACGCCGCCTAAAGTCTGCCGTATTCAGTCACCAAAGCGCAGCCTGCGCCTATGGCCTTCCGGTTTTGCATTACCCTCGCGAAGTGCATATGCGCTCTAGCGGCGGCATTCAGCATCCGGATATTCGCGTACACGAAGACCAATACACGAAGGAAGCCCCTCACGCACATGTGTTATCCACGGTATTCGCTGTGAACCGGCTAGAGACGGTTGTTGGATGCGCGCGCACGCTTCCGCTTGATGGTGCGGTTGTTATTGCAGATGGCGCTCTGAGCCGTCAGCAGGAAGGCGCGCGTTTGGACTATTCTGAAGTTCAGGATGCGCTTCTCAGTTCTCCGCGAAAAGGTGCTGCAAAGGCACGCGAGGTGGCACGGTTAATGAGCGATAAATCTGATTCTCCGGGAGAAACCCTCACACGGTTGCGGCTCTACGAGTATGGGTTATCCCCCACTGAGCAATACCCGATTACGACGGAGATGGGTCAATTTTTAGGTGACTTCGCGTTTGAAGCTCAGCGGGTGATTGTTGAGTTCGACGGGCGCGTGAAGCAAACAAGCCGGGTGATGAATCCTGATGGCTGAGCGATTGACCGCGAGAAAGAGCGGGAAAACGCGTTAATGCGTGCCGGGTGGCGGCTTATCAGGCTGCGATGGGAGCATGTAAATGGCGGAAACCCGAAAGTGTTGGAACAATCGCTTCGCAACTTTGGTCTTATATAGTTATCGCGTCCTCGTACTCCCCCGCCCCATTTACAAAAAAGAGCCTTTATTTGAATAAAGCGTTAAAAATCCCGCTTTATTCAAATAAAGGCTCTTTTTATGAGGGGGTGGGGTGAACACCGGCAAGTGACGCAGGGAAAGCGCGGGGAGGGATAAGCAGGAGGCGGGGGCTAGTCAGCCGTGTACTGCTCGCTCAGCTCTGCGGAGCGGGCGGCGCAGGCGCGCATCGCATCCTCGGTGAGATCGAAAAGTCCCTTGTCGATAAAGGTATTGATGGCACGCTCCGTGGTTCCGTTCGGGCTGGTGACCGCTTTGCGCAGGGCGGCGGCATCCGGGTTACTATCCAGCAGGTACCCTGCTCCCGCAA
>ERZ772962.346-NODE-346-length-25754-cov-4.638313_pt1 | contig 25754 bp, 26 predicted proteins | sample MGYA00580676_ERZ772962 | MGnify/ENA primary metagenome ERZ772962 (study PRJEB29015, sample SAMEA2738049) | human oral metagenome | biome: human oral; feature: human-associated habitat; material: saliva | place: China | collected 2230 ...
GGTTCACCCCTTCACGGCCGAAAGGGGACACTGCGCCGGGGAGCGAAGTGGTCGGTCGGTGCCTCTTCATCCTGCATCGCCTGAGTTGTGAGGGACTGTCGCACACGGTGAAGGAAAAGGTGAAGGAAAATTTTAAAAGTCTTCACCCCTAATCGGATGATCCACAATAGATTGAGGGGGAGGGGTGAAGAGGTGAAGGAAAAAAACGAAAAGTGACTGAGGCGGGCGCGCGTGCGCGCACGTGAGAGCGGTGACTTTTGAGGGCTTTTCGATCGGCTATGCTTCGCCTTCGGCCCGGCGCTTGTGCGTCATGATGTCGAGCACACAGCGGTCGGTTTCGTTCATGGCCTCCTTGCCGATTTTTGCCAAATTGCGAATGCTGCAATCCACACAGTCGTCGATGATGCCTTCGACCGACGAGACGCATTCGCCCTGCATGGCCAGCATGGCCGAGAGCACCGCTGTGGACACGCCCGAAGTGAGTTTGAGAGCGCACGAAGGTTTCGCCCCGTCGCAGATCATGCCCGTCAGGTTGGCAATCATGTTTTTGACGGCCGCCGCCACTTTGTTGTAGTCGCCGCCCATGAGATAAGTGATGCCGCATGCGCTGCCGGTGGCCGCCACCACGCAGCCGCAAAGCGCCGAAAGGGTGCCGAGATGCTGCTTGATGTAGATGGCCGTGAGGTGCGAGAGCATGAGGGCGCGGACGAGTTCGGTGCGGGTGTTGTGGTTCTCGCGTGCAAAGACCGCGACGGGATTGGTGGCGCAAATGCCTTGGTTACCACTGCCCGAGTTGGACATGACGGGAATGGTGGCACCGGCCATGCGGGCATCGCAGGCCGACGAGGTGGCCGAAAGGATGTGCGAGAAAATGTTGTCGCCCATGATGCCGCGGCCCATGGGTCGGGAGAGGGCTTTGCCGAGGCAGTGTCCGTAGTTGCCTTCGAGCGAACGTTGTGAGGCCGTCATGTTGAGTTCGGCGGCTTGGAGAATGAAGTCGAGCTCATCGATGGGCGACGTCGTGGCGAAATCATAGACCATGCGCAGGTTGAGGCGGCGACCGATGTTTTCCGGTTCGGCGTGTTCGGCCGTGCCTTGCGGTCGACAGTCGTCGGTCGTCGTGGGCTCGTCGGCTGCTTGACGGGGAGCGACACCACCGGCGTTGCGCAGTGCGGCCGCCACTTCGCAGTCGACGAAGTGCGTGTGTTGCCCCGCGATGATGGCGCGCGCCTCGTGCCCGTCGCAGTCGGTGGCCGTGACGTCGACATAGAGTTTCTCGCTGATGTCTTGCGCCAGTGTGATGTCGATGCGCCGTTCGGCGATGTAGGCTTTTCCTGCCGCCACGTCGTCGGGCGTCACGTCGCGGAGCACTTCGAGTCCGTTGGCCGAGCGGCCGATGAGCACGCCGAGCGCGATGGCGATGGGGAGTCCGACCATGTCGGTGCCGGGAATGCCCACCCCCATGGCGTTTTTGAGGATGTTGGCACTGAGGCGCACTTGCACGCGGTGGGGCGGGCGCGTTGGGAGCTGTTCTGCCGCCCGTGCGGCGGCCAGTGCCACGCAGACGGGTTCGGTGCAGCCGATGGCGGGCACCACTTGTTCGCGCACAAGGGCGATGATTTCTTGTCGGAGGGGATCAGGAAGCATGGTATCGGAGTCGGTATTGTCGTGGGGTGATGCCCCACACGCGGTTGAAAGCATTGTAGAACGACTGTCGGGAGGCGAAGCCGCAGTGCAGGCCGATGTCCTCGACGTTCCATTCGGCGAAACGACGGTCGCGGAGCATGCGGGCGGCTTCGTTGGCACGGATTTTGGCCAAGAGGCGGAGAAAGTTTTCGCCGGTGCTGATGGCCAGTGCCGCGCTGATGGCGCGGTGGTCGCAGCCGATGATTTCGGCCACGCGGCGCGCGGTGAGATCGGGGTCGCGGTAGTGGCGTTGTTTCTGCAGGAGTTTGAGCACCCGGATGTAGATGCCGGCCGCGCGGTCGGGGCTGAAATGGTCGAGATAGGGTTTGGAGAGCGGCGCGTTGGGCTGCTCGCGTTGGGCGTCGGTCATGGGCAAGAGGAGCGCGCGGTGAGGAACTGGGCGAGGGGGAAATGAGAAAATGCAGAGCGCAAGTCTCGTCGCTCGGTGGGGACGAGACTTGCGCTCCGGGCGAAGGGGCAAAACCTCAGCAGCCGCTGCCGTCGAGATTGCAGGCGGGCGCGTCGTGTTCGGGGGTGAGGAGCCCCACCTCTCGGGGATCGAGGGTGACGGTGCCGTCTTCTTTCACAAAGCAAGGGATGCCGATCCCGCCGTGCTGCTTCACAGCGTCGAAAGCGGGGTGCGTGTCGCGCAGTTTCAGGAAGGCCTTGAGGTGCAAGACGTGCGAACCGAGGTCGATGATTTCGAAACGGGGGTCGTTTTGAGCTTGTTGGTCCACAGCCACGCAGTCGGGGCAGGTGGCCATACCGTAGATTTTGATCATGATGCGTTTTTTTCGGTGAGTAGAAGTCAGAGCGAAAAGAGCCGACGAGCGTTTTGGCTCGTGACCGCTTCGATGTGCTCCGGCGTGGTTTGATAGATTTCGGCGAGCCGTTTGACGATGAGGGGAATGTAGGCCGGTTCGTTGCGCTTGCCCCGATGGGGAGTGGGCGCAAGGTAGGGCGCGTCGGTTTCGAGAACGATGCGCTCGAGCGGTACCGTGGTTTCGAGCACGGCCGGCAGGGTGCTCTTTTTGAAGGTCACGACACCTCCGATGCCGAGCAGGAAGCCGTCGAAGGCCAGGAGCTCTTCGGCCTCGCGAGCCGATCCGCCGAAACAGTGGAAGATGCCGCCCGGGAGTTGGCCTTTGAGTGGCGTGAGCACTTCGAGCAGTTCGGCGTGGGCGGAACGGGAGTGAATGACGAGCGGCAGTCGGAAGCGGATGCTCCACGCTGCCTGTCGGCGGAACACCTCCATTTGTTCCTCGCGCCGCGAAGTGTCCCAATAGAGGTCGATGCCCACTTCGCCCACGGCCACGAAGGGCGAATGGGGCACGGCGAGGAGCTGTTCCATGCGATCGAGCAGGGGCTGCGGATCGGGGGGAAGTTCGGTGGGGTGGAGCCCCAGCATCGGCTTACAGAGGTCGGGCCATTCGTCGCAGGTGCTCACGAGCGGGCCGAGCGAATTGGCGTCGATATTGGGGAGCAGCAGCCATTGGGCGCCGGCGTTGCGGGCTCGATCCACCACCTCGTGGCGGTCTTCGTCGAAAGCTTCGTCGTAGAGATGGCAGTGGGTGTCGATGAACATGAAGGAGGAGTCGTTTTAGTGATTGCGTCCGAGCAGCGGCGTGACGTAGTTCCAGAGCGGCGTGGCGTCGACGCTGAGACGATCCAACGTGGTGCGCGCCTCTTTGAAGTAGGCCTCGATGCGTTGGCGGCAGAGGCTTTCGACGTCGTATTTGGCGTAGCAACGCATGGCGTAGCGTATTTTCTCGTCGGGATCGATGGAGTCGCACGCGAGCATGCGGAGGAAATGGGTGGTTTCGGCCCCCGACATTTGTGAGAGCGCGGTGACGGTGAGGAAGGTTTTCTTTCCGCAGAGGATGTCGCCGCCGATTTTTTTTCCGAAGACGGCCGGATCGCCGTAGGCGTCGAGGTAGTCGTCTTGGAGTTGGAAGGCGAGTCCTATTTTTTCGGCAAATTGGTAGAGCACTTCGGCATCTGCAGCCGGCGCGTCGGCGAGGAGACCGCCCATTTGTGCGGCGCAGCCGAGGAGCACCGAGGTTTTGAGGCGGATCATTTCGAGGTATTCCGCTTCGGTGACCTCACTGCGCGATTCGAAATTGACGTCGTATTGCTGTCCTTCGCAGATGCGGATGGCGCTGTCGGTGAACAGGTGCAAGACCTCTTCGCGGCGTCCCACGGTGCACTGTGCGATGAGGCGATAGGCCAGGAGAAGCATGGTGTCGCCGGAGAGCACGGCGGTGTTTTCGTTCCAACGGGTGTGCACGGTGGGCCGTCCGCGGCGCATGTCGGCGTGGTCCATGAGATCGTCGTGCACGAGGGTGTGGTTGTGGTACATTTCGATGCCGACCGCCGCGGGCATAGCCGGCATGTAGTCGCTGTGATAGAGCGAGAAGGCCGTGAGCAAAAGCATGGGGCGGAGCCGCTTCCCGCCGCCGGCGAGTACGAAACGAATGGGGTCGTAAAGTCCTTCGGGACGTTGCGGATAGGGCAATGCCGCCAGGGCGTCTTCAATGTGTTGTAGCATGATTCTCGTGTTATGTAGTGGGGAGTTTTCAGGGAGAGAAGAGACGTCGCCGAATCAATTGCGTGTTTTCACGGTGAGGACAGCGCGCACCAGCACGCTCTCGCTTTTTTCGTCCTCGGTGGGACGTCGCACCTCGAAAGCCACGCGGTCGTCGCTCAGGGTGTGGCGATAGACGCGCAGTTGCTGGCCAGCATAGGCTTCGAGTCCGTAGGCCATTTCGACGCGGCGCACGGTGTGCGTGTCGTGCCAGTCTTTGTCGAAGGTGTTGAGCAGCAGATCGATGTAACGAATGGAGTTGAAATGGCCGTTGATGTCCAAATCGGTGTAGGCGGCCGTGTGGCGGAGCACCGGTTCGGTTTCCTGCACGCGGGCTCTGGACGGGCCATCGATGGGCACGTCTTCGTCGAGCAGGGCTTGGTGGAATCCGCCGTCGGGGAGGGTCTCGAGATTGACCGGTTGGCGCGTTTCATAATCGATGAGGGCCCAGGTCGAGGTGCCGTAGCCGAAGGGCACGCCGTTGGGGTCGGTGACAACGTAGAGGCGGTCGGTGAAGTGACGATAAATGCGATTCACCCACGTGCCGAGCTGATAGCGCTCGCCCGAGAGCGGGAGGTGGTCGAGTTCCAACACGAGGCGCGAGAGCACCCACCCGCGGTGATGCGTCTGCATGTAGGTGAACCCGAAATTATGCGTTTCGGCGTGGAGCGACGAGACGCGCAAAATGAGGTTGCCGAGCGTGCTCCAAGCCAAGTGACCGGTGTAGTCTTCTTGGAAAGGCTCGACTATAAAGGGGTAAAAGAGTTTTTTTCGGCCATGGTGGGGAGTTTGCGAGTGGAGAGGGCGAAGGGCTGTTCTCATCGCCGGTTTGAGCGACGAGGGCTCAGGGCAAAAATAAGCAATTCTGTCGGAAAAAGGTTTTCCCTCGCCGGGAATTTCACCCTGAGGCGGTGCGTCGGGCACGTCGCCGGGCGCACGCTTATCCTTTATCCTTGAAAAGGACGAAGGTGATGGGGATGGTGACACGCACGGGAGATACTTTCCCCTTGTGTTTTCCGGGCTTCCACTTGGGCATGCGTTTAATGCCGGTCATCACGGCGCGATCGAGCATGGGTTGGGTCTTCTTGGTGAGCTCGATGTCAGTGATGCTGCCGTCGGGTTGGACCACAAAGGCCACTTCGCAGGTGCCGTCGAGCTGCAATCGCTGTGCTGCGCCGGAATAGACGATGTTGTCATCGAGAAATTTCACCATCGCTTTGTATCCGCCGGGGAATTGCGGCATTTCTTCCACCACTTCTGTGGCGGTGAGTTGCGGTCCTTCGACGGGGAGATCGGGTTGATCGGCGTTGTGGTGGATGTCTTGGTCGACGAGCTCGCTGCGGTCGATTTGTTTGCTGTCGTCCGGTCCGTCAATGCCGATGGGGGCGGTGACCGTGCGGCGATCGACGATGATGGGCGCGGTGTTTCGCCCGCCGGGAGTGGTGGCAACTTTCACCGCTCTGCGACCTACGGAAATGTTCTTTCGCTCGAAGCCATCGCGTGTCTTGACCGGTTCGAGGTGTTTGACCTCTTCGTTGATTTCGGTGCTGATTTCCTGCACTTTTTTGTAGACAAAATAGCCCAGTACGCCGGTAATGACGGCCAGCACGAGGAAAACTCCGAGGAAGATCATCCCCACGCGCCGATAGCGCTTGCCGGTCTCCTTGCGGAGCACGTAAGCGCCGTATTGCTTATTGCGGTTTTCGAACACCAGGTCGTTCCACTCGCGCGAAAGTAGGGGAGATTCGTTCAAAGTGTCTGTAAGTTTAGTGGGGTAGAGGAGACCGCACAACCGGCGAACGGATCGGAGAGTCGCAAACGACCGATCTTGCCTGAAACCTTGATTGAAAAGGGGATGGCGGTCTCTGATTTCGGAGCAAAAGTACGCCCAAAAACTAAATTATGTCGTACCTTTGTCGCACTATTTTTCGGCGCGAATGAAAAAAAAACTAATTCTCCTCTTCCTCCTCTTGTCGGGGCTTTGTGCATCGGCGCAAGAGAGTACGTCGGCCTATAATGTGCTGCGATTGCCCGTTTCGGCGCATGTGGCCGCGCTCGGCGGCGAAAGCAACAGCGTGCCCGATGACGATGCGGCCCTTGCGCAGCACAACCCGGCTTTACTGGCCGATGTCACGCCGCGCCAGTTCGGTCTCACCGTCGCTTCGCTTCCTGACGGAGCGTTGTGGGCGGGCGCACAGTATGTGCACGGTTTTGGACTTCGCCACACCGCGAGCTTTTTCGCTCAACGCATCAGTTACGGCACGATGTTCGAAACCGATGAATACGGTGCCGATTTGGGCCAGTTCACCCCGAGCAATGTGATTGTCGGCGCGGGCTACGGCTATGCGCTCTCCCCTCGATGGGCGGGTGGCGCGAACCTCAAGACGGTTTACTCGCGACTGGGCACAATGAGTGCCGCGGCCTTGGTTGCCGACGTGGGACTCAATTATTATAATAAGGAAGAGGGTTGGAGCTGGTCGGCCGTGCTGCGCAATGCGGGGGCAGAGATCAAGCATTTCGATCGGCGCACCGAAACCGTTCCCTACTCGTTGCAGATGGGCTTCTCCAAGCAATTGGCGCACACGCCGCTGCGTTTCAACGTCACGCTGATCGATTTGACGCGTTGGTCGAAAGCCTATTATATGCCTACGGCCGATGCCGAACTGAGTGCCGGACGTTTGTTCACAAACCACCTGGTGGTGGGGATCGACTGGATGCCTTCTCAACAAGTGACGCTTTCGGCCGGCTACAATTTCCGTCGCGGCTACGAACTGACGGCTGCGGGTCGCGGCCACGGTGCGGGATTTTCTTTCGGCGCCGGCGTTCGCTTTTCGCGCCTACGGTTAGACTTGGCGTGGGCGCGTTACCATTTGGCCAGTTCTTCGCTGATGGGCAGCGTTTCCTATCGACTTTGATCCGCAAACGGGGTCGAATCCTCGACAATCGTCCGTCCGCGCTGCAAAAATCGGAGGCACGTCTTGGCAAATGCCCGTCTACCCCGACAATCGCTTGTTCATTCCGGTAGAGACGGCGCCCCGTTTCGGTAAACGCCCCTCTTTTCCCACAAACAGACACAAACTATGCTACATATCGAAATCGACGCCGGTTCCGGCTTCTGCTTTGGGGTCACCACCGCCATCAAAAAAGCAGAGGAAGAACTGGGACAGCGTGACATCTTATATTGTCTCGGTGACATCGTCCACAACAGCCGCGAATGCGAGCGCCTGCGCGAGCGTGGTCTCGTGATCATCGACCACGAAACCTTCGCCACTTTGCACGATGTCCGGGTTTTGCTCCGTGCACACGGCGAACCCCCCTCGACTTACGAGATCGCACGACGCAACAACATCACCCTCGTCGACGCCACCTGTCCCGTCGTGCTCAATTTGCAACAGCGCATCAGTCGCGTCTATCACGAAATGGAAAACCCCCAGATCGTGATCTACGGCAAGCACGGCCACGCCGAAGTGCTCGGGCTGGTGGGGCAAACCAACAGCGAAGCGGTCGTGATCTCCGACATCAGCGAAGTGGACAAAGTCGATCTCACGCGCAACACCTATCTCTTCTCGCAAACCACCAAGCCGCTCGAAGGATTCCAAACTCTCATCGATTATCTCACGACCCACATCCAGCCGCCGGCCGAGTTTCGTTGCTACGACACCATCTGTCGTCGCGTCTCCAACCGCTTGCCCGGCGTACAGGAATTTGTACGTCGCCATGACCTCGTGCTTTTCGTCTGCGGCCTCAAGAGCAGCAACGGCCGCGTGCTGTTCGAAGCCTGTCGCAAGGTCAATGAAAACACCCACCTCATCGACGATCCGGAACTGATCGATCCCGAGTGGTTCAACGGCGTGAAGAGTGTCGGCATCTGCGGTGCCACCTCCACGCCCAAGTGGCTCATGGAACGTTGCGCCGAACGCGTGCGCGAACTTGACCCCGATCGTTCGACCGATGTCTCGGGCCCGTCGTCCCTTTCCCCCTCCTCAACGCAACAACCGTCATGAATATCGCTCTCCTGCTTTCCGGCGGCGTCGACAGTGCCGTCGCCACCCACCTCCTGATGGAACGCGGTTTGCGTCCCGATCTCTACTACATCAAAATCGGAATGGACGGCGACGATGAACTCACCTGCACCGCCGAAGAAGACCTCGAACTCTGCCAAGCCGTGGCACGCCGTTACGGTCTGCCGCTCGAAGTCGTCGATTTGCAAAAAGAGTATTGGGATCGTGTGGTGACCTACACGATGGACCACGTGCGCCGCGGCCTCACCCCCAACCCCGACGTGATGTGCAATCGGCTCATCAAGTTCGGCGCCTTCGAAGAGCGCGTCGGCCATGCCTACGACCGCATCTGCACCGGCCACTACGCGCGAACCATTCGCGATAACGAGGTGTTCAGCGATCCCCGCTCGGGCGAATCCGTCGATCTCAGCGCCCACACCACCTGGCTCGGCACCGCCCCCGATCCCGTGAAAGACCAAACCGATTTTTTGGCGCAACTCGAATCGTGTCAAGTCGAGAAGCTCATGCTCCCGCTCGGCCATCTGCAGAAAGACGAAGTGCGCCGCATCGCCGTCGAAAATCGTCTGGCCCCCGCCCGTCGCAAAGACTCGCAAGGCATCTGTTTCTTGGGTAAGATCAACTACAACGACTTCGTACGTCGTTTTCTCGGTGAGCGCACGGGCGATGTCATCGAGATCGAAAGCGGCAAAAAGGTCGGCGAGCACAAAGGCTACTGGTTCCACACCATCGGTCAGCGCAAAGGACTCGGTCTCGGCGGCGGCCCGTGGTTCGTGGTCAAGAAAGATCTCGAAGCCAACATCCTCTACGTCTCGCACGGCTATGACAACCTCCTTCAATACGGCCGTTCGTTCAATCTGTCGGGTTTTCATTTCCTCACCGGCGATCCCTGGCCCGAAACCGGCACCTTCGATGTCACGTTCAAGGTGCGGCACACCGATCGTTGGCGCACCGGCCGTTTGACGCGCACCCTCGACGGCACGTTCCACATCGACGGCGACGCCCCCATCCAGGGCATTGCCCCCGGCCAGTTCGGGGTCATCTACACGCCCGACGGCCGCGTCTGCGTCGGTTCCGGCGAAATCAGCGTCTGATTCCCAGTTTTTCTCGTCCCGTAATTCCTCCGTTCATGCCACAAGCCTTTCAGAAAACCTACGATAAAGCCACCATCGGCGAACTCGTCGCCTGGTTCCGGCCCCGTCTCGATCGCTTACCCGAGTCGCTCGATCTCATGGGCTGCATGCACATCACCCACCTGCGGGCCACCGTCGAGCGCTACATCGACCTCGTCGAAAAGCACCACGACGCCCCCGTCTACGGTGGACAGGTGTTGCATCTTTTCCGCATTCGCGAGAAACTCGAGGAACAAGGGCTCTGATTCCACCCCTTCCCCGTTGCTTTCTCCCGCAACAAACAGACCGTCCGCCGAAAGCCTTCAAGCCTTCAGCGGACGGTCGTTTTTCTTGCCTGCGGTGTCTGCCTCTACACCCCCAGATCCAAGTGACCGTTCATCACGGCATAGATAATAATGTCCGAAAGCGAATGCGCCCCCAGTTTGAGCATGAGATTTTTCCGGTGCGTGATCACCGTCGAAAGACTGATGTTCAGCTGTTCGGCCACCTCCTTGTTCGTGTAGCCGCGCGCCAAATGCGTCGCCACCTCAATTTCTCGCAGCGTCAGCGGCGATTTCAGCTCCGTCGTCTCCTGTGTCGGCGGCGTTTCGCCGAGGTGCGACATCGTCGGTCGGCGAAACTGCGCGTGTTCGTGCCCCTCTGTCGGTGTCGCCGTGCGCGGGCGGTGCGGCCCCGCGCCGTGTCCGAAAGCATGGAATTCCAGCAGCGATTTGATCAGACACTCTTCGCTTTGACACACATTGAGTGTGAGCAGTCCCGGTGTGGGAGGCAGGTTCTCGCCGTTGGTCAGTACGATCGTGGCAAACGGTCGGCGGCGGAAGAAATGCGTGTGTTCAAAATAGATGCGCGCCGCCACAAAAAAGTGGGCAAAATCCTCTGCATTCGTTTCCATCAGCGCCTCATACGAAGCGAAGGTACAAACCTCTGCAATGGGAATGATTTTGCGCAGCGTGTTTTCCAACCCCATGCAGGCCAGCACATTGGGTTCCACCACCGCCATGCGCAGTGCGGGCCGTTGGCCTTGGCCTTCGGTCGGTGCCGCTGCCGGATGGTGCGGGTGAGCGTGCGGAGAAGCGGGGTGGTGGTTGTGTGGCATGTCGGGTCTATGTGTGCAAGCGAGCCGCCGGTTCCAAAAACGGCGTCCTCACTCAAGAATCTGCTGCAAAAATAGCCATTTCTCGTCGGAAACGCTTAATTTTGTTCGATAATCTACGGTGCAAAATCCCCGTAAAAAATAGAATCCACTGTTCACAATGGAAAACCCCGAACGCGATTTGGCGCGCCAAATCATTGAGAACACCAACACCAACCTTTTCCTCACCGGCCGCGCCGGTACGGGCAAGACCACCTTTTTGCGTCAAATTCGCGAAGAGGTGCACAAGCGCATGGTGGTGCTCGCCCCCACCGGCATCGCCGCCATCAATGCCGGTGGCGTCACCATCCACTCGTTTTTACAGCTCCCCTTCGCCCCCTTCATTCCCGGCATGCAGTTTCGCACCGACCAGTTTCGCATGCCCGATCGCAAGCGCCGCCTCATTCGCAGTCTCGATCTCATCGTCATCGACGAAATCTCCATGGTGCGCGCCGACCTGCTCGACAGTGTCGACGCCGCCTTGCGTCGCTACCGCGACCCCACACGTCCGTTCGGCGGCGTGCAATTGCTGCTCATCGGCGATTTGCAACAGCTCTCGCCCGTGGTCAAGGACGAAGATCGCGAATTGTTGTCGCGCTACTACGACTCCGAGTACTTCTTTTCCAGCCACGCTCTGCGCCAAACGCCCTTCGTCACCGTCGAACTGCAAACCGTCTATCGACAGTCTGACGACACGTTCTTGCGGCTCCTCAACGCCGTGCGCAGCAACCGCCTCGACGCCGCCATGCTCGCCCAGCTCAATGCGCGCTACGTGCCCCATTTCCGTCCGCCCGAAGGCGAAGCCTACGTGCGTCTCGTCACGCACAACCACCAGGCCGATTCCATCAACCGAGCCGAAATGACTGCGCTCACCACCCCCGCTTTCACCTACGACGCCGAAGTCAAAGACAAGTTCCCCGAATCCTCTTACCCCGCGGCCGATCGGCTCGTGCTCAAACGCGGCGCGCAAGTCATGTTCATTCGCAACGGCATGGCGGGCGACGACCACTATTTCAACGGCATGCTCGGCGAGGTGGTGAGTCTCGACCGCGATGAAATCACCGTCCGCACCAACGAGGGCGGCGTACTCATCAACGTGCCGCGCGAAACGTGGAACAACGCCCGCTACGTCCTCAACGAGCGCACCAATGAGATCGAAGAAGTGGTCGACGGCACCTTCACGCAGTATCCCCTCCGCCCCGCCTGGGCCATCACCGTGCACAAGAGCCAAGGCCTCACCTTCGAGCGCGCCATCATCGACGTGCAAGGCGCTTTCGCCCACGGGCAGGCCTACGTTGCCCTCTCGCGTTGCAAGTCGCTCGAAGGCCTGGTGCTCAGCGCCCCCATTCCCGCCTCGGCCATCATCCAAGACGGCACCGTGCTCCAATTCACCGAGCACATTCCCGAGCAGCAGCCCACGCCCGACCAGTTGCAACAGATGCGCCGCAACTATTTCTTCGCCCTCGTGTGCGACCTCTTCTCGTTTGCCGACCTCGAGCGGCGCAACGCCGCCATGCAGCGGTTGCTCGAAGAGTTTTTCTACAAGAAAGCCCCCATCACGCTCGAAGATTTCCGCAAACTCCTCATCCTTTTCCGCCAGCAAATCGCCGCCGTCGCCGTGAAATTCCGTCCGCAGTACGAAACGCTCATCGCCACCCACGCCGACTACGCCACCCACCCCGAACTGCTCGAGCGCATCACCAAGGGTGCGGCCTATTTCGCCGACCGTCTCGGTGCCTTCGAGGGCTTCATGCGCACCCTCTCCCTCCCCGCCGGCGGCAAGGAAGTGGCCAAACGCGCCAAAACCGTCATCGACGAACTGCGTCGCGACCTTTATGTCAAATTGCGCGTCTTGCGCTATTTTGCCAAACACCCCTTCGACGTCAACGACTATCAGCGCTTGCACTCGCTCGCCACCATCGAAGACCCCACCGGGCCCATGCCCACCGGCTTGGCCTCCACCGCCCGCAAGACGCCGGCCGAATCGGCGTCGGCCTCGACCTCGCGCACGAAAAAAAGCAGCGCACCGCGCGAAACGATGGAAGAGAAGCGCGCCGATGCGCTCCGCCAACTCGAGGCCGGAAAGACGGTGCGCGAAATTGCCGCTGCGCGCGGCGTCACCGAGCAGACGGTGAGCAACTATCTCCTACCCGCGCTGCTCACCGGGCGCATCGAGCTCGACGACCTCTATCCCGCCGACCATGTGCGGCGCGTGCGGCACTATCTCCGCGACCACGATCACAGCCGCGACGACGACACGCCCGTTTCGCTCACCGCCATCCGCGAAGCCGTGGGCGGCGACATCAGTTTCGACACCATCCGCACGGTGCGCGCCGTGGTGCGCGCCGAACGTTGAGTGCGCCCCGTTTCGCCCCGTCGGTCCGGGCGCGCCGACCGTGAGATTGCGCAGCCCGTATGCAAAAAAGTCCCCTTGCCGGCGACTTGTGTGCCGGAAAAGGGGGCAAAACTTTGTGAGGCGCGCCGAAACCACTAATTTCGCACTCCGGTTTTCGTATGCCACGCGCACACTGCACCGCATACCGACCGTTTTCTTGATTTCTCCATCATCAATTATCCCGAATATGATCAAAGTTGCCATGTTCGACACTCATTCCTACGATGAGCAGTCGTTCAATAAGACGAACGCCGATTTCGGTTTCGACATCCGCTACTACAAAGAGCACCTCTCCATGAAAACCGTGCCCCTCGCCAAGGGCGCCGACGTGGTGTGCATCTTTGTCAACGCCGAGTGCAACGCCGCCGTCATCGACGAACTCGTGAGCTACGGCGTGAAGCTCATCGCCCTGCGCTGTGCCGGTTTCAACAACGTCGATCTCAAAGCCGCCAAAGACCGCATCGACGTGGTGCGCGTGCCGGCCTATTCGCCCCACGCCGTGGCCGAATATGCTGTGGCGCTCATGCTCTCGCTCAACCGCAAAATCTATCGTGCCGTCAACCGCACGCGCGAAGGTAATTTCAAGCTCAAAGGCCTCCTCGGTTTCGACATGTACGGCAAAACGGCCGGTCTCGTCGGCATGGGCCGCATCGCCAAGGAACTCATCAAAATTCTGCGCGGTTTCGGCATGCACGTCCTGGCCTATGACCTCTATCCCGATCACGAATTTGCGAAGCAGTATGATGTGAAGGTCGTGGAACTCGACGAGCTCTACGCCCAGAGCGACATCATCTCGCTCCACTGCCCCCTCACGCCCGAGACGAAGCACATCATCAACACCGAGAGCATCGCCAAGATGAAACCCGGCGTGATGATCATCAACACCGGCCGCGGTCAACTCATCAACACCGAAGACCTCATCGAGGGCTTGCGCACCAAGCGCATCGGCTCGGCCGGTCTCGACGTGTATGAAGAAGAGAGAAACTACTTCTACGAAGACCGCAGCGACAAGATGATCGACGACGACGTGCTGGCTCGTCTGCTCATGGTGCCCAACGTGGTGCTCACATCCCACCAAGCCTTCTTCACCGAAGAGGCGCTCCACAACATTGCGCTCACCACCCTCAGCAGCATCAAGGAACTTGAAGAGGGCAAGCCCCTCACCAACAAAGTCGAGGGTTGATCAGCTCGCCGTTTTCGGTTCGCCATTTTTCGTTCCCCTCTCGATGTGCTTAGGCCGTCGAGAGGGGAACGTGTTTTTTGCGGCTCGAGGCCCGTTGAGATGGCCTCCTCTCGCGTGCGCGCGTACGCGCGCGCCTCCGCCACTTTTCGTTTTTTTCCTTCACCTCTTCACCCACCTTGTGCAATTTCTTGTGCCACTGTGTGTTAGGTGTGAAGGCTTTTGCGTTTTTACCTTCACACCCCTTGCTTGCCGCCGCTGTCGTGTTTTGCGCAGTGCGGTGCGGTGAAAAGGCCGATGCAAAGGCCGAAAAAATCGCAGCGCATCGTGGCGGGTTAGGTAGCCGTTTGTGCTGATTAAGTATCTGAAAAATAGTGAGATATGGGTGTGATCTTTCGTGCTCTCGGTGTATTCCCGTGCGTAAGGTGCCCGTTCCCCAATTTCGACACCGCGAAAAGGCGTGTGAATGTGATTTTTCTCCGAGGTGAAGGCAAATCGGTTGAAAATAAGGGCGTTATCGGCCGATGGTCCCCCGATTTCGCTCGAAAAGTCCCTGTTTTCACCTCCAAGCCTTCACCCTTATTGTGCAGTCTGTCAACGCCTTGCGTAGGGTGGGTGAAGAGGTGAAGGCAAAAAACAAAAAGCTGCTGAGTCGCAGGTGCGCGCACACGCACGCGTGCGAATGGGAGAACAGCTTTACCCGGTGGAAAGGGGAGGGCACACCGGAACGTGGCTGCGAGCGCCGACCGAGGGCGAAAAAGAGCGGAAGCAACGAAACAACCCCCGCCGTTCCCAAGTGGGAGCGGCGGGGGCTGTTTGGTCGGGGCTGTCGTCAGGCAGCGGTGGGGGAGGGAGTGCCAGCATCTTGCTGAGGCTACTCCTGTCCCGCGCTGCGGTCGATGTACTGTTCGTGAGGAGGAAGGTATTGGCGGTATTCTTCGTAATCCATTTCGCGCGCCCCCATCGAGCGGAGGTGGTCGGTGGGCAGTTGGCAGTCGATGATGCCGTCGCCCTCGGCAGCCATGCGTTCGGCGAGGGCAATGAGTGCCATTTTCGAGGCACTGGGCGCCAGACTGAACATGCTGTCGCCGCAGAACATGCGCGGATGGCGCACGCCGTAGAGACCACCCACCAGCGCGTCGCCTTCCCACACCTCGACACTCTCGGCCAGACCCTCGTCGTGGAGTTGGCAGAAAGAGGCCATGAGCGGTTCGCTCAGCCAAGCGCCTTGCTGCCGGTGGCGGTCCTGCGCCGTGCGGCAACCGTCGACCACGCGGGCGAAAGCCGTGTTGAAGGTCACGCGGTAGCGCCCGGAGTGCCGGAGTTGGCGCATGGAGTGGGAGATGTGCACCTCGTCGGGGCGCAACACAAAGCGTGGACGGGGCGCCCACCAATACAATTCGCGTTCGCCTTCGAAGGCACTCCACGGGAAAATGCCCGAAGAGTAGGCGGCGCGCAGGCGTTCGGGGCTCACGTCGCCGCCGATGGCCAGAAAACCATCGGCTTCGGCCAACTGCGGGTCGGGGAAGAGCAGCGAATCGGGATCGAGAATGAAAATCATAGCGGGAGAGTGAGAAAGGGGTTGGGGGTTAGACTTCGTCGGCTGCGGAGTCGGCGTTTTGTGGGTCGGGATTTTCGCGAAGCACCAAGCCTTCGTCGCTGACATCGACCAGCGCGGTGCCGCCGTGGGCAAGCGCGCCGAAGAGGAGTCCGCGAGTGAGGAGCGGTTTGAGGTGCGCGGCGATGGCACGATCGAGTTCGCGCGCACCATATTCGCGGGTGAATCCGCGTTGGAGCAACCATTCGCGCGCCGCATCGGTGAGGTGGAGTTGCACGCCGCGGGGCGTGAGTAGCGATTGGAGCACGTCGAGTTGCTTGTCGAGAATGCGGCGTGCCATGTCGAGTGTCATTTCGCCGAAGACCACGGTGCCGGTGAGGCGGTTGAGAAATTCGGGTTTGAACAGCTTTTTCACCTCGGTCAGCATGGCCTCGCCCGGCGTGACATCGCCGGTGAAGCCCACGGCCGCGCGGCGAGCAAACTGTGCGCCGGCGTTGGAGGTGAGGATCAGCAGCACGTGGCGGAAATCGGCCTTGCGCCCGTGGGTGTCGGTGAGCGTGGCGCGATCCATAACCTGGAGCAGGATGTTGAAAATGTCGGGATGCGCCTTTTCTATTTCATCGAGCAGCAGCACGCAGTGGGGCGAGCGGCGGATGGCGTCGGTGAGTTGGCCGCCGTCCTCGTAGCCGACATAGCCGGCGGGCGAACCGATGAGGCGCGACACGGTGTGCTTCTCGGCATATTCGCTCATGTCGAAGTAGACCAGCTCAATGCCCAGTTGCTCGGCGAGCACTTTGGCCACTTCAGTCTTGCCCACGCCGGTGGGGCCGACGAAGAGGAGCGAGGCCATGGGTTTGTCGGGGGCGGTGAGGCCGGCGTGCGACATCATGACGGCTTCGGTGACCTCGGCGATGGCACGATCCTGCCCGAAGACGCGGCGAAGCAGTTCCGGGCGGAGATTGCGCAGGGCGGTGTGGTCGCTGTCATCGTCGGGGCGGAGGACATCGATCTTGCAGAGCGTGGCCAGCACGGTGTCGATGAGGTCGCGCGTCACGCGTTGCGTGCCGTCGGGATGGACCTCGCGATAGGCGGCGGCTTCGTCGATGAGGTCGATGGCTTTGTCGGGGAGTCGGCGGTCGTTGAGGTAGCGATCGGCACGGCGCACGGCGTGTTCGATGACGCCTTCGGCAAAGGTGATGTCGTGAAACGCTTCGTAGCGTGCGCGCAGTCCCTCGAGAATGAGGCAGGTCTCTTCGATGGAGGGTTCGGGCACGTCGATGGTTTGGAAACGGCGCACGAGGGCACCGCTTTTCGAGAAGTAGCGGTTGTATTCCTCGTGGGTGGTGGCACCGATGAAGCGCACGCTGCCCGTTTCGAGGTAGGGCTTGAGCAGATTGGCGAGGTCGAGCGAGCCTTCGCCCGTTTGGCCTGCGCCGACGAGGTTGTGTATCTCGTCGATGTAGGCGATGGCGTTGCCCTCTTCGGCCATGCCGTCGATGATGCTGAGGAGGCGCTTTTCGAGTTGGCCGCGATATTGCGTGCCGCTGAGGAGGCTGCCGAGTTGGAGGGAGTAGATGCGCGCACCGGTCAGTCGTTCCGGCACGCGGCCGTCGCGAATGAGGGCGGCGAGGCCGTAGATGAGAGCGGTTTTGCCCACACCGGGATCGCCGACGTGGAGGGGATTGTTCTTGTCGAGGCGGCAGAGCACGCGGATGGTGCGTTCGAGTTCCGTCTCGCGGCCGATGAGGGGATTGTGGCTGTCGAGATGGTCGTTGATGCAGGTGACGTGGCGGTGCCAGTCGTCGGTGGGCTCAGCTTCTGCCGCGGCCGCTGCACCGGAGCGGGCGGACGAGAGAACTCCGTCATCGGGGGCATCGGCGTTGTGCGCATTGTGCGGCGTGTCGGGGGCGGTGCTCAGGCGGTCGATGAGCGCCGAAAGCAGGAAACCCTTTTCGCCGAGATAGTGTGCGACCAGTTGCGCGGCGAAGCTATGCTCCAGGGAGTAGAGGGCGGAGAGATAGTGGGTGATGTCGAGCGTTTGCACCTGCGAACCGAGTGCCTGCAAGGCGGCGAAGTGTTCGAGCCGCTGCCAGAGGAAGGACGGTTCGGGCGGTTCGGACGAGGTGGTGAGGTCGCGATCCAGGACCTCGACAAGGGTCGCACGGAGCGCTTCGAGCCGGTCGAGCGGGACAATGCCCTTGAAGAGGTCGGCCTGCACGCAGGCCAGCAGCAAGTGCTCGGGGGTGAGGAACTCGTTGTGGTGGGCGGCGGCGAGTTCGCGCGACGCAGTGAAGAGGCGTTGGAGGAGGGGAGTGTAATGGAAATCCATCGGAACAACGGAAAAAGAGGGGGCGACCGGTTTAGTCTTCGGTCACCTCGAGACGGAGGGGATACTGATGTTCGCGCGCCAGCCGCATGGCTTTTTCGGCTTTGCTGTGCGCCACGTCGAAAGAGTAGATGCCGGCCACGGCACGTCCCGATCGGTGGACGCGCATCATGATGTTTTCGGCGATGACGGGGGCTTTGTCGAAAAGCCCGCAGAGGATTTCGACGACAAAGTCCATCGGGGTGAAATCGTCGTTGAGCAGCCACACGCGATAGCTGCGGGGCGCTTCGGTGTGCGTGTCTTGCCGCTCGCGCACACTCGTTCCTTGTTGAGACATACGAATATATTTGAGTGGGTAATATCGACAAAGATAAGAATAATTCCTATCTTTGCAGGAAAGCAAACCGTGAAATTATGACTTTGCAAGCAGCCCAAGCCGCCGTGGACGAGTGGATCCGTACTTACGGCGTGCGTTACTTTTCGGAACTGACCAACATGGCCGTGCTCACCGAGGAGGTGGGAGAACTGGCGCGCGTGATGTCGCGCCGCTACGGCGACCAGTCGTTCAAGCCGGGCGAACCGCAGGATCCGGCCGACGAGATGGCCGATGTGTTGTGGGTGCTGCTCTGTCTGGCCAACCAGACGGGGGTGGACCTGACCGCGGCTTTCGAGGCGAACCTGCGCAAGAAAACGGCACGCGACGCCACGCGCCATCTCAACAACCCGAAGTTGGCCTCGCCATCGGCGGGCGGCGCAGCGAAATAACAACCCCAACAGCGTAAAAAATATCGACGAGATTTTTTGGATTGACGCTCACTGTCATTCTTAGCGTGTATCTTTGCAGCATCAATCCCAATCCAAACAGCAATATGGCAAAGAAAACCATCACCGTCGCCAGTTCGGCCGCGGAGAAACTCAAAGCTTTACAGTCGGCGATGTCGAAGATCGAAAAGGATTTCGGCAAGGGTTCGATCATGAAAATGGGCGACCAGCAAATCGAACACGTGGAAGTGGTTCCTTCGGGTTCGATCGGGTTGGACTATGCCCTGGGTGTGGGCGGTTACCCCCGTGGCCGCATCATCGAAATCTACGGTCCGGAATCGTCGGGTAAGACGACCCTGGCAATTCATGCCATAGCCGAGGCGCAAAAGGCGGGCGGCACGGCGGCCTTCATCGATGCGGAGCACGCCTTCGATCGCTTTTATGCGCAAGACCTGGGCGTGGACATCGACAACCTGCTCATCTCGCAACCCGACAACGGCGAGCAGGCACTGGAAATCGCCGACCAGCTCATTCGTTCGTCGGCCATTGATATTATCGTGATCGACTCGGTGGCGGCGCTCACGCCGAAAGCGGAAATCGAAGGCGACATGGGCGACAACAAAGTGGGCTTGCAGGCGCGACTGATGAGCCAGGCGTTGCGCAAAATCACTTCGACCATCGCAAAGACAAACACAACGTGCATCTTCATCAACCAGCTGCGCGAAAAAATCGGCGTGATGTTCGGCAGCCCCGAAACGACCACCGGCGGTAACGCCCTGAAGTTCTACTCGTCGGTGCGTCTCGACATCCGTCGCGGGTCGAAGATCAAAGACGGCGACGAAGTGGTGGGTTTCAACACGAAGGTGAAAGTCGTGAAGAACAAGGTGGCGCCTCCTTTCAAGCAGTGCGAATTCGAAATCGCCTTCGGTGTGGGCATCTCTCGCCTGGGCGAAGTGGCCGATCTGGGCGTGGACCTCGAAATCATCAAGAAGAGCGGTTCGTGGTACAGCTACGGCGCCACGAAACTCGGACAGGGTCGCGAAGGGCTGAAGCGCACGCTTTCGGACAACCCCGAACTGATGGACGAAATCACGGCGAAGATCAAAGAGGCGCTGCAAGGCGACAAGGCTTTGCCGCTGAAGAGCAAAGCGGATGCGGACGACGAGGACGAAGTGGACAACGACAACCTCGACACGGACACCGATTTCGACGAGGAAGATTGAATGTAGCCGCGACTACAACGGCGCGTTCGTTTTGAACTAAATGTTTTGAAATCATGCCGAGCGTCTTTCTTAAGGAAAGGCGTTCGGCATGATTGTTTTTTTGCAATACAAAGGAGCTGAGCTGCGTGTTTTGCTATCTATCAGCGGCGTTTTGTTGGGATAGTAATTTGTTTTGTCGATTTTCTGCGTTTTTTCTTTGGTGTGTAGATATATGTATGTATATATTCGCAGCGTGAATCTGTTTAACGATCGATGCGTACGATTTGTGTAGTAGATGAAATGGATTCGTCAGGAGGAATCCGGTCGAAGAACCTGCACAATGGAATAACATCCCAACCCTAATCCCTAAATCACATATGAATACTCAAATTTGTCCTGATTGCGGCCAACCATATGATTCGAGTGCCGCTGCCTGCCCCGGCTGTGGCTGCCCGAACGATCAACGCACGCCGACAGAGTCGACAGCAACGCCACAACAACCTGCAACCCCCACTCCGGGTACACAAACGGCACCGCAACCCGTTGCGGCCCCAACCCAAGTGGCGGCAGTCAATTTTGACCTTGGCGCGCATTATGCTCAAAAGGCTACCTATTTTTACGAATGTGCGCTGCTGGGATGGCACTGCCTGAACCGTCGATTCTGCAATTTCAGCGACCGTGCTTCGCGTAGAGAGTATTGGTCCTACACTTTGATCATCAAACCCTGCTTTGCGGCGGCACTTTTCATTCCCTACATTGTCGGTGGAATCATTTTTCCATTTGTCGTGAGAGGCTTCGGTTATGAAGTATACGAGATGGTATTCAAGAGCATCGATGGATTAGCTCTACTCGGAGTACTTTTTGCATTGATTCTTATGCTAATAGTTTCCTTGCATGGGCTTTCCGTAAGTGTCCGTCGCATGCACGATGTCGGTAAGAGTGGCTGGTGGGTGCTGGTGCCATTTGCCAGCTTCTTTCTCCTGTTCAAGAAAGGCGACGAAGAATGGAATATTTACGGAGAGCCTCCCGTAGATGATATCTAAAATGTTTCGTTTGGCCTACTAATCTGGTAATATTATGGCATTGATAAGATGCAAGGTTTGCGGAAAACAAATATCGGATCGCGCCCGGGTTTGTCCGCATTGTGGTGCGAGAGGAAAGGTTACCCTGCGGAAGAAAATGTCGGTGGACGAAGAATCGGCTCAGACAGTTTCCCCTTCTCAGTCAACTACGTCTCCCAATGGGGTGCAACCTGCGAAGCCTTCTGACCTCTACACCCCGCCACTTGAAACGCAGAGCAAGGCGCCGATGGTGATAGCGATGGTGCTGATGGTCGTGCTGCTGGGGATCGGTGCAATGTTCTTTTTCCTGCTGAACCCCAGAAGCCACCGTTCGACCACGGCGGACTACGCAGACACGGTTGCTGCGCAAAGTAGCGAGGACTACTCATGGGGCAGCGAAGGGCAAAACGAGCAGCGAGCCGACGAAGGACAGGCTGGTGCGGAATCCGACGGCAGTCGAGCGATCGATGTTTTCAATGCACAGCCCCGCAATGATTCGTCGAGTGTGAGTGTGGATCTCACCTACTCACAACTGGAGGAACCCGGTTTCAGCAAACCCTATGACGTGAGACAGTTTGTGGCGGACGAGCGATATGAGCATGACGACGTGACGCTGGAAATCACTTCGGACGGAATTTATGCCAACGGCAATAAGATTTCGACCTCGACACCGGTTTTCCGGAAGCTGAACCGCAAGTACGGGCGAATCACCGCCAAGCCTTCGATTAGTATCACGGTGTCGTATGACGACAACGCATTGATAGACAATAGTACTCATGAACGATACACGCATGTTTATTGACCGCCGGTGCGGCGGGCTTCGCATTTGGTTGTTGCTGGTGCTCTCTTGCTTTGTCTTGGGAGTGCCGGCGCAGTCCATTGCTGAATTGGCGCGCAAAGCGGAGGAACGCAAAGACCCGCTTCACGCTTACACAAATGTGGGCGACTTTCACTACGGAATGGCGGTGGCGCAGAAGAAACTGCCCAACGGCGAACCGGGTGAATACTGGGGTGTGGTGGACGAAGAGGGCAAGGTGCGCATTGCTTTCAAATATCGTTCGCTGAGCTACGAGGACAATCTCAATGACGAAGACAATCTGTATGTTTGTCGTACGGATCGTGGTTATGGCTTGGTGAGTACGAGCAGTGGCGAGATTCTCTCGACCACTTATAGCGACTTGACTGACGAAGGTGGAGAACGTTGGAGCGTGAGACGCAACGGGAAGATGGGCATTGTCAAAGTCGGAGAGGCTAATGGGAGTTTCCGCGTGGAAACCATTGTCCCCTGTGAATACGACCAGGTGCAGGCCGGAGACGATGATAAATACTACTTAGTGACCAACGGCCCGCTGCATGGATTGCTCGATTGGGACGGAAAAACGATTATCGCCTGTGTGTATAACGACATCGACTTGAACAAGTACGTCGTTTTTTTTTCGGTGAAGCGCAATGGACAGAAGGGATTGGTGAGCAGGACAGGCGAGGAGTTGGTCCCCTGTGCATTTGATGACTGCGGAGTGATTGACGAGTATTTCCTTTGGACGCGAAAAGACAATACCTACGGCATTTATTCGTCGGAGGGAGAGAAAGTGCAACCGTGCAAGTTCAGTTCGTTCTTTGTTTACGAAGGAAAGAAGAAGAAAGAGGTGTCGCTGTCAGATTTTGCGCAGTTGGATCGACGTCAGCATCCGGATCTCTATGCAGTGGTTTCGGGAAAAGTGGGTACGCTCGACAGCAAAAAGTTCACTACGAAATTGCCTTGTGCCTACGATTACCTTTCTGATTTCGCGACACGCATGAAGCTCACGAATGGGGTGCTTACGGAGCAGCGATTGGCAGTGTGCCGTTTGAACGGGAAATATGGCATTGTCAATTCCGAAGGCAAGCAAATTCAGCCGATGGGCTTCGACGAATTGCGTAATGATGTGTCGGATCCTTTGAGCAAGGAGTTGCCGGACATGGGGTCGGCGCGTGATTTGCACGTCCGCATCGGCGACAAGTGGGGGATTCTCACTGCCGATGGTGAGCAGTTAGCCGAGGTGAAGTTTGATTCCGTCGGGGTGTTCCATGACGGTTTGGCGGTGGTGAAGGCGGCGGAACGTTACGGCTACATCGACCGGAGTGGGGCGATTGTGATTCCCATTCAGTGGATGGCTGCCTACGATTTCTCCGAAGGCTTGGCCGCACTGCGTGTTGACAAGAAGCATTTCCAATTTATAAATACGGCGGGGACAGTGGTCATCAAATCCAAAAAGTACGACAGTGTCGGCCGGTTCCGAAATGGAATCTGCCGAGTGGTGAAAGGTGGAAAGGTGAAATGGATCGACACGAAGGGAAAAGAGCTGAAAGACGAATCGAATTCAACTAAGGAGGAGGATGAAGGAAGCGGTGCCAATCACTTTTGGGAGTAGGTGCCGGGGAGCTGAACTTTTTCTGTTCTTCCGGCGTCACGGATGTATTTTGATTGGAAGACGTGCTTCTGATTGGAAAACGAAACCTCCACATGCGGTAGTCCTTGGATGAAAGACTGCAGCATGTGGAGGTTTTTTGGGCGAAGAAATAACCTTACTCGTGGTTCTTCATCAAATCCATCTTCATTTGATAGTATTTGACGCTCATATCGAGGTAGTGGATGTGTGGGTTCTCGAACCGCTGTTCCTCTTTCCACACCTCTTCGTCCAGTTGGCGTCGAACGTAAGCACGAATTTCTTTGAGCGCAGGAAGTTCGGCCACCTGCTTTCCGTCGCGGAACAGCGGTTGGAGAAGTTCGCGGAAGGTACAGTGCTCGAAGGTGCGAACTGTCCACGGCTTTTCGGGAGAAAGGTATTCGAAAGGCGAACCATCGGTGACCGTCTCGGTGTGGCAAGTGATGAGATCGGCGATGGAATGTCCCTTTTCAGAGTAAACACGATAAAGGCGTTTGCGTCCGGGATTGGTGATCTTACCCACATTTTCCGAGAGTTTGATTTTGGGCACGAAGGTCTCTCCTTGTTTGATGGCCGCCAATTTGTAGACGGCACCAAATTTGGCGTCGCTGTAAGCCGTGATGAGGCGTTCGCCCACCCCGTAGCTGTCGACGCAGCCTCCTTGGGCGATGATCGACGTGATGGTGCGTTCGTCCAAACTGTTGGAAGCCATGATTTTGCAGTCTTGCAATCCTGCCTCGTCGAGCATAGCGCGCACTTTCTTGGAGAGATAGGCCATGTCGCCCGAATCGATGCGCACGCCGAGGAGACGTTGACCGCGAGGGATGAGCACTTCTTGGGCAACCCGGATAGCGGTGGGCACACCCGACTTGAGGGTGTCGTAAGTGTCGACCAGGAAGACCGAGGAACTGCCATAAATTTCAGCATAGCGCTTAAAGGCATCGTATTCCCCATCGAAGAACATGATCCAGCTGTGGGCCATGGTGCCGACCACGGGGATGCCGAATTGTTTTCCTGCCAATGCGGTGGCGGTGCTACCCACACCACCGATGTAGGCGGCGCGAGCACCGTAGACGGCGGCGTCGATGTTGTGTGCACGTCGCGCACCCATGTCAGCCACACTGCGTCCTTGTGCAGCGCGCACAATGCGATTTGCCTTCGTGGCAATGAGAGATTGGTGGTTGACCTGCGTGAGTAAGAAAGTCTCGATCAACTGTGCTTCGATAATAGGAGCCGTGACCGTGATGAGCGGCTCGTTGGGGTAGACGATAGTGCCTTCGGGCACGGCATCGATGTCGCCGGTGAAGCGGAAGTTGCGCAGATAGTCAAGGAACTTTGTGGAGAAGAGTCCGAGTGTTTCGAGATAGGCAATGTCGTCGTCCGAAAAATGCAGTTCTTTGATGTAGTCTGCGATCTGTTCCAATCCGGCAAAAACCGAGAAACCGCCATTGTCCGGGTTTTGACGATAGAAGACGTCGAAAGTTACGATGGTGTCGGCGCGACCTTCTTCGAAATAGCCGTTGGCCATGGTGATCTCGTAGAGATCGGTGAGCAGTGCGACGCTGCGATTATTGAATTGTGAAGTAGACATGGGGAGATGGGGTAGGGAAGTGGTCAATGAGTGAAGACCGGAATGCAGTTGGTGGAAAGATAGGCATTAAGGGCCGTGCCGCCGTCGATGGAGGCCACGCCGGCCGTGAAGACTTCGACGTCCGGACGGACGCTGCGAATGTTTTTGAGCGTTTCGAGCACGCAATAATCGCCGGCGATGCCACAGACCACGAGCCGTCCTTGCTGCAGCCATTCGCGTTGCTCATCGGTGGGAGCTGCAAAGGCACCGTATTCTTCGCAGGCTTGTTGCTGTCCTTTGCGTACGAAATGAGTGGTGAAGCGGTCGAAGTGTTCCACCCATAGGCTCTCGTGGAGCGATGCGCCTTTGGAGTATTGAACGCAGTGGCGCGGCCAAGTGCCGCCCTGGTCTGCGAATGAAGAATGGTCGTAGGGGTGCCAGTCGAGTGAGGAAAATAAAAGGCCGTCTGAATTTCAGGCGGCCTTTGTTGTGTCGGATTTTACAGTGGTCATCTAATGTATAAAAAACAGACAAATAGCTACCGGTATGGCAATCAACGCAAATATCCACCTTACACCGTAGGCGCGGTGCCTGGCTTCGGCACGCCCGTAGATTTGGGTGTAGAAGTGCAAGCAAGTCCGATAGATGACGAAATCAATGGCAAGGATGATGCCGACCACAAGGATAAAATTTACAAGATTGGATAGTTGCGCCTCAATG
>ERZ772962.349-NODE-349-length-25541-cov-4.822962_pt1 | contig 25541 bp, 26 predicted proteins | sample MGYA00580676_ERZ772962 | MGnify/ENA primary metagenome ERZ772962 (study PRJEB29015, sample SAMEA2738049) | human oral metagenome | biome: human oral; feature: human-associated habitat; material: saliva | place: China | collected 2230 ...
GCTGAAGAGCAAAAAGCTCAAGCTAAAAAACAATCTGCTAAATAAAAAGGGGATTATTAATCCTCTTTTTTTGTTTTTGTTTTCAAAGTGGATTATATAATTTTAACAAGAAAAACAAAAAGGGCTATTAGCTCGGGAAGAAGGAAAAATATGAGAACAATCACAGAAGAACACTTTATCGATGTTATCGATAAACTCCAATGGGATGGCGTTTCTGTAGAACCAGAAATCATTTCCAAGGGATTCTTAGAAATCGAAGTCGGCGACTTCGAATGGGATATCCCATATTATGGTGTAGACAAGGAAATTGCCCTACACCTCAAAAACAAACTATCTTTGTTAGCTCGGGATTTTAGATATCCTATCAACAAAGATAAGACACTTGTTTTAAGTGTCGACAAAGACATCGTTGGGGACTTAAAAGTTATCATTGATAACTTTATCGACACCAACAAAGATATGGATAATATCGTCATTGTCTTTGAAAAATAAAGGGGATTATTAATCCTCTTTTTTTTTATTTTGAAAGTTTGTTTTATATAATTTTAAAAATTTAAAAAATCTAAACAATTTGTTTAGTAAAGAAGGAGAAAAAAATGAACAATTATAACATTGATATTTTTGATGAAATGTCTTCAATCAACGAAGGTGTTAGAACTAAGTGGATGGGCCTTATCAACGGAAACTGCTACTCGGATGAAGAGGTAGAGGTTTTTCTTAATAAGAAGCCAGTTTTTATCGAACAGCAAGTTGGGGCTGGTCAGCTGAATTTGTTGAAGTGTCTAATTTTGAACGATTTGAGTTCAAAGTTTAACCAGATGGGGTTAGGTGACGTTGATGTTGAAAATCTGCTAACAACGATCGATTGTCGATTGTTATCAGAACAGGAATTTCTACTTCCTACATTCAGAAGTGGTAATGTAGTAGTAGGATATTCAGAAACTATCTCTTCATTAGTTAATTTTCTAAGTAATGAAGAAATTGGTAATGTTGGGGGTATTAATTACAATGTGATAATTGAATCTCCTAGTAGTTTATCAGAATATAATCAAGATATTCTGGTTAAAATTTTAAAGTCTGGTAAGTTGCCAAACGGAAAAACATTTAACAAAAGAGGGTTAAAGATTATCATCGTTGATGATAACAAAGATTTTTACTCAATGTTTTAAATGTGTAAAAAAGGGGATGGGTCATCCTCTTTTTTTTATTTCTCAATTTTAGAAAGATTATATAATTTTGAAAATAAAAAAAACCGCTGCAAAAGCAGCAAAAGAAAGAAGGTATTTTATAATGCAAATTATTACAATTGAAGAATTGGTGACTGAAATCCCAAAAATGTTTTTCGCTAAAGAACCTATGATGATTCTTGGTCGTCCTGCTATCGGTAAAACCGTAGTTATCGAGAAAAAACTTAAAGAGCTTGCAGAAATGCAACTGAATAAAGTTTTTAAAACTGGTCACGGTCGTGATTGGAAGGAATGCTATTCAATCGTAGACGGTTCTGGAACTCCTGAAGAAACATTGTCAATGCCTTACATTGATACTATGGCTGGTAAAACAGATGGTGATCACTTGAAGATCGATAACTTGCCAGAGATCAAGAAAATGCAACGTTTTCTTGACGACCCAGCAAACAACGGATTGGACTATTTCTTCTTGATTGATGAAATCAGCTCCTTCAACCAAGGGGATCAGCGCACCTGGATGAACTTCATTCAAGCTGGACGTACACCAAACGGTGTTATGTTCGATAAGAGTCGTGTGTTCTTTATTCTTGCAGGTAACCCAGGGCCAGACATTCCTGGATTTGAGGATTCAGATAGCCCGACTCACCCGATTGAAGAAGCGGTTATTACCCGATGTGCAGTTTTCATTCTTGCCGAAGACTATAACGGATTTATGGAATGGGCTAAGGGGGTTAATGAAAAGGGGTTGTCAAATATCCACCCTTACTTGTTCAGTGCTTTCAAACAAAATCCGGGCCTCTACTTCAAGAAGGTAGACGATGATATCCGTTTGGCAACAAACCGTACCATCGAGAAATGTTCTAACTACCTTTATGCAGTTGAAGAAATGCAACAAAATGGTATGAAGGCGGAATGGTCTCAGATGTCTATCAAGTCATTCTTTGGTGACGAATGTGGGGCTACAATCATTGCTACGATGGAACAGCTCGATAAACTGATGACTCTCGAAGAATTGTTTGGTGATGAAAAAGACGCTAAACTCAAAAAAACTGCTATCAACAAGTACAACAGCTTGGACGCATTCCAGCAATACTACTTGCTATTGAAGGCTACGGAGGACACTTCTCCAATCAAATTCAAAGTTGAAAACAACGTTCGTAAACTTGTTGAACTTTTGAGCTCTGACGAGATCAGCACACCTACTGAAACATCTTCAGCGTTGGCTTATCGTCTTCAAAAAGCTCCAGCAGGTTCTAACGCCTCAGCTTTGAAAGATTTCAAGCATATTCTTGGTGACGATGACAAGAACATCTTGTTCACAATTCGTGAAAACCAAGCTCTTATGCAAACATTCTAATTAACAAAAGCTGCATTTAATGCAGCTTTTTATTTATCCTGTTACTTTTGAAGTTTTTAACTTTTTGTGATATAATTTAAACAGATAAAAATTTTTTAATTAAGAAAGAAGGAGGACTGACAACAATGTCAGAAACTATTACAATACTAAGAAAGAGTTGGGAGTCTAGCAACAAGGACTTGTATATTTATCAAGTTCATCCACAAGATATCCACAACACTATTCTAGAAAAACATCCAGTTTACAACTCGTACTCTGTATTTTCCCAAACAAACCTTTTAGTTGGTGATACAATTACTGTTGATCTGGAGCCTAAGCGAACCGGTAAAGGTACCAACTTTTACGTCAAAAAAGTTTACTTTAAATTTCCGGAAACAATTGATGATCAGTGGAATTACTTGGATCGTATTGCAGCTAACGAACATTTTAAGGGACTTGTGAAACACCTCAAGAAGGAAGGGTTTCTTGACGATAAAACCTTGCCTCTGAACAAAATCACAAATTCAATTTATGCTATCTCAGAAGAAGGGGATGTTGTCTTTAGTGAAAACGGAAAAGTTTTATCTGAAATTCTTTCAGAAGAAAATCCTAACATTTCTTTGGAGAAATACAAGCGTCTCTTTAAATGTCTTAACGACAAACAAAAATCTTCTCAGTTGATTTCTCTTTTGGGAGAAGCAGGAGAATGTTTCACCGATTTACAAATCGAAAAAATTGTTAATCAGTATCCAACACCAAATGACGCTTTCAGCATTATGATGAAGAACCCGTTTAATATGATTGAAATTGATGGGTTTGGATTTAAAATTGTTGATACGTTCCGTGATAAATTATCTCAACTCTACCCAGAAAACCCTGTTTATTTTAAAGACTCTGAAAAACGTGTTTTCTACGGAGTACAATTCATTATCCAACAAGAAATCACTAAGAGTGGTAATACTCTGATTGCTATTTCCGAATTTATGAAAATCGCTATCTCGGATCTTGATTTACCGGCTGATATTATTGAAGCAGAAGTTGAAAAACATCGTATCGATCCAAAATTAAGTTATTTAAAAGAAACTTCTTTGGGGATTGTTACCGTTGATAATTTTGTTACAACAGTAGATTATTGGAATTGCGAGAATTTAATCTACAAGATCCTTTCAAATTCAAGTGGTGTAGAAGAGCGTGATATTATCCGTAATTTCGATGGTAAACTTAAAAAATTCCTTGAAACAACTGATTTTGAACCAAGCGATGAGCAATTAGAAGCATTTCATTCAGTGAAAAATTCAAAATTCTCACTTTTGGTCGGACCCGGTGGTACAGGTAAAACTAAAACTGTTTCAGAGTTGATTAACTTTCTGAAACAAGAAAAGTTAAAGGTTCAATTGATTGCTCCAACTGGTAAAGCGGCGCAAACGCTATCTAGTTATGCAGGATTTGAAGCTTCAACAATTCACCACGAGTATATGTTAAGTCCAAATAAGAATGGAGCTTATAACATTTCTGTAACTGCTCTGGAGGAAAAGTTTAAGAAGTCGACTCCAGATATTGTATTCATTGACGAATTTTCAATGGTAGATTCAGCTTTATTCGGGGCGATTATGCAATTAATCCAGAAGGATATAGCCAAGTTTTCAAAAACTCGTTGGATGTTTATCGGGGATGAGTTCCAATTACCGTCTGTTGGCCCGGGTAATTTATTACACCTTTTTATTAAAAAAGGTCTCTTAAAAACTACACGTCTAACGAAAAGTTTTCGTGTTAAATCCGGTAACGGTGGTATCGCACAGCTCTCAGAAGAGTTTCGTTCAGGGTATTTTTCTCCCAAAGATAATGGAAATAAACCTTTTGTTTTAGCAAAGGATCTTATCGCTCAAAACATCAACGATCAGGATATGATTTTAGCGCAAGTTCTAAACGCATACAATAAGATGTTGACGAATGATGTTATTCCTGAAGATATTATGGTTTTAACACCAGTAAATAAAAATCTATTGGGACAGTTGAACTTAAACAATCACATCCAAACATTGATTCGTGATTATCAAGAAAAGAATCCACTAGATCTTTATCTAGAATCAAAAGTTTTTGGGGTCGAAGTTAAGTTCTATAAAGACGATTTGGTTCTTTTCCAAAATAACCGTCGCTTTCCTAAAGGTATTGATGTTAACAATACAGTCGAAAGTTTTACCGCAGAGGATTTGGAAGCAATTCCTGTAAACAATGGCGATGTTGGTAAAATTATTGATATTTCTGGTTACGGCGTTATCGTTGAGAACCTTGTTACGAAAGAACGAGTTCAAGTGTTTGCGGAGGATCTCAGTGATGAACTACGACTGGGTTATTCTTATACAATTCACAAATCTCAAGGTAGTGAATCAAAGTATGGTATTATGATTGCGGCGAGTCAACACAATTACTCACTTAATGCCAATCTTCTATATACCGGTATCACACGTTTCAAGGAACGTTGTTATCTGTTTGGTTCATTCCGAACAATCAGACAAAAAGTTCGTGTATTCGAGAATAAATCTCGTAATACCGTATTAGAATATCTGGTTGAACGTGAAAGAGAGAATGAAGTCGTATTTTAAAGCCGGTTATTTACCGGCTTTTTATATAATTTAAGAAAATGGTTTTCTGCACTTTAATAAATGCAGTAGAAAAGAGGGTAGTATGTTATTTTGGGGATCATTAATTTCTTGTGGAATTGCTGTTGTTATCGGAGTTTTTGGATTCTTAAACGCAGTCAAGTACGAGAAGAATGAACTGGAAAATTTATAAGTAGATTCTTTTGAGAGTCTACTTTTACTTTTATAAAAAAACAAACTTCTGATGTAAAATATAAAATATAGATTATTGATTTTTAGTCTTCGTTCTGATATAATAGATGAAGAATAATTTTGCATTTAAATAAAAAAAGAGTTTTTAAAAAAGGAGAATTGAGTTGATTACAATTTATACAAAAAACAATTGCACTCAGTGTAAAATGGCTAAGAAGATTATGGATCGTTCGGGTGTCGAATACGAAGAAATTAATATCGATAAGAATCCTGATTATATTCCATTTTTAAAGGAGAAGGGAATCGCTTCGGCACCGGTTATTTTTTACGGTAACGACGAAGATTTTATTGTAGGATTCCAACCAGAAAAGATTAAGAAATTAGCGAAAGTGATGGTGAAAAAACAGTGAATTTCAATCACGTTATTATAGCAGGGATTGCTTTTATTTTAATTAGTGTTATCACGATTGGATTGTTGATTCTTTCGACGCTGGAGGAGCGCTCTATGTGGAGTGAACGTCCTTATACAATTACAGCGTTTGATTTGGACTATACAAGGGTTGATTTTTGCGGAAGGTTTTATGTTAATCAGGTTGATACAGAGGCAAAGCAGATAACATTTACACAGATACTTGACAACGGAAAAGCCCAAACTCGTGTTGATCTTCCCTTTATTGCAGCCGATACTGAACTAAAATCTCTCCTGGATGAACACCCTAATTTTTATGGTGCTGATCTCAGTTATATTCTTTCTGTTCTGAAAAATTCAGAGATTGAATTTGCGGCTTTAATTGTTAAAGAAGATGTGGTTTTCGATGTTTATCTATTACCAAGTGGTAGAGCTATAAGTATGGGTAGAAATCGGGCACGTTTATTTGGATATGGTAGCACTCAGATTGATGTTATGGGGTTTGATATTGTAACACTAAAAAAAGGTAAAGTGAAAAGAACTGAACCTTAAAATTAAATAAAATAAAAAAGCAGGATGAACCTGCTTTTTATTATGCGCCGATTTTCTCGATTTTGTATCGATAATCATCTTCTAGATATGCAACAAGGTGACCACGGATGTCTTGTTCACGAACACTGAGAGTGTTTGTTTTTGACTCAACCATAACCCAAATAACGTTACGGAATCCGTAATTTTCAATATGTGACTCACCGTAACCGTCTGAGATGATAATGACAACATCGTTTTGATTGGTAACTCCAACTTGTTTCATATAATCAAAAACTGGTTGGAAACTTGTACCACCACGACCGGTAGGGACAAATTTGAACTTACCACTCTTCGGAATCACTTGTTCGTTCTCGCTGTAAACCACCGTATCAAAAGGAATGATACTCAAGTTTGCTTTGATAGCTTTGGCAATCGCAGCAACTTCCATAGTAGCCCAACTGATCTCAAATGTACCCATAGAACCAGAGTTATCAAGAAATACTCGAATATTTTTATTCCAAAGTTTCTTTTTCCCTTTTTTAATTACAGGACGATTACCTTGGTGTTTATAGATTCGAGAGTAAGTGCTTCGTACACCGGCACGAAGACGCCCGATACCTTGTTGAAGAACTGTTTTCAAAGGAAGTTTTCCTTTTTCAGATTTACCTTCAATCGCCTGATCATACAACCCGCCAGCCATCAATCCACGCATTTTTTGACTATCAACCTTATCACGAACAACAGGGTCTTGAGATACTCGTTTGACGATATCAGCAACCGCTGTTCGAGTGTCTTTTTGTGAGGCGATCTTACCGATAGAATCACCATCTTCTGTAGTAACATCAGAAGGTGTTTTGTACCAAGTGTTGTGATCATCTAGTCCAGTTCCTTGACCGGAACCTTTACCTTTACCGTGACCGTGTTGACGACCACAAGTACAATGTCCTTGACCTTGACCATTTTGCCCTTGATCTTGACCTTGACCATTTTGTCCTTGTCCTTGACCTTGACCATTTTGTCCTTGATCTTGACCTTGACCATTTTGTCCTTGATCCTGACCTTGACCGTTTTGTCCTTGATCCTGACCTTGACCATTTTGTCCTTGATCTTGACCTTTACCATTTTGTCCTTGATCTTGACCTTGACCATTTTGCCCTTGATCCTGACCTTGACCATTTTGCCCTTGATCTTGACCCTGACCGTTTTGACCTTGATCCTGACCTTGACCATTTTGCCCTTGACCATTTTGCCCTTGATCCTGACCTTGACCATTTTGCTGTTGCTGTTGTTGCTGCTCTTGCTGTTGACAGTAAGAGCATTTTTGTTGACGTTGTTTTTGTTTTTGCTTCCAAACCTTCATAAATTCTTCAAAATAATAACTTGATGGTTGGTTTGCTTTCAAATTAGGAAGACCGAACATCTTCTTCATTTTATCCAACGTGATACCGTAATCTGTGATTGTCTTATTGCTTGCAATAAGAGGATCTTGGTTGATTTGGGTATCTGTAGCTAAGTTAACAATTTCGTGATAACCGTTTTCAGAATGTTGTTTGTACACATTCGGATGTTCCCACAAAATGTGACACATTTCGTGATACAAAATAACTGCTGTATCTACAAAAGTTGTTGAGTCGACAAACTCTCCACCATCTCCAAGACCAGGAGCACTCTCTGTTTTGTGACCAAGTTTATAAATCAACCAAAGTGGATTGATAAATAGGTTTGGTGTGACAGACAATCCTTTTGTTGTAACGTTAACTCCCATAGGGGCTTCCATCTCAAACGTAATGTATGTTTTCATAGACATACTGAAGGTTCCGTGAAATGCCATACGGTTTGTTAGTGATGTACGAACACCCAACATTGCGTCTTTCATTGTCTTTTTGATTACGTCAAGATCTTCTTTTGTAGCTACATTGCGAGCCCATTCGTTAAGATCATTATATCCTTTTGAACGATTATCAATTTCCAACTTAACGTCGGAAACCTCATAAAACATTGCCATATTTAAATACCTTCTTTCTACTGGATTTTCTCCAGTTTAAATTTATTTCTAAAATTATAAAAGAGATTGAAAAATCAATCTCTTTTTTTTATCAAATAACTAAGGTAGCTTTGTTTGATTAGGATATGCTTCGGCAATCAGTTCTTGGTATAGGCTATATTGAACCATCAAGAAGTATGGTTGGATAAAGAATAGTGCTAAACCGAAAGTGACTAACAATAAAAATACCCAGCCGATCAAACTCAACCCTAAAATGATGATTTCGGCAGATTTTCCTCTTGTTAAATTCCAAGATTCTTTAAGTGCTGATACTGCTCTGTAAAAAAGATTTTTATTTTTATATTGAGAGTATACTCCAGTAAGATCGGTGACCATATCGACAACGATGTATTCTGCCATAGACAAACGGATGAGTACCCAGATGAATAAAAATAGAAGAACGAAGATTAGGAAGATTGCTATTGGATAGAAGAATGATACAGCAACAAACACACCGATAAAGGCTGCCAACAAGAATACAGAAGCCTGCATAGCAATTGTTGTGAAAAGAATAGGGAAGAATGTTTCTCCTAAATTTTTAAAAGAAGATAGAATCGTTAATTTATCATCTTCAGAATTTGGATTAATTTTTCCCCAATTATGTTTGTTCGCCAAAGGTATCGCAACTTGTGCAAGGTTAACAGCAAAAATAGCTCCGATTGCAGATAAAAAATTACCATAATTAGTTGAATATGATGTACTAGTTGTAACGGTTGATCCGTCTATACTTCCAGTTCCAACATAACGCACGGATAGGTTTGAAATGATTGCGATAATAATAATCGGCAACATAGCCACTAATAATGAGCCCCAATTTTCTTTTGTAAATCGAAAGGCACGATCTTTAATTTTTCTGTTCATTTTTTGAACTGAACCTCCAAGGTCTTTATAGTTTCGATTGGGGTGAGAAAATTCACCCTCAGCCTTATATCTATTATATTGCCTTTCTCTAAAATTATTGGAGAATTTTAACATTTCTGCAACAATTCCAGTTGAAAAAATCTTTTGTTTTTGATATAATTAGTTTGAAATAAAGATTTAAGGAAGGCGTTATGAAAAACTCTAATATTAAAAAATTAAAGAAACATCTAATCGAATTGTTATCAAATGAAGAATATGAAGGGAAGAAATTTTTTGCATACGACAATTATTATGATGAAAAGGAAGCAAAGGAAGCCTCTAAATTTGCTATTTTCAAATATTCAAAATATGTAAAAAATCTTCCACTTACTGGTGATTCGCTTAGTTCAAAAGAAATCATTGATTTAGTTTGCAACTATATTAAAGACTGGTCTGACTGGGAGTTTACTGAAGTTGGAACTTTGAAAAATATGATTATTATCAATTTAAAGAATAGTCACAAAATCGAAATCATTCCCTCTTCTGGTAATGTTGTTTTAAAATAAAAAAATTAATTTACTTTTAAGAAAGACTGCATAAATTGCGGTCTTATTTTTTTTTCTAAATTAAACCTTAAAATGATACTATAATTGAAAAAACCGGAAAAACCGGAAATAAAATTTAAAAGGTGAAGAAATTGAAAAAATATTTGAAAAAAATTCTAGCCGGCGGTGTAGCACTCATTGCGAGCTTTGCTTTGTTAGGTGCAGGATCCGTCAGTGCAGAAACATCAAATACCATCCAATCTCCAAATATTTCAACAAATCAAGGGTTGGGTGGTGCTGCTGCAAATAAAGCCAATGACAGCTCACAGGTTGCAAACCAAGTGGGTGACCACATTGGTGAAAAAGCAGATCAGACTGCTGGTAATATCGTAAAAGCAAATCGAGAATTTGCAAACAATAACGCAGGTTCTGCAATAGAGTCCGTTGAAAATATTGCTGGAAATGTTAGAAATTCTGCAAATAATGCCGCTGGTGATGGTGTATCTTACACAAACATCCCGAGCGTAGAAGGTTTTAAAAATAGAGTTAACAATGTTATCGATGAAGCTGGAACTACTGGGTTAGGTTGGTTGATCCGAATTGTTTATTACGCTACATTCTGGGGTATGATGGTTGGATTTATCGCAACTGTTATTAGTTTGTTCGTTAAGAAGATGCCTACTTGGAAATATCTTTCAGGATCTATCGCTTCATTGTTTGTCTTTTACGGATGTATGTCATTCTTAGGAATTAGTATTTCTGCGACGAACAACCCAATTGTTGATTTGGTAAGTTACCTATTCCACGGATAATAATAAAAAAAGACTGAGTTTTATCAGTCTTTTTTATTTTTAATTTAGTGCGATAAATAAACCACTTTAAGATCCTTTCTGAAGGATAAATTTTCCAATCTTTCAATAACCTTATCTGTAACAATTCCAGAACCTCTTACTATAACAAGTAAAGGCTTTGAGGTGTTGCTGAAGTTGATAAAGTCAAAGAAATCCTTATCATTCAAAATTTTCAAACCGAAGGTGTTTCCCTCAAACAACCGACTAATTTCATCTACTACGTCAGAGTATTGCGGGACATCTTCAATAAGCACAGATCCTTCCTGGTTTGTGTTTATTTGACTTCTATATTTGTAATCAATTCTTAAAATCAAACTGATTAACCTCCAAAATTTTCTTCTAATCGGTTGTTTTCTCTGATTGCCAAAGTTTCATAAATCGCTCTGACAACCCAGTTGATGATTCCGAATGTTAACGATAATACAATCGACCATCCGATGACAACAGCTCCCAAACAAACCATAAAGATTACTGCCATCACTAATAAATCTAATAACATTTTTTATACCTTTTTCTTTTTCTTGAAATAATCTCTTTCTTAATAACTATTTTATATTAAAATATATTATCTTTATATAAGCATTAATAATATATTATTTTTTCGAATTATAGCAGAAAGTTTATTTTTTGTCAAGTAAAAACTTTTATAATTTTTAAAAAAATACCTAAAAGGTTAGAAAGAAGGTCTTGTAATGAAAATTACAAATTTAAACGAAGTTAAAAATTTATTATTGGAGTTTGCGGGTGAATCCGTTCATATTTTTCTTGTCGATTTATCAGACAAACGAGAAATGTTGAACGATCTCAAAAAGTCAGGAGATCCTACTGGAATTGTTTCAGAGGCAATTGAATTTGAATTGCTTGGTAAAAAACGTATTCCTAATTTAAAGAACGAGAGTCTTCTATCTCAAGAGTTGAAGATGATTTTTAATTCAGATTCTGATTTGTTGGCAGAGGAATTTCTTTGTTCCACACTTTCCTTCGAATCAATCAATGAAATCAATAAAAGAACTGTTGAACTCCAACTAGAGTATTCTACTGGAAATAAATATAGCAAAAAAATTGATTTCAAAGCTGGAATTTTTGAAAATATTGTTGAATTTAATTTTCTCAACATCTACGGTGATTTGGTTTGGGGATTCTTGAATGACGAAAACGAAGACGAAGAATATACAGACAAGCTGATCTTAGAAACGAAAGAAAAATTGGTTAATTTATTGATGAATCAATTTGATGAGCGTTTAAATAAAATTGAGAAAGAGAAGCCACTTGAAGAATTGATGGCTTTTGTAACACCAGGTATGAGTGACGATGATTATATCAAAGCAGTATCTGACATTGATATTTTTCTAAAAAGTGACCTATCACCTGAATTTATTGTGAATGACAAAATTGTTCTAAATTTCTTAAAAACAGCTGTTGAAAAAGACTCATCTAATTTAACAACTTTGAAAAATATTTCCGGCAATTTGTTGAGAGTTATTAAATTACCAAAGATGAATCGGGATATGATGGATTCGGTTATCAAGTGGTACGTTGACGATGAAATCAAACGTGGTCTTTTCTCTCCGGTAGATCCTTGCAACAATAAAGTTGTTCTATCGTTCGAGCTTGATTTGCTTTCCAAATTGTTGAATGGATATCTAGACAAGGAGAAAGCAGAGAAGTTAGGTTCGTTAATGGGCAAGGAGTTTAATAAAAACTCAAACCCTAATTATCTTCGAACCTTTAAAATCGAAGAAGAAGACGCTCGTGATATCTTCTCTATCAATCGAGGAATGAGATTGACGAAAGCAGACTTGTTGTCTATCTTATCTCAAAATAAAGCTGTAGCAAAAGATTTTGTTCAAAAATTCAATGAAGTTTCGAACCAAAAGGCGGTTGTTGGATCTGAAGTGAAAATTGTCAACATTCCAAAGGATGTAGACCTATCTTTTTATGACAATCTAATCAACTTAGTTAATAATAACGAAGATTTTATTATCAATTGTGGTCCCGATGAAAAGAAAAACATTAAGCGTTCTCTAGAAAGACTAATGTTGGTTTCTTACAAGGGAATCAATGCTAAAACTATCAAAGATATTTTATCTCACGTTGAATTTGATTTGATTTTGTTTGATATTTAAAAATAGATAAACTTAAGAGGCGGAAGCCTCTTTTTTAATATATAAAAAGATAACTCAACTTTACTATATAATAGTAATAGATTGAATTTAAATTTTCTAATTTAAAAATAAAAAAACGGAGGAAGCGACTCCTTGAATCAGGAAAAAAGTAAAAATAAAAAGAAAATTGCGGTTATTACCCTATTCTCAGCATTAGTTTTAGGGGGAGTATCAGCAACAGCTTATTTGATGACGAAGCCGTCATCTAATGGAGATAGACCTCAACATCTAACGACAACAGACTCTTCAAATGGATCTAAAGTTGAATTTGTTGAATCATCTGACGATGGTAGCACAACATCCAAAGATAAAGAAAAGAGTAAAGAAAAAGATAAAGAAAAAACTTCAAGCTCATCATCTTCTGATGATAAAAAAGAGAATGCAAGCTCATCTTCACAATCAAATCATTCTAATAGACGTGAGGGTGCAACGCCGATCGACTCTTCTCGTGTAGCAAACACTCGTGAGGAAGGTGCTAACTCTATCGCACCAATCACACAAGTTCGTGACATTATTAATCGAGCAGCGAGCTCAAACAAACCAGCTTCAACCGGAAGTAATAGTATCACAGCTCCAGCAAGAACATCCAAGGAGCAAGAGGATGAGTCTCGTAGACTTGCGGAAATCGAAGCAAGACGTAAACCAAAAACAGATAATACTAATACAATCCCTACATCACCAGCAATTCCGACATTGCCAATTACACCGGTGATTCCGATTGTACCAAGTGTTACACCTATTGTGCCAATTCCAACTCCAGCACCAATTACACCTGCACCAGTTGAAGAAGAAAAACCAACTGAAACTAAACCAGCAGAAACACCTTCTGCACCAGTTGAAGAACGACCTTCTGAAATTAAACCATCAGAAATTGAAACTCCAACTAAACCAGCTGAAGAGAAGCCTACTGAAACTAAACCGGCAGAAACTAAACCGGCTGAAACTAAACCAGAGGATAAGAAGCCAGCTGAAGAAAAACCGGCGGAAAAACCTACTGAAACTAAACCAGTAGAAAAACCAGCTGAAAATAAACCAGAAGATAAGAAGCCAGCTGAAGAAAAACCAGCAGACGAAAAACCTACTGACACAAATAAAGAAGAGCAGAATGTTACTGCAACCATCCGCACCCAAGAGGATCTAAATTCCTACTTAAAGAAAACTGGTCGTGATCTTACAGGGGATACGGTTAACTTCTTGTTGAGTGAAGATGTTAAGTTTCCCAAAGAAACATACAAGTTCTTAGGAAAAACAACCTTTAACTTCCCAGCAAATCCAGAGGGACACACGCTTGATTTCAACGGTTCTTCATTCCTAGTAGGAACAAAGAGTATCCTTCGATTTGACGCAACAGGTAAACACGGAAAAAATGATTCTGATTATCTAACGATTAAGAACTTTGTTGTTTACGGAAGTATCGAAGAAGAAACTGGTAAGGATGGCAATGTAATCATCAAATCCCTTAACAAAGACATTTTTGAGGGTGATGGTCGATTTTCTGCACGTCTTGCTAAGGCTTCAAATATGAAATTTGAAAACGCAACATTCAACAATGCACACGGGGCTGGTTCACACTTGTTTGATGTAGCTGGTTCTGACCACATTGTATTTGAAAAGATTACAGCTGCCGGTTATGGTGGTAAAGATTTGTCTGAAGAAGAAGTAGAGCGTCGTTTCAAAAAAGATTCACACGTTGTTTACTCAGAAGCTATTCAAATCGACTCATTCCTTGCAGGCGCATACGGACACGTATACAACCTTAGAAACTCAATTCTTTCAAACCTAGAAGTTGATGATAAACCTTCTAGTGATATCACAATCAACAATTCAACTTTCACAAGTTACGTTGGATTCACTGGGCAAGATATCGCTGATGGAAATACATCAAAACCTATCGTTCGTAACTATGGTGCGACTGTAGGCTCTCACACAGAAGGATCTGATAAATATAAGAATATTACAATCACTAACAACAAATTTGAAAACACAATCGGATTTAGTGGGCTAGATGGTGAAAAGAACTGGGCTGCTAGAATGCTTTACCCAATTCACCTTAAAGGAATCCCAGAGGATCTTTCTACTATTAAAGTTGAAGGCAACACCTTTAATGATAAGGTATTACCTGGAACTAGCATTGGTAAAATTGTACACGGAATATACGCTGTAACAAAAGAGCTAGTGCCTACAACAACCCCAGAAGATAAGAAACCGACTGAAACTAAACCAGCAGAAGAAAAACCAGCTGAAACTAAGCCAGCGGATACAAAACCAGCAAATACTGAATTACCAATTAAAGAACCTGAAGCTCCTCGAGGAAAGAAAGGAGAGGATAAGGGTAAGGATACAGGTAAAACAGACAAAGATAATTCTGAATCTGGAAAAGCTGATAAAAGATAAAAAAGGGGAGCGACAAGCTCCTTTTTTTTATTTGATTTTTGGATGAAAAAATGATACAATTTTTAATAAAATAACTAGAAAAGATGTGATAGAGATGATAAAGACAACTAATTCAGAAAATAAACATTTCAAAGATTTTCGAAAAAAACAGGAAGAAACAATCTTAAAATTAATCGAGGAATCTGATTATACCCCGGTTTATCAACGTTACATTTGCGGTATGTTCACGAAAGCTACTGATATCAGATATAAAGATGATATGATTATTGTAGCTGAAGGAGGACAATTATTTTTATGTTCTATGGGAGAACTACACACACGCAATCGTGCGGTTATTATCGTTAGAAAAATAAAAGATTTATCAAACCATTTAACAAAGAATTTTAATAATTATTCCATCAAGAAATTTCCTTGTTTCGATGAATTTAAAAAAATGACAAAAGAGTGGTTGTTGGAAAATTGGAAAGTCCAATCATATACCAACTCGATTGATGATGATCCTATCAAGGCTTTCAAGTCTGGAAATGTAAATATCACGCCACTAACAGGACGGATTATCTTTGAGTATTTATTTTCAGAGGAGGGGTTTGATTACCAACAGGAAAATATTGGGTTGGCAAAACCGGGATGGTTTGTAAGAAAATATTTCTTCTTGTCAGAAGATGAAAAGCTCGATTTAAAAGAATATGCCCTGGAACAGTTAAAGAGCGGTCGATACTCTTATGTTTTGTATATCATTTTATTTTTGGATCCTGAATTTTGGGCAGAAGACTTTAAGAAAACATTGCGTGAATCCCAAAAAGGGCAAGAAAATTTACGAAATATGATTAAAGTTGCCAGATCCGTTCGTGATGAAAGTTTGATTTTTTACGGAAAACTATCCGATGAAATCGAAGGCGAAATTTTAAATATTTGATTGTGAGGTGATGTTGATGATTATTGAGGTGCAACACGTATCCAACTGGGTATATTCTGTTTATAAAAAAACAACCGGAAGATTATTTGTTAGTCAAGCTAAGATCAACCTATTAACCTACATTGTCTTTCAAGAATATTTGAAAATGAAGGAGCTCTTGCTTTGCGATTGCGAGTGGTATTTATCAGATGAAGGTCTTCCCGTCAACAAAAAAATTGTTGATATAAATAGTAAATTTCCAAAACCTTATTTTAAAATAAAAGATAATGTTAAACGACCATCGTGGCTGGGTTTTATATCTAAAAAATATGATTTAGATTTTAAATTTAATAAAGATGATATTTATTTCGAAAATCTTATTTATAAATATAGAAACTACTCAGTTGAATCATTAACCAATCGAATCCTGATGAATACAGCCCTACAATTTTCTGAATTAAATCCAGGAGATAAGATTGACTCTAACTTTATTTATAACAGCAGATCATTCAATAACGGCGTATATTAATATAATAAAATTAGTGTAACAAAAATAGGCGCTAAGAGTCCCCTTTTTCATTACAACGATCGCAATTCTTACCGGTTTAGGTGCTATTGGTGCGGCGGCATACTTCGTTAAATGCAAACGTGATAGTAAATAATAACTAAACAAAAAAAAGGATTCCTGAGAAATCATAATCCTTTTTATCATTTCTTTGGTAAATTATCATTACTTTTTATAAAATGCAGATAAAATGATAATTCCACTGCAATTATTTAAGACTTGACTAATTTCTTAAATTATGATAGAATGAAATATAAATAAAAAATAATAAAAAGAGAAGAGGTTAAAAAATTTGGCTAATAAAATCTCCAGAAATTTCAGTATTGTACCATCCGGACACCACAAGGGTGCTGGTCAAGCAAAAGATAAAAATGTACCAGATGATAGCGGAATTATCACATTCACATCATCTCTGGGATTCTTGTATCGCAACAAGGAAGCTCGTGCAAAAACCAATAAATCGGGATCTTACCTGTTGGGAGTTTTAAACTGTGAAAAAGGTTTGGACTCAGTAAAAAAACGACTAAACTTTTATGGATGGTTCGGAAAAGCTGCTCAAAATAATCCAGATAAAAAATTCACAGATTTTGATGTGACATCCATTTTTCTATTTGGCGGAAAGGTTACTAAATACGAAAGTGCTAAGTTGGATAAGTATATCACGATGTTGGAACGCCATCTTGGCGATGAAAACGCAACTGTGAAAAATCATCGACAAAGCCCTAAATACAAAGAAGCTCTTAAAGAAGCTGAAAATTCACAAATTATTGTAACCGCTAAGTTTGATAATCAATATTTTAGTGTTGACGATAACGATGAAACTCGTGCAAGTATTTCACTCGGTTACGTAACTTTTAATACCGGTAAAAAACCAATCATTACAAACTTGGAACCATCGGACTCTGACAAGCTAGTTGACCTCGTTATTCGTGATGTAGAGAAGAAAGGTGATCCGGCAGAAAAGGCTTCTGTTGCATTTTCAGTAACACGTACTTTTTTGAAGAACTTTGGCGGAAGCGATAAAGACAACTTACGAATGTATACCTCATCAAAAGACAACGCTCAATTTTGGAGTGCTACGATGGGAAGTTTTGAAGTTTCTGAACTACCAACAGACTTCTTCCTTAATTTCTCTCAGGAGATGATTGATAAAATCTTAGAACAAGATCGTGTGCGATTCACAATGACCTTAAAGAGTGCTCAGGATATCGATAAAATTCTAAACGTTAATAAAGTTGGAGACGCAATTCTTGTTGTTAACGGACAAATTAATTGTGAATTTGATGAAGATTCAAAACGTATTCAATTTTATGAATCTGAACCTAACGAAGACGGAGAGATTTATAAAACTGTGACATTCCAGATCAACCAAGGTACTTTGTACACACAAAAATTGTTGTAAAATCAAGGTAAGGATATTTCCTTACCTTATTTTTAGAAAGGAGTTTTATATTCTCTAATGAAAAAATTTTTAAAACGACTATTGTTTGTTGTTGTTATTCTTGGAGTTTTTTTTGGTCTCGGTTGGTACTCTTATAAAAGTGGTTGGTTAGAGAAAAAATTATCCACTACTCCGGTTCCTTTTGAATTTTTCAGGACTGATAATAACAAATCAATTAATGAAATGACGGTTAAAAACGAAGGAAATCGTTCAGCCGAGACTCTCAAAAAGGAACTTTATGGATTAACATCAATATTCAATTCTGATACTGTAACAAAACCAGACATCAGCTCTACACCTTTGACAGATTCAGGAAAGGAAGAGTTGAGTAAAATTCTAGAACCAATTTATGGTGTTGAAAATCAATTCGTTGGCGAGTCTCACGTAACAGGGTTTGTTCAAGACAAGGACGGTTGGAATCCAATTGTTACCTTTAGTGTTTTTAATGATACTTCATCAATCCAGAACATAAGTTATAAATTTGTCAAATCTGATGGTGGTTGGAGCTTGTCAGATAAAATTTCTGAAACAACAGATGAGTTTGCATATTCGGAATTACCAGATGACTTTAGTGTGACTTACTTAGATCAGATCATATCGCAGGATGATAAGTTTTACAAGAACAAACAATGGCAAAATCTAACTTCAACAGTTCCAGAAGAAGTTACTGACTTGCTTTCGAAAAACTATCCTAACACAACATCAAGAGTTGTATATTTCGACTCGACAACGATTGTTAAGATTTACCACGCTGTAAGCACTCCAGAAAAGGTTAAATATATTGTACGAACTCAATCGTTAGACAGCGCAAACTCTTCAGTTTATTCTCTAAATATTGAATAATTTAAAAATAAAATCTAATTGTTGACAAAGATGTTTTTTTAAACTATAATAATAGTAGCGATAAAACGCCCTTCGCTACAAAAAATTCAAAAAGGGTTTTTGTCTTTCTAGCAACACGGTGGCGACTTCAACCATCGCCGCACGTCTCTTGCATTCACACTGAAGGGATTGTGCAAACGATCCCTTCTTTTAATTAAGAATCGAGGTATTTTTATGAAACAAGTCCTAAAACGATTACAGGATGGAATTGACAATGGGTCAATCAGTATTGATGAGGCTCGCTCACAATTGGGGCCAACAAGTGTTTATTTTGACACTTGCGATTTAAAACTTTACACAAAACTAAAAAAATCAATTGACAAAAATGTTGGTTATAACCACTTATTCTTATTTGATCAGGACGAAAAAGAAAAGATTCCGGTTGATGTTTATAAGGATTACATCAAAAAGGCTTGCGACCACATTGAATCACTTTTGCACGACAATCCTAAAATGAGTCAGCGAATCGATCTTGTGAAGAAAAATTGGCTTAGTTTAACAATCATCACTTCTTCAATCGATGAAGAGTTCGAGTTGTTCAAATCTATTCGTGCTTCCTATTCAGATATCGAATTTAATGCAACCTTTGGTCAGCGTTACGAAGAAGATTTTAAAAATTACATCTATAAAGAGCTCCGCAAAGAAGCAAACCTTAAAAAGGACTCTTCTGATTTGGGAAGTGCAACAAATTTCCTTTATAAAACAAATCTAGTGAAATTCTTTGGTGGAGAAGTTGCTGCCGAACTATTGTCATCACTGACCGGGAAATCTCGTGAACGTTACGTACTTCAAGGAAAAATCACCTCAGATTTTCTAAAGAATCCTCACAACGTATCTAACTTCTTCTCTTTGGATCAAATGGAGAAAATTGAATCGGATTTGGAAGAATACAGTGTATGGAACAATCAAATTGTAGATTTGTTAAATATTTTGAAAAAGAAACTTAAGTAATTAACCGGGACTGCTTTTATTAAAGGCAGTCCATTTTTTCTTTTATAATTTAAGAAATTTATAAAATATCTGAATTAATTTCAGAAAGGAAAGAAGGAAAATTTAATGGTAAAACAAACTAATGTTAGTTTTGAATCAAAATATTTGCGTATGTTGAATAATATTGCAAAAGGTATGGTTGATGGAGACTTTGAAATTAAAATTGACAAGTCTTATTTAATGGATAATTTATCAAAACCATCTGTAAATAGGCACAAATTATCCGTATCTATTAATAAAAGTGGATGTCAGCTAATTATTTTTGGCGATGATGGAGCAAATTTCAATAACTTAAACTATTGTAATTTCGAAAATATTTTCACAGGGATTGTTATTAAAGATTTAAATATCGAAAAACAACTCAGAAAAGAACTTCAATCTGGAAAACTTTATGATCGATACCTAACAAAGATTATCGGAGAAACGCTGCTAGAAGACTTATCTGATTTAAACTCAGATAACGATTTCACAAACCATCAAACTTTAAATTTGATTGATAATCTAACTCCAGGAATTGCTTTGTTAATATATGTTAAATTAATGGAGATTGGTTCTCGTTACAACAATTATGATCCACAAGAGATCAAATACTACATTGATGATAATGATGTCAACGAAGGAATTTATAGAGATCTTGACCTTTGTAAGTTCTTGCTGGAAGATTTGGAAAATTATTTTTCGAAAGATGTTTTGGTTGATCGAGTTACAAGTGCGATTTCGGAGTATATTTCTGATGATGAAGGCACGTATGGTAATATAAATCACTTCTGTTTTTCAAATTTGAGTAGCGAAAATATTTTTGATACAATTGTAAAATATTTCGGCAAGGATGTGTTTGTGAGCGCTGTCCAAAAGTTGTTGAGTAGTGAACAGCATAATTTAAATGATTGTGAATACGATCATTTACGTAATAGTGAATTGAAATCTCATTTTGTTTTTGCGAAATCTATTCTTAAATTTTTAAAGGAAGGAGATTTTACAGAATCTAAAAAGGAAATTCTTTTTGATGAATTGATGTTCATTTTTTTCAAAAAAAATGAACATTCTAGCTACACACTTCATCGAAAGTGGCAAGAAATGTTTGATGTATCTCAAAAAATATCTACTTTTGATTTTTATTTAAATGATTTTAAAGAACGATTCCAAGAAGCGTTCGGTATGTTGATTGATTACCTAAAAGAAAACAACAATACTGATAGATTTTTATTTATCAAAGCTCCAACTTATATCAAGTGTGATTTAGATATTTTCAAGCAAGAAAAGATTGGTGATGAAGGGTTGGATGTTTTTTATCCTTATCTTAAAAACTTTTTGCATTTCTTTAATTTCGCTATAAAAATCATCACTGATCACGAAGCAGAATGTCTTTTTAAAATATTCACACTATCATACAATGATGAGTTTATAACGCTCGACAAAAGTGAAGATTTATGTTTTTTGAGAAAAACAAAAGACTATCGTGAACTTCTGAATTTAGCCTTAGATGTTTTTAGTGAAGTTTCAGATGAATTTGATGAAGGATCCAAGAAGGTTTTAAATAACCTCATCAATAGTACAATATTCAGATTATCTCAAATTGATTCAAAATAAAAAAGACCCAACCCGGGTCTTTTATTTTTCTGCTTTTTTATAATAGAGTTTTACTCCAATTACAAATAGCACTAAAGTGAGTGCGAATACACTCACAAAAACTGAATACATTATATTAAAAAATAAATTTTTCATTTTTCTCCTTCTTTTAAAAAAGTTATTTTTTACTAATTATAATACTCAGTCAGTTTTAAAATATTTTTAGGATCATCACTGATATTAACACGGCCTCGAAGATCCTGATAGTTAGTGATACCACCTTCTGAAATTTGGACAGGGTGTGCTACTGCTATGATATCTCCAGAATATCGAATCTCTTCTAATTCTAACGGATCAGCCTCATTAACGTTTACAATATTCAATTTGTAAACCTTTCCACTTTTTTCAGAAAAATCAACAATCAAACCTAAAGATTCTGCCAATTTATCATCTTCAGAATTGGGATTGTAGTAAATTGTGATATCAAAAAATAGACCTGATAGTTTTTCAGACAAGTTTTTGTTCTGATACTGGTATAGCAAGTGTGCCTTGCCGGTATTTGAAGATAACAGTGAAATCCTAGAAGCAGAATCCCCATTCTTGAATTGATCAAGGATATTTTCTGTCTCTTTATCAAATTCAGATTGGTTGTTCTCCAAAATCTTAACGAAATAATTCTCGTCTTGTTTCTTATCCAATAACGATTCATTAAATAACAAGATTATTTTACCTTCGTTATTGTAATAGAAAACGTCGTTTGTTGGATTAAGTTTATAAGGAACTAAAGATGAATATTTATCCTTGTATTTTTTCAGAAAATCAGTCTGTTGTTCTTCTTTGTTGACACTTGAATTAGATTCTTGTTTTGCTACCAATTCTGATTTGCTCGGATCATTTGAGCTAACTTCCTTTTGATTTTCTTCTTGATTGGAAGTAGCGAGTAAAAAACTCACAAAAAAGAAAATTAAAGCCAAAGCTAAAATACTAGCAATTGTTCCGTTGTCATTATTATCCATAATAAAACCTTCTTTCTAACAGTTATTACTGTTTATATTATTTTTCTAAATTATAAAAAATAAAAGAACTCGAAACAAAACGAGCCTCTTAATTTTTATTGAAATCATATTTAAATCTAATTATATTTTAAATTGTCAAAAATAATACATTAAGTTATTAATATCTTCTGCATTATTTGTTATATTAATCTTATTCGTTTTCACGTAATCGTTGGATATTCCGTAAGATTGTGTAACTCTAGCTCTTTCAGCAAGAGCAATAACGTTTCCAGAATATTGAATACCTTCTAAGACAGCTGCATTTTCATTATTAATATCTATGATATCTAGATTTAAAATATTTCCACGCTCTTTTGCGTATTCTACTATATACTCTAGAGATTTACCCACAACTTCTTCGTCTTTCTTTGAGTCGTAATATAACTTCAAAATCAAATAATCATTATCAAACCAACTATCATACCCCGGATCGCCGTTATATCTATATATTAAGTGGGTTTTTCCACGATCACTTGATAACAGCTCAATTTTTTTCTTATTGCTCCCAAACTGAAATTCTTGAAGAACAGATCTACTTTCTTGATCAAATTCAGACTGTTGTTTTAGTAGGTAGTTTACAACCTCGTTTTGGTAAAACTCTAAATCGTCAAAGTACAATTTCTTGGGAACTATATCTTCAGTTCCATCTTTTTTGTAATAAATAATATCGTTAGAGGATTCCAAGCTGATGAGCGACAGGTTCGGTAATTTATTTTTATATTTTGTAACAAAATTTCTAATATCCTCTTCCTTCTGATAAGAGTTTTTATCAAATAAAGAGGAATCATTATAAGTTCTGTATATTTCCTCCTCTTTATCCTTGTGTTCTTTTGATTCGCTATTACCTTTTGGCAATTCTCGGGTGAAAACGTATTTAATTTTATCATAAACCGACGTGTTTTCAACACCATACTCACTAAATTTCTCTGGAATAATAAAAGTGAAGACGAATGCAACTGATAAGAAGAATATTACGTGCAAAAATATAAAAATAAAAAACAATTTCTTTTTTCTATTTCCCTTGTTTAGATTGTTCTTTCTTCTTTTATTGTTTAATGAAAACCGATTCTTTCTTTTAATATTATTCATAATTTTTCCCGATGTTTTATTAATTTTTTAAAAATTATAGCAAAGAAAAGAGCCCACAAATAAACGGACTCTTTTTGATATAGCTAATCTTCCTTTTTAGGAATCACATTCTTTTGAACGAACTCTTCCATATTGAATTTATTGAAATAATCAACTAAATCAATAATATGCTCCGAATTTTTCGTTAAGCTAATTTGGTGTCGATCTTCTTTATTTTCAAACATACCATATCTGCTTGTAATTCGTACAGGATAAGCTACAGCTGTAACATCTCCAGAGTAACGGATATCCTCCAAAACAACAGCGTTTTCTTTGTTGATGTCAATAAAATTTAAACGAAGAATATTACCTTTATCCTTTGCGTATTTTCTTAGATTCTCCAAAGAAGTTGCTAGGGTATTGATATCTGACTCGGAATTTGGATTGTAGTAAATTTTCAAAACCACATAATCGCCATTCAACCAGTGTTCGTAGCCTGGGTTACCGTTATAACGATAAAGTAAGTGCGCTTTTCCACGTTCAGTAGATAACAAATCTACCTTTGCTTTTGCGTCCCCTTTCTGAAATTCTTCAAAAACGATTTTACTTTCCTGGTCGAAATCTTCCTGTTTGTTATTCAAGAATTTCAAGATATCTTCCTCGTTGTCTTTAACATTATCAACGTACAATTTATTCGGAACTACATCTAAATATCCATCTTTTTTGTAATAAAAGATGTTCTTTGCATATTCAAAGCTATTTACAGATAAGATTGGTAGCTTATTCTTGTAGTTTGCTACAAATTCAGAAAGTTCCTTTTCTTGTTGTAGTGGAGATTTGAAAAATACAGATGGGATACTGTCTTTATTTTCTGAAATAAATTCTTTTGTTTTTTTGTCCATTTTTTTATTATCAGAGGAAGACTTTCCAAATAGATACTCGGTAAATCCGTTTACACCAAGAGGCCATTGATCTTCGTTGTTATTAACTGAGTTTAAGAGGCTAGCCATAAAAAATAGAGCAATAACAAGGGAGGCAATCGTAAGCAATACATAAGTAGTGTCAGACTGACTACTATATTCTTTTTTATTTTTGTTGTCTTTCATAACAACCTTCTTTCTACCAGTTTTTACTGGATTTATTTTTTAATTAATTATAATTAAAATAAAAATAAAAGAAAGAAGGTGCCTTTGATGGCAAAATTAAAAGAATTAGAAAAGAATATTTTCTACAAAAAAGAATTAGTTGAAACCGGGTCTCAACTGGACTTGGTTAAGTGGCGGTTTGACGAACTTGGAATGGACTTGTCTGATTTGACACGGATCGTTTATGATCATCAACACACGTACTACTCTTTCCTTGATAAGAAAGAATGTGAGAATGCAATTAAAAAAGTTCTCAAAAAACGTGAAATCCAACAGATCCTCGTTACTGCAATTAATCTAGATGTTCTATGCGAGCAAGGATTGCTGCTAGAACCACTTCAAAGTATGGTATGGAAGGACGAGGGTACGTTCGGAGTCGATGAAGTTTTGATTCACTCCGCCCAGTTGTTTGGGTCAATCGGGATCGCAAACGCCTACAATCTTGACAAAGAAAAACCTGGTATTATTGGTCTTACCGACAAGGTTGGCAAGAACTCTAAATACTGCAACACATTCTTGGATGACGCTTTGTGTGTCGTTTGTGGTGCTGCAATGGGGAAAATCGCCCACTCTTACGGTCTGGAAGCTCAGGAGCAATTATCAGGAGCTCTTGATGACAACCTGCTAGACACTCTATAACAATTAAAGGACTAGACAGTCCTTTTTCTGTTATAATTAAAGAAATAAATTTATCTGGATTTATTCCAGTAGAAAGAAGTATTTTTATTTATTTTTGTATAATTTTAATTCGCTTTTGATTTGAATTTGTTATTTTAAATCTTTTATGATATAATAGGTTGATAAATAAAATTAAGAAAAGGAGGTAGCAATGAGACA
>ERZ772962.352-NODE-352-length-25436-cov-4.916591_pt1 | contig 25436 bp, 27 predicted proteins | sample MGYA00580676_ERZ772962 | MGnify/ENA primary metagenome ERZ772962 (study PRJEB29015, sample SAMEA2738049) | human oral metagenome | biome: human oral; feature: human-associated habitat; material: saliva | place: China | collected 2230 ...
CAAAAACAGCTAAAAGAAAAAGAAGAACTCACAAAAAACTATCTGCACCATCAATCACTATCGATGCAGCAACTGGTAACTACGTAATGGGTCACCGCGTTGATAGAAAAACTGGTATGTATAAAGGTAGACAAGTTCTAGACGTTAAATAATTTAAATATTACCAAAACCTGAGATGAAAGTCTTGGGTTTTTTATTTTTAGATAATAAAAATCACAGAGAATATGTTTATCTCTGTGATTTTTTTCTTAAACTATAATTGTGAAATTTTAACAACAGCTATTATTAATCTAAGTACCCTAATTTTTTAATTAGTTCTGCTGTTAGAACAGCACCACCTGCAGCTCCACGAAGTGTATTGTGAGATAGTCCCACGAATTTGTAGTCGAACAGATTATCTTCGCGTAGACGTCCTACTGTGATTTGCATTCCTTTTTCGTTATTACGGTCTAAAACAGGTTGAGGACGATCGTTTTCTTCATAGTATTTAATAAATGGAGTAGGTGCTAATGGTAGTTCATGTTTAGAAATTTCAGGTACATGTTTTTTAATTTTTTCAATTAAAGTCTCTAGCCCTGGATTATTTTCTAAGTTGAATGATACACAAGCAAGGTGTCCATCAAGCACTGGAACACGAATACATTGAGCTGATAGATTCATAGAGTTATCAGGAACAATTTTGCCATCAACTACTTTACCGAAAATTTTAAGTGGTTCTTTTTCACTTTTTTCTTCTTCCCCACCGATATAAGGAATGATATTTTCTACCATTTCTGGCCATTCGTTAAAAGTTTTTCCGCTTCCTGAAATTGCTTGATAAGTACAGATTGAAGCTTCTTTAACTCCGTATTCTTTAAGTGCGTTAAAGATTGGAACATAGCTTTGGATTGAACAGTTAGGTTTTGTTACTATAAATCCTTTTTCAGTTCCAAGACGTTTTCTTTGAGCTGGTACAACATCAAGGTGCGATGAGTTTATTTCTGGAATAATCATAGGAATATCGTCTTTATTTCTATTTGCTGAGTTGTTAGATACAACTACTACTTCGCGTTTAGCATAATCTTCTTCAAGTTTGATTAATGCTTCTTTGTCTAAGTTGATTGCACAAAATACCATGTCGATACCATCAGCAACTTCATCAATTTTGTATAAGTCTTCTACCAGTAATTCTTTTGCATATTCTGGAATAGCTTGGTCTAGTTTCCAGCGCCCATCCATTAGTTCTGCGTATTTTTTTCCTGCAGAACGAGGTGATGCTGCTAATTTTACAACATCAAAGTATGGATGATTTTCTAATAATAGTAATAGGCGTTGACCTACCATTCCTGTTGCTCCTAATACAGCTACTTTTGATTTTTTCATTATAATTTCTCCTTTATATCGAATAGTTTTTTGAAAAACTCTTTTTGAAATAGATTAATCTATTACTAGAGTTCCTTTTGTATCTACTTTTAATAGTATAGGTTGCCATTTATACTCAAGTTTGGCAAGTTCCGTTTTAATTTTTTCTATATTATTTTCATCAGCAACTATATTCATAAGTGTTGAGCCACTTCCTGAAATAAAGAATGCTGCACTATCTATTTTTTGACAGATATTACGTACTTTATCATATTCATGAATAATTTCTTTACGATATGGTTCATGAATCTTATCTCCCATAACTTTTTTTAGTAAGGGAAGATTATAAGTTTCAAATGCTTTAATTACTGCACCTAAACGTGATAGTGAGTACAATGCTTCTTTTAGTAAAATCTCTTTTGGCATAACTTTACGAGCTTCTTCTGTCGAAGTTTCAAAGTTTGGAATAAGTGCTAAAAAGTTAAAGCGTTCATCTACATTGTAAGTAACGGTTACAGCCTCGTTATCATCAGTTGTGCAAGAAGCGCTTAAGTTACCAAAGATTGCTGGTGATACATTATCAGGATGTCCTTCAATCTCGTTCGCTATAGTAAAGATTTCTTGTCTATCTATTGGTGTATTTGTAAGTAAGTATGCTCCATAAATACCTCCGACAACACAAGTTGAACTACTACCCAAACCACGTGAAATAGGGACATCATTTTGAATAGAAATTTTCACACCAGGAACAGTTTTTCCAAGTCCATCTAATGTGGTAAGAAATGATGTATAAACTAAATTGTTTTCGTTAGCGAAGCGTTCTTCAAACCCAACGAATTCGACACTATCTTCTAGCAATTCGAAGTCAAAGGTTGTGTAAAGATTTAATGCAATACCCAAGCTATCAAAGCCACAACCAACATTTGCCGATGTAGCAGGTACTCTTACTTTTACCATTATAATTCACCTAATTTCTCTAATATGTATTTTTTCATATCTTCTTTATTAATTACATCTTTATGTCTAATTTCTTTTTTATCTAAACCTTGTAGATTTTCAGGAATATCTACTTTTGTTTGTTCGTGTAATTTTTCCATTAAAGTAAATTCATCTTCGTTAGAAGGTGCGTTTAATGAAGAATAAACACTTTCTGTGAATTTGTATGGAGATGCTGTTGATAAGACGATATTAGCATGATTTTTATCCAAATTGTCTAATAATACTTTATAAGCAACAGCGGTATGTGTATCAAGTAGATAATTATCTTTATTGTATATTTTCTTAATAATTTCTTTTGTATCTTCGTCAGTAGTATATCCTGCTTGGAATTTTTCTTTTATAATAGAAAGAATTTCTGGTGTAACCTCGAAACGTCCAGTTTCTTTTAAGTCTTTCATAAGACGTGCTATATATTCATTATTACGACCACTTACATAGTAAAGTAGTCTTTCCAAGTTACTTGAAATAAGAATGTCCATACTTGGTGAAACTGTTTTAAGGAAATCACGATTTTTATCATATACGCCTGTAGTTAAAAAGTCGTATAGTACGTTGTTATTGTTACTTGCACAAATTAGTTTATTAACAGGTAAGCCTATTTGCTCTGCGTAGTAACCAGCTAAAATATTACCAAAGTTTCCTGTTGGAACAACGAAATTCACTTTATCACCTAGGTTTATTTTCTTATTATTAACTAGATCAAGATAAGCCACTACATAGTAAACTACTTGAGGAATAAGTCGACCGATATTGATTGAGTTTGCACTAGATAGTTTTATATTTTTTTCTAGTAGTTGTTTTTTGAACTCATTATCTACAAATAATTCTTTAATACCACTTTGAGCATCATCGAAGTTTCCATGAATGGCACAAACTTTTGTATTTTTTCCTTCTTGTGTTTGCATTTGAGTCTTTTGAACAACACTGACACCATCGTTAGGATAGAATACCATAATTTTCGTTCTATCTACATCTTTGAAACCTTCCAATGCAGCCTTACCAGTATCGCCACTTGTTGCAGTTAAAATAAGTATGTCATTTTTATCGTTAACTTTTGTTAAGGCTGTTTTAGTAAGTTGTGGTAAAAGTGATAATCCAACATCTTTGAAAGCACTTGTTGGCCCATTGAATAATTCAAGGATGTATCCATCACTCAGTTCTACTAATGGTGTAATTTTTTCATGAGAAAATTTTCCACGATAGGCATTTTCTACACAATTTTTAATTTCTTCGTCTGTAAAATCAACAAAAAGTTTTAATACAGCTTCTGCCACTTGATAATAATTTTTGTCTATTAAGTTGTTTAAATCTAATTTTTTTTCTCCTAAATCTCTTAAAACAAATAAACCACCTTCTTCGCTAAGTCCTTGAAGAATGGCTTCACTAGGATTTATTTTCCTATTTCTATCTCTCGTACTTTCGTAAAACATATAAAATCTCCTTGCTTTATCGTTGTATATATGATACAATGTTCTTTGTAAAAATACAAGTGTTTTTTGTAAAAAGAACATAAAAAATTATATAATATTAATTTTACACTAAATTTTATAATAAAAACAGCAGAAAGTTGTAAAAGGTTATAGTTTTTATTGAATAAAAACTATATAATTATAGGTAAATAATTTTTCTTTAAAAATGGAGTAGAGTTTTAATTAATGCTGCTTAAAATTTAGTTAGGAAAATCTTTAGGAGCGAGGAACAATATTATGAAAATAGCGATATTAGGATATGGAACAGTTGGTAGTGGTGTTTACGATATTATTACTAACGGTAAAACAGCGGAATTAAAAAATATTGAAGTAAAAAGTGTCTTTGCGAGAAGTCGTGATAAGATGCATTTAGCAACGGACGATTACAATGAAATTATAGAAGATAATGAAATTTCTGTTGTTGTTGAGTGCTTAGGTGGAATTAACCCAGCTTATGAGTTTATTAAAAAAGCATTAGAAAATAAAAAACATGTCGTTACAGCAAATAAAGCAGTAGCTGCGAAGTATTTGGACGAGTTTTTAACATTAGCAGAAGAAAATAATGTGAAATTTATTTTTGAAGCAAGTGTTGGTGGTGGTATTCCATGGTTAGTTAATCTAGAAAGAACACGTCGTGTTGATGTAATCAAACGTGTTTATGGAATTTTTAACGGAACTAGCAATTACATTTTAGACAATATGTATAGAAATAATGCAGAATTTGCTTCTACACTAAAAACTGCACAAGAGTTAGGTTACGCAGAAGCTGATCCAAGTGCTGATATTGATGGTGGGGATGTTGTTAACAAAATAATTTTAAGCAACGCTTTGGCTTTTGATATCCATATAGATAGTAATTTTCCAACATATTCTATGAGAAATATTGTGAAAAATGATATAGATTACTTGAAAAAATATGATTATGCGGTTAAGTATATCGGTGAGACTAATGTAGAAGATAATAAATATGAAACTTCTGTTATGCTATCTATTTTCGGCAAAGATTCTCAAGAAGCAGCTGTGCCGCTTAATAATAATATTATAACATTAGATGGCTCATTTATCGGCGAGTTGAAGTTCTTTGGACAAGGTGCCGGTAAACTTCCAACTGGTAATGCGATTGTACAAGATATAGTAGATATTTATTTAGATGTGCCAAGAAGAGATATGGTTATAAAAAATGAATTGAGTTATTCAGATGAACTTACTAAGAAAAAATATCTAATTAGATCAGAAGTTCAGCTTAATAATGAATTAATAGAAAAAGTAGAACAACATGAAGGAAACTTCTATATGGAAACTAAAGAAATTACATTAAAACAACTTAAATCTTTAGTAGCAGAAGTAGAAGCTAAAGATGAGAAATATTTAGTAGCAAAATTCCACTAATAATTATTTTAATAAAAGATAGTTTATGAGGGATATGCAAGAAATTGTAACTTTGAAGAGGAGATAAGATGGTAAAAGTAGCGAAATTTGGTGGTAGTTCGGTAGCTAGCGCTGAACAATTTAAAAAGGTTAAAAATATAGTAGGATTAGATGACGCACGCCGTTTTGTAGTAGTTAGTGCGGTAGGAAAAGCAAATAAAGAGGATAATAAAGTTACAGATTTATTATATCTTTGCTATGCACATACAAAATATAATATTAACTTCGATAATATTTTCAAGATGATAGAAGATAAGTTTATAGGCATTAAAGAAGAGCTAGGACTTAATTTTGATATAGAAGGAGAACTAGCGAAGTTAAAATCAGAAATTGGTAAAGGTATTGATGAAGAGTATTTGGTTAGTCGTGGTGAGTATTTGACAGGGCTTTTAATGGCTGAATACTTGGATTATCATTTTGTTGATGCAAAAGATTTAATTTTCTACAATTATCAAGGTGAGATTGATTTTCCAAAAACACAAGAGGCGTTTGATAAAATTGTTAGGGAGTACGACAGAGTTCTTATTCCAGGGTTTTATGGTAGTATTCCAAATGGAGAAGTGAAGATAATGACACGTGGTGGGGGAGATGTTAGTGGAGCTATTATAGCGAATATTGCTAATGCAAAAGTTTATGAAAACTGGACAGATGTTTCTGGTATTTTGATGGCAGATCCTCGTATTATTTCTAATCCACATGAAATCAAGGTGATTAGTTATTCAGAACTTCGCGAATTATCATATATGGGAGCAAGTGTGCTACATGAAGAAGCAATTTTCCCGGTTCGTGATAAAGATATTCCTATCCAAATTAAAAATACAAATGCTCCTCATGTTGAAGGAACAATTATCAGTGATAATAAAGAAATCGGAGATAAACAGATTGTTACGGGAATAGCAGGGAAAAAAGATTTTTCAATTATAACGATTAAAAAGCATCATATGGCTAATGAAGTGGGATTAATTGCGAGAACGTTAAAAATATTTGAAGACTTTAATGTTAGTATTGAGCATATTCCAAGTGGAATAGATTCATTCTCGGTTGTAGTAGAGACTAGTAATATACGTCCGTTTATCTATGAGCTTGTTGCAAAAATAAAAAGTGTTATAAAACCTGATGAAATAAATGTTACTCATGATATTTCACTAATTGCAACTGTAGGAGAAAATATGAAAAACTCTAAGGGGTTATCTGGACGCCTATTTAAAGCCCTAGGTGAAGCGGGTGTCAATATCGCACTAATTTCACAAACTAATGATGAGATTAATATTATCGTTGGAGTTCATAATAGTGATTATGAAAAAACAATAAATACTATATATCAAGAATTTAAATAAACTTTTAAACTTCCTAACTAGATTTAGTTGGGAAGTTTTTTTAGAACATGATATAATGAAAAAGTAAAGATTATTAAGAACTCTATTAAATTTTGTGAGGAAGATTTTATGAAAATATTACAAATACTTTGTCATCCGGATTATGATAATAACAGTAGAGTAGCTAATTTGTTAGCAGATATCGGAGAAAAAGAACTTAGAAAAAATAATTTTATAGATATTGAAACTTTAAACTTATACAATCCAGAATGCTATATTCCTATAATGGATAAAAATATGTTTAATTATGATGGCAAGGAGCTAACTAAAAGTGAGCAACAAGATGAACTTCGTCAAAAGGAACTGCTTAAACAGTGGAAAAATGCGGAAGCTATTTTTATTTATATGCCGCTTCATAATTTTAATGTAGTGTCGAAATTTAAAGATTATATTGATAATATTATGATAGTTAATGAAACTTTTAAATGCGAAATAGAAACAATGTTAGGTCTAGATAACCCTGATAAGCAGGTGACGTTTATTTTAACTAGTGGGGGAGAGTTTGATAGTCATATACAATATGTTAATCTAGATTTTACAGTTCAATATGTTCGTGGAATACTGAGCCTTCTAGGTATTGAAAAAATGAAGTTAATTCGTGTTCAAGGTCTGGACTTAGCGCATAATAACAAAGATGCAATAGTAGAGAAATCAAAAGAAGAACTAAAATCTTGGATAGCTGAATTTTCAAAGAAAAATAATTAGATTTGATTTGTAAGGAGGAATAACAGTGAATGGACAAATGTTTCAAATTGCAGGACTAGTGGCAGCAGCTAAGAGTGCACTACAAAGTAATAACCAAATTAAATATAATCCAGAAAAATATGTAAATAGCATTAGCTTCAAATTTTTAATTTTAGGAACAGAAGATTATATTGCATATAATTCATCGGAGTGGTTTGAAAAACTAAAAGAATTTGGTCTAGTGGACATAAAATTACTTTGTCCAATTTCTGTAAAAGATAGAAGTATTTTAGGTTTTTCTAATACTACGCAAAGTTCAATTCTTTGCTTTTTTGAAAATGGAAAGGTAACGTATTTTATACCGAATTGGGAATTTGATAATAAACATCAACAATGGAATATTATGTATAAGGAGTACGAGTGGACTAATCCACCAGAAGGTAAACCCCGTTATGAGAATAACAGTGATTCATTTAGAAAGGTGTTACTTCAGATTAAAGATTTAGCTGCAAAAATAGATTGTGAAAATTTTGCTAATATTTTTGAATTTGCAATACAAAGTTTGGATGGGAAAAATGAAGGAATAGATAAGGAGTATGGTTTGGAATTACCCCAAGTCCCATCACAAAATCTAAAACTTTTTGAAGCTGCGAGTCGAGCAGATGTTTTTGGCGCTATGGGATCTTGGAATGACAGTCCACCATATATGGCTCAGAATAAAGGGCTAGAGGAAGAATATGATATTTTATCTGATGAACTATTAAAAAATATTCGCTTAGCAATTTTATATTCTATTAATGAATGGTAATTATGTTTTGAAAATGTAATTAATCGTTAAATAGTCTAGTAGTTATGGAGGGTAGATAAGATGAATTTACTGGAGAATATTAGAGCAAATAAAGAATTAAATGAACTTCTTATGAGAGAATGTGATATTTATTTTTACAAGGAAGAACAAGAGATTGAGTTTTCAAGTAATAATGAAGTGTATTCTCTTGGGTGTATGGCATTTGCTCAAGATGGAACTGGAAGCGAGTATGTTTTTCTTGAAGATGGCAGTATCGGCTTTATAAGTAGTGAGGGTGAAGTAGGAAGAGTAGCAGAGAGTTTGGAGGATTTATTAACTTTTTTAATACACGTAGGATGTATTTCTGATTTTAGTTGTAAATATATTTATAAAAAAGAACAGCTATTAGAAGTTTATTGCAATGGCTATCTTTCAAGAGTTCGTACGAGTTATAAAGATAAAAATGAGGATTGGGATAAAATCCGTGGAGATATTGCAAATAAATTAGGACTTTCTTTTGAGCCAGATAAGTTGAGTAGGTTAGCAATGGCGTTTTATAAATCTGCAAGTAGAGAACCAATTTTTTCTTGCAAATATGCAGATGACGAGGATGAATATATTTGTGATTCTGTACTTTCAGATATGGTAGGTATATGGGAATTGCAGCTTTTAGGTATGAGTAAAGAAGAGTTTGAGCGTTTTTAAAACATAAGAATATAGTATTATATATTATAAATAAAATAAAAAACATTCTTTCTGTATAAAAGGAGAAAGAGTGTTTTTTTATCTAGGTATTTATATCAAACTCGAGTTGCTTTTCATGTGTTGATAATATTTTAAATTGCCCGTTAGTCAGATTTGCAATCCAACTTTGGAAAGAGTCATAGTCTTCTTCCATAACATAAATAGTATAAATTATTTTGTCAGTATATTCTAAATTATTTACGATAAAATTTGTTTTTTCTATTTCATACTCTATTTTTCCGTTAAGGCTATAGTCTAATTCCAATCTTATTTCAAGAGCGTCCTTGCGTTCGACTAAGGTTGCATTTTTTAAGGCGTTGATTACGCCGCCACCATAGGCACGAACTAATCCTCCTGTTCCAAGCTTAGTACCACCAAAATATCTAATAACAGTTGCACAAACATTTTTTATTTCATTTTTAACAAGAACATCAAGCATTGGAGCACCTGCAGTCCCACTAGGCTCTCCATCGTCATTAGCACGTGTTATTTCGTTATTGTCACCAACAACATAACAAGAGCAAACATGAGTAGCGTCATAATGTTTCTTTTTCATTTTTTGTATAAATTCTCTAGCTTCTTCTTCACTAGTTACTCTGACAAGATGTGTTATAAAAGTAGATTTCTTTTCAACGAATTCATCATAACTATTTTCTTTTATAGTGATAAATTTTTTCATTATAAAACCTCCTTGGATTTTATTTTCAGTTATAATTATTATATATGATTTATAAAAAGTCAATAAATTACTAAAACTCAGAGAAAAGTTTATTTCTCTGAGTTAAGTTATATTATTGTTGTTTTTTATTTGAAGAATTATCCGTTGGACGATTTTCATTACTTACTGTGATGTCATTTTTCAAATCTTCTTTTGTTAACTGTTCAGGTAAGTTAACTAATAAGTCTGCAGGTTCCATGGCAGCGAGATTAACAGCTGGGAATCTTGTTGCAGGTAGAAGATTATTTATTCTATATGTTTTCAATCCTATATTAATATGTCCTTGATAGTAAATATTAAGCAAATCTGTCGCCTTAGGTAAGTCTAAGTCTAGGTTACTTCTTAATGCAGAAGATGCATACAGAAGTGATAATGGTTTAGGATAGTAGTAGTAAACACCACCATACATAACATCATATCCATTAATTCGATGTGATACTATTTCAATATCATCGTTAATAAACATTTTTATTGCAGTAGAGATTTGTGTAGTAGTAAGATTATGCTCTACATTATCTCCAGCAATATTTATAACATCATTGATTTTTGATAAGGCGTTTAAACTTTTAGCTTTATCGATAAGAGCATGAATAACTTGTAGTTGACGTTGACCACGTTCTATATCGCTATCGTAATATCTACTACGAGCAAAGGCTAAAGCTTGCTCCCCATTTAATGTATGCCAACCTTTAGTAAGTTTTACAGTATGCATCTCACCGTTGGCATTTTGTTCATTCATATCAAAAGGTACGTAAAGGTCAATACCACCAAAAGCATCAACAGTTTGTTCAAATGCTTTAAAGTTTATTAATACATAGAAATTAATCGGTGTATTAAGTAGATTTTCTACTGCGTTTACAGTACCTTTTACGTCATTATAAGAATGAGCGTGAGTAATTTTATCGTAGAAATAAGCATTGTTTTTATTATCATCAGCTTTTTCACGCATAAGAGTAAGTGAATCACGAGGGATACTAACCATATCCATACGTTTCTTATCTTTATTAACTGTCGCCAGAATAATCGAGTCTGTTCGACTATCTTGACGTGTTTGTCCTTCAGCTTTACGTTGATCATTTTCATCAATTCCCAAAATTAAGATAGAGAATTTTTTGAAATTAGGATCTACTTCTGCAAGGTAATCAGTTTCTTTGTATCCTTTTTTAGCAGAAGATGAAAAATTATATATTGTATATCCTGCAAAAGCAACAGTCCCAAAAAGAACAAGACCTAAAATTGATAGCAGAATAGTTTTAAATTTACTTCTATTTTTTTTGTTATTATTGTTGTTTCGTTGAGAGCGGTCGCCGTGAGTGTGTCGAGAGCGACTTACTCTGTTTCTTCTTGACATTCTTTCGTCCATAATATTTTAAACCTCGTTTGTAAAAACATTTAACTTTTCCATTATACTATATATTTTTCTTTTATGCTAGAAAAAACATTAATAATAAAATGAAATTTAATGGAAATTAGAGGAGAATAAAGAAAAATTTTTGAAATTTTCATACATATATATTAAAATATAATTAATAGCTTTTAAAAATAGGAGTATATTATGCCAGAATTGCCAGAGGTTGAAAATATAAAATTAGGGCTTGTAGACCAAGTTTTAAACAAAAAAATAGTAGGAGTAAGTTACTCAGAAATAGTAAAATTAGGCCATAGTCAAAATAAAATGACTATAGTAAAGCAAGACTTAGACTATTTTGCTAATAATGTTATAAATAAAAATATAGAGGGATTAACTCGTAGAGGAAAATATCTATATTTCACGTTAAGTAATGGTTATATAATTGCGCATTTCGGTATGACTGGAGCGTTTTTTGTTGTAAAAGATATCGCGGAGATTATGAATAAAAATTACTATAATCATCGCCATATTATTTTTGAATTAGATACGAAAGAGAAGTTGGTTTACAGTGACATCCGTCGTTTTGGAGAATTACGATACACCGATGAAATAAATATGTTCAAACCATTTATTGATTTGGCACCAGAACCTTTTTCACAGACTGCAAAAAGTTATTTTTTAGAGAAACTAGAATTACCTAAATATAAAGATCAACCTATAAAGGCATTGTTACTGGAAGGAAATGTATTTTGTGGTTGTGGAAATATTTATGATTGCGAAGTTTTATATCGTCAAAAGATTCATCCGCTAACTAAGGCCTCTGAGCTTACGAAAAAACAAAAAGAAAAACTTTTTGATGAATTGGTAAATATATTAACTTTTGCGATAGAGCAAGGAGGCTCTACTATTTCGGACTTTGTTCATTCTGATGGCGGTGAAGGGAATATGCAAAACTTTCATCAAATCTATGGTAAAATAACTTGTCCTTTAGGGCACAAGACGGATAACATTGTTATAAAAACACGTGCTAGTCATTTTTGTCCGATTTGTCAAAAGAGAAAGTAAGATAAGAAGGGGGATTGTATGGAAAATATAATTGAATTTTTGAAAAAGTATATAAGTATAATTATAGGATCATTAATTTTTGCAGCGGGGTTAGAATTTTTCCTAATTCCAAACAATATTCTTGATGGTGGGGTAATCGGTATTTCTATTATAGCTCGCCATTATTTAGGATTGCCATTAGGGATATTTATCTTTATTCTAAATATTCCATTTTTATATTTAGGATATAAACAAATAGGTAGGGGATTTGCTGTTGCTTCTATATTTGGTATTTCGGTATTATCTCTTGCTACAGTATGGCTTCATGATAGTACACCACTTGTAACTGATCCGTTTTTAGCGTGTATTTTCGGTGGGATTATTTTAGGAGTTGGAGTAGGTCTTGTTATAAGAAACGGTGGAACACTTGATGGAAGTGAAGCTTTTTCTATTTACGCAACGAAAAAACTACCAATTTCAGTAGGTGAGATGGTTCTTGGGATAAATGTTGTAATTTTTATCGTATCTGGATTTATCTTCACATGGGAAGCAGCGCTTTATTCTATGATAAGTTATTTTATCGCTTCTAAAGTAATGGATATCGTTATTGAAGGACTTAATGATTCTAAATCTGTTATGATTATTTCAAGTAATTATCAAGTAATAAGTCAAGAAATTCAGGACAGATTGGGAAGAGGGGTAACACTTCTTCATGGAGAAGGGGGTTATTCAGGGCACGAAACTAAAATAGTTTTCTGTGTTATTACTCGTATAGAAGAATCAAAACTAAAGAAAATTGTATTCAAAAATGATAAAAGTGCCTTTCTATCAATTGGAACAGTTAGTGAAGTAAGTGGTGGAAACTTTAAGAAGAAAGATATTCACTAAAAAAATATCCTCACAGAATTATTCTGCGAGGTCTTTTTTTATGGTATTTTAATATAAAAGGGTGAAAAAGTTATGGAAGAGTTATACAATTATTTAAGCAAAGCAGATAAGGTTTATTTAGTAGAGAGAAGGAAAAAGTTTCGATAGTGTCATATACTATTAGAGATAATAATGTTTTTGTTTATATTTGGAAAATACAGGAAAGATATAACACATACTTGTTATTCGGCTAAGTTTGAAAATTTTTGGGAAATAATAGTTTGTGAAAAAGGTAAGGCGATAGAATTAATAAAACTTAAAGACAAATTTGAGCTGAGAAATAAATTTGTGTGTGATGGACATCAATATAGTCTTTACCAAGAAATCACCTACAATTTACTAGATTATTTAATACATTCATGCTAGTATAAGCAAAAATTTTTTAAATATGTTATAATAGACTGATGGATTTTTTTAAAAGGATACAAAAATGAAGATTAAAGAAATAATCGTCGTGGAAGGACGCGATGATACGAATAGGGTTAAAGAAGCCGTTGATTGTGATACATTTGAAACTAATGGTTCTGCTTTAACAAAGAAAAAAATTGAAAGATTAATTTATTTAGAAAAGACACGAGGGATAATTGTTTTAACAGATCCTGATTATGCTGGGAAAAGAATAAGAAATATTATTGAAAAAAATATCCCGACTGCAAAACATGCTTATATATCTAATAAAAAAGCTGTCGATAGTAAAGGAAAAATCGGGATTGAAGCAGCTAGTAAAGAAGACATTATTAAAGCATTAGAAAATTATTATACTCCAATGATAGAGGTTAAAAATGATATAACTAATGACTTATTGTTAGAGTTAGGTTTAGTCGGTGGCAATACTTCAAAAATTTTAAGAGAAGAGCTTTGTGAAAGATTAAATATAGGCTATACTAATGCTAAACAGTTGCTAAATAAATTGAATATGTACAATATAAGTTGTGAACGCTTATTAGATGAAATGAATAAAATAAATAAAGGACATAAGAGATGATAGGAACACCTAAAAAAACTTTTGAAATACTAAAAAAACATGGATTTACTTTTAAGAAAAGTTTAGGACAAAACTTTTTAATAGACTCAAATATTTTGAATAGAATAGTAGATGGTGCCGGTGTAGATAAAACAGTTGGTGTTATTGAGATTGGACCTGGTATTGGTTCACTAACAGAAGCACTTGCTAAAAAAGCTAAAAAAGTTATTTCGTTTGAAATAGATGGAAGATTATTACCGATTTTAGCAGAGACACTAGCGGATTATAATAATGTTGAAATTATTAATAACGATATATTAAAGGTTGATGTAGATAATATTATTGCTGAAAAAATGAGTGATTGCGACAAAATTATGGTAGTGGCTAACTTGCCATATTATATTACGACACCGATACTTACTCATTTGATAGAGAATACTGAGAAAATAGACGGTTATGTTGTAATGATGCAACGAGAAGTAGCTAATAGGTTAAATGCAAAAGTAGGAACAAAAGACTACAATTCATTGACTATTTTATTAAATTATTATACGGATGTAGAATATTTATTTACGGTTCCAAAAAAGGTTTTTGTACCAGCACCGAATGTAGAAAGTGCTGTTGTGAAAATTATGACAAAGGAGAAAAAAGAATTTGAAGTAGATCAAAAATTCTTTAAATTTGTTCGATCATGTTTTGTTCAAAGAAGAAAAACTTTACTTAATAATCTTATCTCAAGCTATGGAAAAGATAAAAAGCAAGATCTTCAAGCGTCATGTTTTGATAGTGAAATAGAAGCAACACGTAGAAGTGAAACTTTAACATTAACAGAGTTTTATAATTTGTATAATAATCTAAAGAATAATAATTTAATTTAGTAAAAGGGGAAAATCATGGAAGAATTAAAAAAAATAATAACAGAATTCAGAGCTAAACGTGATTGGGGAGAGTACGATACTTTGGAAAGATTTTCTAAAAGCATCTCAATAGAAGCGGCAGAATTATTAGAACATTTTCAATGGGATGAAAGTGGAGATAATATGCAGGAGATAAAAGATGAACTTGCAGATGTACTGATTTATTCATTAGCAATGTGTTATCATATTGGCGAAGATCCTAAAGAAATAATAAAAGAAAAGCTAAAAGATGTTGCTCGTCGTTATCCAGAAAAAAGATAAATAAAAAGGAAATCTTATTTGTTAAGATTTCCTTTTTATAATTTTGTTAAACTAAACTCTGTTTTTCCTTGTCAGCCATCTTCGTCAGCATTCTGTCAAAAAAGAGCGGATGTCTGTAGCTGAAGCGCAGAGATAGCGCAGTGGAGAATGAAGGATAGATAATGAATTTTTTACCATATGTGCTTTGCAAAGGCTTTTCCAACTTCACATGGATTAGCCTTAAACTCCTTTGGAATCATCAGTCCGGAAGCGGATATAGTGTTTGTCAGTGGAGGATGAAATAAATGAACGGAAATACCGTATTGCCGATTTTCTATTTCCAGACATTTAGCCAATGATTCAATAGCGCTTTTGGATAATGCATAAGGAGAAATGTTCTTAAATCCGGTCACGCCAACAACAGAACTGGTGAAAATCAGTCTACCTTTCCTTGCCTCACGCATATGTGGAAGCACTGTTTTTGCAAGCCTTAACGCTCAACAAAAGTTCACATTCATCACCTGACGATATATCTCCAAATCTGTGTCTGGCTCACTGGCAAATGTGCAGAAGCAGGCGTTATGGATTGCGATATCAATTGAACCAAAGCAGTTAAAAGCTTTCTTAACCCCTTCCTGTACGGAATGGCTATCTACTGTATCAACTCTGGTAAAAAGGAGATTGTTCTCGAACTTTGATTGTAATTCCGCGATATGGTCGGTCTGGATATCTAGAACAGCGACTCTGTTTCCACTTTCTAGCAGGCTTTCAGCCAAATAATAACCGATTCCTTGATTAGCACCTATGATAAGAATATTAGACATTATTTCTCCTCCAGACATCCAAGATTGGATGTAATATATGAATTCGCTTCTTCGCGAAATGCCTTTTTCTTCTGGGCAGTTAACTCCCCATTAAGAAGATACCTAAAGATAAGCATTGTGATATAAGCGTAAAAGTTTTTTCCTATTTGCTCAGCTGTTTTCGAGCTCATAATCCCAAGTTGCGAAAGGGCTTTAAGCATAGATATCTCGATTCTATAAGGTTCTTCAAATAACCACCTGTTGTATGTGTTTCTGTCGAATCTCTTTGTTATGTAATTGCTCAATTAGCATCAATCGCATCATTTTGTTGCAGAAAGGGTCCATCAAATAACGATCGAAGAAATAGGTATCAATCCATTCAAAGGGTGATCTTTGACTGTTATTCCATGCATCAGGTGAATGCAATAAATCCAACAGAAAATTGATATGTTCCTCAAATTGTATAAAAAGAGAATCCAAGATATCTTGCTTATTTTTAAAATGATAATAAACAGTGCTTTCTTTAATCCCAACAGTTCCGCAGGTGTCACGAATAGAAACCGGATTATATCAATGCTCCGAGAACATTAAAAGTGCTGTCTCCTGAATTTTATTTTTTGTGTTCAAGATTGTCTTCCTCCTTCACCTGCCCAACATCCATTAGATATTTTCTCTAACAATCGTTAGATTGTCAAGCGAATACAGTATGAAACCAAAACATAGTGAAACACTGTGGTCACAGCAAAAAAGGAGAGAAAAAAATATGAAAAGCTAAAGAGTTTAAGAAGAGACTATGAAAAAGCATAAATTATCAAGTTTAAAATCGATTGACAATTTGTCAGTTTAGATGTATTATATAAATAATAGGAGGTATAAAATGAGAGATGTAAAAGAACCTGAAATACGACGTGCAGAGATTATGGATGCTGCAATGATGCTTTTTATGGAGAAGGGATATACTAATACAACAACTCAGGATATAGTTGATAAAGTAAATATATCAAGAGGGTTGTTATATTATCACTTTAAGAATAAAGAGGATATCTTATATTGTCTTGTAGAACAATATTCAGATAAACTACTGAAAGATATTTATATTATTGCTTATGATGAAGATAAAACTGCGATAGAAAAAATCAGATCATTTATAGATGTCACAATTATATCTTCGGAAAATATTTCAGCAGAGGGAACAGAGTTACAAAAAACAGTTGATCTTGAAGAAAATCGATATATGATAGATAAGTTATCCCATAAGATTATTGAAAAACTGACAATATATTTTGAAAGGATAATAAACCAAGGAATATCAGAAAAAACACTTTTTGTAAAATATCCGTCTGAAACAGCGGAATTTCTTATGACAGCTTATGTTTTTGTTTCAAATAACATAAGTATAAGATATTCAAAAAAAGAGTCTGTCAATGAGTATTTAAACGCATTTAAGATAATGCTTGAACAAAGCTTAAATGCAAAAAAACTCTTTAGCAATTGAAAAAGAATAGAATGTTTGTAAAAATAATAATGTTCCGATAGCTAATGCTAAACAAGCTATCGGTATTATTTCAAAGAATAACTGACAAATTGTCAATGGAGGTAAAAGCATGTTAGAGATAAATAATTTTAGTAAATTTTATGGAGACAAAAAAGTTGTTGATAACCTATCCATTTCAGTACAGTCTGGAGATATTTATGGATTCATTGGTGCAAATGGAGCTGGAAAAACTACAACAATAAAAGCAGTAGTTGGGATTCATGATTTTGAGAATGGAAGTATAACGATTAATGGGCATTCCATTAAAGAGGAGCCTGTTATTTGTAAAAAAATGATGGCATACATTCCGGATAATCCAGACTTATATGAACATATGACGGGTTTTCAGTACATCAATTTTATTGCAGATTTATTTGAAATTTCTACTGAAATACGCAGAGAAAGAATTCAAAAATATAGTGATTTATTTGAAATGACTAAGCATCTTTCGGGGATGATATCTTCGTATTCACATGGTATGAAGCAACGAACAGCGATTATTTCTGCACTGGTGCATTCTCCAAAGTTACTAATTTTAGATGAACCTTTTGTAGGACTTGATCCAAAAGCGGCTTTTCTACTAAAGAAAGTGATGCACGAATGCGTGTCAGATGGAGGAGCTATTTTCTTTTCAACACATGTTTTGGATGTTGCAGAAAAATTATGTAATAAAATTGCAATTATAAAAAATGGAAAGTTAATCGCAAGCGGAAATACAGAAGAAGTCAAAGGTGATAAAACTTTGGAAACTTTTTTCATGGAGGTACAAGATAATGAGCAAAATTTGGATACTAATTAGAGCCCAATTGATAAATTTTTTTCCAATCAACGAAATTAGAGAGCCAAGAAATAAAAAGCAAAGTTCTGTTGTTATTGCAAGTTTTGGAATAATAACTCTTGCTATATTTTTCTGTGTCTATAATATTATGACAGCCAAAACACTTGTACAAGTTGGACAGCAGGAATTGATACCGGCTTATATGGTTGCGGTATCAAGTTTTTCAATATTATTTTTGACAATATTTTATTCTAATGGAGTTTTATTTGGTAGTCGTGATATAGAAACGCTTTCATCACTACCTTTAAAAAGCTCAGATATTATAAGTAGCAAGTTTATGTTTATGTATTTATTGAACTTTTTAATAGGATTTATATTTATGCTTCCGGGGGGGATTGTTTGGGTGTTAAACGGAAGCTTAAATGTATTGCAGATTATATTGTATTTTACCTCCATGATTTTTGTTCCATTGATACCTATGTGCATAGCAGCATGTATGGGAATCATTGTTGTGGCTGCTTCATCTTATTTTAAGAGGAAAAATGTTATTGCTCTAATCTTTTCATTTGCAATGATAGGTATAATTGGATATATTGCAGTGTCAGCTATGAAATTAGGTAATAAAGACAACATTGAGATCATGCTTTCTAAGCAAATTACCGGACTGTATCCAATATCTAGGTTATTCATGCAACACACAAATTTTCCAATGTATATTGGAGAGGGATCATTTATTGCTTTTTCAACGGCAGTTTTTTATATATTTGTAAAAATCGTTTCAATGAAGTATGGATTGCTTAATACTCTTGCTAAAACAACAACAAGATATTCTGACAACAAAAATTCGAATAATAGAAAACCAGTATTTTTTGCCCTATATAAAAAAGAAATGGGACGCTTTTTAAGTTCGTACATGGCGGTCTTGAATGCAGGCCTTGGTGTAATACTTTTATGTGTTTTTAGTATATTTTTGCTTTTTAATTCTGTAGAACAAATAGGAGAGTCTTCAGGAATAGAAAATATAAATGAATATCTCTCAAATTTTGCTCCATTATTTATTGCATCTATGCTCTCGCTCAGTTGCCCGGCAGCTTCAGCGATATCTTTAGAAGGAAAAAACATTTGGATTTTGCAAAGCTCTCCTGTTAAGGTAAAAATGATCTTAAATTCTAAGATAGCTGTAAACCTTACACTTCATTTGATGGGGTATATGATTTCCATATTTGCATTTATGCTAAAACTTGATATGAACTTTATTCAAGTTATTAACCTAATAATTGTTCCTATATGCTATTCGATCTTTATAACAGTGATAGGAATTTCCCTAAATAAAAAGTATCCAAATTATGAATGGGAAAGTGAGATGATGATAGTAAAACAGAGTATGCCTGTTATAGTGTCTGCAATTATTGGAATGGCTGCGTTAGTTATACCAATTCTTCTCCATTGGTTTTTGCATTTTCCTATAATATTGACATTATTGGGAGTAGCATTTATTTTGCTTGTTATTGCAGGTAGCGTTTATATAAAAACTTGTAAATTAAATTTTATTTAGTTTAAGGAGGAGATGTTCTATGAAAAAAAGATTTTTAAAAGATGTATTGGTGTTGGTAGGAATAATGTTTGTAATATTTATTGTTTGCATATTTCTCCCAGAGCAAATTCCTGTTCATTTCAATGCAAAAGGAATCCCCGATATGTTTGCTAATAAATATTATCTTCTATTTGCTGCGGTTATTCCATATTCTGCATATTGGAAATTCGTACGACGAAGAAAAAATAAAATAAACCCGTTTAACGGGTAGCGGGCGTCAAAATACAATAGGGCTTGAACGGATGTGAAAGCCAGCGCCTTGAGGTGCGTGTTAGTAACAAAGGGTTATACCCGCAGAGAAAACCACCCCTTTTCAGGGGTGATCCTTATTGAGTTTGATTAAAGGAAATATATTTATGAAAAAAGTATATTTTGTGATATAATATAACAAATATAGTTTTCTTTAATGGAGGATAAGAATGAGGGTTTTTAGTTATAAAAAATTGTTCAAAAAGCTCATTGATTTAGATATGACAAATAATGAATTGATGGGAAATGCAAAAATAAGTAAAAGCACATTCTACAAAATGAAGAATGGGCAGAATATAACGACGGATGTTTTGCTTAGAATTTGTAATGCTTTGGATTGTGATATTTATGAAATAGTGGAATGCGTAGAAGAAGATTAGAGAGTGATTTTAGAAAAAGATAATTGAAGATTATCAAGATTTTACTATGAAGATGTGATAGCTAGGAAGTGAGGTGATTATAATGGAACATTCAGAATATTATATGGATCTGCCATTAGATTTAGCAGGTAGTAGAACAAAGAATAGATTTAGAGTTGAATTGTTGTGGGGTATTGGTAAATTAATTGATGCGTATAAGCAATATGATGACTATACTGTTGTATTTGATTTTAAATGTGACATTGAATTGCATCGTGAGAATGGTTTAGATTTTTATCAGGTGAAAACGAAAAATAGTGGTAATTATAGCTTTAAAACATTAACTAATCGAAAAGGAAATAGTAAATCTATTTTGGGAAAATTATATGCTCTATACAATCCTAATCATAATGTAAAGTTAGCTGTGGTTTGTAATAAACATTTGAAAATTGATAGTAAAGAAGACCTAAGAGAAGAAGTTTGTTTAGGAAAGCTGGATAAAAAAGTAATAGATTTTATTCAAGATAAATTGAAACAGGAACTGAAATTGTCAGAAGTTGTTCTTGACGATGTTTTTTATATTTGTGAAAATATGGACTTAATGAATCCTCATCACGCTTTGATTGGGAAGTTAATTGAATCTTTCCAAGAAATTAAAAATGAAGAGCCTAATAATCCGAATGCTTTATACAGATTAGTATCTGAGACAGCTCGGAAAAAAGCTTCTTATGAGACGGTTATCACTAATTATAATGACGTTCTAGAGTTAAAGGGGATTTCTAAAGAAGAGTTTAATAAAATGCTTGAATCTCATAGAAAAAAATCTATAACCGGCATCGAGCATGTTAAAGATTATATTAAAACTTTATGTCCGGCAGAAAGAAGAATCTATAATCAAGCTTTAACTAATTTGTTGGAAATTGATCACAGCCGAGACTTAAATGTATTAAAGGTGTCAATTTTTGAATATATTGAAGGAAATATAGATAAGATCAAAAACGAAGACGAACTCTTTCCTATGTTAAGTCAGATATTTGATGGCGAATTTCCTATTGAATACACAGAGATTATGAAAAAAGTATTTTATTTAATAGTGTTTTATATATATACAGAGGGAGGAGATATTTAATGAATATCATTTTTAACAAAATATATATTTTTGACATTTTAACTAAGAAAGCTTTTGTTACATGCTTTGAAAAAGGTTTAAATATTATTACTTCTAGTAATATTGATGGAACAGATAGAGGCAAGTCAGTGTTGTTACGTAGCTTATACCATACTCTAGGAGCTGATGCTCACTTCGATAAAAAATGGAAAAATGAAGATAAAGTATATCTTTTAGAGTTTTCAGTTGATAATAAAAAGTATTTTATATATCGACATAAAAAGGTATTCAAGGTATTTGATGATGCTGTTCAAATATTATTTCAAACATCAACTAGAACAGAGTTGTCAGAGTTTTTAAGCGAGATTTGGTCTTTTGAAATATTTTTACCTAATAGAAATACTGAGAAGCTAGAGATTGCTCCTCCAGCATATACATATGTGATGAATTTCATTGATCAAGATTATTATGATGGAACTAACTTTAATTCCTTTAAGAGTTTGGGACAATATCAAAATTTTAAACCTGATGTAATATATGCACAGTTTGGGATATATGATAAGAACTATTTTGAGCGTGTTAAAAGCAAACAAAACCTATTGGAACGTATAAATGATTCTGAACGTGAATACAAAAAAGCTAATGAAATGAAAGAAAAAGTATCTAAATTATTAGGAAATTTAGTTGTCCCTGAAAATTTACAAGAACTTGAAAAGGAGCTTTCTATTAGGACAAAGGAATATAATGGCATATTGAATTCTATGAATGAATTTAGGTATAAGCTTACTAATTTACGAAATGAAAAGTATGAGCTTGAGATTGCATTAAACCAAATTGAGAGGTTCAAAAATAATAAGGAAAAAGAAATAAAATCAATTATAAAGACAGATATATGCCCTGAGTGTCATTCAGTTTTAAAAGATACCATTGATCTTAGAAGTAAAAGATATAACTCAATAGAGGATTCATTATATATAAAGGACAACATCTACGAAGATATAGAAAAGCTTTCAAAAGCAATTTCCCAAATAGAGAGTAGCTATGAAGAGTTTTTAAATAAGTTGGAATCATACAAGAAAAACATTGGTATATCTCAGAAAGAAATTAAAAATTATAGCAGGTATATGGGGTTAAATGAACTTTACAACAGTTTGAACCTAGAATTATTTAATGAGTCTCAGTTGCAAGGAGAACTTAATGAGAGACTAGAAATTATTGCGGAAGAACTGAAGAAAGTATCTGAAATAAAAGCTGATATTAATAGAAAATATTATGAGATGATAGATAGACAAGTTGTGAAATTTGGATTAAATGAATTAGAGGAAACACAATATAAAGCAATTAATCGAGTTTTTTGTGCTAGTGGAAGTAATAAACCAATTTCAACAGTTATATGGTATTTCATTCTTAATGACATTAAAAGGCTCTTTAATAAAAAATCCTTGAAGTTGCCTATGGTATTGGATAGCCCTAAGAATGCAGAGATGGATTATGATAAAGAACAAGCTCTAATTGAATATATATTAGATAATTCGTTAAACTATACACAGCTGATTTTTTCATCAATTGGATTTGAAAGAAGGAAATTTAAATTTGAAGGGGAAATAAAAATTATAGAGCTAAAGAATGATAAATATCAGTTACTTGATTCTGAAACTTTTAAAAAATACGAAGATGTTTTAGAAAATGTTTTATATGTTCAATTGATTAAATAGGAGATAAAGACTATCTCTCCATCTCCTTACCCATATAAATTTCGTAATTTTTTCGTATCTTGTAAAGTCCGTCCATAGTAGATTTTGAGGAAGAATACTCTTGCATGAGGGTATTCTTTTTTCTTGTAATTTATCAAGTTCAGCTAAAATATCCTTTGAATTTGGGAGCTTTGAATAGGCTTTTTTAGCTCTGAAAGAGCAGTTTCGTATATTGTGATTTGTGATTTATACTCATTGGAAAATGCCTTATCAGACGGATTCGCCTTGTATTCTTTGTAGTATTCTCTATACTTTTTTACGATATGAACCTGCTCCATAGTGGCAGAAAGCTCCTGCATTTCCTTATCAATAACCTTTATTTTATCCTGTAAATTTTGTCTTTCTTCAGCACTTTTTTGAATGTATTCGTTAAGCTGCTTAACGGATTTATTATACAGCCTATAATCGGAGGACTCTTTACACCAAAATGAAGAAGTCCTCCTTTTTTATGTTATTTAATTACAAAGTATGGTAGTGTTTTAGATTTAAACAATTTGACAAATCAACATCAGTAACTAATATAGAAGATAAAAAAGTTTTAACATAACATAAAAACAGAGTAAGAAAAAATAATAAATATGATATAATATACTTAAGTTATAAGTAAAAATTTATTTAAGATGATGAAAAATTATAATGAGATTATTGTTATGTCAAAAGTAAAAGTATATCTCTATATAAGGGTATCTACATCAACACAGATAGACAGTTATTCTTTAGAGGTAAAAAATTAAGAATGAAATTTAGATTTCTATAATGATTATGATATTGTTGGAGAATTTAGGAAATCTTAGCAAAAGTATTTTCTGAATTTTGAAAGAAAAAAAGGATATGAGGAAGCAAGTTTAATTATAGACAAATGGTTAATAAAAATGATGAAAGTAGGTGTTTATAATGTATCGAATCGCACATATAGGCAGTTGGGAAAGCCTTCCTGAAACTGCAGCTGCTATTTATGACCATGATATACCCAAGCTACAGGTAATGATTCAAAGAGGGATAGACTTAAATTCTCCAATTTTGCTCAGTAAGTATACCAAACTCACACCTCTAGAGATTGCAGTTTTTCAAAACGATGTGTCTATGATTTATTTTCTTCTGGAACATGGAGCCAAACCTGATTTGGCAGAGGGTCAATCACTTCTTCTTATAGCTGCGCGTTGTTGTGGTCCAGAAGTGGTACAACTTTTTTTAGGTCAGATTTCAAAATTTAGTTTGGCCCAAAAACGACGAATTTTTAATGAGATTCGCTGCGGCAAGCGTCTGGAGAATATTCCTGTGTTAGAGCAAGCCGGAATTACTGTTGCTAAATTCGGTGGTGAGGCATTTCGTGCTGCTGTGTACGATGGATATATTGAACTTGCACAGTTGCTTTTGGAAAAAGGAGTGGATATAAATTATCACAAGTCGGATATGGTGTTCCCATATGCCTCCACTCCTGTTACTGAAGCTGCCCGAAATAACAATTTTCAAATGGTACGCTGGCTTATTGAACAAGGTGCAGACATTACCATCTCTGATAAATATGGTGAACGTCCGTATAGTGTGGCAGTACAAAATAAGAATCAAGAGATGGCTGATTATCTGAAAGTTTTGGAGCCCGAAGATTGGCACAATGAGCAGGAAAAAGCAAGGGAACTTATGCCCTACAAACTGCCAAAGGACATGGAAGAATACTTAAAGACAGGTTTATTAAGACTGGAATTTCCTGAACAGGAATTAGTAAAATGGGCTGAATTGTATTCATATGTGGATGTGCAAGAAATGACATGGAAGAGAAAAAAGTTCTTATCACTGATGACAGCTATGGATAACTATAGTGATTATTTGTTATTATGGAATTCTAAAGATAAAAAATTGTGGTATCTAGATATAGAACATGAAGAATTTCATCCGTTGGCTAAATGGAAGGACTTTATTGCTGAGCCAGGAAAGTATTTGAATGGCATGATTAAGGGTGAATTTGAATAACTCTCAAGTGTGTGAGTGCTAATGTAAATCAAAGCGGTTATTAGATATGGAGAGGGTTTTCTTGATGTCAAGAGTAAAATAAAAATCATAGAAAAATACATAAGAAATCAATTGTAATAAGTAATTTTTTGTTCTTCAGATTGATTTGATGATATAAAATCTAATATTTTGTTTTCTGAAAAAGGATAATTTAAGGGGTAATTTTAAAAATGAAAAGAATAAAATTTAGACATAATAAATACTCACCAGGTGTCTTATATATTTTGGTTATATTTGGAGTAGCAGCTGGGCTATTGG
>ERZ772962.353-NODE-353-length-25405-cov-10.500237_pt1 | contig 25405 bp, 22 predicted proteins | sample MGYA00580676_ERZ772962 | MGnify/ENA primary metagenome ERZ772962 (study PRJEB29015, sample SAMEA2738049) | human oral metagenome | biome: human oral; feature: human-associated habitat; material: saliva | place: China | collected 2230 ...
CGGACACTTTGCGGTCGATGTCGAGAATCGCGCTGGAAGGATCGGCAAGCTCGTCCGCTACTTGGGCGTGAATCGCGCCCATGCCGCTGATGAGTTCGCGCATGTTTTTCGCACCTGCGCCGGATGCGGCTTGGTAGGTCATGCTGGTTGCCCATTCGACCAAATCGTTTTGGAACAGGCCGCCCAGCGCCATCAGCATCAGGGAGACGGTGCAGTTGCCGCCGATGTAGTTTTTCACGCCGTTTTTGAGGCCGTTGTCGATGACGTTTCGGTTGACCGGGTCGAGGACGATAATCGCGTCGTCTTTCATGCGCAGGGATGACGCCGCGTCAATCCAGTAGCCGTTCCAGCCGCTGTCGCGCAGGGGTTGGAACACGGATTTGGTGTAATCGCCGCCTTGGCAGGTTACGATGATGTCCATTTTCGCCAGCTCGGCAACGTCGTTCGCGTCCAATAATGTTTTCGCCGCCTGACCGAAATCAGGTGCCGTGCCGCCGACGTTGGATGTGGTGAAGAAGAACGCTTCGGGAATGTGGGCGAAGTCGTTTTCTTCTTTCATACGCTGCATCAAAACCGAACCGACCATGCCGCGCCAGCCGACGAAACCTACTTTCATGATTAATCTCCGTGTTTGAGTTTGTGCCGTACCGCAGATAAGGCAGCCTCGATCCGGGCTGTTTGCGGTTGCAGGGGGAAATGCGCTTTTTAAACCTGCCTTGTGGAAAAGTAAAGTTTTTTCGTAAATTGTTTACAAAGTGTGCGGCAGGGCGTGGCATTTTGACTTCGGCAGGGTTTGTTTTCAGACGGCCTATTTATGTCTTTGGGCGGAGTGCGTGATGGGTGCGTAGCACTAAGGGGGCGTTGAGGCCGTCTGAAAAAACCTTTGGATGGGGTTGTAAGGTTTTGAATCCGTAGGAGATGATGTTTTCAGACGGCCTGCCAATATAGGCCGTCTGAAAGTTTGGCGGTGCCGGGCGGGTTTATACGGTTTGCGAGTATTGGGCGGTGGTTTCGCGGTGGCGCAGGTGGTAGTCGAATACCATGGCGATGTTGCGGATGAGGAAGCGGCCTTTGGGTGTTACCTGCAGGCTGTGCTTGTGCAGTTTGACCAGCCCCAGTTGCGCCATTTGCTCCAGGTCTTCCAATTCGGTGGCGAAATATTGTTCGAAAGGTATGCCGAAGATGTCTTGGTAAACGTGGAAGTCGAGGGCGAAACGGCACATCAAGTCCTGAATGATGTTGCGGCGCAGGATGTCGTCTTTATTCAATTGGTAGCCGCGCATAATCGGTAGGCGGCCTTGGTCGATGGCGGCGTAGTAGTCGGTGATGTTGCGTTCGTTTTGTTCGTAGGTGCTGCCGATTTTGCCGATGGCGGATACGCCGATGGCGATGAGGTCGCAGTCGGCGTAGGTGGAATAGCCTTGGAAGTTGCGCTGCAAAAAGCCTTCGCGCAGGGCAACCGAAAGTTCGTCGTCGGGTTTGGCGAAATGGTCCATACCGATGAAGATGTAGCCGGCTTCGGTCAGGCGTTGCACGGCGTATTGCAGGATGTCGAGTTTTTCTTCGCTGTTGGGAACGGCGGCGGTGTCGATGCGGCGTTGGGGTTTGAATATGTGCGGCAGGTGGGCGTAGTGGTAGAGCGCGAGGCGGTCGGGGTCCAGGCCCAATACGGTGTCTATGGTGGGTTTGATGCTTTCTAGCGATTGGTGCGGCAGGCCGTAAATCAAATCGACGCTGACGGATTTGAAACCGGCTTCGCGGGCGGCTTCGATGACGGTGCGTGTTTCTTCGACGGTTTGGATGCGGTTTACGGCCTGCTGAACTTTGGGGTCGAAATCCTGTATGCCGACGCTCATGCGGTTGAAGCCCAGCCTGCCAAGGTGCAGGACGGTTTCGCGGCTGACTTTGCGCGGGTCGATTTCGATGGAGTATTCGCCGTCGGGAAGCAGGTTGAAATGGCGGTGTATCATGGCGAATACGCGGTCGAGTTGGCCGTCTGAAAGGAAGGTGGGCGTGCCGCCGCCGAAGTGGAGTTGCGCCAAAGGCTGTTTGCCGTTCAGGTGAGGGGCGAGCAAGTCCATTTCGCGTTCGAGGTAGTTCAGGTATTCGTCGGCGCGGGTTTTGTCTTTTGTGATGATTTTGTTGCAGCCGCAGTAGTAGCAGATGGTGTCGCAAAAAGGGATGTGGATGTAGAGCGACAGGGGCTTGTTCAACGCGCCTGCCTGCCGCAGTTCCAATGTTCGGATGTATTCCTGTTCGTTAAAATCTTTATGGAAGCGGTCTGCCGTCGGGTAGGAAGTGTAACGCGGACCGCTGGCGGGCAGCGAGGCGATGAGTTCCCGGTCGAATTCGGGTTGTTCGTTGTTAGCAATTCGGATAATTTTCATGAGGGTAAGGTTTGATATTGGTCAAGTTTGTAGTTGTTTGTTAGAATCGCATAAAGCTGGCGGATACGCCTTGATGTGAGTCAAGACCGAATTGTATACAGTTTGTCTGGCATACAACAATAAGGATATATTACATGGGTGCACACACTTTGTTACAACCGATGAAAACACTCTGTTCGACGTGTTCGCTGCGCGAGTTGTGCCTGCCTGTCGGTTTGCGGCCGGATGAGTTTGAGCAGTTGGATACGGTCATCAAACAGAGCCACAGGTTGAAAAAAGGGGAATTTTTATTTCGTTCGGGTGAATCCTTCCATTCGCTGTATGCGATACGGACCGGCTTTTTTAAAACAACGGTTGCCTCCCAAGACGGTCGGGATCAGGTTACCGGTTTTTTTATGTCGGGAGAATTGATTGGGATGGACGGCATTTGTACGCATTCCCATAGCTGCGACGCGGTGGCCCTGGAAGACAGCGAGGTGTGCGAGTTACCTTTCGGGCATATGGAGGCGTTGAGTAAGGAAATCCCGAGCATTCAAACGCATTTTTTCCGCTTGATGAGCAGGGAGATTGTTCGTGATCAGGGCGTGATGCTGTTGCTGGGCAATATGCGAGCGGAAGAGCGGATTGCGGCGTTTTTGCTGAATTTGTCGCAGCGTCTGCATCATCGGGGGTTTGCCGCCAATGATTTTATTTTAAGGATGTCCCGCGAGGAAATCGGCAGCTATTTGGGTTTGAAGCTGGAAACGGTCAGTAGGACGTTATCGAGATTTCATCAGGAAGGGTTGATTTTGGTTGAGCATAAGCACATCAGGCTGCTGAAGCCGGAATTGTTAAGTCAGATGGTGTCGGGCGGCTCTCACGCCGTCTGAAAAAACACAGAACTTTTGGGTTCTGTGTTTTTTTGTTTGTCGTTTCAAATGGAAAAATCTTCGATAACCGGCGCGTACAACAGTTGGTCCAATCTTTCTTTCGTCAGGCTTGGATTAAATAAGCCGATAAAGTCATAGATATATCCGCGCAAATAGCTGTCCGGTCGGAATAACAGGCCGGAATAGCAGGGTTCAATCAGTTGCGAGATGTCGATTAAGGTCAAATCCGAATCGGTTTTCGGTTCATAGGCCGCTTTGGCCATAATTCCAATGCCGAGACCGAGTTTGACATAAGTTTTAAGCACGTCATTGTCTGCAACCGAAAGTGCGGCATTCGGCGGCGGTATGTCGGCCTTATGGAATGCACGGACAATATTGGTTCCTTGGTTGAAGGCAAATTCATAGGTGATTAAAGGATATTGGGTAATCAGGGGGAGGGTAAGTGCGCCTTTGTGGTCAAGAAGGGGGTGGTCGTTCGGAACAATAAGCCCGTAATGCCAGCGGAAACACGGAATATTGCGTAATTCTTCAATTGTTTCGGGCAGCTCCGGCGTGATGGCGAAATCGACTTTCCCTTCAGAAACCATTTGCTGTATATCGGAAGGCATCCCTTGCTTGATATTCAGGCTGACTTTGGGATACATGCCAATAAATTCCGCAATGATGGGCGGCAATATGTAGCGAGCCAAAGTATGCGTGGTGGCTATGGTTAAAACGCCGTTATCCTGTTTGGTAAACTCATAACCGATGTTTTTGATGTTTTGGATGTCGTGGAGGATGCGCTCTGCCGTTTGCAGCACAGCCTTGCCTGGTTGTGACACGGATATAATCCGTTTGCCGCTACGGATAAAAATCTGAATGCCCAGCTCTTCCTCCAATAGCCGTATTTGTTTTGATACGCCGGGCTGCGAAGTAAACAGAGCCTCGGCAGCTTCGGAAACGTTCAGATTATGCCGGTAAACTTCAAGTGCGTAACGTAATTGTTGTAATTTCATAATGTTGAAGAATGATTCGGATGAAAGGGTAGGGCTGTTTTGAGAGCGTGAATGTAACATAAAAACAAACTTAAATTAAGAAATGACCGCTTGCGGCGATTATTTTGGTAAATCGTCAGCGAATCGGGAGAAGGGCGTAAAACAGATTGGGATTATCCAAAGATGTAATTTCTTGTTGCTTTTGTGCAACTGGGAGTGGCAAGAGTAGTACTTTCACCAGTAAATGAATGACACGGAATTGATTTTTCGGCATGATGCACAGCTAGGAAGCAGGCGGCCTTCGGGCAATTTTTAATGGGATATTGACAGTTTGTGTCGGGTTTTTTTATAGTACGACCTTAGATATTCTGGTTGCCGTTAAGTTCAGCGGCCTGTTATGTTGTGCTTTGTAATGGTCTTTGGGTCATTGCATTAACAATCTTTGATGAGGGAATAATAATGACCAAACAGCTTAAATTAGGTGCATTAATCGTTGCCGCTATTGCTTCGGCCAATACTCTTGCCGCCAGCGAGCCGCATACCAAACACGGATATACCGTTAGCCGTGAGTCTCAAGAAATTGTTCGTAACAATTACGAAGAATGCTGGAAAAACACTTATTTCGATAAAGCAGCCCATGGTCGCGTAGAGTGTGGTGATGCAGTTGCCCAGGCTCCTGCTGCCCCTGAATATGTAGACGAAACCGTTTCTTTGTCAGCTAAAACCCTGTTTAACTTCGATAAAGACAATCTGCGTCCTCAGGCTATCGAAACCCTGAATAACCTGGCTGCCCGTTTGTCTGATGCTAAAGTTCAGGCTGTTCGTGTTGAAGGTCATACTGACTTTATGGGTTCAGAGCAATACAACCAGGCTTTGTCTGAGCGTCGTGCCAATGCTGTAGCGAACTACTTGGTTAACCAAGGCGTACCCGCAGGCAAGATTTCTGCTGCAGGCTTAGGTGAGTCTCAAGCTCAAATGACTGCTACTTGTGAAGCTGAAGTTTCCAAACTGGGCAAAAAAGTATCTAAAGCCAAAAAACGCGCTGCTCTGATTGCATGTATCGAGCCTGATCGCCGTGTAGACGTTAAGATCCGCAGCTTGGTACAAAAACAAGTTTCTGCCGGTTCTGAAGCCGTTGGTGAGCGTCCTTCTAGTGACAGCCACTGGTTGCCTGGCGAAAGATCAGACATCCACGGTTACACTCGTTGGTAAGATGATTTTTGAAAACCCCGCAATTTTGCGGGGTTTTTTTATTATTACGCTAGGTGCGGTATAGGTATTTCACTTTTATTACTCCTGTTAAAGTAGGAATAATGAATCTAATATTTGGATGTTGGAATTGGTGATTTGGCAGATCAACTTATTTTCCGTTACGTTTCAAGTTTGTCCGGCTGTACTGCTTTTACTGTACAACGCTTGTTGTTATGTATCAATTATTAGTCAATCGATCGCGTATCTTTTATTTAGTGATTCCGTAATAGTGGTTGGTGTGTGCGAGTTTCAAATAACAAGAGGAATAGAATGAACGAGTTTAATTTTATAGAGCAATACCTTATTAAAAATCAGGGCGATTCATCGGTATTGTTGGGTATTGGGGATGATGCTGCGATTGTCCGTCCGAGACCTGATTGGGATCTGTGCATCAGCAGTGATATGTTGTTGGCCGGGCGGCATTTTTTCGTTGATACAAAACCTGAAGACTTGGCGCATAAGGTCTTGTCGGTTAATTTATCCGATATGGCGGCGATGGGGGCGGTGCCGAAGTGGGTGCTTTTAAGTGTGGCGTTGCCCGTTTTGGATAAGGATTGGTTGAAGTCTTTTTGCAATCGTTTTTATGCACTGTGTGATGAATATGGCGTTTCTTTGATTGGCGGAGATACGACTAAAGGGGATTGGATATTTAATATAACGATTTTCGGCGAAGTGCCGAAAGGGCGTGGTTTGTTGCGTTGTGCAGCCCGAGAAGGCGATGATGTTTGGGTTTCGGGCCGACTCGGTTCTGCGGCAGCCGCATTGCAACATTTGTTGGGTAATTTTGTTTTGCCTCAGGCTGTATTCCAGCAATGCGAGCAGGCTTTACTGCGGCCGATTCCAAGGGTAGGTTTGGGACAGTCTTTGCTGGCGGAGGCTCATGCGGCGCAGGATATTTCAGACGGCCTGATACAGGATTTGGGGCATATCCTAGATGCTTCGGGAGTGGGGGCTGAGATTTTTTGGCAGGATATTCCCGTGTTGCCTGAATTAAGGGATTGCCTGTCATTAAAACAGTTGCACCATTGTGTTTTGGCGGGTGGAGATGATTATGAACTGCTGTTTACCGCGGATGCCGGGCGGCGTGGACAGATTGAAGCGTTAGCCCGGCAGTGCGGCGTACCCGTCAGTAGAATAGGAAGGGTGGTTGCAGGCAAAGGTATCCGTATTTTGGATGAAGAAGGCGGGGAGATTGTATTGGAAAAATATGGTTTTGATCATTTTGCCTGAACTTTTTGCCATTTTGTAAAGCAATAAAGAATTTTTTAGTCAGTTTGTTGCGCTTGTATAAAAGGCGCAAGTCATGTCGTGGGCAAAGCATTTATTTCATTTTGAGGCCGTCTGAAAATTTACGGCGCAACAGGCGGGAGTATGGGTTTATTCGACGGGTCTGCAAAATCTGCCGGTTGCTGTGGTTGCCATAATTGCTGTTTGTCTGTTGGGTTGTTGGCGGGAAGAGGTGGTTGGGCCCATTGCCAGCCGGGTGCATTTTTCCCGCCAATCGGATGCCTGCCTTGAATGCCGACATATGAGTCCAAATCGCGCACGGCAGTTTGCGTGGTGCTTTGGCCGTTCCGTCGGAAGCGTCCGCTTTCAATGCCGCTGCCGAGGCTGCCGTAGAAGCGCACTTCGGCTGAAGTGTAGGTTGAAAGTAACAGAATACATAACATCAAGTTTCGCATCATGATTCCTTTAACGGATGATGTCGGGACGGGCGGCAAACCATGCCAACACGCATTCGGCAAGCATCAGCACGCTTAAAACGGATAATGATGCCGACCACGAACCGGAAACGTCGTAAAGCAGGCCCATGCCGAGCGGACCGACGGCGGCAATGGAATAACCGACGGTTTGCGCCATGCCGGAGAGGGCTGCGGCGGTACGGCTGTCGGACGAACGGAGTGCGAAAAGCATTAAGGCGGACGCGAAGCAGCCCGAAGTGCCCGCACCGGCCAAGAGAATCCACAGCGGGGCGGTGCCGGCCGGCATCAGCCACAAGCCCGAGATGCCCGCCAGCATCATCAGGCTTAAGCCGAGATTGAACCACTGCCTGTGTCTGATGCGGGCGAACAGAAACGATGCCGACAGGCTGCCGGCCAGGGAGCCGATTTGAAACAAGGCGACATAATTGCCTGCGGCGGCGGTTCCTATGCCTTTTTCCATCAGCACCGAAGGCAGGAAATTGACCAGCGAATAAAACAGAAGGGACTGCAAACCCATAAACGCGCTGAGGCACCAAGCCGGACGCAGCCGCCATATATTGCCTGTGAGGCCGTCTGAAAGCATATTTTCAGACGGCCTTTCCGCACCCGCGCGGCGCGCTATGGCCAGCCATACGCATAATGCGGCCGTTGCGGGCAGCAGCCATGCCGCCAGCGACCATTGCCAGCCCGCATATTCCGCCAGCGGAACGGAAGCCGATGCGGCCAGGGCCGAAGACAATGCCATGACCACCGACAGCGTGCCAACCGCCAAGCCGACCCGGCCGGGAAGATTGCGTTTCGCCAGCGCGGGCAGCAGCACGTTGCCCATGGCGATGGCGGCGGCCAACAGCAGCGTTCCTCCCGCCAGCAGGCTTTCAGACGGCCCCGACGAGCGACAAACCAGTCCGACAATCATCAAGGCAAGGGATGCGGCCAATACGCGCTCCATGCCGAAACGCCGCGCCGCTTTCGGTGCGAAAGGCGAAAACAGCGCGAAAGCCAGCATGGGCAGGGCGGCCGCAATGCCCATAAACGTGCCTGAAGTCCGCAAATCGGCCTGTATCATCCCGACCAAAGGGCCAAGTGCGGCCAAGGGCGCGCGCAGGTTGGCGGCCAGCAGGGCGACGGCAATCAGCAGCAGGCCGAGGGGCAGGGCGGCGGCGGGGCGGTTTTTCTGTTTCATACGGTCATAAACGTATTGGGGAATGGTTCGGTTTTAATTAGGGGGCAACTGATTCGGCATTTTGGCGCATGAGTGAGGCGTGTTTGAAATCGCAAGCGAAATCAGGCTGTTTGCCTATTGCAGTGTAATGGAAAAGGCGTGTGTCTGCCGGATTGGTTTTCAGACGGCCTTATTTGTCGGTTTGAGGCCGTGGCCATCAAATTTTTTAAATGAGTGGTTTGCAGAATACCGTTTGTCGCAGATACGTCTTTCAGACGGCCTGACGACGGCGGAAAGGGTTGCTTCTTGATTTCTTTGGCCGCTTTCTGCCTGTCGGTTTGCGCCGGTTGTTCCGTCAGCTTCGTTAAAACAGTTTGTTGGAGTCGAGCAGCAGGGTAATCGGGCCGTCGTTGCACAGCGTAATCTGCATATGGGTTTGAAAGCGGCCGGTTTCGACCTTCAGGCCGTGTCCGCGCAGCAAATCCGCCACGGTTTGATAAAGGCGTTCGGCCTGTTCGGGGCGTGCGGCGGCGGAAAAGGAAGGGCGGCGGCCGTTGCGGGCATCGGCGTAGAGTGTGAATTGCGAAACCAGCAGCACCGCGCCGCCGGCGTCTTGCAGCGAGCGGTTCAGTTTGCCGTCGCCGTCTTCAAAAATCCGCAATGCGGCGATTTTGTCGGCGATGTAGCGGGCATCTGCTTCGGTGTCCTCAGTGCCGACACCCAGCAGCACCGTGAGGCCGTCTGAAATCCGTCCGGCGGTTTCACGGGTGTTTCCGTTTAAAACATCTACTTCGGCATGGGTAACTTTTTGAATCACAGCGCGCATATTCGGGCTTTCGGTTCGGGCCGTCTGAAAAGGTATTTCGGCGGACGGACGGTTTCGGATTGAGGGTTGGGGCGGGCGTTTTCAGACGGCCTTTGGGCCGCAAACGCGGCATTGCCGGTTTTTTGTCAAAGCAAAAGACTGCCAACGGCCGCTCAGGGCATTGTAAACGTGCAACCGACCGTATTCCTGAGGCTCGGTGCCGAGTAGGATTTTCAAGGCTTCGGCGGCCTGCATGCTGCCGATGACGCCAACCAGCGGCGAGAATACGCCGAACAGGGCGCATGCCCCGTCGTCGGCCTGCCCGTCGTCAAATAAACAGGCGTAGCAGGGGGAGTCGGAGAGGTCCGGTCGGTAGACGGCCAGCTGGCCGTCGAAGCGGGCTGCCGCGCCGGAAACCAAGGGTTTGGCCGCCGCCACGCAGGCTCGGTTGAGGGCTTGGCGGGTGGCGAAATTGTCGCTGCAATCGAGCACGACATCTGCGCGGCGGACTTGCTCCGCCAGTTCGTCGCCGTCCAGATAATGCGGCAGGGCAACGGTTTCGCAGCGGCTGTTGATGCTTTTCAGACGGCCTGACAAGGTTTCGGCCTTGTTGCGGCCGATGTCGCCTTCATTGAAGGCGGTTTGCCGTTGCAGATTGGTTTCATCGACTTCGTCGTGGTCGGCCAAAATCAGACGGCCCACGCCCGCCGCAGCCAAAAACGGCAGGGCGGCCGCCCCCAGGCCGCCGCAGCCGATGACCAATGCGGCGGACGATAAAAGTTTTTCCTGTCCTTCGATACCGATTTCGTCGAGCAGGATGTGGCGGCTGTAGCGTAAGAGATCGCGGTCGTCCATTACAGGCTCAGGTTCTCGTATTCGTTGGCGAAAATAAACGGGCTGCTTTTCCCGTCATGCTGTTCGAGCAGGTGGACTTGGGTCAGAATCATGGTTTTGTCGTGATGCCGCAATGCGCTGTAAATCGACAGTAGGGCGGCATTCACACCCGACAAGGCCTCCATTTCGAGGCTGTCGGCGTCGTTTGAGGAAACGCTGACCGTTACGCCGATGCGGCTGAGTGCGGCATCGAAGTCGAACTGTACTTTGACATCGGTCAGCCGCGCGGGCAGATGCATCGGCAGCAGCAGGCCGGCTTGTTTGCAGCCGTGTATGGCGGACATGCGGGCGGTGGCTAGGATTTCGCTTTTCCGCAACGGTTCGTCGTCTAGCGCGGCAAACGTTTGCGGGTTGAGGTTGATGTCGCCGCAGGCAATGGCGGTCGGGGTGTCTGGAAGGGGGTTGCCGGCTGCTTCGCCGGCATCTTCGTAGGAGTAGAATGGGTCGAACATAAAAATTCCCGGAATGTAAATTTATTAGAATGGCCGTTTCTTTAATCAGGCCGTCTGAAAAGACAGCCGCCGACGGTTGGAGATTGTAGCGCAAAATATCGGCAACAGGTGGTGTCGGAAGTAAAGAGGCCGTCTGAAAAATGCTTTTCAGACGGCCTGTACTATATGATTGAATCAGTCGTGCAGTTCGGCGGCATGGAGGGTGTTTTCCAGCAGCGTGGCAATCGTCATCGGACCCACTCCGCCGGGAACGGGCGTAATCATGGCGGCGCGTTCTTTTGCCGTTTCAAATTCAACGTCGCCGCACAGGCTGCCGTCGTCCAAGCGGTTGATGCCGACATCGATAACCACCGCGCCGGGCTTGATCCATTCGCCTTTGACGAAATTCGGGATGCCGACGCCCGCCACCACAATATCGGCCGACGCCACTTCCTCGGCCAGATTGCGCGTTTTGCTGTGGCAGATGGTAACCGTGGCGCGGGACAGCAGCAGTTCCAGCATTTGCGGCCGGCCGACGATATTCGACGCGCCGACGACGACGGCTTTTTTCCCTTCCACTTCCACGCCGTAGCTTTCCAGCAAGGTCATCACGCCTTTGGGCGTGCAGGGGCGCATCAGCGGCATTTTTACCACCAGGCGGCCGACATTATAAGGATGGAAGCCGTCCACATCTTTATGCGGCAGGATGCGCTCCAAAACCGCTTGGCTATTTATCTGTTTCGGCAGCGGCAGTTGAACCAAGATGCCGTCCACATCCGGATTGCCGTTCAATTCGTCCACTAATGCCAGCAGCTCGTCCTGCGTGGTTTCAGACGGCATCTCATAAGAGCGCGATTCGAATCCCGCTTTTTCGCAGGCGATTTTTTTGTTGCGGACGTAAACCGCGCTGGCGGGGTCGTCGCCAACCAATATGACGGCCAGGCAGGGCGTGTGCAGCCCTTTGTTTTTTCGTTCGGCCACGCGGTCGGCCAGCATGGACAGCCTTTGCCGTGCAACTTCTTTACCGTCGATGATTTGTGCGGACATGGAAAACCTTTCAAACAGAAAACGGGAAGGCGGCATTATGGCATTTTTTGCCGTGCTTTTCATAATTGCATCCGTGCGCGGCGGTGTCGAAATGTACGGTGGAAGATAAATACGTTTTAAAAATAAAACGGTATGGTCGGTTTGGTAAAAAACATGGCGCGGACGCTTGACGCAAAATAAAGGTTTCTGTATAGTTCGCTTCTTCTCGTCGGGGCGTAGCGCAGCCCGGTTAGCGCATCTGCTTTGGGAGCAGAGGGTCGTGAGTTCGAATCCCACCGCCCCGACCAGAAACCCGATAAAATTAGCACGCAAAGGTTGATGCGCCCGTAGCTCAACCGGATAGAGCACCCGCCTTCTAAGCGGGCGGTTACAGGTTCGATTCCTGTCGGGCGTGCCAAAACGGCAAGTTTTCTTGTGGTGGCTGTAGCTCAGTTGGTAGAGCCCCGGATTGTGATTCCGGTTGTCGTGGGTTCGAGCCCCATCAGCCACCCCAAAATCAAAACAAAACCCGCCTCTTTAATGAGGCGGGTTTTGTTATTTCTGCTTCCGGTATGGCTGATATGGCTATGGTGCATTTTTCTGTTTCAGACGGCCTCAGGTTCCAGGTAGGCCGTCTGAAACAGAAAACGGCAGTTTATTTGTGTTTGAAGCCAAAAAGCGATGCCGATAATCGGCGGATTGCCGTCTTACCATGCTTTCGGTATGATTTGCCCCTTTATTTCAGTTGAGTACAAAGAGAATGCAAACTTGGCCGCTGCCTGATTTTGAAGGGAAAATTTGCCCTCCTGAGATGCTGTCCGCGAAAATCGCCGCCTTGCCCCGGCCACTGGTTTTTACCAACGGCTGCTTCGATATCCTGCATCGGGGGCATGTTACTTACTTGGCGCAGGCCAGGGCGGCAGGTGCGGCCATGGTGTTGGCGTTGAATGCCGACGAGTCGGTCAGGAGGCTGGGCAAGGGTGATGATCGGCCGATTAACACGCTGGCCGATCGGGCGGCAGTGGCGGCGGCATTGTCCAGTGTCGATTTGGTTACTTGGTTTGATCAAGATACGCCTTTCGAGCTTATCGAACTGGTCAGGCCGGATATTCTGATTAAAGGCGGAGACTGGCCGGTGGAGAAAATCGTCGGCTCTGCCGAAACGCTGGCGAGGGGTGGGAAAGTCTATTCGATTCCTTTCCTGCATCAAACTTCGACTACTCAGACGCTGGCAAAAATCCGCGCTTCGGAGCGTGCGTAAATGCAGGCTGTTCATTGGCGGTTGCTGGCCGAGCTTTCAGACGGCCTGCCCAAACATATCGCGGCGCTGGCCGGGAAAGCGGGTGTGAAACCGCAGCAGTTGAACGATTTATGGCTGAAAATGCCCGCGCATATCCGGGGGTTGTTGCGCCAGCAGGACGGTTATTGGCGTTTGGTGCGGCCTTTGGCTGTTTTTTCGGACGAGTGCCTGTCTGCCGTTGCGGGCGGTTTCCGTGCCGAACTGCTCCATACCCATCCTTCAAGTAATGATGCGGTACTGATGGCGGCAAAGCGCGATATTGATGCCGCCCACCGTTATCTGTGTATTGTGCACGAGCAAACCAAAGGGCGGGGGCGGCAGGGGCGCAGTTGGTACAGCCGCATCGGCGAATGCCTGACATTCAGTTTCGGTTGGGTATTCGAACGGCAGCAGGGCGAATTGGGTGCTTTGTCGCTGGCAGTCGGCTTGGCTTGTTGCAATGCATCGCGGCGGCTGGGTGTGCCGGTGCAACTCAAATGGCCGAACGATTTGGTTGTCGGCAGCGACAAATTGGGCGGCATTTTGATTGAAACCATGCGCAGCGGGGGTAAAACGGCCGCCGTTATCGGCATAGGTTTGAATTTTGTCTTGCCGAAAGAGATTGAGAATGCCACATCCGTGCAAGCCGCCTGTCAAAGTGTGCCGCCGAGTGCCGCCGAATTGCTCGGAATCCTGCTGGGCGAATTAAACAGCATATTGTCCGAATTTGCAGTGCACGGTTTCGCCCCTTTCCTTGCGGCTTATGAGGCGGCCAACCGTGATCGGGGTGCTCCCGTCCGCCTGCTGCATAACGGGCAAGTGCTGGAAGAAGGCACCGTACTCGGTGTGACCGAACAGGGCGTATTGCGGCTGGAGACGGCCGGAGGCGAAAAACGGATAGCCAGCGGCGAAATCAGTCTGCGTCAAAGCATTGAGCCTGCCGGTAGGGCGGCGACACGCTATTTATTGTTGGACGGCGGTAACAGCCGTCTGAAATGGGCGTGGGCGGAAAACGGCAAAATAGGCAATGTTTCGGGCGCACCGTATCGTGATTTGCAGCAATTGGGCGAAGACTGGCGGCATTTCGGCGGTAACGGCGTTGCGATAGTCGGCAGTGCGGTATGCGGGGATGAAAAGAAGGCGCTGGTGCAGGAGCAGTTGGCGGCAGAAATCGAATGGCTGCCGTCAATGCCTCATGCCTTGGGTATCCGTAATCACTACCGCAATCCTGCGGAACATGGTTCCGACCGTTGGTTTAACGCATTGGGCAGCCGCCGATTCAGTCGGAATGCCTGCGTGGTCGTCAGTTGCGGAACGGCCGTAACGATAGACGCGCTAACCGATGACGGCAGTTATCTCGGCGGCAGCATTATGCCCGGTTTTCATTTGATGAAAGAGGCTATGGCCATGAAAACCGCTAATCTAAACCGGCGAATCGGGCGCGTTTATCCCTTCCCGACCACCACGTCCAACGCATTGGCGAGCGGTATGATGGATGCGGTCTGCGGAGCCGTTATTTTGATGCACGGCCGTCTGAAAGAAAAAATCGGCGGCGACAAAACAGTAGATGTCATCCTCACCGGAGGTGGTGCGGCCAAAGTGGCCGAGGCTCTGCCGCAAGCGTTTGTTTTAGACAATGACATTAAAATCGTAGATAATTTGGTCATTTATGGCCTGTTAAGCTGGGTGGGACAAGAATGAAATGGTTGTTTTTTGCGTTGTTGGCGCTGAATATCGCGATATTCGGCGGCATGACGCTGCCTAAAGTCATGGAAAAACAAGAGGCGGAAATGATGGCCAAAAGGAAAGAGGCCAGTGCCCGGATGACTCGTGATTCCGCAGACTTGCCGCAACCCATGGTCAAACCTTCGGATGCAGGTGCGTCCGAAACGCCGGCCTCTGCTGTTGCGTCCGCCCCGTCGGGCAACTGGTTGACGGACAACGGCGGTGCAGCCGATGTCTATATCGAACCCACCGATACCGAAGAAGATACGGCCAAACAGATAGCCAGATTGCAGGATGAAAGAAACCGCCGCCAAATTCAGGCCAAAGAAGAAGCCATGCGGCGCAGCAAGTATGCGCAGGGCAATAATAATCAGGGCAACTTTGAGCATCAGCCCGTCATGACAGAGGCAGGGCAGGGAAACCGCTGTGTAACAACGGCTAATGTTTCCCTGCCGGAAGACGACTATCACAGAATAAAAGGGCTGTTAAACCGTTGGCCGCATGCGGCCAGCCGCACGGTAGAGCGCAAAGAAGCGGTAAGGAGTAAAACAAGCTATGCGGTTTGGACGCCGATTCAGATTGATGCCGGAAGCCAAATGCAGGCTCTTCAAAGCAAAGGTTTCAATACTGTACTAATGGAAGGCGGTATCAGCATTGGTATTCGGTCTGATAAGGCGCAAGCCCAAGCATTGTTAAACCGTTTGCAAGGTGCGGGTTTCACAGGCCAGTTGCGCGAGGTGAATTCAGGTTCGTCCGGAGGTCAGAGTGTTGCCAAAATGCAGATTACATTCATGACTGTCAACGATGCCGATATCAAAGCCATTCAAAATATAGTCGGAAGCTACGGCAGGCTGTCTAGAAACAAATGCCGTTAAAAACAACGGAAGGCCGTCTGAAAGGTGTTTTATTGTAAAACGTCTTTCAGACGGCCTTTTGATTTTTTGATACCGAATTGGTGATATCAAGTTAATCCGTTATGTCTGCAGTCAGGTTTCAGACGGCCTCTCCTGCCGCAAAGTCAGTCTTGCAGTGCCTTTCCCGTTCGGCAGTAGGACGGATACCTGATGCGGGCGTAATTGGGTGTGGGTGATTGCGCAATAAACAGTTATTAGGGGATAAAGTTGTAACAACATGAAATTTCAGGCAACGCCATGAAACGAAAGAAAATAAGCAATGTTTGTGGGAAAAATAACACACTTTTTGCTGCATTCGTGCAGGGGAAACGCCGATAAAGTTTGTTTTTTTATGGCGGAACATTTATATTAACAGCCATGTAATCGCTGGCAACAGCGATAAACGCAACAGCTTAATCGGAGTAATCCGGTTTCGCCTGATTTTCTTAAACATAGAAAAGGAATACAGCAATGAAAAAAACTCTGATTGCTCTGTCTCTGGCCGCTCTGTCTTCTGCTGCAATGGCGGACGTAACTCTGTACGGTACCATCAAAGCAGGTGTTGAAACCGGTCAGACTAAAGTAAAAACAAGAACTACTACCGAGAAAAGCCATACTGAAACTGCAATTGCCGACTTCGGTTCTCGCATCGGTTTCAAAGGCCATGAAAACTTGGGCAATGGCTTGAACGCTATTTGGAAAGTAGAACAAAAAACTTCAGTTGCCGGTACTGATTCCGGTTGGGGTAACCGCCAAGCTTACATCGGTTTGGAAACTACTGCCGGTACTTTCCGCGCTGGTAAAATGAGCACCCAGTTGGACGAAATGGATAAAACTGATGCTTGGGAATACAACAACAACGCTTTGGGCTTAGGTATCTTTACCCGTACTGGACAGAAAGTCGTTTCTGTACGCTACGATTCTCCGGTATTCGCAGGCTTCAGCGCAAACGTTCAATTTACTCCACGTGACAATAAAGTAAATACTGTACGCGGCGTTGCTAACCCTACTTCTGGTCGTGATGACGCTGCTAAAGACAATGCAGGTTACTATGCTGGTTTGAACTATGAAAACGCTGGCTTCTTTGCTCAGTATGGTTTCGGTTACAAAAAATCTGCTTATGTAGCAACTAACGCAGTTACTGGCGCACGAAGCAGCAAATCAGGTCAAGCTCACCGTGTCGAAGCTGGTTATGATGCAAATAACTTGTTCGTAAGTGCTGGTTACCAGTATACCAATGGTTGGAATAGCCAAGAGAGCTACCATGCAGCTTTGACTGGCGACACTTATGCTGCTTCTACTGACCATTCAGCTGGTCTGAAAACTCACGAAGTGGCTGTTACTGGTGCATACAAATTTGGTAATGTAACACCTAAAGTTTCTTACGCTCACGGCTTTAAAGCTAATGGTAGACACTTGACCAATGTTGAGAAAAGACAAGCTCAGTACGACCAAGTAATCGTTGGTGCTGACTATGACTTCTCTAAACGTACCACTGCATTTGCTCAAGCTGGTTGGTTGAAATCTGGTCATAAAGAAACTTACCGCGTAGAAACTACTGCTGGTTTGGTTGGCCTGCGCCACAAATTCTAATTTAAATTTAGAATTGTTTGATAAAGAGCCTGCTTTGCAGGCTCTTTTTAGTTGTAAAGGCCGTCTGAAAATATTGTTTCAGACGGCCTCCGCAATCCTTGCGCATGCCCTTATAATCAAGGGCTATTTCCGCTACAATGCGCTATGCCTTGAATTTCAGACGGCCTAAAAAGGCCGGTTTTATATTCCACTATTGCCGAGACACAAAATGACCGATTACCGTAAAACCGTTAATTTATTGGATACGCCGTTTCCCATGCGCGGCGATTTGGCCAAACGCGAGCCGGAATGGCTGAAAAGCTGGTATGAGCAAAAGCGTTATCAGAAACTGCGCGAAAAAATGCAGGGCAGGCCGAAATTTATCCTGCACGACGGCCCTCCTTATGCCAATGGCGATATCCATATCGGTCATGCCGTCAATAAAATCCTGAAAGACATCATCCTGAGAAGCAAGACCTTGGCTGGCTTTGATGCGCCTTATGTGCCGGGCTGGGACTGTCATGGTTTGCCGATTGAGGTAATGGTGGAAAAGTTGCACGGACGCGATATGCCTAAGGCGAAGTTCCGCGAGTTGTGCCGTTCTTACGCTGCCGAGCAGATTGCGCGGCAGAAAAAAGACTTTATCCGTTTAGGCGTGTTGGGTGATTGGGAAAGCCCTTATCTGACCATGGATTATCAAACCGAAGCCGACACGGTGCGTACCCTGGGGGAAATTTACCGGGCAGGCTATCTGTATCGGGGGGCAAAACCCGTTCAATTCTGCCTGGATTGCGGATCATCGTTGGCGGAAGCGGAAGTGGAATATAAGGATAAAGTTTCTTCGGCCATCGATGTTGCCTATCCGTTTAAAAACAATGATGCCGTGGCTGCTGCTTTTGGGTTGAAAGAAATAACTGGAGACAGTTTTGCCGTCATTTGGACGACCACGCCTTGGACGTTGCCTGCCAGTCAGGCTGTCTCTGCGGGAGCGGATATCGTTTATCAACTGATTGCCACGCCGAAAGGTAATTTGGTTTTGGCTAAAGATTTGGCGCGTGATGCGCTGAAGCGCTACGGCTTGTTGGTTGACGGAGCCGATGATGAGTCTCTTTCAGACGGCCTCCAGGTTTTGGCGGAAACAACGGGGGCAAGGTTGGAAAGCCTGCAATTGAGCCATCCGTTTTTAGAGCGCGATATTCTGTTGTTGAACGGCGAACATGTGAGTACCGAGGCTGGTACGGGCTTGGTCCATACTGCGCCGGCGCACGGTTTGGAAGATTATTTTGTCTGCATCAAATACGGCATCGAACTGTTTAACCCCGTAAACGCACAAGGGCGTTATATTGCCGGAACACCGCGCGTTGAGGGTATGACGGTTTGGGAAGCCAATCCTGTGATTGTCGGATGGCTGGAGGAAGTAGGGCGGTTGTTGGCGAACAACAAAATCGAACACAGTTATGCCCATTGTTGGCGGCACAAAACCCCCTTGATTTACCGTGCCACCGGCCAATGGTTTATCGGTATGGATAAAGAGGGTGCGGACGGTAAAACCCTGCGTAACAAAGCGTTGAAGGCTGTGGACGATACCGAATTCTTCCCGGCGTGGGGCCGCGCGCGTTTGCAGGCGATGATTGAAGGCCGTCCTGATTGGGTGGTTTCGCGCCAACGGTTCTGGGGTACGCCGATGACCTTTTTCGTGCATAAAGATACGAGCGAACTGCATCCCGATTCGGCACAGTTGCTGGAGGAAGTGGCCAAGCGCATTGAGGAAAAAGGCATTGAGGCATGGTTTGCCTTGGATAAAAGTGAGTTGCTGAGTGCGGAAGATTGCGAAAATTACGACAAATTGTCCGATACAATGGATGTATGGTTTGATTCGGGTTCGACGCATTATTCCGTGCTGAAGCAGCGGGAAGAATTGGCTTGGCCGGCCGATTTGTATTTGGAAGGAAGCGACCAGCACCGCGGTTGGTTCCAATCCTCCATGCTGACCGGTTGCGCCACTTTGGGGCGTGCGCCGTACAAACAGTTGCTGACGCACGGTTTCGTTGTCGATCAAAACGGCAGGAAAATGTCGAAATCGCTAGGCAACGTGGTTGCACCGCAGGAAGTGTATAACGAATTTGGCGCGGATATTCTGCGCCTGTGGACGGCCGCTACCGATTACAGCGGCGAATTGGCCATTTCAAAAGAAATTCTGAAACGGGTAACTGAAAGCTACCGCCGTTTGCGGAATACATTGCGTTTCCTGTTGGCCAATTTGAGCGACTTCAATCCGATTGAAGATGCCGTGCCGCAGGCAGATATGGTGGAAATCGACCGTTATGCCTTGGTAATGGCGCGCCAACTGCAGGAAAAACTGGCCGGCGATTATTATCCGCGTTATGCCTTCCATTTTGCGGTACAGGATATTGTGTCGTTCTGCTCGGAGGATTTGGGTGCGTTCTATCTTGATATTTTAAAAGACCGCCTCTATACCACCAAGGCCGGCAGCCATGCCCGCCGCAGTGCGCAAACCGCGCTTTACCACATTACCCGCAGCTTGGTTTTGCTGATGTCGCCGATTTTGTGTTTTACCGCAGAAGAAGCCTGGGACATCATTGGCGGCGGCGAAGAAGACAGCGTGTTGTTCCATACTTGGCATGATTTCCCGCAAATGCCGGCTGCCAGCGAAGCGGAGCTGATGAAGAAATGGCAGGCCATACGCGAGGCGCGTAATGCTGTTACCGCCGCAATCGAACCGTTGCGTGCGGACAAGTCGCTGGGTTCTTCGTTGCAGGCAGAGGTGGAGATTACTGCTGATGCCGATTTGGCTGCTGCATTATCCGCATTAGGCGAAGAGTTGCGTTTTGCCTTATTGGTTTCGAAAGCCGTAGTCAAGGAAGGAGATGCCTTGTCGGTTGATGTGCATGTTAGCGGCGGGCAAAAATGCGAACGTTGCTGGCATTACACCGAAGATGTCGGAACAGTGGCAGAACATGCAACTGTCTGCGCCCGTTGTGCCGATAATATTGACGGGCAGGGCGAAACAAGGAATTACGTTTAAGTCTTAGTTTAGAAGGCCGTCTGAAAATTGGTTTCAGACGGCCTTTTCGATTGTCTACAATGATAAGGTAAATCAGTATGTTGCATATAAATTACGCGTTAATCTGAAAATATAACCGTTTGTTTTTAAAAATAACCGATAAACCTAAATGAAATAAGCAAGAGACTGTTTGTAATACAATCATCTTCCTGTCTCTTAGACCGTTTTGTTTCAAAAGGAAGCATGATGTCGCTGATGTATGTAACCCCGCAAGAAATTCTGGATTTTTGGTTCAGTAAAGAAGTTAAACGGCATTGGTTTGAACATAGCGAATTTCTGGATACGAAAGTCCGCGTGATGTATGAGCGGATTTTCCGTGATGCTGTAAATTGCGAATTATCGGACTGGCGGGATACCATACAAGGGCGGTTGGCAGAAATTATCATTCTCGACCAGTTTTCAAGGTTGATTTTCCGCGGCAGGCCGCACGCTTATACGCAAGACCGTATGGCATTGTTGCTGGCGCAGGAAGCTGTTCGGCATCAGTCTTTCCCTTTTTTGGAGGCCAAGCAGCGTCAGTTTATCCTCATGCCTTTTCTGCACAGTGAAAACCGTAATATCCATACTGTGGCGCGCGGTTTGTTCCAGCGGTTCGGTACGCCGAAGAGTGTGCGGTTGGAGGAGCGTCATAAGGCCGTCATCGACCGTTTCGGGCGTTATCCCCACCGCAATGCCATTTTAAACCGTCAAAGCACTCCTGAAGAATTGGCCTTTTTGAAGGAAAACCCCAGCGGTTTTGAGTTGGATGACGAGGATGACGACGACGAGTGATAAGACGGTCTTGTAAAGATTGTTTGTCTGGAGAATGAAGCAAGCAAACAGATGCTTTAAGGTTTTTCAGACGGCCTATATGTAAGCCGAGTTCCGTATATTGCGGAACTCGGCTTTTTCTATTTCCGACTGTGCTGGCTAACGGAGGCTGAGGGGAAGTGTTTATTTGAATCGCCTCTATCAATTCAGACGGCCTTCCGCATAGGGGAGGCCGTCTGAAAACAGGGGAAACGAAATCACGAAATCCGTTCGATTTTCGCACCGACGCGGCCGAGTTTGGTTTCGATGTGTTCGTAACCTCTGTCGAGATGGTAGATGCGTTCGACAACGGTTTCACCGCCTGCTACCAATCCCGCGATGACGAGGCTGGCGGAGGCGCGCAGATCGGTTGCCATCACGGTTGCGCCGGAGAGTTTTTCCACACCGTTTACGAAAGCGGTATTGCCTTCGGTGGAAATATCCGCACCCATGCGGTTGAGCTCGGGAACGTGCATAAAGCGGTTTTCAAAAATGGTTTCAATCACTTTGGAAGAACCTTCCGCCACAGCGTTCATGGCCATAAATTGAGCCTGCATGTCGGTGGGGAAGCCGGGATGTTCGGTGGTGCGGATGTTTACCGCTTTCGGCCGCCGCTTCATATCGATGGAAATCCAGTCGTCGCCGGCTTCGATAAGTGCGCCGGCTTCCACCAGTTTGTCTAAGACGGCTTCCATGGTTTTGGGTGCGGCGTTGCGCAGTACGACTTTGCCGCCGGTCATGGCGACGGCGCATAAAAACGTACCCGCTTCGATTCGGTCGGGAACGACGCTGTGTTCGCAGCCGTGCAGTTCTTTCACGCCTTCGATTGTCATGGTCGGCGTGCCGATACCGCTGATTTTCGCCCCCATTTTGACCAGGCATTCCGCCAAATCGACAACTTCGGGTTCGATGGCGCAGTTTTCCAAAACGGTGGTACCTTCGGCCAATGTGGCGGCCATCAACAGGTTTTCCGTGCCGCCCACGGTAATCATGTCCATAACCACGCGCGCGCCTTTCAGACGGCCTGAAGCTTTAACGTAGCCGTGTTCGATGACGATTTTCGCACCCATGGCTTCCAGCCCTTTCAGGTGCTGATCGACGGGGCGCGAGCCGATGGCGCAGCCGCCGGGCAGGCTGACTTCTGCCTTGCCGAAGCGGGCGAGGGTCGGGCCGAGGACGAGGATTGAGGCGCGCATGGTTTTTACCAGCTCGTAAGGAGCGCAGGTGTTATTGACCGTGCCGCCATTGATTTCAAATTCGGAAACATTGTCGGTTAAAACGCGCGCGCCCATGCCTTGCAGCAGTTTCTGCGTGGTTTTTACATCACGCAGCATGGGGACGTTTTTCAGCCGCAGCGTATCTGCGGTCAGTAGTCCGGCGCACATTAGCGGCAGGGCGGCGTTTTTTGCGCCGGAGATGGTAATTTCGCCGTTTAAAGGGCCGTTGGCGGAAATTTTAAGTTTGTCCATGGATTGCTTTCGGAGGGAACGGGAAGGGTGGGCGGTTAGCCGCGTGCAGCCCATTCCGCAGGCGTGGCGGCAACGGAAACCGATAGGGCGTGCAGTTCGTTGGAAGCGAGTTTTTCGGCCAAACCGTCTTTAATCAGGCGGTGGCGTGCCAATCGGACTTTGCCTTCGAAGGCGGATGAGACGATGACGGCAAAAAAGTGGTGGCCGTCGCCTTCCACTTCGATGTGTTCGCAAGGGATGACGGCGGCAATCAGTTCTTTGACCTGTTCGGGCAGCAGCATGGCGGTTCCTTTTGTTGTGTCAGTTTGTTGGGTTATAAAAGGCAGGATTATACCGTTTCGCTTTCAGGCCGTCTGAAAAATATCGGACAGCAAACAAAGAGGCCGTCTGAAAACCCGGAAACAGGTTTTCAGACGGCCTCTTTGTTGGAATGTTTCGGTTTATTGGTATCGGCCGGCAGCCGCGCCTGCGCCGATGGCGAATACGACCAGCAGGATATAAAGCGCGACCACGATGGCTATGAAAATCAGCCAGGCCTTGCAGTAGTTGGCTTTGTTGGGGTTGGTGTTGCTGCCGAAGCCCCACACGAAAGCCATAATCAGGTTAACCAAAGGAATGGCCAAAACGATGGAAGTTACAATCCAGTCGCCAATGGTCATGACGGGAGCCTGCTGTTGGTTGAATTGTTGCGGTTGGTGATATTGCGGCTGCTGGTTCAGCAGCGGGTTGGACGGTTGGTTCATTCAAACTCCTGAAACAAGGTTGTGCTGTTTGCAAAAAATTACGCGGATTATACATTTTTTCACTGACAGTTGTCATTCCTATTTATAACTTTTCGCATTTGTCAGGTGGACTGCCAGCTTTTGGCCGCCCTGATGTCTGCGGCGATCTGCCGCCGGAGTTGTTCCATATCGCCGAATTTTTCTTCATCGCGCAATTTGTGCAGGAAACGGACAAACAGCCGCTGGCCGTAGAGGTTGCCCGAAAAGTCGAACAGGTGGACTTCCAGCTTTTGTCTGCCCGAATCGCTGACGGTGGGATTGAGGCCGAAACTGGCCACGCCGCGCCGTTTGCCAAACGTGCCGGATGCTTCGACGACGAAAACGCCGTTTAAGGCATAGCGGTGCGGCGGCAGGTGGATGTTGGCGGTAGGGCTGCCGATTGTCCGTCCCAGCTTGCGCCCGTGGGCAACCCGCCCGCTCAGGACGCAGCCGTGTCCCAAAATCTGTTCCGCCTCTTTCAGACGGCCTTCGCGCAAGGCTTGCCGCACGGCGGTACTGCTGGCGCGGATGCCGGCCACGAGGATGCTCGGCGTGCGCTCGGTAACGAAGCCGCCGTGGTTTTGCAGCAGGTCGAAACTGCCCGCGCGGTCGCGGCCGAAACGGAAATCGTCGCCCACCAGCAGATAGCAGGTGTTTAATTCCCGTTGCAGGATGTGTTCGATAAAGTCTTCGGCGGGCATTTGTGAAAATGCGCGGTTGAAACGCAATACGCGGACGTTGTCCACGCAACCGCTTTCGTGCAGCAGGCGCAGCTTGTCGCGCAGTGGTGTCAGGCGGGGCGGCGGTTCGCAGCCCCGCAGTCGGGCAAAGAATTCGGCCGGTTGCGGCTCGAAAACGACGGCCGTGCTTTGCAGGCCGCGTGCGGCGGCCTCGCTTTTGAGACGTTGCAGGATGTGGCGGTGGCCGAGGTGCACGCCGTCGAAGTTGCCGATGGTAACGGCTGCGGGCGGGGCGTTTTGCACAGGCGTGCCGCCAAGGAGGATTTTCATAGGGTTGCTGCTAGGAAAAAAGCGGCTATTGTAAACGGATTTGGCGGGTGCTTACAGTATGGCGGGGAGCGCGGCGGCAATTAAATGTTTCAGACGGTGTTTTTTCTTGTAAAATGCGCGGTTTCCCATGCAAAAGGCGCAACGCCGTTTTTGCTTTCCGTTACAACTGTCGGGCAGTTTGTTATATGAGTTTCCGTTTCGATATTATTTATGAATACCGCGAGATGTTCCTGATAGGGGCATTGACTACTTTGGGACTGACCTTCGTCGCCACGCTGGGCGGTACGCTGCTGGGGCTGCTTGGCGCGCTAGCGAGGATTGTGCGTTTCGAGAAGGGCGGCCCGCTGCTGAAGGCCGTGGCCTGGCTGCTGCGGAACGTTTCGCTGCTGTATGTAACACTGTTCCGCGGCACGCCTTTGTTTGTGCAGATTTTTATTTGGTATTACGTTTGGAGCGTGGCCCTGATTCATCCTGAACACGGCTGGTTGGTAAATGGTCAGCAGGCGGTAGACTTACGGCGCGACTACGGCGCGATTACGGCGGGTGTTTTGGCATTGACCGCCAATGCAACAGCGTATATCACCGAGATTTTCCGTGCGGGCATCCTGTCTATCGACAAAGGCCAAATGGAGGCGGCGCGTTCGCTCGGCCTGACTTATCCGCAGGCGATGCGTTTCGTGATTCTGCCGCAGGCCTTCCGCCGTATGCTGCCGCCACTGGCTAACGAGTTCATCACGCTGCTGAAAGACAGCTCGCTGCTTTCTTCCATCGCTGTGGCTGAATTGACTTATGTACAACGCACGATTTCCGGACGTTTTTCAATTTACGAAGAACCGCTGTATGCCATCGCGCTGATTTATTTGCTGATGACCATCTGCCTGAGCTGGTTCTTCTCCTCGTTGGAGAAACGTTACAATCCTCAGCGTCGTTGATTGTTCGACCGAATCAAATGGCAAAAGAAGGCCGTCTGAAAAACCGTTTCCCGGTTTTCAGACGGCCTTTTGATATTTTGCTGCGGCTTATTCCGTTACCGTTTTTGCAATCAGTTTTTCCGCATTGGCCAAGCTGTTTTCCACATCGGAAAAATTGATTTTGCTGCCTTGAATCAGGGCACGGGTGTCGTTGAAAACGACTTTGACTTGTCCATTCTGTTCCGTAACCAGCACTTTCAGCGGCAGTTGCAGGGCAAATTCGGGGTCTTTGACCATCAGCGGCGTTCCCGCTTTGGGCGTGCCGAAGACGATGACGGTGGCCGGCTGCATGGATAACCCTGATTCTTGGGCGGCGGCCTGGTGGTTGATGATGCCGAAAATGCTCATG
>ERZ772962.355-NODE-355-length-25371-cov-8.550521_pt1 | contig 25371 bp, 19 predicted proteins | sample MGYA00580676_ERZ772962 | MGnify/ENA primary metagenome ERZ772962 (study PRJEB29015, sample SAMEA2738049) | human oral metagenome | biome: human oral; feature: human-associated habitat; material: saliva | place: China | collected 2230 ...
GAAGTCCGTTCAAAGAAGACCTTGCCTGAAGGCCACTGGCGACTGGTAGCCAAGTCCGTCCGACCTACGGTGCAGAAAAAGGGGCTTTGATTGGCTCCCCTTCGGGCACTCACGGAACCAGGCCTGAATGTCCCGGTAATCGCCCCTGCAAAATCCTGAATCCCCGATTTGGTTCATGGTGCAGGCAGGGCAGCCAACTCCTGACATCGTATCCCCCCCCCTGTCGGCAATATTCCACGCGGCCTGCCAACGCCCTGCCCCGCGCCCGGGCCTGCTCCCGGCTGCGTGCCCCAGCATTCCCCAAATTTCCCGTTATCCCGCTCCTTTGCCTGCTCCTGGCAGCGCCTCTATCATTCCAGCCTTCATCATTCCGCTTCCGCCCCGGTTTCATGGCCTCATGGCTTCATAGCTTCATAGCTTCATAGCTTCATAGCTTCATGGCTTCATGGCTTCATGGCTTCATGGCTTCAGCCTGCTCCGGTGCCTTTGCTTCTTCGCACCAGCTCCATACCTACAGTCCCTGCACGGGTGTCTCCTGGGCCATACATTCAGCCCCACACATAGCCCATATTCCATGGACGAATGACCAACAGCCCATCGTCATTCGCCCACAATGCGAATATGCAATAAGTACACTTGTCAATAAACATTAAGAATCAGACATGAATCATTAACATCGCAGGTGTCCTTGTCTCACGATCCTGCTGTCCGGGTGTATATATGAAGGCACCTAACAACTAAACGGCGGACAACAGGAGGACACATGTCATGATGGAATTCATGAAGCCGGCACCACACGTCGCGCGCCTGCCGGCCGACCGCATCGATGCGGAATACAAGCGACTGCGAATGCAGGTCTTCTGGGGCACCTTCCTGGGATATGCCACCTACTATCTGCTGCGCAAGAACTTCTCGCTGGCCATGCCCTACATCGTCGAGGAAAGTGGCTACACCAAGGCGCAGCTGGGCATCGTGCTCACCATGCTGTCCATCGCCTACGGCTTCAGCAAGTTCGTGATGGGCAACGTCTCGGACCGCAGCAACCCCAAGTACTTTGCCACCATCGGTCTGCTGCTCAGCGCCATGATCTGCCTGGCGTTCGGCCTGGTACCCGGCGTGCTCAGCAGCATTCCCATCATGTGCACGCTCAGCTTCCTCAACGGCTGGTTCCAGGGCATGGGTTACCCCCCGTATGCGCGCACCATGGTGCACTGGTTCTCCACCAATGAGCGCGGCCAGAAGTGGTCCTGGTGGAACGTCTCGCACAACCTGGGCGGTGGCCTGATCGCCCCGCTGGCCGGTCTGGGCATCTATCTGTTCGGCACATGGCACAGCATTTTCTTCTTCCCGGCCATCATCGCCATCATCCTGGCCATCTTCACGTTCTTCCTGATGCAGGACACGCCGCAATCCTGTGGCCTGCCCCCCATCGAGGAATACCGCAACGACTATCCGAAGGAAGCCACATCGGAAACCATCGAGGAAGAACTCTCGGCGCGCGACATCCTGTTCAAGTACGTGCTGAACAACCGCATCCTCTGGCTGATCGCGGTCGCCAACATCTTCGTCTACTTCATCCGCTACGGTGTTGTGGACTGGGCGCCCACCTATCTGGCCGAGGTCAAGGGCTATTCGCACAAGGGCTCTCGTCTGGCCTATTTCCTGTATGAATGGGCGGGCATCCCCGGCATGCTGGTCAGCGGCTACCTCAGCGACAAGGTGTTCAAGGGTCGGCGCGCGCCTGCCACCATCCTGTTCATGTTCGGCGTGTTGATTGCCGTGTTCGTGTACTGGAAGAACCCGGCCGGCAATCCGCTCATCGACAACATCGCCCTGGTCTCGATCGGCTTCCTGATCTATGGTCCGGTGATGATGATCGGTCTGCATGCTGCCGACCTGGTGCCCAAGAAGGCCACCGGCAGTGCCACGGGTCTCACCGGCCTGCTCGGCTACCTCATCGGCTCGTCCTTCGCCGGTGTCGTGATGGGTGCCGTGGTGGACCACCTGGGATGGGATGGCGGCTTCTACACGCTGATCATCGCCTGCATCCTGGCCATCGTGCTGCTCTTCATGAGCATGATGGGTGGCAAGCCCAGCCATCAGGCCCACGGATGAGGCACTGATCGCCAGGCCATACCGAAAGGGCCCCGGTCGGCAACGGATGCCAACCGGGGCCCTTTCATATCCGACCACTGCACCACCTCATCGGCCCGCCACGCCGGTATCACGAAGGCGAACTCAGGAAAGCGGCATTCGACCAGCCGGACATGCGTTCACACGATCATGCGAACGCGGCCCAAGTGGCCACACGATCACACCGCCCCCCCTTCTCCACCCGTCATCACACACCCCGTCCTTCACGAGGCGATCGACGGCCACAGCGTTGAAGGGGGTTCAGCCCTCCACCCGATCGAAGCAGAACCCGCTGTAGTGCTCGACGCTGTATTCCGGCTGCCCGATGACAGGCATGCGCTTGCCCAGGTTGCGCCACTGGTCACGAAGGCGGTAGCCCTGTGCCTCGATGCCGCGGATGAACGGCTCGCGCGCCTGCACCCGGTAGCCGCAGTAGGCGGTGCCGATGTTGTTGAGCGTGAAGAAGTCGTGCTGCTCGTGAATGGGCGTCGTGTTGATGACGATGCGCTTTGGCTTTTCCTTCATGCCAGCCAGGATCTCGGGCAATGACTGCTCCAGATACTGCAGCGCTCCCGACGCATAGAACACGTCCATTCCATCGGCGTCAGCCAGCCTGTCCGAGAACTTCAGCGATGCACTCTCACCTCGTTCTTCGGCAAACCGTCTTCCCTCTTCAGCCACGGCCGGCATGTCGATGACGAGCCACTTCAGGTCGGCCGGATACTCGATGAATGGTTTGAAGGAAAAATACTTGATGCCCACCGAACCGCCGACATCGACGATCTTCATCATGCCATGATGAATGGCATCAGCCAGCCAGAAGAGCGCCGGATGGTCATAGTCATCCATCTGAAGCCGATTCAGATACAGCTTGGCCGACGCGGCGTTGTCATAACTGGTGGGTGCAGTGGTCGGTGCATGCGCCACCGCATCGGCAAAACTCTTGTACACCCCCTGGAACAGGTGGGCCTGCCGGGCATGAATGAACTGATGACGCTTCCAGGCGGTGTCAGCCCATTGCATCGGCCCGTTTTCCCGGGTCCAGCGCCGGGCCTTGCCCAGCTGCTTCATGACACTGCTCATGTTCGTGCTCTCGCATGGGGCCCAAGGGCCCGCAGAGAATGGTGAGAAAAACAACAGGATGGGCGCCAGCACACTTGCGCACCGACGCCGGTCGGCAAGGATCGACCATTCGTGCGCACCTGACGAGGACATCGTTCACACACGGGTGAGACGGCGGCCGAACGGATGCTGTCAGCCGGCTCGGCGGCAGGCTTCAACAGGCATACAACGGGAACGATTGATAGTCTGCGGGCTTCGAACAACCGCGAACGAAGCAGGCCACAACACGGCAGCTTCGTTCCGAACACCTGATGAATGAGGTCCCGTGCCGGGGCCGATGAAGCGACCGATTCCTGGAGTGAAGAACATCATGCGCCGCGACGACAATGCCACCGACATGCACTGGAACCGCCATGTGGGGCTGACCTATACCGAGCCCGAAACGGGTGAAGACGGCATCGATTTCGGTGCCGTGGCCAGCGATGGTCGCGAGTACCGTTTCCACCTGGAAACGAATGCCCTGAAGGCGCTGAATGCCGAGGCATTCTATGACGACGACCTGATCGAAAGATTTCACGCTCATCAAAAAGATATCGAACGTGTTGCAGGCCGTATGGTGATGTTGAACGTTCGTGCCAACCCGATCGTGCTGAAGGCGTCGTACTTTGCAGAATCGCCGTGGCGTCGACTGGGCGGACGGATCTGATTCAGAGCTGGTAGGCCACCGCGCGGACTATCTCAGAGCTGGTAAGCCACCGCGCGGACCATGCCCTCCAGAATGTCCTTCCACCAGCTGGCCGGACGCCCCCGGTAGGGTCTGGCCTCAGCGATGTGCCCTTCCAGCCAGTCGGACAGCCAGCGGACCTCGGTCTTGCGGTAGAAGGCCACCATCATCTCGTAGTTCAGGAAGAAGCTGCGGCTGTCCAGGTTCAATGACCCGGCCAGGGCCATGGCCTCGTCGATGACCACCACCTTGGCGTGCAACATCCGCGGGTAGAGATGGATGTGCGCCCCCACCTGAGCCAGCTGCCGCAGGGCCCGCATCCGGGCCACGTCAGCCAGCCGATGATTGGAATGCGCAGGGATCAGCAGGCTGATCTGCACGCCACGGCGTGCCGCCATCATCAATGCCGTCATCAGCGCCTCGTCGGGCACGAAGTACGGCGTCACGGCCAGCAGCCGCCGCTCGGCATGGAAGGCAGCCGTCAGCAGCAGCGAATAGAGCGTATCGTCAAACAGATCCGGGCCACTGGGCAGCAGCTGCGTCACCAGCGGCCGGGCATCCAGCACAGTCCCGTCCACCGGCACTCCGTCGGCAGGCGTCACGGAGGCCGACATGTCGCCAGCGGGTCTCGCATCGGCAAGCTCCCCTTCTGACCGCAGGACACCAGCCTCTTCGCCATCCAGGGCAGCCTGATCCGGGGACATCGACCCCCTTGCGGACTCGGCTCCCTGCATGCCTTCCGAGTGGTCTGATGCCTTCGACGGTTCCGACAAGGCAGACGGCGATGCATTGGACGACGTCCGGGCCAGCACCTGTGCGATCAGCTGCTCGGGCATGTCGGCCACCTGGGCCATCGGCTCCACGACGCGCGCCAGCGCCGTACCCCGATACCGGGCAGCCCGTCGCCGATAGCGGGCCGGCAGGCGCTTGCCCACCCGCCAGTCCCGTTCGAACATCTCGATGGCCTGCGCCACCAGCGGCCCCTCAATGGAAAAGCTCAGGTCCAGCCAGGCGGCCTCATCCCCCACCCCCATGAAGTACTCGCCCGCCAGGTTCCGGCCTCCGGCCCAGACAGTCTGCTCATCCACCACCAGCAGCTTGCGGTGGTTGCGCAGGTTGGCCCGGCCATGCACGGGGTTGTGCAGCAGCGGCATGTAGCGCCGCACCCAGACCCCGGCCGCCAGCAGTTGCTCGTACTGGTGGGCCGTGACACGCAGGCAGCCCATGGCATCCAGCAACAGCCGCACTTCCACCCCGCGCGCCGATGCCCGGCACAGGGCCTCGACGATGCGCTCTGCCTGATCATCCTGCCCCAGCAGGAAGGTTGCCACGCGCAGCTGTTGCCGGGTCTGATCGATCAGGTCGATGACGGCCTGCAACGCCTCTTCACCCTGGGCCTGAAAGCTCACCTTTCCGCCCACGGCAGGCGGCGGCATGCCCATCGAGGCCAGCAGTTCGCCCGCCCAGATATCGATGGGTGCCCGTTCGGTCTGCGGGATGCCGCACAGCGGGTTGCGGGCAGGATCAAAGCGGCGCGGTGCGCGCTGCCCCGGTCGCAGCAGTTTGCGGGTACCGAACATCAGAAAGACCGGCAGGCCCACGTAGGGGAAGGCCACCAGCAACAGCACCCAGGCCAGGGCTGCCGACGGCGCACGACGCTGGTGGCCGATGCGCGTGACACTGACATAGACCAGCAGGCTGAGCAGAACGACGATGGCGTGGGTGCTGAACAGCAAGGAAGGCTCCTGGAGGACGGCAGTCCTTCGACATTATCAGAGCCTTGGCCAGGGCGCGCTCAAAGCCCCCGGCGTACCGGGATTGCCCGTCAGTGGAAATGCGGGCTGGTCGTCTCGGCCCCTTCGGGCATCTGCACGTGCACCAGTTCGCCGCTGCGGTCGGGATAGAACGGCGAGCCGCAATCCTCGCAGAACTCGGGCTCCATCAGCGCATTCCAGACCCGCAGGTCGCTGACCCCCACTTCCTGCAGCGTGCTGCGGATCTGCTCCAGCGGCGTGGGCTCGTCATTCTCGGATTCGGGGCCCAGCAGCGGCCAGACGATGCCTTGCACGACGTCGCCGGTCTCGCCCAGCGACAGGCCGATCCGGTATTCATCCACGCGGGTGTAACCGAAGCCGGCCACGGAGGCCTTGATGGAAGCGGCTTCCACGCCCAGGCTGTGGACCAGATAATGAACAGCTGCCTTTATGCCCCAGATGCGCACCAGCCGGTCGGACTCGCGCAGGTTGGCATGGTAGGCGTCGGGCAGCAGGGACTCGAAGCCGCAGCCAGGCAGCATGGGCTCGAACAGCGGCCGGGTGGCTTCCACCCAGGCCTTCATGCAGTCCTCGCGCGAGCGATGGGCCGCACCGGAAAGCTGCCAGCGAAACACCGGGTGGTTCACATCAGGCACCACCACGCAGCCCAGCAGGAAGCGTGTGTCGGCCAGCATTTCGGCCGTCTCGGGCATGGACTTCAGGTCGACGCGTCCCTGGCTGCCGTTGGCGGTGGAAACAGCCATGCGGCGGGTGAGCTTGCGCAGCTCGGCAAAGTCATGCGGCAGCTGATCCAGGCTGTAGAGCCAGGGCATCAGCTGAAAACGCACATCGGGTGCCAGCACCAGCTCGTGCCACAGCCGCAGCAGCTCGGCCATTACCGGGGCAGCAATGGCCCGGGTGGGAATGCTGAAGCGCGTCCAGGCCACGACGGGCGCCGTGACCAGCAAGGCATGCAGCGGGGCGGCGGGTCGCTCGTCCGTGGCCTGCGCACGCAGCGCCGACGGCTGCACGGGCACGGTCTCGGCTGCGTGCTCGATGGCCTCGACCAGCGCACCGTAGGCCGTACCGTCCTGCTGGCTGAGCTGATCGAGCGCCGTGCCGACGGCCGACGGATGCGCGCCATCCAGGAGACGATCAAGCACCTGGGCCAGCCTGCCCTCCCAGAACATGCCTTCGGTACGGCTGCCCGCCCTGGCCAGCCCGAGCGAGGCCGACACGAGGGCCTCGACATCCGGAGAGGCCTGGGAGACCCGTTGCCGGGCACGATGCGAGACGCGGAGTTCTTTGCTGGACATGCCGGCAGTGTAACGGAAAGTGGAGAAAGGGTGGCGGTGCTTCAGTGATGCCAGCGCATCGACGATTTGAACTGTTTTTCCAGGGCGACGAGCCCCTGTTCGTGCAGCTGTCGCTCGGCATCGGTGGCCAGGCGCACCCGCAGGCCGGTGGGCGGCCAGCGACCGCCGCCGGCATCGGCCACCGCGCCGCCTTCATCGTCCTCAGTCGACGAGCCGATATCGAAACTGCCCTGACCGCGCGTCATGCCCAGGTACACCTCGGCCAGCAGTTCCGAGTCCAGCAACGCGCCGTGCAGCGTGCGGTGCTTGTTGGGCACCATCAGGCGCTCGCACAGCGCATCCAGGTTGTTGCGCTTGCCGGGGTAACGTTCGCGCGCCATGGCCAGCGAATCGGTCACGCACGCCACATGCGAGGCGAAGGTGCCCCGCCCCAGCCGTGCCAGCTCGGCATCCAGAAAGCCGGTATCGAAGCTGGCGTTGTGGATGATGATCTCGGCGCCCCGGCAGAAATCCAGAAACTGGTCGACGATCTGGGCGAAGGTGGGCTTGTCGCGCAGGTCGTCCCAGGTCATGCCATGAACGGCCGCCGCCCCCTCGTCCACCTCGCGCTCGGGGTTGATGTACAGGTGCAGGTTGTTGCGGGTGATGCGCCGGTTGACCATCTCCACGCAGCCGATCTCGATGATGCGGTGCCCCTTGGAGGCTTCCAGACCGGTGGTCTCGGTATCCAGCACCACCTGGCGGGTAACTTCTCCCATCAGGCGCCTCCGCGCGCTTTCTGCAGCGCCGCCACGGCCAGCCGGTCGGCACGCTCGTTGTTCACGTTGCCCTGGTGGCCGCGCACCCAGCGAACCGACACCTTGCGGGCGTCGGCCACGGCAAACAACCGCTTCCACAGCTCCAGGTTGGCCACGGGGTCGCCCTTGGCGTTGCGAAAGCCCCGGCGCTCCCAGCCGGTCCGCCATTCGCTCAGCCCCTTCAGCACGTACTGGCTGTCGGAAACCAGCTCCACCGCGGCGCCTTCAGGCGTGCGCGACAGGCCCTCGATGGCCGCCGTGATCTCGGCGATCTGGTTGGTACCCGGCCCGATGAAGCCGTTGTCGGCGGCTGTCTCGGCGCCATCGGGCGCAAAGACCACCACGCCCCAGGCCGCAGGCCCGGGATTGGTCGGCGCGCACGCCCCATCGGTATAGGCAACCCATCTGTTCGTCATGGAATCCGTCATCGGCAGCTGTCAAAAAGGGGCAGCCATTCTAGAGCGGATTCCCATCTCGTGGGCCGGCACCTTGCGTCCTTGCCGAATGGCCAGCCCGGCGCAGGCGAGACCCCTTGTCCTCGGCGGACATCGACGCAGGCTCACGGCAGGACGAGCCCCGTCCCCCCATGGCCACCGCAGCGCCGTGACGGGCTGGCACACCCCGCCAGGCCGGCCCCACCAGCCGCATGCCCCGCACCCGCTTCACGGCGCAGACCAGATAGACCGCCCCGCAGACCGGCCACCAGCGGTCACCAGCCCGCTCCAGAAAACGCTGGCTGCGAGCCAGCCATTCCTGACGCAGGAAGGGCCAGGCATAGCCGCCATACACGGTGTCATCCGGCTCGAAGCTCAGCAGGCGAATCCAGTCACGGACATGGGGCGCACCGATGAGCGCACCGGCGTGGGGCAGAAAGCCGCCACCCAGCCAGCCCGGCAGCGCCTGGCGCAGCCCCCACAGCGACCACGGATTGATGCCCAGCACCACCAGACGCCCTTCGGGACGCAGCACCCGGTCCACCTCGCGCAGCAGCTGATGGGGATCGGTACAGTCCTCCAGCCGATGCGGCATCACCACCAGATCCACCGACTGGCTGGCAAAGGGCAGCTCGCCGTAGTCCGCCACCCGCAGGTCGGGCTGCCATTCACCCTCGGCCACCGGCCGGGTGCCCTGCAGCACCCGGATACGGTGCGGCATGCGGTTGTCGGCCAGCGCATCCAGCGCCGGCATGCCCAGCTGCACCGCGTAATAGCCAAAGACATTGCCCACGGCGCAGGCCAGCTGCCGCCCCTCCCACTGCAGCAGGTAGCGGCCGGGCGGCGTGGCCAGCCACTCCGTCCAGGCATCCGGATTGCCTTTATGATCGGGAGTGTTCGGGGTTGGGGACGTCGCCCCGGCACGATTGTCCATGCGTTTCCATTCACCAGACGCCAGAGGGAAGACCAGATCCTGCGGCACGCGCATTCTACGGATGAATGCGCTGCACGTCGGGCAGGCTCGGGGAATCCCTGTGGAGCACCCATGATCGCCAATACTGCCCAGCCCTTCCATTCACCGTACCGAAGCCGCACCGTGGTTCCGATTCCGGCGCTGCAGGACAACTACATCTGGCGCATCGGCGCCGGTCCCGCCTTCGTGGTGGTCGACCCCGGCCAGGCGCAGCCGGTGCTGGACAGCCTGCAGGCCAGCGGCGGGTCGCTGGCTGCCATCCTTGTCACCCACCATCATCACGACCACGTCGACGGCATTCCCGAACTGGTGGCACGCTGGCCGTCGGCGCGTGTCATCGGGCCGGCCGACTGTGCGGCCAAGGGCGTGCGCGAGGCCGTGGGTCATGGCGATGTCGTCGAGATCCCCGAGGCGGGCCTGAGCCTTCAGGTCGTGGCCACCCCGGGCCACACCCAGGACCATCTCTCCTATTTCTGCCCGCAATTGCCCGAGCATCCGCACCCGGCGTTGTTTTGTGGCGACACATTGTTTCTGGCAGGTTGTGGCCGGGTCTTCGACGGCACGCTGGAGCAGCATTTCGATTCGCTGGGCCGGCTGAGCACCCTGCCCCATGACACCCAGGTCTACGCCGCCCACGAATACACCGTCACCAACCTGCACTTTGCCCGGCAGGCCGAACCCGACAATGAACGGATAGCCCAGCGCCTGCAAGACGCGCTGCTGCTGCGCGCCCAGGGGCAATCCACGCTGCCGGGGCAGCTGGACGAAGAGCTGGCCACCAACCCTTTCCTGCGCAGCCACCTGCCGGCGCTGGCACGCCACCTGCCCGGCGGCGCCCTGCCTGAAGGCGCCAGCGCCTTCGAGGTGTTCGTGGCGCTGCGCCAGTGGCGCAATGGCTTCCGCCCCCCTGCCATCAACTGACGGACGGACAGCCACCCCTGAAGAAAGCCGAAGTCGGTTACTTTGGCCGACGGGTTACTGTGCTATCGTCAGAGCGCTCCCAATTCCAGTCTGCCTGCCGGTCTTCCGGCTCGGTCGCCTGGGTTGCACGCCCCGTCGGACGGCAACCCGTGTCGGCCGCCCCGACCCTTCCGGCGCAGCATCACAGGTACTGCCCGTGCGCGCTCATCGTTCCTCCCGTCAGCCCGGCTTTCCTTCCCCGCTTTCCCAGACGCCCGTGCGCCAGCCCCTGCGGCGCAGCCGGCTGGCACGGCTGCTGGCCCATGCCGGCGTGGTGCTGGGAGCCGGCTGGCTGGCCGCCTGCTCCAGCGTCTCGCCCGGCACCACGGCCCAGAACCCCCATGGCGCACAACTGAGGCATGGCGAGCCCGTCCTCGTGACCGAAAGCGATGCCGTGCGCCAGCTCAATGCCGCCAGCCAGGCTCAGGGCGACGACGGCGAGGTCATCGTCAGCAACGACCTCTGGGACCGCATCCGCGCCGGCTTCGCCATGCCGGAGCTGGATTCGCCCCTGGTGGCCCGCCACGAGCAGTACTACCTGTCCCGCCCCGACTACCTGCAGCGCATGTTCGGACGCGGCTCGTTCTACCTGCACCACATCGTCGAGGAAGTCGAGCGCCGGGGCATGCCCACCGAACTGGCACTGCTGCCCTTCGTGGAAAGCGCCATGAACCCCTCGGCGCTGTCCTCGGCCAAGGCAGCCGGCCTATGGCAGTTCATTCCAGCCACCGGCAAACGCTACGACCTGAATCAGAACTGGTGGGTGGACAACCGTCGTGACGTGGTGCAATCCACGCGGGCGGCGCTGGACTACCTCCAGAGCATCTACCAGATGAACGGGGACGACTGGTTCCTGGCACTGGCCTCGTACAACTGGGGTGAAGGCGCCGTGCGCAGGGCCGTGCGCGCCAACCAGGCCGCCGGCAAGCCGGCCGACTATGCAAACCTGCGCATGCCCAACGAGACCCGCAACTACGTGCCCAAGCTGCTGGCGCTCAAGCACATCGTGCTCAATGCCCGCCAGCTGGGCCTGCAGCTGCCCGACCTGCCCGACCAGCCCTACTTCGTCACCGTCGAGAAGATCCGGCCCATCGACCTCAAGCTGGCGGCCCAATTCGCCGGCATGACCGAGGCCGAGTTCCTGGCACTGAACCCGGCCCACAACCGGCCCGTCATCTCCGCCAGCCGCAACAACACCCTCAAGATCCCGGTCGATCGCATTGACCGCTTCAAGGCAGCCATGGCCGAGCACGCCGCCCAGAAGCGGCCCTTCGTCTCGTGGCAGCCGCACACGCTGCAGCCCGGCGAAAGCCTGGCCGAGATCGCCAGTCGCGGCGGCCTCACCGTGCCCGCACTGCTGCGCGCCAACGGCATTTCCGCCGGCACGCACCTGCTGGCCGGCACGCGACTGCTGGTGCCCACGCACCGTGTCAGCGACGAGAACCTTGTCGAGCAGTTCGACGGCCCGCGCCTATATCAGCAGGTGGATGCCGGTCCGCTGGTTCACCGCGTACGCCGTGGCGAGACTGGCGCCTCCATCGCCCGCCGTTATGGCCTCACGCTGGCCGAGCTGCGCACCATGAACCGGCGTGTATCCCCCCTCAAGCCGGGCATGACGCTGACGGTGCGCCGCAGCCAGAAACAGACCGTACTGGTGGCCGAAGACGGCTCCCGCAAGGTGATCAGCCGCCAGGCCGCTGTGCCGGCCCCAGCCGAGGCCAAGGCAGCCACGGCCTCGTCGGGCAGCCATACCGCCATCCGGCTGGTGCATTACAGCCCGGCCCGTACCCAGACAGGCAGCAGCAACACGGCCGCCAGCCGCAGCACGGCCTCGCGGCTGGACAGCCGCGTCACCCTGCGCTCAGACCGCAGCGCCACCCGCCACACCCTGCGTCATGGTGGCAAGACCACCGTGGCCCTGGCTGATACCACCAGCCACCCGCGCAGCGCTGCAACGGCCAGCACCCGCAGCACCACGGCCCGCAAGAGCGCCAGCACCGCGACGGCCACCAGCAAGCGGCTGAAGGCAGCCTCCGCCAGCTCAGCCACCAACCGTGGCAGCGCCTCCGGCCGCACAGCCAGCACCAAGGCTGCCTCAGCCAAGTCTGCCAGCAGCCGCAAGGCGGTGAACAGCAGCAACACCAGGGCCAGCAGCCGCAGCACGGCCACCCGCACCAAGGCAGGCAGCTCGCGTCCCCGGGCCAGCCACAAGGTGGCCGACGCCCGCTGAACAAAAAAGCGCTCACATGGAGCGCTTTTTTGTTGGGGCTTTCGCCCTTGCGAATCATCCCCGGAAGGGACGCGATCGCCCCTTCGGGAAATGCCTGGACAGGGCCTTTCGCCCTGCCCCGGCGGGCATCACGCCGGCAGACCCAGCGACACGCCCAGCGACGTCGCCACATCCAGCAGCGAATGGTTTTCCGGCACGTTGCGGGTGCGGTTGGCCACGTCCTCGATGGGCACGCTGGCGCACTCGTCGCCCTTCAGCACCACCATGCGACCGAACTCGCCATTGGCCACCATCTTGGCGGCATACCAGCCAAAGCGCGTGGCCAGCACACGGTCATACGGCGTGGGGGTGCCACCGCGCTGCACGTGGCCCAGCTGCGTGGTACGCACTTCGCTTTCCAGGTGCTGCTCAAGCTGCTGACGCAACACGTTGCCCACACCGCCCAGCCGGATCGGGTCCGGGCTGTTTTCCAGATGCTTGGCCACCACCATGCCACCATCGATGGAACGCGCGCCCTCGGCGATGCAGATCAGCGTGTAGCCCTGCTTCTTCTCGCGCTCCTTGCAGACGCGGATGACCTCGTTCAGGTCATAGGGCTTCTCGGGAATCAGGATGATGTCGGCACCGCCGGCCAGGCCGCCTTCCAGCGCGATCCAGCCCGCATAGCGGCCCATCGTCTCCAGCACCATCACCCGGCCGTGGCTGCGGGCCGTGGTTTCCAGCCGTGCCAGCGCCTCGGCCACGATGGCCACCGCACTGTCGAAGCCGAAGGTGCGCTCGGTGTGCATCAGGTCATTGTCGATGGTCTTGGGCACGCCCACCACCGGCAGACCCAGCGGCGTGAAACGGTTGGCGATGCTCATCGTGCCGTCGCCACCGATGGCCACCAGCGCATCCAGCCCCAGCTCACGGACATATTCCATCACCTTGTCCGAGACATCCACGCCGTTGCAGGAGAACGGGTTGGCAAAGTTGTGGGTGCCCAGAATGGTGCCGCCCTGGTTCAGGATGCCGGCCACCGCCTCGCTGTCGAGCGGACGCGAACGACGCTCGATCATGCCCATGAAGCCCCGTTCGATGCCGGTGACACGGGCGCCGACGGTCTTGATGAGCGAATTGGTCACCCCACGGATCACCGCATTCAGACCCGGGCAGTCGCCGCCGCCGGTCAGGATACCGACATGAAGAGAAGAACTGGACATTGAATTTCCTCAGAGTGTTGAGATGCAGTCCTAGCGTACCGTCACGCCCGCCGGCTGTCGAGTCGGCCAATTTTGAAAAAACATTTTTCATTCACCAGAAAAATGAATCCTGTCAATTTCGCAGATACCAGACAGGCCCTTCATGCGCGCATGAATGTTCGACATCCCCAGCTCGCCGCACCGGCATGACATTGGACAGGAAGTAACATTGGCATTGGCAAACGCAACCGAGAGATATTCGAAGAGCCCTTCGCCATGCTGCACCCGCTGTTCCTCCGTCCCCCGGCGACCCATGCCCCCATCCCGCAGCGCCACACCCTGCGGGCCGCCACCTCGACACTGCTCGGTCTGGCACTGCTGGTCACCACTCCCCTGGCCCGTGCCGTCGACGCCAACCCGGTCATCACCATCGGCACCGGAGGCGCCACCGGCATCTACTACGCCACCGGCGGTGCCATCTGCCACCTCATCAACAAGGAACGCGAACGCTTCAGAAAGCGCTGCGCCGTCGAGACCACCAACGCTTCGGTCTCCAACATCCTGGGGCTCAAGGACGGCAGGCTCACCCTGGGCCTGGTGCAGTCCGACGTGCAGCACGACGCCCGCAAGGGCCTGGGTCCGTTCCGCAAGGCCGGTCCCGACGGCAAGCTGCGTGCCGTGCTCTCCCTCTATCCCGAACCGCTCACCCTCGTTGCCCGCCAGGGCATCGAAGCCCACGGCATCGAGGACTTCCGCAAGCATCCCTTCAGCATCGGCAACCCCGGCTCGGGCACCCGCAGTGCCATGGACACGCTGATGGCGGCCTACCGCCTCAAGAGCAGCCACTTCTCGAACGTCTTCGAACTCAAGGCCGATGAACACGGCGCCGCCCTGTGCGATGGCCGCATCGACGGTTTCGTCTTCGTGGCCGGCCACCCCAGCGCCAACCTGCAGGATGTCACCACCACCTGCGCCGCACGCCTGGTGCCGCTGCAGGGCCCGGTCATCGACCGGCTGGTGGAAGAAAAGCCCTATTACGCCAAGGTTGAAATTCCGGCCAACACCTATCCCGGCAACCCGGATCCCACCCCCACTTTCGGCGCGCTGGCCACCCTCGTCTCCAGCAGCGACGTGCCGGACGACACCGTCTACGCCGTGGTCAAGTCCATCTTCGAGCACTTCGACGAATTCAGGAAGCTCCACCCCGCCCTGGCCCACCTGGAGCCCGAGCAGATGGTCCATCAGGGTCTGACCATGCCGCTGCACGCGGGTGCCCTGCGCTACTACCGGGAACGCGGCTGGATGCAGTAAGCGGCCCGCCTGCCCGATGAGGCGCCTAGTGCGCCTCGATCCGCGTGCCGTCCACGATGCGCTCGTCGGGCTGGACAATCACCGCATCGCCCTCGGCCAACCCTTCCAGCACCTGCACATGGGTCGCTGACCGCAAGCCCGTGCGCACCGACGTGAGCCGCGCCCGACCATCCACCACACGATACAGGGCATAGTTCCCCGGCTTGCCGCGGTCGTCCAGGAACAGACTGCTGGCCGGCACCTGCAACGCGCGATCCTCGTGTCGCAACAGGAACTCCAGCTCCACCCGGAAGGCATCGCCCAGCGCCGCCCATTCACTGCGCGGGCTGTCGAAATCCAGGATCACCCGCGTGCGCTGCTCCTCCACGCCCAGCGCCGACACCTTGGTGAAGCCCCCCGGCTCCACCCGACGGACATGCGCCTGCAGCGCACCGGCGCCGCCCCAGTGCAACAGTCGCACCTGCGTGCCGGGGCGCAGCTGCACCGCATCCGCCGACAGCACCTCAGCCTCGATCTCCAGCTGGGCCGTGTCGCCGATCTCCATCAGCGCCTGCCCCACCGTCACTGGCGTGGCGCTCTCCAGCATGCGCTTGAGCACCACGCCCGTCACCGGTGCCACCACGGCCACCGGCTGCCTGCCCGCCGCACGCGGTGCAGCATCTGCCGCAGCTGCACTGTCCTGGCCGGCCGCAGGGCCGGGCTCCTCCTGCCACAGCGCCGCCCTGGCTTCCTCCACCCGCTGCCGCGCTGCCTGCGCCTCGGCCTGCGCAGCCGACAGCTCTGCCGCCGTGCGTGCCGCCTGCGCCTGGGCCTGCTCCAGCGCCTCCTGCGACATCACCCGCCCCTCGTGCAGCCGGATGGCGCGCTGCAGACTGCTGCGCGCCAGGCCATTGGCCGCCTGGGCCGCCTGCACCCGCTGTCGTGCCGCCCGGTGCTGGCTGCGAGCCGCTGCCAGCTCGGCCTCGGCCCGGCGGCGACTACGTCCGTCCAGCAGCCCCGGCGAAGTCGGATCGATCCACGCCACCACCTGCCCGGCCTGCACCGCATCCCCGGGCTGCAGCGTCACGCGCCGCAACTGCCCTGCCACGGGAGCTGCCAGCGCATAGCGCGCCTTCAGCCGCGTCTTGCCTTCTTCCGAAAAGCTCTCGGTCATCGGGGCATGAGCAGCCTTTTCCACATGGGCCAGCTGCACCGGCTCGCGCAGTGCCTCCCAGCCCACCCAGCCCAGCACCCCCACGGCCACCAGGACCTGGATCAACGTTCTTCGCGCAGGCATTTGTCCCTCACTCCCTGTTCTTCAGCGCCTCGACCATGTCCAGCCGGTTCACCAGGCGCAGCACCACCACCATGGACACCAGCGCAGAGCCCAGTGTCACCAGCGCCGCCATCATGTAGCTGCCCATCGGCACATGCACGGGAATGCGGTAAAGCTCATTCTGCATCCCCTTCGCCATGTACCAGCACTGCAGCCACCCAAACACGAACGACAGCGGGATGGACACCACCACCAGCACGCCGATCTCGCCCAGCAGGATGCGCGCCACCTCACCCCGCGTGAAGCCCAGTACGCGCAGGCTGGCCAGCTCGCGCGAGCGCTCGGCCAGCGTGATGCGCACCGCGTTGTACACCACCCCGAAATTCACCACGCAGCCCAGCAGCACCCCCAGCAGCGTCATCGGACCGGACACCCGCTCCACCATCTGGAACATCGCCCGGATCGCATCCAGCCGATCGTCCGAAGCCATCACCTGCGGCCGCTCATCCAGCGCCCGCACCACCGCAGGCGCCGCGCCGGGCCGGATCTCCAGCAGCGCCCCGGTCAGCACATCCCCATCCCCGAGCAACCGGTTCAGCGCCTGACGGTTCATGTACACCCGAGAGCCCAGGTTCTCGTTGATCAGACGTGCCACCGGCACCTGAAGGACCCGGCGGCGGCCCTGCAACTGCCGCACCGTCAGCAGATCCCCTTCCTTCAGGCCCAGCCTTTCGGCCAGATAGGCATTCATCACCAGCCCATCCGGTGGCAGCGGAACCCGCTGCAACCGGTCATTCACCGGCTGCTGCAGCAAGCCATCGGCCGGCAGGCCCCAGACGGCCGTGCGAATGCGATGGCTGCGGAAAGACAGCTCCACCGGTACCGAACGCGTCGGCTCGGCGTGCTGCACACCACGGATGGAACGCAGCTCATGCACCGCCTGCGGCGAACGCTCCTCGACGAACGTCACCGACATGTCGTACAGCTCGGCCAGCCGGTACTGGCTGTCCACCAGATACGAGAGCGTCCCCTTCTGCATGCCCGCCAGGATGATCAGGCTGCCTGCCATGGCCAGCCCCAGCACGCTCAGCAGCGCCCGCCCCGGGCGGCGCTCCAGCTGACGCAGCACCATCCGCACCGGCTGTGACAGCCCCCGCACCAGCCGCCAGTTCTCGAAGCCGGCCGCCCGGAAACGCTCCGGCGCCTGCGGCCGCATGGCCTGCGCCACCGGCTCACGCGATGAACGCAGCACCGCCCAGCCCGCACCGCCCACGCCAGCCAGCACTGCCACCGCCACGCCCACCAGCACCACCTGGCCATCCAGCGAGAAATACAGCGCCGGAAACCGGAAATTGTCCTGATAGAGCGAGGCCAGCCCCTGCCCCAGCCCCGCACCGGCCAGGGCCCCCAGCAACGCCCCCGCCACGCACACGATGGCGGCCATCAGCCCATAGTGCAGCGCCACCTCCCACGTGCGGTAGCCAAACGCCTTCAGAATGGCGATCTGCGCCCGCTGCGTGCCCACCAGCCGCGTGAACACCACGTTCAGCAGGAAGGCCGCCACCGCCAGGAAGATCGTCGGCATCACCCGCACCATCGAGCGCAGCTGCGTCAGCTCCTCATGCAGCACCCGGTACGATGTCTGCTGCATCCGCCCGACGGCCTCCAGCCCGCCCCAGCGCTCCATCAGCCGCTCGATGGCGTCGATGGCCGTTGCCTCCTGCCGGGCGCGGTCCAGCGCTGCGTCGGCCGCATTGTGCCGCCCGGCTCGGGGGATGGTTCCACCCGGCGCATGCTCCTGCCCATCTGCGCCGGGCGCACCCTCCTGCACGCGGTCCTGCCGCGCCACCGCCAGCTTCACCACCAGCTGATTGAAGGCCCCCGCCATGTTCATGGCCGCCTCCAGCACCCGGCGCGGCATCCACAGAATGGCGTAATGCTTGTGGTCGGCAAAGATCGCCCCGGGCTTGATCGGATACAGGAACTCCGGCGACGTGGCCACCCCCACCAGCCGGAACCACTGTGCATGCCCGTTCACCGTCGCCCGCAGCCGGTCCCCCGGCTTCAGGCCGTGCCGCTCGGCAAAGGCATCGCTGACCACCGCCTCATCGCGCGACAGCGCCGCCGGCAGCCGCCCCTGACGCAGGTGCAGCCCGTTCATCAATGGTTGCCCGCCATCGTCCGGCAAGGAAATCATCTGCGCCGACACCGGCTCATCGAATCCCGGCAGCTTCAGCTTGGCAAAGGCCTGCACCCGGCTTTCCACCTCGGCCACCTCCGGCAGCGCCGCCACCTGCCGCACCACCGCTTCCGGCGCACGCTTGGCATCCACCCAGATGTCCGACAGCCGCTGCGCCTCGTAGAAGCGCAACCGGCTGTTGTTCAGCGTATCCAGCGCCACCTGCGACATCACCAGCATGGCAATGCCGCCCGCCACCACCAGCATGATCGCCAGCGCCTGGCCGCGCAGCAGCCACAGGTCGCGCAGCGCCTTTCGGTACAGCGCCGGCAGCCGCCAGCCCTTTCTGTCACCAGCGCAGCTCATCGGCCTTCAACCGCTGTTCGTTGACCTTCTCGGCCACGATGCGCCCGTCGCCCATCGTCAGCACCCGGTGCGCCATCCGCGCAATGTCGGCGTTGTGCGTGATCACCACCGTGCATGTGCCCAGCCGCGCATTCACCTCATCCAGCGCGTTCAGCACCCGCACCCCGGTGGCCGAATCCAGCGCCCCCGTGGGTTCGTCGCACAGCAGCACCGCCGGCTGCTTGGCAATGGCCCGCGCAATGGCCACCCGTTGCTGCTCGCCCCCTGACATCTGCGCCGGAAAATGATCCAGCCGCTCACCCAGCCCCACCAGCGCCAGCGCCTCTTCCGGCGGCATGGGCTGGCGCGCGATCTCCGTCACGATCGCCACATTCTCCCGCGCCGTCAGACTGGGAATGAGGTTGTAGAACTGGAAGACGAAGCCCACGTTGTCGCGCCGAAAGTGCGTCAGCACCGCATCGTCTGCATGCGTCAGGTCATGGCCGTTGTACCAGACCTCGCCCTCCGTGGGCACATCCAGCCCGCCCAGGATGTTCAGCAGCGTGGACTTGCCACAACCCGAAGGGCCCAGGATCACCACGAACTCGCCCGGATACAGTGCCAGGTCGATGCCGCGCAGCGCGTGCACCTCCACCTCGCCCATCCGGTAGACCTTGGTCAGCCCGCGGGCACGGAACATCTCTGCCCGTGCCTTGTCCTCTGCCCGATCTGTCCCCATGTCGGCCATGCTGAGCTGCCTCATCGTTCGATGTTGCCCTTTGGCCATTGTCCGTCCAAGGGCGTACGGGGGCAAGAAAGACACTATCGGAAACGGGAAAACTCGCGGGGGCAGCGGATCAATGGCCCCAGACGCGACCCGGCATTGACGAGGGCCAGTGGTATAACAGCGTCACGGCAGATGCCCAACCCACCAGAACACATCAACCATGAAGCATCCGAACCTCTTCCAGAGCTACACCTTCAACAACGGCGTCACCGTCAGCAACCGCCTGGCGGTCGCCCCGATGACCCATCTGGCCTCGGACGACAACGGCCACATCACCGCCGAGGAGCGTCAGTTCCTCACTGACCGCTTCCGGGGCATCGGCCTGTTCATTTCCGCCGCCACCCTGGTGCACGACGGTGGCAAGGCCTTCTACGGACAGCCCGAGGCCATCGGCCCCGAAGACCTGCCCAGCCTGCGTGAAGTCGCCCGCATTGCCCATGACCAGGGCGCCAAAGCCCTGCTGCAGATCCATCACGGCGGCTGGCAGTCCATTCCCGCCCTCAACCCGAATGGCGAGATCTTCGCCCCGTCCGAGCATCCCGAAACCGGCGCCAAGGCCCTGACCGAAGCGCAGATCCTGAGCATCATTGACGGCTATGGCCGCGCCGCCGAACTGGCGCTGGAAGCCGGCTTTGATGGCGTGGAAATCCATGGCGCCAACAACTACCTGATCCAGCAGTTCTTCTCCGCCCAGTCCAACCGCCGGACTGATGCCTGGGGCGGCAGCCTGCAGAACCAGCTGCGTTTCCCGCTGGCCGTCGTGGACGCCGTCACGGCCGTGCGCGACAAGCACGCCAAACCCGAATTCATCATCGGCTACCGCTTCTCGCCCGAAGAACCCGGCGAGAACGGCATCACCATGGCCGACACCTTCGCCCTCATCGATGCCCTGGTGCAGAAACCGCTGCAGTACCTGCACGTCTCCCTGTGGGACTTCTACAAGAAAGCCCGTCGCGGTGCAGATACGGAGCGCACCCGCATCGAACAGCTGCACCAGCACATCGGCGGCAAGCTTCCCCTCATCGGCGTGGGCAACCTCTACACCGCATCCCAGGCTGCCGAGGCACTGGCCACTGGCTGGGCAGAGTTCATTGCCCTGGGCAAGACGCTCCTGATCAACCCCCACTGGGCCGAACTGACCGAACAGGGACGGGATGACGACATCCAGACTGAAATCGACCCCGAGCGCGCCGACTCCTACCGCCTGCCGGCCCGCATGCTTGGCCTGACCCTGCAAGGCACCCAGGCCTGGCTGCCGCCCGTCAAGGGCATGGAGCGGAAGATTCTGGATATCTGAGCCCCATCCCTACAACAGCCAGAAGCCCCTAACCCCTTCTGGCCTCCCTCAAACCGCATCCCGCCAAGCCGAAGCGGCCAGCAGCTCGCGCGTATAGGCGGATGCCGGCGTCATGAAGATCTCCTCCACGGCGCCCTGCTCCACCACCACGCCGTCCTTCATCACCAGCAGACGGTGTGCCAGGGCGCGGATCACGCCCATGTCGTGGGTGATCAGCAGGTAGCTCAGGCCGTATTTCTGCTGCAGCGACACCAGCAGTTTCAGCACCTGCAGCTGCACGGTCAGGTCCAGGGCGGAGGTGGGCTCGTCCAGCACCAGCAGGCGCGGTTTCAGTACCAGCGCGCGGGCGATGGCCACGCGCTGGCGCTGGCCGCCGGACAGCTCGTGTGGGTAGCGGTGCAGCACCTGGGCGGGTTCCAGCCCCACGTCCTGCAGGGCACCGATGACGGCGGCACGATGTTCCTCGTCGGAAAGCTGGCTGTGGTGCAGCCACAGGCCCTCGCCCACGATCTCGGCAATGCTCATCCGTGGCGAAAGCGAGTTGAACGGGTCCTGGAACACCATCTGGAAGCCGGCGCGCAGCGGCCGCAGCGTGCGCTCGGGCAGCGTGTCGATGCGCTGACCGCCAATCTCCACTTCGCCCTGCATCTCGCCGGCGGCCAGCCGCATCAGCACCAGGGCCAGCGTCGTCTTGCCCGATCCGGATTCCCCCACCACGCCCAGGGTGGTGCCTGCCGGTATCTGCAGGTCCACGTCCTTCAGCACGTCCGTGCGCTGGCGCGAGAACCAGCCCTTGGGGCTCACGAAGGTGCAGCCCACCTTGCGGGCCTGCAGGACGACATTCTCCCCTGCCCCCACGGGCTCCACCAGCCGCTGCGGGTGTGCGGCCAGCAGCGCGCGAGTGTATTCGTGCTGCGGCTGGTCGAACACTTCGGCCACCGAGCCCTGTTCGACGATGCTGCCGTGGCGCATCACCACCACCCGCTCGGCAAAGGCGCGCACCAGCGGCAGGTCGTGCGTGATCAGCAGCACCGCCATGCCGAATTCCTGCTGCAGGTCGGCCAGCAGCTTCATGATGCCCGCCTGCACGGTCACGTCCAGTGCGGTGGTGGGCTCATCGGCAATCACCAGCTTGGGCCGGCAGGCCAGCGCCATGGCAATCAGCGCCCGCTGCCGCTGTCCGCCCGAAAGCTGATGCGGGTAGGCGGCCGCGCAGCGCGCCGGATCCTGGATGCGGGTGAGCTGCAGCAGCTCCAGCGTGCGTGCCATCGCCTGGGCGCGGGTGAGCCCCTCGTGGTGCTCCATGGCCTCGCTGATCTGGTCACCGATGGTGTGCAGCGGATTCAGTGCCGACATGGGCTCCTGGAACACCATGCCCATCTGGCCACCGCGCAAGGTGCGCAGGGTGCGCTCGTCGGCCGTCAGCACGTCCTGCCCCTCGAAGAGGATCTGGCCGTCGTACTTCGCCCCCTCGGTCAGCCGCATCAGCGCGTGCGCCGTCAGCGTCTTGCCCGAGCCGGATTCGCCCACCAGCGCCACCCGCTGGCCTCGGCCCACCGTCAGGCTCACGTCGTGCACGATGCGCTGCATCTGGCCGGCGCCGTCAGGCAGCGCGATGCCCAGCCCTCGCACCTCCAGCAGCGACGTACCGTCTGCCGTTGCCTTGACCGTGCCCTGTGTCGTTCCAACCGCCAAACCCGTCATGGGGCCTGTTCTCCCTTCAATTGCCTTTATCCGGATGCCGTTCAGCGCTTGCGCGGATCCAGCGCATCCCGCAGCGCCTCACCGATGAAGATCAGCAGCAGCAGTGTGCCCACCAGCACGCCGAAGGTGGGCAGCGCGATCCACCACGCATCCAGGTTGTTCTTGCCCTGCGCCAGCAGCTCGCCCAGGCTGGGGCTGGAATCCGAGACCCCCAGTCCCAGGAAGTCCAGACTGGCCAGCGCCACGATGGCTGCACTCATCCGGAACGGCAGGAAGGCCAGCACCGGCGTGAGCGAATTGGGCAGGATGTGCCGCAGGATGATGGTGCGCCGGGGCAGCCCCAGCGCACGCGCCGCCTGCACGAATTCCAGCTGCCGGTTGCGCAGGAACTCGGCCCGCACGTAGTCCGACAGCCCCATCCAGCCGAACAGCGACAGGATGACCAGCAGCACCCAGATGCTGGGCTCGAACATCGAGGCCAGGATCAGCAGCAGGTACAGCTCGGGAATGGCGGACCACACCTCGATGAGCCGCTGCAGCGTGATGTCCACCCGACCGGCAAAATAGCCCTGCAGCGCCCCCATCACGATGCCCAGCAGCGTGCCGATGGCGGTGAGCGCCAGCCCGAACATCACCGACAGCCGAAAGCCGTACAGCAGCCGCGCCAGCACGTCGCGTCCCCGGTCGTCGGTGCCCAGCAGGTTCTGGGCGGACGGTGGCGCAGGGTTGGGCAGCTCGGCATAGTAGTTCAGCGTGTTGAAGCTGTAGCGGTTCAGCGGCCACAGCGCCCAGTTGCCGTCCTGCGCAAACTGTCGCTGGATGAACGGATCATGCCATTCGGTAGGCGCCAGAAAGTCGCCGCCAAAGGTGGTTTCCGGGTAATCGTGCCACAAGGGCGTGTACCACTGCCCCTTGTAGCTGGCCAGCAGCGGCCGGTCGTTGGACAGCACACCCGCAAACAGCGAGATGCCAAACAGCACGCCGAAGATCCACAGGCTGATGTAGCCGCGCCGATGCCGACGGAAACGCTGCCAGGCCCGCGCTGCCGGCGAGGCCGATGCGGCCCCTTCCCGCGCACCCGGCGTTGCGCCGCCCAAGGCCGGTGCCATGGATGCGGGCACACCCTGCGGGCCGCTGGGCTGGCCTTGGCCGATCGCACCGTGTCGATTGTCCTGCACTGCGTTCATCCGTTCACCGCCCCGATCCACTGAACTTCACCCGCGGGTCCACCCACGTATAGGCCACATCGGTGATCAGCCGCGTGAGCAGCCCGATCAGCGAGAACAGATACAGCATGCCCAGCACCACCGGATAATCGCGCTTGACCACGGATTCATACGACAGCAGCCCCAGCCCGTCCAGCGAGAACAGCGTCTCGATGAGCAGCGAGCCCGTGAAGAAGGCCCCGATGAATGCCGCCGGAAAGCCCGTCACCAGCGGGATCAGCGCATTGCGCAGCACGTGCCGGTACAGGATGCGCTGCTCGCCCAGCCCCTTGGCCCGCGCCGTGGCCACGTACTGGCGACGGATCTCTTCCAGCATCACGTTCTTGGTCAGCAGCGTGGTCACGGCAAAGCTGCCTGCCACCAGACAGGTCAGCGGCATGACCAGGTGCCAGAAATAGTCCATCACCTTGCCAAAGAGGCTCAGCGACTCCCAGTCGTCCGAGGTGAGCCCGCGCAACGGGAACCACGACAGGAACGAACCGCCGCCGAACAGCACCAGCAGCGCCACCCCCAGCACGAAGCCGGGCACGGCGTAGCCCACAAGAATTGCCGTCGTCGTCCAGAGATCGAAGCGGCTGCCGTCACGCACCGCCTTGGCAATGCCCAGCGGAATGGACACCAGATAGACGATGAAGAAGCTCCACACCCCCAGGCTGATCGACACCGGCAGCTTCTGAACAATCAGCGACCAGACCGACTGCTGGTAATGAAAGCTCTCGCCCAGGTCAAAGCGCAGATAGCGCCCCAGCATCTCGACAAAGCGCGTGGGCGCGGGCTTGTCGAAGCCATAGAAGGCCTCGATCTCGGCAATCTGCTCCTTGTCCAGCCCCTGACGACCGCGATAGCCGCTGGCTGCCGGCGCACCACCGCCCTCGCCCCCCTGGGATGTCGCCTGCAGCTGATGCACCAGCTGCTCCACCGGGCCGCCGGGCACGAACTGGATGATGACGAAGCTCACCAGCAGGATGCCCAGCAGCGTGGGCACCATCAGCGCCAGCCGGCGCAGCACATAGTTCAGCATGTCAGGAATCTCCCGGCGCGATGACCGATGGCAGACACTCCAGCAGGCTGCGAGGGCTGTTCCATCGCCAGGGCGGGCAGGTGCATCAGGGGTACGTCCATCGCATCAGCCTGCTCGGCCACGGGGACCGGCCGCGCCTCGTCGTCACGCCACCAGGTCTCCAGCAGCCAGCTCTGCGGATCGTAGAAGAGCGGCAGCACCCCGGGATGCCGCAGCCGCCAGTCGAAGGCCACGCGGTAGCTGCTGCTGTGGAACTGCGGCACCATGTACCAGCCATGGCGCAGCACGCGGTCCAGCGCCCGGGTGGCCAGCTGCAGCTCATCGCGTGAGCGCACCTGCAGGATGCGTTCGATGATCTCGTCCACCGCCGGATCGGCCACGCCCGCATAGTTGCCCGAGCGCGCGTCGTTGGCCGCCGCCGAGCCCAGCATCTGCAAAAGCTCGTTGCCCGGCGTGCTGCTCATCGGGTAGACCGTCGTCACCACGTCGTAGTCGAAGGTGCTGACCCGCTTCTGATAGAGCGCCGGATCCACCATGCGCTGCCGCACCCGGATGCCCAGCCGCGCCAGATTGTGGATCCACGGCGTGGCCAGCCGCTCGAAAGCCGGTGCATCGCCCAGCACCTCGAAGCGGAACGCCTGGCCCTGCGCATTCTTCAGCACACCATCCGTGTCCACCTGCC